>OCZU010003446.1_pt1 | contig 9968 bp, 8 predicted proteins | sample 1539001 | NCBI WGS metagenome assembly OCZU01 (sample SAMEA3539306, study PRJEB22396) | soil metagenome | biome: tundra; feature: field; material: soil | place: USA | collected 2010-05 | depth 0.15 m | reverse complement strand
GCGGCCGGGAGATGGGCTACGCCAGCGACGCCGACGTGCTGTTCGTGCACGATCCACGGCCCGGAGCTGACGAGGAGGCAGCCACCCGGGCAGCGCACGGGGTCGCGGAGGAACTGCGTCGGCTACTCGGCCGCGCTGGGCCCGATCCGGCGCTGCGGATCGACGCCGATCTGCGGCCGGAAGGCCGCCAGGGCCCGCTGGTGCGGACGCTCGCCGCATACCGGGCCTACTACCGCCGCTGGGCGGTGCCCTGGGAGGTGCAGGCGCTGCTGCGGGCCGATCCGGTGGCCGGCGACACCGGGCTAGGTGCCGATTTCGTCCAGCTCGCCGATGAGGTCCGCTATCCCGCCGGGGGGATGGGCGAGCAAGCCGTTAGGGAAATAAAGAGAATTAAGGCCCGGATGGAGGCCGAACGCATGCCTCGTGGCGTCGACCCGGCCCTGCACGTCAAGCTCGGGCCGGGCGGCCTCACCGATACCGAGTGGGTGGCGCAGCTGCTGCAGCTTCGTCATGCCGAGGCGGTGCCGGTGCTGCGGACCACGCAGACCATGGCCGTGCTGACTGCCGCCCAGGATGCCGGGCTGCTCGCGGCCGACGATGCGGCGGCGTTGAGCGAGTCGTGGCTGCTGGCCGGGAGAATCAGGAATGCCGGGACGCTGGTGCGCGGACGCGGCTCCGACGTGGTGCCCACAGGCCAGCCTGAGCTCGCCGCCGTTGCGTGGCTACTGGGCTATCCGCCCGATGGATCACAGAATCTGGTGCAGGACTGGCGCCGGGCGGCTCGGCGCGCCAGAGCCGTGATGGAGCGGATTTTCTACGGCTGACAGCTGTCGTGAACAGTCGGCGAGCCGGCGGCGACCCTGGTCGCCAAGACGACCGTCGCCTGGCCGCCTGGGCTGCTGATACCGCGGTAGGGGGCGGTCCGCACCGATGGACGCACGCGAGCAGTATGCCGGCGCGTGCATGCTGGTGAGGTGATGGGTGCAGTCTGGGACCGGCTGAGTGCCACGCCGGATGGCGGGGGCTCTCGTACCTCCTGGCCGGGCTCGCTGATGGAGCGTGCCCTGGCGCTGCTGGCAGCCGACTTCCGGCGGCCGACCGGGCCGTACATCATGGCTGCGGTACTCACATTCGGCGCGGCGATTGAAGGCGGCAAGGTACCGGGACCGGTGCTGCCTCCCGGCGTCGCGATAACGCTCGGTCTGCTGGCCACCGCGCCGATTGCCGTCATCCGGCGGTTCCCGGCCGCCGCGATCGGGACTGTCCTGACGGCGAGCGCCGTGTTTGTCGTCGTAGGCAGGCTGTCCTGGTCGGTTGCCGCGGTGGTGGGCTGGCTGGTAGCCCTCGCAGCCAGCCCGGTCATGCTGTCACGCCGGCGCGCTGTCCAGGTCTTCGTGCTGACCGAGCTCGCCGTGCCCTTTGCCCTGCTCGGGCTAGGCGGCAGCGTCACTCCGTGGGACGCCGCGGCGGCCGAGGCGCTGGCGGTCCTCGCGGCCTGGGGCTCCGGGGAGATACTGCGGGCCAGACGGCAGTCGCTCAGTGAGCAGGCTGCGGCCGCCGAGCAGGTCAAGTACCTGAGCGCGCGCGACGTCGTGGCTCGCGAGCGGGCCAGCATCGCTCGCGAGCTGCACGACGTGGTCGCGCATCACGTATCGATGATCGCCGTGCGGGCGGCAACGGCCCCGTACGCGATCACCGGACTGCCCGAACCTGGCGAGACCGCATTCGCCGAGATTGCTGACGAGGCGCGCGCGGCGCTGACCGAGCTGCGGGTCGTGCTCGGCGTGCTCCGGTCACCTGACGGCAAGTCTGAGGCCGCGCCGCAGCCCAGGATCGCCGATCTCGACCTGCTGCTGGGCCGGATGGTCAGTGCGGGGACGGCGGTCACCATGACGGTGACCGGTCAGGTGCGGCCACTGCCCGGCTCGGTGGAGCTGTGCTGCTACCGCATCGTCCAGGAGGCCCTGACCAACGCTGGTCGTCATGCCGCCGGCAGCCGGGTGCGAGTAGAGCTGTGCTATCAGCCAGAAGCACTGAGGGTAAGGGTCGGCAACGGCCCGGACGCGGACGGCCGCGTGGGTCAGCGGCGGGCGGCGTCCGGCGAGCCGGTCCTCGGCTACGGACTGACGGGGCTGCGGGAGCGGGTGGCCATGCTGCGCGGCGAGTTCGGCGCCGGACCGGATGGCCAGGGCGGCTACAACGTGACGGTCGTGCTGCCCGCTCCGGCCGGATCGGCAGGTGAGTCCGCATGACCGATGACAGTCCGCTCAGGCTGCTGGTGGTCGATGATCAGCCGGTAGTCCGGCTTGGCTTCACCGCGCTGCTTGATTCCCAGCCGGATATGACGGTGGTGGGGACAGCGGGAGACGGGCAGCAGGCAGTCAGGGCAGTCAGGGAACTGGCGCCGGACGTGGTCCTGATGGACATCCGGATGCCGGTCCTGGGCGGTATCGAGGCGACGCGCCTGCTGAACCGGGAGAAGTCGCCGCCTAAGGTCCTCGTGCTGACCACATTCGACCTGGACGAATACGTCTACGACGCGCTACGGGCCGGTGCCAGCGGCTTTCTGCTCAAGGACGCCACGCCGGAGGAGATACTCGGCGCGGTCAGAGTCGTGGGTGCCGGCGACGCGCTGCTGGCGCCTTCGGTGACCCGCAGGCTGATCGCCGAGTTCGCCGACCGGCCGCAGCTCGCCCCGCCGCCCGAGCTGGACCGGCTGACGCCGCGCGAGCGCGAGGTGCTGCTGGAGATGGCCTCGGGCCTGACGAACGGGGAGATCGCCCGGCGGCTGTTCCTGGCCGAGCAGACAGTGAAGTCGCATGTGAGCTCGGTGCTGTTCAAGCTCGAACTGCGGGACCGGGTGCAGGCGGTGATCCTGGCTTATGAGTCAGGTCTGGTGGTAGCCGGCGGCACGGGCGGTGTCGGCAACGGGGGCGGTGTCGGCAACGGGGGCCCTGCGGGCGGTGCCGGCGGCGACGGTGGCTCGCTGGGGTGAGTCCGGCCGGGACGGCGGTGCCAGCGACGGCGCGAGACTCCCTACTCGCTGGTGATGCCAGCCCGCGGAGCCGACGCCTAACGTCGCACGTGTGACAAGCGAAACTGGTGCGGGTGCGGGTGCGGGTGGTGCAGCGCGGCCGAGCTTCCGGCTGGCGGCCGGAATGACCTGGCGCCGGTGGCTGATCGACATCGCGCTGATCGCCGGCGGCGTGGTCTCGGTGATCTTCGAGCCGCTGTCGATCGCCATCCACAGCATCGTCGGGCTCATGTTCGTCGGAACCGTCGGGCCCCATCTGTGGCACCGTCGGAGCTGGATCCGCGGCACGCTACGGCGGCTACGGGAGCGCCGGAGATTCTCGTCCAAGCTGCGCTGGAGCTTCGGGCAGTCGGTCTTCCTGGCAGTGCTCGTCCTGGTCGTCACCGTTTCCGGCCTGTGGGACTGGCTGTACGTTCCGACCAGGATCCGCTTCCATGCGCTGTCGAGCGTGGTCCTGATCGTCGTCGTAGCGCGGCATGCCTGGACCAGACGTGGCTGGCTGACCCAGCGGCGCAGCGCCATCGCAGCCCAGCAGTCAGCTAGGGCTGAGGCGGACGACGGCCACCCTCGCCGCGATCAGGCGCGCGGTTCCCAGCTGAAGTAGCGAGCCGCGAGCAGCAGGCCGGCCAGGCCCCATGCGCCGACGATCAGTGTGTCGGTCCAGTTGAAACCGGTGCCGAGGAAGCCGGCCTGCATGGCGTCGGCGAAATGCCTGACCGGAAAGATCTTGGCGATCCACAGGATCCAGGACGGCGTGCTGTTGCCGAACGGGATGAAGATGCCGGACAGGAAGAGCAGGGGCAGGATCGTCGCGTTGACGATCGCTGGAGAAGCGTCCGCGTTGGGAATCACCGCCGTGACCGCAAACCCGAGTGCGCAGAAAGCCGCTGAGCCGACCACCACCATGACGGCGAATCGCAGCAGCGTCAGGCCGGTCGGCACGGTCGCGCCGTAGAACGCGTGGCCGAAGGCAACCGTGATCGCGACCAGCAGGACAGCGACTGCCATGGCATGCAGGATCCGCGCGCCGAGGAAGGCCGCGCTGGGCAGCGGAGTGCCGTTGGTCCGCTTCAGCACCCCGGCATCGCGCTGGCCAGTTGTCGAGATGGCAATGTTGTTGTAGCAGGCGGTGATCACCGCGAAGGATGCCATCGAAGCCACGTAGTAGGTAGAGGTGTCCACCAGCCGGCTGCCGATCCGGACCGTGCCATTACCCAGCAGCGAGGTGAAGATCACCAGGAACATCAGCGGGAAGGCGAAGGTGAAGAACGCGGAGGCTGGATTGCGCCAGAAGGACTTGTTCACATAGCGGATCTGCCGGACCGTCATCCCTACCGCGCTCATGGCTGCCTCTTGCCGAGCCTGCGGCCGCGGGTCGCCCCGCTGCCGTCCGCCCCGCTGCCGTCCGGCCCGCTGCCGTCCGGCCCGGTCAGGGCGGCATCTGGTGGCCCAGTCAGCTGCAGATAGACGTCCTCCAGCGACGGTCGGACGATCTGCAGGCTGTCCAGCGCGACGCCACGTTCGATGGCCCAGCCGGTGAGGCGGTTCAGCGCCAGCGTCAGATCGGCGGGAACCAGGTCCACGAATCCGTCCGGGCCCGGTTCACCGCTGAGGTCAGCGGGCGGTCCACTCGCTGCCAGGTCCGCCGGTAGTCGGTAGCGAACGTGGGTGCTCGCCAGCTCCCGGTCGCCCAGAGTCGCTGGAGGCCCCTCGGCAACGATCCGGCCGGCCGCGATCACGGCGACCCGGTCGGCGAGGTACTGCGCCTCGTCCATGTAGTGCGTGGTGAGCAGTACGGTCTTGCCGAGCGCGGCGAGGCTCTTGACGACCTCCCATGCCTCGTGCCTGGCGGATGGGTCGAAGCCGGTGGTCGGCTCGTCCAGGAAAAGCAGCTCGGGATTGCCGGCCAGCGCGATCGCGACGTCCAGGCGGCGCTGCTGCCCGCCCGAGAGCCTGACTACGCGGGAGTCCCGCTTTTCCCCGAGGCCAACCATCTCGATCACCTCGTCCACTGGCCTCGGATTCGGGTAATAGCTCGCGTACATCGCAATCGTCTCGGCCACCGTCAGGTAACGGTCCACCCCGGTGGACTGCAGCACGATCCCGATCTGACTCTTGAGCTCGTGGCGCTGGCTGCCGGGGTCGAGGCCGAGCACGCTGACGGCGCCGCCGTCGCGTGACCGGTAGCCCTCCAGGATCTCGACGGTGGTCGTCTTGCCCGCGCCGTTGGGCCCTAGCAGGGCGAATATCTCACCGCGCTTGATCTGCAGGTCGACGTCGGCGACCGCACGATTCTCCCGGTAAGACTTGGTGAGACCGCGTACGTCAATGGCGATGGAGTCGTCCATGGGAGTGACTATGCCGCAAAGGGTGAGGTGCGGACCAGTACCGAGCGCCTTTAACGCATTGCACGCCGCGGTGTGCTGCTGATTGGGTTGGTGTCCGTGGATGATCTTCTCGCCCTCGCCTCGGCTGCTCTCGGCGATGAGGTGGCTGAGCCAGCCGACCTCGGGGGAAGTGAGCGCTCCGCTGTGCTCCGCTGTCAGCAGGCATCGGGCGGCACGGTGATCATCAAGTCCTATCCGCGGACCGCCGACGGACCAGTGAGCTTCACCGCCGAGGCAGCCGGGCTGGCGTTCACCTCGGCCACCCGGATGGGTCCTCGGCTGCTCGCCGCGGACGCGGTGGCGCGGCTGATCGTGATGACCGATCTCGGCGATGCGCCCAGCCTCGCCGACCTGCTGCTCGGCGAGTCGGCCGCAGCTGCGGAGTCGGCCATGCTCAGCTGGGCACTGGCCTGCGGGCAGCTGGCCGTGCGGACGGCAGGCAGGCAGCGCGAGCTGGCAAGCCTGCGGGCGGCTCATTCCTGCTCCAGCGCCCCGGCCAGTCCGGCAGCCGATCGGGAATCCGAGTCCGAGTCCGAGTCCGAGTCTGCTGCCGGGTGGCTGGAGCGCCGGATTCGGTCGGTACCAGATGCGCTCGGCGCACTGGCCCTTCCGCTGCCTGACGGCCTCGGCGCTGACCTCGATGCCATCGCCGCGATTCTGCGGCCGGGCCACTTCGAGGTCTTCTCACCGGGCGACATCTGCCCGGACAACAACCTGGTGACCGCGGCGGGCATCCGGTTCATCGACTACGAGAGCGCGGAATTCCACTCCGTCTTCCTGGACGCGGCCTACCTTCGGATGCCGTTCAGTACCTGCTGGTGCGTGTTCCGGCTGCCTGACGAGCTAGCGGCCGCCGCCGAGGCCGCGTACCGGGCCGAGGTCAGCCAGGCGTTTCCTGAGCTGGCCAGCGACGGGGTGTGGCGGCCCGGTGTCCGGCTCGCGATGGCCGCGTGGACGCTGCACGCGATGACGTACCTGCTTGAGGCGTCCATGATCGCTGACCGGCCGATGCACGATCACCGGACTCCGGTGCCGACCGCCCGGCAGCTGCTGCGTTACCGCTGGCAGCGACTGCGCGAGGAACTGTCGCCGACCCGGGAGCTACCAGCGATCACCGCGCTGATGGCCAGCCTCCTGCATGCCACCCGAGCCTGGCACGCGCCGGACCTCCCGCCCTATCCGGCGTTTCGCTGAGTCCCGGCCATCAGCACGCGATTCTGAACCCGGGCAGTCGATGCGACTGACAGAATCGCGTGCTCCCGAAAAGCGCCGGTCGCGCTGGCGACGATCAATCTAGCCTCGTAGTCTGGCCTTGCCGGCTCGCCCGGCATCGCCCGCTATCGCGTGGCGAATGCATCGCCACGCTACGCGCAGGGAGTGCCCATGGACACCGGCCACATCTCCGCTATTTCCGAGACGGGTTCCGCGGCGAACTCCGGCATTCCCGGCCGGCGTCATTTCCTGCTGATGGCGGGCGCGGCGATCGGCGCCGGGACGCTGGCGCCATCGAGTGTCTCGGCGGGTCGCGGCGCTGCAGCCAGCACGGGCAGCTCTGCGGCTTTAGCCGACCGGACCCGCGGCGCCCTGTCCCGGCAGATCTGGTCGCCACGGCAACGGCCGCGCGGCCCGGCGGTGGCGGACTGGGACGCGCTGCGGCGGAAGCTGTCGACACATCACCTGGTCCGGCCCGGACAGTCCGGCTACGGCAACGCACGCCAGCTGTACGACCCGCGTTTCGACAACCTCATGCCAGCTGGAATCGCCTACTGCGGGACGCCGGGCGATGTGGCCGCCTGCCTGAGTTTCGTGACCAGGTTCAGCCTGCCGGTGCGCGCCCGCTCCGGCGGCCATAGTTACGCGGGCTGGTCCAGCGTCTCCGGCGGCGTGATCGTCGATGTCTCACCGCTGCACTCGCTACGTGTCGGCGCCGGCACGGTCCAGGTCGGCACGGGCCTGGCGCTGATCGACTTCTATTCCGGACTCGCGGCGAGGGGCGTCGCGGTGCCGGGCGGCACCTGCCCGACTGTCGGCATCGCGGGCCTGACGCTCGGCGGCGGCGTCGGAGTCGTGTCCAGGCAGTTTGGCCTGACCAGCGACAACCTGGCGGCCGTGCAGATCGTGACCGCCGATGGTAGTGCGCTGACCTGCGATCGCTCCCGTCACAGCGACCTGTTCTGGGCTTGCCAGGGTGGCGGCGGCGGCAACTTCGGAGTGGCCACCTCGTTCACGTTCCGAACGCATCCGCTGCCGCGGCTAGTGCTGTTCAACCTGTCCTGGCCATGGTCGCAGGCTGCACACGTGGTGAGCGGCTGGCAGTCATGGGCCCCGGATGCACCTGATGCGATCTGGTCGACCCTGCGCCTGACCGCTGCGCCAGGTGGCTCGCCGGGGATCAGCGTGAGCGGCGCGTACGTAGGCACACTGTCCGCCGCCACCGCGCAGCTTGACCACCTGCTTGCCGGAGTCGGATCCGCGCCGAGGTCCTCCGCCGTCCACGAGGACACGTACCTGAACGCCATGCTGCACCAAGCGGGCTGCGGCACGTTCTCGGTGGCGCAATGCCATACCCAGCCGGGCGGCAGGCTGGCCCGCGTTCCGTCGTATGCGAAGTCCGACTACTTCGCCACGAAGCTAACTGCCGCAGGCATCCAGACCCTCCTGACCGGGATCGCAAGCCTGGGCGGCGTGCAGGGGACAGCTGGGGGCAGCGGTGCCATCTCCTTCGACGCTCTCGGCGGCGCGGTGAATCGCGTGCCCGCTGGCGCCACCGCCTTCGTGCACCGCAAATCCCTGTTCAGCGCCCAGTACCGGACGGTCTGGAAAGACCCGGGCTCACCGCAGGGAATTGCGAATCAGCACGCCTGGCTGCGTTCGGTGTACGCGTCGCTGCACCCGCTGGCCAACGGTGAGGCCTACCAGAACTATGTCGACCCAGACCTCACTAACTGGCGTCAGGCCTACTACGGAGCTAACTACCCGCGGCTGTCGCAGGTCAAGGCCACCTACGACCCGCACATGCTGTTCCGCTTCCCCCAGGCGATCACAGCCGCTCGTTAGCGCGCAGGACTGCCAGCGCGTCCACGGTGATGCTGCCGCGCCAGTCTCGCTCGGCGGCCGGAGACCAGGCGAGCCAGTTGAATGTCCAGCCGCCGTCGTCTTGCTGCCCTGCGGCGAGATGATCTAGCTGCGCCGAGATAACCTCCAGATCGAAAACGGGTCGTGCCAGCGATCCTGGCAGCGGCGCGAAATCCAGCGGCGAGTGCGTCTCACCGGACGCGTGCGGGTCCAGTGTCACGACGTCGAGCAGTACCGGGGCGACGGTGTCCAGAGCGCGCTCCGCGCGCTCCCGGTCGGGCACGAAGTCCAGGAAGCGCAGCACTCCACGCAGGTCATAGGGGCCGGGCGCACTGTCGGCCAGCTTGGCGATCCTGGTCCACAGCAGCTCGGTCGCCCGGTCGAGCCACGGATGCAGGACACCACGGGCGTGCAAGGTTCCCGCGATCTGGCCAGTGGGGGGCACGGACGCCGGATGTCCTGGCTCTGGCACCCACCAGGGTGCGTGCGGCCAGCCCGCGACCGTCGCCTCCGCGAACGCCGCACCGCCTTCGGCCGGGGCGTTGGCCTGCAGCCACCCGCAGGCACCGCCGACCAGCTCCGCGTCCCAGGCATCAGCCTCATCCAGGACGCGAAGCGCGTGCTCGATCGCCGCGGGCTGGCTGCCCGGAGTACGAGCGTCGGGCTCAAGTCCGTGGCCGAAGCCACCATCGGGATTGCGGTACGCGGCGACAGCGTCCCGCACCGACCCGTTATCGCCGTCGGCGAATAGACGCTCGAACCGGCGGCGGTCAAGTACTCGGCTGCCTGCGGCCAGGAACTGCGCGGCGGCACCGATGTCAGGTGTGCTCATGCGTGCGATCCAAGCACTGGACCAGGGCTGGCGTCTTGAACGAAGCGGACACGGGTGGCGCCGGACCGCCGCGGTGTCAGACTGAGACGGTGGACACCGCACCTGGCTACCGAGAGCTCGCGCCGCCAGCGGTGTTCCGTGATCAGGTGCACTGCCTGTGGGTGCAGGTCGTCTCGCCCGAGGGTGGCCCGCCGATACTGGTCCTGCCGGACGGATGCACTGACTTGATCTGGCAGAGCGGCGCGGGCGCTTTCGTCGCCGGGCCGGACACCGGGCCTGCTCCTGCGCCAGCGCCGCCGCAGACGGTGTTCGTCGGGGCACGCTTCCGGCCGGGCGCTGGAGGCCCGGCGTTCGGAGTGCCGCTCAGCGAGCTGCTGGACCTGCGGGTAGACGCCGGTGACCTTCCCGGCATACCAGCACGGCGGCTGCCTGGGTCGCTGTCGCCCGCCGAAGCACTGCGCCGCGTCGCCAGGATCGCCGCGGAACTGGCCACGGACCGGCCCGCTGACCCGCTCGTACTCGCGGCGGTGCGGCAGCTCGGACGCGGCAGCACCCGGGCCGAGCTGGTCGCCGGGCGGCTAGGGATCAGTGAGCGCCAGCTCCGGCGGCGATGCCAGTCCGCCGCTGGCTACGGGCCCCG
>OCZU010003445.1_pt1 | contig 9969 bp, 11 predicted proteins | sample 1539001 | NCBI WGS metagenome assembly OCZU01 (sample SAMEA3539306, study PRJEB22396) | soil metagenome | biome: tundra; feature: field; material: soil | place: USA | collected 2010-05 | depth 0.15 m | reverse complement strand
GAGTGCGATCAGAAAGCCAGGGAATAAAACTGATCAGCGGCGGACAAGACTTCTCCGTCATGGCAATGGATCTGCCCCTTGCGGATCATGTGCATCGTTTCGATGCCGGCAATGAGGATGCGTGCGCAGCGAAAGACCTTGAACCCGAGCATCGGCCGTACGATTCGTTTGATAGCCCGATGATCTTGCTCGACGATATTGTTGAGATACTTGCACTGGCGTAGCTCGATGTCAGTGTGATGATCGGCGTTGTAGTTTTCAATGGCGGCGGTATTGGCGCCACTCTGATCATTGGTGATCTTGTGGGGCTCACCGTGCAATGCGATGGCCTGTTCCAAGAAGCGCCGCGCGGCAGCCTTATCGCGCTTGGCTCTGAGCAGGAAGTCGATCGTATCGCCATCGCGATCAACGGCCCGGTAGAGATACTTCCATTGACCGTGGACCTTGATGTAGGTCTCGTCCATGCGCCAGCTCGTGCCCAATGGCCGCTTGCATCGGCGAAACACAGCGGCCAGCACCGGCACGATCTTGATTGCCCAGCGATGTATCGTCGCGTGGTCGACGACCACGCCGCGTTCCTCCATCATCTCTTCGAGGTGGCGAAAGCTCAGCGGATAAGACACATACCAGCGCACGCACGTGAGCATCACTTCCAGCGGGTAGTGCATCCGCTTGATCACCGTGCGCAACGCTGCGATCATCGCTTACACCTTGTCGTTAAAATCAGTGGTCAGCTTACCAAGTACGCGCTTATTGCGACAGAACCTGAAAAACCGACGCACTTCGAAAGTGCTCATCTCCCGCGGAAAACGGCGACTCCCAAGATATAACCACAGCAGCGAACGCATGCGTCGCCCTCCGCCGAAAAGCCAGAGGCTACGCCATCGATCCCACCACTCAAAACGCGTTCAATGGCGCGCCGCAGTAGAGAAACCGCTAGTTTCAACATGAAAGGTACGCGACCCCCTAACAGAGCACCCTCGGAGAACCTTCCGTACTCACCCTCTTGTCGGCTCCGCCGACGAGGTCGCCACCCGCGACCGTCCGCCCTCACCCCGAACCACCCCAAGTTCGCTTCCCAGCCGAAGCCGACCACCTATCCAAACCCCCACGCACCCGCCGATCGACCATGCGAAGCATGGTCAAACGACCTTCAGGTCGGCCCCGAGCAAAGCGAGGGGTGAGGCATGAAATGCCGAATAATCGAAACTCGTAGCCCAGCCCTTCTTGCGCTCATTACCAGTCTATCGTTACAGCTTCAGAGCTGGCCCAGCCAAGGCCTAATCTGTGCCAAGATGGATTCAATGAATACCGGCACGCCGCGAAAGCGCTTCGCAATGATTCGCGAGTTCCACTTAGCGGACTGGTTTACCCTTGGCAACGCCATCTGCGGGACGGCGTCTATATTCTCGACAATCACTTACGTTCAGACACAAGTTGTGTCGCATCTTTATTTCGCGTCCGCACTCATCTTCTTTGCCTTGGTATTCGATGTACTCGATGGGCGAATTGCCAGATGGCGGCAGACAGCATCGGCCATGGGCCGCGAGCTCGATTCGCTCGCTGACGTGATTTCTTTTGGCGTGGCTCCCGCAATGATCGGCTACGGTTTGGGCATGCAAGGCTTATATGATCGCATCGTCCTGGTTTACTTCGTCGCCTGCGGAGTCTCGCGCCTCGCTCGATACAACGTCACCGCTGACGTACTTTCCGAAGGAACGGGGAAAGTTAAATATTTTGAAGGTACGCCAATCCCCATGTCCTTCGTCTTAGTTTGCCTGCTTTGTTTCGCCACCCTCATTGGAGCTATAGGTGAGCACCTGTGGTTTGGTAAGCTAAGCCTGTCAGGACACTTATTTCATCCTTTGACGCTGTTATTTGCTCTGTCGGGATCTTTGATGATCAGCCGCATTCATATCCCAAAGCTATGAGGCGCGCCCGGCGACGGACAGCGGCGCGTTGATGCGCCATAGCGCCCGCCCCGGGAGATACTGAGTTGCTACCGATCAGCCCGATGATTGAGTTCATCGGCAAATCGGCTAGCAATGGCTTTGTCATATCTAGCTCCCGGTGGCCTCCCGGCCATTCGAATTAGAATCTGATTAAGGCTTCGCCGACTCCCATTACTGCGCCAATCCCGGTCCTCTGGGCCACTCGAGTTTGATGGTTAGTTGTCAGCGAAGCTCGGGCGCCGGCAAATGAGGGCCTGCCGTCTCGAAAGCGTTTGCCAAGCCCAACAGTTGCTCTTCACTGTATGGCAATCCCATGAACGAAAAGCCGACCGGCATATTGCCCGAGACTCGACCCGCCGGAACCGATACTTCAGGAAAGCCTGCTGCAGAGGCGACGTAGCCGGCTCTATAAGTGTCTTCGTCATTGCAGATGTAGGTCGGGTCCGCATGGCCAAAGCGCGGAGTTGCCGGGCAACTCATGGCCGAAAATACAAATGCTTGTAATTTGTTTGCGGCCATCAGCCCTTGAAGTTCTTGGCGGATCGATGGAATGACCTGAGTGAGAATATGGATATATGTTGGTGAATCGGTCAACTGAGTCGCTTCCGCTTCTCGCAGCCCTTTGAGGCGCTCAGGATTGACCGGGGTGGCGGAATCCAGCACGCGGCGTGAAGAACTTATTTCGATCAGCTGAGCCAGCGTCCTGGGCTGAGTCCCGGTCAATGTTTGCAAATAGCGTTCGAACTGCGGTTTAAATTCGGCTTCGCCCACGGGACCCAACACCAACTTCCAAAGGTTCTCGAATTCTTTGGGCAGCGTCACCGGAACAAGCACAGCGCCTTGAGCCGTGAGTTCTTTCAGAACATTTTGCTCCACGCTGTCGACTTCGGCGTTGGCACCGCGGAAATTGGTGATCACGCCTAGCTGTGCGCCTTTAAGCGAATGTCTACCAAGCGCATCGACGTAGTTACTGAGGGTATTCGGCTGCTGTAAGGTCGCCACATCTTGAGAATCCGCTCCCGCGATCGCGTCGAGCACGATCGCCAAGTCTTTTACGCTGCGTGTCAGCACGCCTGTCGTATCAAACGTCAGCGACAGCGGGATGACACCGCTTCGGCTGGTTAGACCGAGCGTCGGCCGCAGGCCAACCAAACCTGCCACGTTTGCCGGACCGCGAACCGAACCGCCAGTATCTGTTCCAAGGGCAAATGCCGCGAAATCGGCCGCGACGGCGGCCGCGGAACCACTGCTGGAACCGGACACATCGCGCGCCGTGTTATATGGATTGACCGTCAGTCCGCCGGCGGAGCTGTAACCGAGTCGACCGTACGAGGCGGCAAGTTCGGACATGTTTGATTTGCCGATCAGAATGGCGCCCTGGTCCAGCAGCTTCTGGACCACGAAGGCATTCGTCGCGGGTACGGAATGCTTAAGCGCGACCGAACCGCCCGAGGTGGGTATGCCTGCGCTATTGTAATTATCCTTGGCGATGAAAGGTATCCCGTAGAGCATGCTTTTGTGAGGCTTATTTTTGGCTTCGACATCCAACTGCCTGGCCTCGTTTAGCGCGTTTGTATTGAGACTGATCATCGCGTTGATATGAGGCCCTTTTTTATCGAAGCGTTCGATGCGACTCCGATAGTAGAGCACCAGCTGCTCAGAGTTCACCTGCCCGGCGTCGAGTGCAAGGCGCATTTGCGCGATAGTGGCATTGGCGGGATTGAATGCATCATGGGCTAAGGCTTGCACGGAAAAGTTTATAAGGAACGCAAAAGAAAGCGCGATGGGATATGTCATTCTCATTGACTGCTTCCTGATGAAAAATAAGGCAACGGCCCCGGTGGCAAAAAAGTACCAAAGCAGGTCGGCTGCCGACGAGGGATCTCAAGCGGCACTCAGGGCCACGCGATATTGCATTTAATACTCCGAGACATCCGACCGGCTGTCACTGACATATCATTATCTCGGCACTTGGTGGTTACCCCTTCCGACTAGTCGCAACGCCCCGCCCGTGCGGGTGCAACCCCTGATCAAACTGACTCAGAAACGCATCGCGCCGGGGTCGGCGAACGAGATCGCAGCCGCCGGGCGGAATCCTGCCGCTCATGCGTCGGCGCAATCCCAAATACCCGTTTGCAGGCGTGACAGAAGTGAGACGTGGACCCGAAGCCGCAGTCGAGCGCTACCGCCGAGACGGGAATGATGGTCTGACGCAGGAGGGTGCGCGCCCGTGCGAGGCGCAGTTTCAGATAAAATGCCTTTGGCGATGCTCCCATCTGCTCTCGAAACAGGCGCTCCACTTGACGCGTTGAAATTCCGACGCGATCCGATATTTGGCATCCATTGAGTGGATTTTCCAGCGCCCCTTCCATGAGTCTTATGATCTCTACCAATCTTGGGCTGTCGATTCCATACCGGGTGTGCATCTCGATGCGTTGATTGTCTTCGTGTTTTCTAATTTGTGGATGGATAAATTGCTCGGCGACGGCGAGCGCGATTTCGGGCGACGATGCCTCGCTGACGAAATGCAGCATCATATCGAGTACCGCCGTACCACCGCTGCAGGTGAACACATCGCGATCCACGACATAAAGCTCTCGACTCACGATGAGGCTCGGATAACGCGATCGGAAAAAGTCAATATATTCCCAATGCACAGTGCATCGACGATCCGTCAGTAGTCCCGCATCGGCTAAAATGAACGAGCCGCTGCTGATGGCGCCGACCATCGTGCCATGGCGAGCGAGACGTCGCAGGTGGTGATGGATCTCATGACGACGTCCGAACTGAACGGGCTCGAGCCCTGCGCAGACGACCAGCATGTCGCATTTACTCAACTGATCGAGTGACTCGTCGGCGGTAATGCAAATTCCGTTGCTTGCCGTGACCTCCTTGCCATTTGCTGCGATTAACCGCCATTCGAACAGTTGGCGTTCACTCATGCGGTTGGCTGACCGGAGCGGCTCGATCGCGGCAGAAAACGCCATCATCGAAAACTGCGGAACTAGGAGAAATGCAATTCGCACGGGCACGCCACCGCGATCGGCCACGATGTCCGGACCGATAAATTTAGTGAGGTTCGGCTGTCGCATCCTCATATACCGTCATTGGCGTGCTCTCTATGTATCACGCCCTGCAGCTTTGTACGCCATACTCAATGTCGCAGTCGATCATCGCGACGTCGTATTTACACAAGAGCGGACCTGGCGATGGGTAGACTATGCGAAAGCTGGGACAGGGCGGACCGGCATGTACCTGCTCCAGCTTCCAGTCCCGGTGGGTAGTAGCCAAGTCCAACGACGGTCTGCAGATATTTCGCGCGATTGCTTGGCTCGCGGAGCTGCCAGAAGGCATTAAGGGGCGCACACCAGTTTCTTCGCTTACGTAAGGAAGTAAATGGACACGAACCGACGACGACAAGGTGGCCGCGGCAGACGTCTTGGAGGAAGCCAGGTCCCCCAGCTCGCTTGGACTGAAGTCACCAATCCGTATGTCCCCATGGAAGTGCTGTCCGCGGATCAACTTGAGGCGATTCATCTGACTTCGTTGCGAATCCTGGAGAATCTGGGGATGGAGGTGATGTCGCCTCGCACACTTGCGCTGCTCGAGACGGCGGGCGCCGAGGTTGACTCGGCAACGAAAACGGTCCGTTTGGACCGCGGCCTCGTCGAGAGCGCGCTTAAGAGCGCGCCAGCATCGTTTGCCCTCACGCCGCGCAATGTCGACAAGCGTGTGATGATGGGCGGCAACCATATCAACTTCGGGCTCGTCGCGGGTCCGCCTAACGTCCACGATTGCGAGCGCGGTCGTCGCTCGGGAAACTATCAAGACTATTGCGACTTCATCCGTCTCGCTCAGTACTTCAACGCCATCCATCTGATCGGCAATCAAGTATGCGCGCCTATCGACTTGCCGGCGACCTCTCGGCATCTCGACACTTACCGGGCAAATCTCCTGTACTCGGATCAGGTCTTCCATTGCACCGCCATTGGTGCTGGACGCGCACTCGACGGTATCCGGATGATGGCGATCGCGCGAGGGCTTGACCTCGCGCAGATTGCCGAGAGCCCCGGCGTCATCACGATCATCTCAGTGAACAGCCCGCGTCGCTTCGATGAAGCAATGTGCGAGGGTCTGATCGCGATGGCGGAGCACGGCCAGGCCGTGGTGGTCACGCCGTTCACCCTCATGGGTGCCATGGCGCCGGTATCGCTCGCGGCGGCGCTTGCCCAACAGAACGCGGAAGCGCTGTTTGGGGTCGTGATCGCGCAGTTGGTTCGGCCCGGAACCCCGGTGATGTACGGTGCGTTCACCTCGAACGTCGACATGCGTTCGGGAGCCCCGGCCTTCGGTACGCCGGAAAACGCAAAGGCCAACATCGCAAGCGGGCAACTGGCGCGCCGCTACCGGCTTCCCTATCGCACATCTAACGCCAGCGCCTCCAATGCGGCCGACGCCCAGGGCGCCTATGAGACAGAAATGTCCTTGTGGGGCGCGATTCTTGGACACGGAAACCTCGTGTATCACGCTGCCGGTTGGCAGGAAGGGGGTCTCACCGCCTCCTTCGAAAAGCTGGTGCTCGACGTCGAAATGCTGCAGATGATGATCGAGTTCCTCAAACCAATCGTTGTCAACGAGCAAGAGCTTGGCTTCGACGCCATCAGGGGCGTCCCAACCGGAGGCCATTTCTTCGGCGAACCGCACACGATGGAGCGGTACGAACATGCATTCTACCGGCCGCTCGTTTCCAGCTGGCAGAACTATGAGAACTGGCAGCTCGGGGGCGGTAAGGATGCGACCCAGCGCGCAACTCAAATTTGGAAGCAAGCGCTCAAGGAATATGAAGAGCCTGCCATGGATCCTGCGATTCACGAAGCGCTCGATACTTATGTCGCGCAGCGTCGCGCCGAAATCGGCACCGGTGAGCCGTAAGCGTCCCGTTGCTCCGTCCAACCCTACCCAAAATATCATAGAGAGCATTCCCAAGAACATGCGATCCGAGGCCCACGCTGTTGTCATTGGCAGCGGAGTAGTCGGCTGCTCCGTTCTGTACGGCACCCAGGTGGGGGTGTTTTTCCTCGACATCGACAACTTCAAGTACATCAACGACAGCATGGGGCACGCCTTCGGCGATCGCGTGCTAGTAAGTCTCGCGCGGCGTTTGCAAGCGACCACCGAATCCTTCGGTTTCGCCGCCAGACTGGGGGGTGACGAATTCACGGTGGTGTTCGACCGCGTGCAGACCAACGATGACATCCGGGCGGTGGGTATGAACATCGTGCAGGCGTTCCAGAAGCCGCTGACGGTCGACAACCGGGATCTCATCGTCAGCGTGAGCGTTGGTGCGAGCATCTACCCGGAACACGCAAAAGATGCGGATGCGCTGCTGAAAGCCGCCGACGCGGCCTCGTTTCGCGCCAAGGTGATGGGACGCAGTCAGCTGTCGGTGTTCACGCCCGAGTTGCTCCAGGCGGCGGCGGCCAAGTTCACTACGGAGCAAGGACTGCGTCGTGCCATCGTGAAGCGAAGACAAAATGACACCCAGCGGAAGGAAAAGTGACACTCTGGTGCCAGTCCGACCGATTTCGCGTTCGTGGTCCCTCGCAAGTCCTTGATTCTTGATGGACATAGACAACAATTTTGTCCGTTGTCGGCAAATTTCGGGGAGTCGAATTTCCGCTCGACCGTCATTTCTTCGAGGTTTTCAGCGGTTTTCGCGGAAAATCAGAAAAACTACTTGTCCGGGCGAACTTTGACGAACGGAAACGCCTGCCAGCGCGTTGCCGGCCCAACGGATCAGCTACGCTCATATGCGCGCAAGAATTCGTCGCGTTGGATCTGAGCCTGCGTGCAGATGGCTCGTAACGTCGAGCCCTTCAAGGTGCTGTGATTCGGTAAAGTCAGCGGGGTTGTCGTGCCATCGGCGTTCGTTCTGCGCATCGCGATATGTTCGCGTTCCCGCACGATCTGAAAACCCAATGTTTGCAGCGCTTTAACGACCCGGCTGCGCGGTGCATCGACCGGAAATTTCATACGACGGCGATATTGCCCTCGGCGACATAGGCGGCCTCGACGTCGCTATCCTCGTCAAAGGCGTCGCTGCCAAAGGTCTCGATATGAAATTGTGCAGCCGATTTGGCATCCGCCAGGGCCGCCTCGTAGGAGTCGCCCTGGCCCATTACGACACCCCGTAATCCGAGTGGGTAGGCCAAAAAGCCGTCCGAATGACGTTCAACGATAAATTTCAGGGTACGCATTCGCTAAGATTATCACGGCGGACCGAAACCACCGAAATCTTCGCTGTGACCGAATTAGCCTTTCGGATAGATGCCGTTCGCGTCCGCCTGCAGCGGCTTGAACTTGATTCTGACTAGGCGTGGATCCAGCAAATACCAGCCCGCCGCGCGCATACGCTCCACCACCCGTCCCCAGAACCGATAGAGCCGTGCGGCACAGTCGTGCTCGCCCACCAGCTGAGAATAAGGGTAGGCGTATGCAACGGCGGGGAGGCCAGCTGCCGCGCGGTGCTGACGCCGCGCCAACTCATCGCCCACAGTAACCAGCTCGCGGCACCGGCGCTCAGCGTGCACGCCGACATGGTGAAGGGACGCGCGGCCTGAAGCACCCGGCCGATCTCCCCACGCTCGCGCCGTCCCAGCGAATCCATTTTTCGGCCGAGCAGTACCTTCAACAATTGGTCACAGTCTTGCAGCCTGCCCGGTGCGGATTTGTTGTCGTGCACGCCCAAAGGCACCTTGTGCCGTATCTCGATCACGGGGGCGAGTCGCATCCGCATGCGCGTGCCGGTGCGCCGAGTACGTACCCACATCTTTGGTTTTGTGGCATACGTCGGGTCGAGATAGCTGGCTTCGATGTGCCGCAATTGGGTGCGCTCACACAGATATTCCGGAACAATCAAGATCGGCAACATCGGGGCACCCGTTATTCCATTGTCGCAATGACGGATCGTTGCGCGGCGACATAGCCGGATTCCGCAACGGCGCGTTTCCAGTGGGCTTCGTCCAGTTTGAGCAACGGCGAATCAAACCGACCGCCCTGCCCCAACAGACTCTTCACGGCGCGGGTGAAATAATCCATCTGAATTTCCGGCGTGCCCGAGAGTTGCGCTTCGGCGTGCGCTCGGACGAAGGCGTTCCACAAATCCGCCCCGCACTCCTCCAGGCGCAGCCCCGCAGCGACCCCTTGCGGCAGGAAGAACCCGGTGAAACTTGGTCCACTGTGCTCGGGATAACGGGTTCGATCATAGCCGGCAAGACATGTCGCGGCTTCCGCGGCATCGGCGATGCCGGAAAACTGCATCTGCTCGATCATGAAGCGCGCGACAATTTGCTCATCGCCGCTCATCTGGAACCCCGCCTTCTGGGCGAGTAACTGAGGCTGCCCAACCAGGAAGGTAATCAGCCGGATGCCGTGGTAGGCGAGCTGATCGTGGACATCGCGCAGCCATTCATAGGCATTGCGGGATTGGCGCTGGGCTTCATCACAGAACAGCACCACGATTTGGCCGCGGCGCGCGGCAAGCCGCTCACGCAGCCGTCGGATAAGCTCTTGGCGCTTGTTCGTGATCGAGGTGTTGAGGACCTCGCCGGTGGCGCCTGCGGCGATCAGGAGTGCGCTGAAGAAGGGCCCTTCGAAGTCCGATCAATGATGCTCGCACGATATGCGCACAGTGAGCACCTCGGGGCGTGTGCGTCCCAAGTGCAGGCACACATAGTCGATTGCGTGGGTCTTGCCCATTCGCGGGCGAGCGTAGACCAAGGCGCCGGGGATCAGTACCCGGAGGCACCGCTCGACCAGATCCACAAAGGATTCGATGGCGGCGGTCGCGACGCGATAGTTACGCCGCAGCAGCGGATGTTCATGAGACTCCAGTTGTTGTCGCGCCATCCTCGATGCTCCTTCAACGATTGATATCAGTTTCTTTCACACGTAGCCGGGCGCGGTTCTGGTGCAACGGCGGGCATTGGTTAGACTGGCGGCTCCTTATAAGAGGTGC
>OCZU010003444.1_pt1 | contig 9971 bp, 10 predicted proteins | sample 1539001 | NCBI WGS metagenome assembly OCZU01 (sample SAMEA3539306, study PRJEB22396) | soil metagenome | biome: tundra; feature: field; material: soil | place: USA | collected 2010-05 | depth 0.15 m | reverse complement strand
CCTCGGACAGCGGCAGCTTCAGAATGGCGTCGCGATGTGCTTGCGACTGCGCGAGCACGAAATGAACGTAGGAGTTGTTGTGGTCGCGCGCCATCGCCTGCAGGACGCGGGCGGACGGCGTCGCCGCGGGATCGTCCAGCGCGGCGACAGCGGCAGACAACGCGTCGCGATGCAGGTTGCCGCCGGTCGCCGCGTCGAGCGCTGCGGCGATCTGCCGGCACTCGCCCAGGACCTCGTGGCCCCATTCGGCGAGCGTCACTTCTTGCGATTGTCTGGTCAGGCGCAGTCCCGGCTCGCGACCGCGCGAAGCGACGCGCTGCTTGTTGGCGCCGATGGCGGAAAGCTCCTCTGGCGTGTCGGGTGGGCTGTCGGAAAGCAGACAGTGCAGCAGGAACACGTCGAGCATGCGCACCGTACTGGCGACGATGCCGATCGGAATGAACGGATCGAGGTCCATCAGCCGCACTTCGACGTACTCGACGCCGCGATCGCGCAAGGCACGCAGTGGGCGCTCTCCCGGCCGGATGACGCGCTTGGGGCGGATGGTGCCGTAGAATTCGTTTTCGATCTGCAGCAGGCTGGTCGCCAGCTGGCGATAGTCGCCGCCGTCGCGGATGCCGATCGCCTCGTAAGGCGGATACGGCCGCGTGAGCGCCTGCTGCAACGAGGCGCCGTAGCTTTCGAGGCTGTTGTAGCTCACCGCAAGCGAAGATTGAGCATCGCTCTGGTAGCCCAGCCGCCCCATGCGCAATGAAGTCGCGTACGGCAGATAGAGCGTGTCCCCGCTCAACCGCTCGAGCCCGTGCTCGCGGCCGTCGACAAATGTCGAGCATACCGCGGGCGACGCTCCAAAGAGATAGAGCAGCAGCCAAGCGTGACGGCGGAAATTGCGGATCAGCGCAAAATACGCGTCGTTGGAAAGTTGCTCGGGAAGCGAAAAGTTGTAGTGGATGCCGGAGATCGTCTGCATGCGCCGGCCATAGCGATGCGAAAGGCCCATGCGGTAAACGCTCTTCGCGCGGCCGACGTTCGAGGTGCCGTACTTGCCGAGAGGAATTTTGTCCTCGGCCGGCAGGCGGCACGGCATGCTCGCGCTCCACAGGAGCTCGTCGCCGATCGCGCGATACACCACCTGGTGGATTTCGGTGAGCTCACGGATGCAGGCATCGGCGTTGGAATGCACACCGGTGATGAGCTCGACCTGCGATTCGCTGAAGTCGGTGGTGATGTGCGGATGCGTCAGTGCCGAGCCAAGTCGCGCCGGATGTGGCGTCGCCGCCAGCAGGCCGTCGGGCTGCACCCGCAGGCTTTCTTTTTCGATGCCGCGGCGCAGGCCGCTCAGCACCTCGCCCGGCAGCGCGCTCAGGCGTTCTTCGAGGGGCAATACGAGTTCGGATAGCACCAAAATCACTCCGTATGAAAAATCGCGACCGGTTTATCAGTGAAGGCCGCTCAGGATTTCCAGCGTGGTCAGCCGCAGAAGCTGCATCTCGTCCGTAATTTTTACCATCGCCTCGTCGTTGGTCCCGAGGCCCTCGACATTGTCCCGCCACGCCGCCCAAAGCCGCTCCGCTTCGGCCGGATCCGGGGCCGGCTAGACCTGCGCGAGATCGCGAATATAAATCATCCGTCCCCATCCCTGCACCGGGTCGCCGAGCTGGCGGTTTTTCTGGAAGTGCAAGTATTCCACGACGATCTGCGCTTCGCCGAGATTCTTGAGCGTCTCGAACGCGGCGATTCGAACGCTGTGGTTGATTTCGGTCTTCTCGTTGCGCCAGGTGTTATACGCCATTCCAGAAAGCGCGACGATGATGCTGAAGATGGCCACGATGTTGGCACGAATCTGTGACAGGATCTGCGCGCGGTTGATTTTGATTCTCATTGAAGCGTCTCCGTCTGTTTCGCTGCACCGGATTGTCCCTCAGAAGATGCAAGGAAAGTAGGTCCGTGTCCGATCGACCCACGCTTGGGACTCGCGCGTCTCCGGAGGCCGTCCAAGGCGTTATCTCCGACGCACCGGCGCGAGCCATCGGGAGCCAATTGCGTTAAGATTAATCAGCAAGAATCGTAAACCCGTAAGCTGTGGCAGGACCGAGTTCCGGCGGATTCCCGCATTACGTCCGTCCACAAGTCGTCAACAGGAGGATGCATGATCGGATCGATTGGAGGCCGGCTCGCAACGATTCTGTCCGCGATTTGCGTTGCGGCTGCAACGCCGGTGGCGATGCCTGCGGCGGCCCAGTCCGCCTATCCCAACAAGCCGATCAAGATCATCGCGCCGGTGCAGCCCGGCGGCGGTGTCGATCTGGTTGCGCGCACCATTGCCGACCGCCTTGGCCAGGCGCTCGGTCAGTCAATCATCGTGGAAAACCAGAGCGGTGGTGGCGGATCGATCGCCTCGATGGCCACCGCGCGCGCAGCGCCGGATGGTTACACGTTGATGGTCGGCTACGTCGGCACGCACGGCACCAACCCGGCGGTGCGCAAGCTCCCCTACGATGCCATCAAGGATTTCACGCCGATCGCCATGGTCGCAGGCACGCCGAACATCTTGATCGTGCCGCCGTCGGTTCCCGCCAACACGCTGAAGGAATTCGTCGCCTACGTGCACGCCAATCCGGGCAAGCTTTCGTATGGCTCGTCGGGGCCGGGGACGCTGACGCATCTCGCGATGGAGCAGCTCAAGGTCGCGGCCGATCTGGACATGATCCACGTTCCCTACCGCGGCATCGGCCCGGCCATCACCGATATTCTCGGCGGTCAGACGCAGGCGCTTTTCCCCGGGCTCGCGGCGGCGCTGCCGCACATCAAGGCGGGAAAGATGAGGCCGCTGGCCGTGACCGGCACCAGGCGTCATCCCCTGCTGCCGGAAGTGCCGACCTTCGAGGAGCTGGGATACAAGGGATTCGACGGCGTGCAGTGGTACGGCATCGTCGGACCGGCCAATATGCCCTCGCCGATCGTCAAGCGCCTGAACGAAGAAATCAACAAGCTGCTGGCGAACCCCGACCTGCGCGAGCGGCTGTCGAGCGAAGCCTTGGAGCCAATGCCGATGTCGCCCGAACAGTTCGGGCAATATATGCGTGACGATATCGACAAGTGGTCGCGCCTGGCGAAGGCACGCAACATTCAGCTTAACGACTAAAGGTGACGCGTCTTACGCGCGAAAACCCATGGCCCACAACACCAAGGTAAGCGCCGACGCCCATGCACCGCCGGTCACCCAGATCCTGGCGGACTTCGTGACGCGACATCCCTCGCAGGGCTGGAACGCGAGCGTCGATAGCGAGGCGCACCGGACTTTGCTGAACTGGGTCGGCTGCGCCATCGGAGCCTCGCAGCACGCTACGGTCAAAGCGGCGCTCGCCGCCGTCACGGAGCTTGCGCCGAGTCCCCAGGCAACGATCCTCGGACGGCGCGAGCGCGTCGACGTTGCCAGCGCGGCGCTGCTGAACGGCATCACCTCGCACACCTTCGATTTCGACGACACGCACCTCCGCACCATCATCCATCCCGCAGGGCCCGTTGCGTCCGCGGCGTTGGCGCTCGCGGAACACTACGGCGCGACGGGCAGACAGTTCATCGATGCACTGGTGCTCGGCATCGACGTCGAATGCCGCGTCGGCAATATGATCTATCCCGAGCACTACGATCGCGGGTGGCACATCACCGGCTCGACCGGGATGCTGGGCGCCGCAGCCGCGTGCGCGCGACTGCTTCAACTCGACGCGGGCAAGACCGCAATGGCGCTCGGCATCGCGGCGTCGCAACCCATCGGCGTGCGCGAGCAGTTCGGCTCGATGACCAAGGCCTTTCACATCGGCGGCTCGGCGCGCGCCGGATTGATGTCGGCACTGATGGCAAAACACGGCTATACCGCGTCGAGCCGCGCGATCGAAGCGCCTCGCGGCCTCGCGCAGACCTACTCGACCAAATGCGACTGGAGCGAGATCAGCGACGGGCTGGGCAAACGTTTCGAGATTTCGTTCAACACCTACAAGCCGTTCGCCTGCGGCATCGTGATTCACCCCAGCATCGACGGTTGCATCCAGCTTCGCAGCGCGAATCGTCTGCCCATCGACGACATCGAGCGCATCGACCTCAAGGTGCATTCTTTGGTGCTCGAGCTGACCGGCAAGACGGCTCCGCGCACCGGCCTCGAGGCCAAGTTCAGCGTGTACCACGCATGCGCAGCGGGGCTCGTGTTCGGCGAGGTCGGCGAGCACGCTTTCTCGGATGAAGTCGTGACCAGGGCGGATGTAATCGCGCTGCGCGACCGCATCAAGGCCAGCGTCGACGATACGATCGATGAGGCATCCGCTGACGTCACCGTCACCTGCAAGGATGGCCGCAAGCTTCACATATTCGTGGAGCACGCGATCGGCAGCGTGCAGCGTCCGATGAGCGACGCCGATCTGCAGCGCAAGTTTCACGGCCTGGTCGATCCGGTACTGGGCCGCGCGCGCGCCGAGCACGTGATCGGGCAATGCGCGGCTCTCGGTGGGGTCGCGGATGTGCGCGCGCTGACCGCCGCGGCGCGCGCTTCGGCCGAGGCGGTTACCGCCGGGTGACGCCCTAGAGCTGCCCTAGAGCTCTGCGTCCGCCCGGGCGAGGAGCGTCGGCGTCACGTTCAAGGAGACTGCCTGCGTGTTGTCGACATAAAACGTGCGCGTGTAATCGAACTCGCCGACGCCACCGACGCAAACCCAGCATAGCTGTGCCGTGCGCACCCGTACTGAATGCGCCCCCGGCGGCAGTTCGACGATGGCGGTCGCGCCCGAGCTGGTGAACGTAAACGCGGACGGCTGAATCTTCGTCCCATCCAGCCAGACCACCGGTCCCATGCCCAGACCGCCGCTCGGCCAGGCGAGTTGGATGGTCACGGGCACCCGCGCTCCGGTGCCGGTTACGAGCTGACCGTCTCTCGGAGTGATCTGCAGCGAAGTGCAGCCGCAAGCCAGCACGGCCACGAGCACGACAAGAATCGAGCGAATCGACATGTTTCCTCCGACGTGAGTCCACCGAGGTGAGTTCAAATTCCGTCCGGCGCGCGGTTGTACGGACCGACGCGACGCTAGGCTACGCCCGGCGTCCGGCCCCACTATGCCTTGCCCGTGCCTATCCGGCAACCGGCGATGATCGGCCACTTCCGGCCCGGCGCGTTAGCGCGCATCGCCCGCCGGGGCGACCGTGGCGCCCTCGACATGGTTCCGGGCGAGCGAGGACGCGACGAATCCGGACGCCTTCATCCCCTCGATGAAGTCGCGCAGATATCTGACCCCCGCTTCGCGGCCGCGCGGCGTGGCCATCGCCTGGTTGATGACCATGAACCGGCCCTCGAGCAGCCGCAAACCGGGAACGCGCATCGCATCGGCCTCGAGCTGCTGCTTCACGCCCGCGCGGGCCTCAAGTTTGCGCGTGATGAACATGTCCGTGACCTCACCGGAAATGGGTGTCCGCACGAGCGTCGCGGCTTTGAGCGCGCGCGACAAATACAGATCGTACGCGCTGCCGGTCGAGACCGCGATGCGAACGCCCGCGCGATCGACATCCTCGTTGCTGCGAATCAGCGAATCGCGTGGCACCAGATATGCGCCTTCGACCACCACGTACGGAGGGCTGTAGCTTATCTCCGCCGCGCGAACCGGATCGATCGCAAGAAAGGCGACGTCCCATACGCCGGACTTGAGCGCATCGGTGACCTTTCCGGCGGCCTCGAAGGTGACCAGCTCGACGGGAACGCCGAGGTGCCGCCCGAGCTCGCGAGCGAGGTCGACCGACACACCGCGCGCCTCGCCGGTCGCCGCGTCCTTGACAGCAAGAACGGGGTTGCCGAAGTTGATCGCCGCGCGCAGCTTGCCGGTCGGCGCCAGATCAGCAACTGCGGCGGCAGCGCTGCTGCCGGCGTTGCCTGCAGGACCCATCTGCATTGTCGAACAGGATGCGAGGAACAGAAAAATCACGGCGACGGCCGCAAGCCTTTGCATGGATGGTCCCCGCCAATATCGATGCCGACGTGACCATTATCCGCCATCCGTATGGCCAGTCATCGGCTCGTCGTTGCGCTGGCTACCCACGCCCTGCACCGGCCCTTGTATACTTTCGGTCCCATCGCAGTCGAGGAGGGCGCTATGGCAATGTGGCGAGGTATCGGCGGCCTGACTTTTATCGCCGCCGGAGCGACGCACTATTGGGAGTATTGGTATGCGCCCGTGTCCGATGTCGGCTCGACGGTCGCTTCGCCGAATCTGCTCGAGAGCCAAATCAATGTCGAGCTTGCGACGTCGCATCCCGGCGTTACGGCGCGCGATGCCGGAGAGTCTACGCGCATCGTTTACACGGTTCGGGTAAGCAATCTGGGCGCCGCTACCATGGGTTACGACCTCAACATTGGAGACTGGCAATGAGCACCCGGCGACGCGTACGCGTGATCAGCGAAGGCGGGCGTGTCATAGGCATCTTCGCCCCGTATCCGCCCGATGCGTTATCGGCAACTCCCCTGGCCGAGCTGCACGCAGGTCCCGGACAGCACGAGCATGAAGTCGACGTCGATTGGCCGGCGGGGCGCGAGCTGGCAGCCATCAGCGAGTCGCTTCATGCGCAGGTGCGAAAGGCGCTGCAGCTGAAGTAGCGTGCGATGCAGGCTGAAGCCGACTATTACGCCCGCCTTCCGATCTTCGACGGGTTCGCGAGCATCATGGATCCGGCACGCTATCAACCGCTGCCGGACAACTGGCTGCTGGGGCTCACCGATGTCGTCAGCTCCACCAAAGCGATCGAAGACGGGCGCTACAAAGCCGTGAACACGGCGGGAGCCTCGGTCATCGCTGCGGTTTCGAACGCGCTCGGAGGCCGCAAGTTTCCCTTTGTCTTCGGCGGCGATGGCGCGAGCTTCGCCGTCTCCGGCGACGACGAGGCGCTGGCGCGCGCCGCGCTCGCAGCAACCGCGGCATGGACGCGCGACGAGCTCGACCTCGAGCTTCGCGTGGCGCTCGTACCCGTTTCCGCCGTGAAAGAGCAAGGGCTCAACGTCAGCGTGGCGCGATTCGCGCCATCGAAGAACGTTTCCTATGCGATGTTCTCCGGGGGAGGGCTCGCATGGGCCGATCGGGCGATGAAACAGGGACAGTACGCCGTGCCGCCGGCGGAACCCGGCACGCGTCCCGACCTGACCGGACTGTCGTGCCGATGGAACGACATTCCCGCGTCGCATGGGTTGATCCTGTCGCTGGTGGTGGCTCCGGTAACCCACGGTGATCCCGCGTTTCGCAAGCTGGTCGAGGAGCTTCTGGCCGAGCTCGAGCACAGCGCCGAGGTCGCACGGCCGGTGCCGGACAACGCTCCAAGCGTCGGCTGGCCGCCGCCGGGATTGGACCTCGAGGCGCGTGCATCGCGCAAGAGCGGCGAGGGTCTTTTGATGCGGCGTCTTCGCGTCGGCGCGGACACGCTGATCGCGTTCATCGTCATGCGCTTCGGCATCCGCATCGGCGGCTTCGATCCGATGGTCTACCGGCGCGAAGTGGTGGAGAATTCGGACTTCCGCAAGTTCGATGACAACCTGCGCATGACGCTCGACTGCACGCCCGCGCTCGCCGACAGAATCGAGCAGCGACTGGCGAAGGCGGAGGCGGACAAGATCGCGCGCTTCGGCCTCCACCGGCAGCCGTCGGCGATCATGACCTGCATCGTGCCGTCGATCGCCGACAGCAGCCACGTTCACTTCGTCGACGGCGCCGCGGGCGGATATGCGCTCGCGGCGAGACGCTTGAAGCTCAACTAGGGAGGGACCATGCCGCTGTGGGCGCGCGTAATCCACGAGGGACGCGAATGCTTCGGAACCGTCGACGGTGAAACGATACGGTTGCACGAAGGCGACATGCTGTCCAATCCGCGGTCGACCGGACACTCGGTCCCGCTCGGCGCGACGAGGCTTTTGACGCCGACGACGCCGAGCAAAATGGTGGCACTGGTCGACAACTATCGTGCGCTCGTCACGAAGCTCAATCACGCGGTTCCGTCCGACCCGCTCTATTTTCTCAAGGCCAACAATTCGTTTCTCGCCGCCGGTGAAACGATACGCGTTCCCGCCTCCTACAGCGGCAAGGTGATCTACGAAGGCGAGCTCGGCGTCGTCATCGGCAAGCGCTGCACCGCGGTCTCGGAAGCCGATGCCGCAGGTTTCATCTTTGGGTATACGTGCATCAACGACGTCACCGCCATCGACATCTTCGGCAAGGACGCGGGGTTCGCGCAATGGACCCGGGCCAAGGGCTTCGACACCTTCGGCGTATTCGGTCCGGTCATCGCGACCGACATCGATCCGGGCAGACTCGTCATCAAGACGATCCTCAACGGCCAGGAACGGCAGAACTATCCGTTGACCGACATCATCTTTGCGCCCGCGAAGCTGGTGAGCCTCATTTCGCAGGACATGACGCTGGAACCGGGCGACGTCATCGCCTGCGGGACCTCGGTCGGCGTGGGGTCGATGAAGCCCGGCAGCACGGTCAGCATCGTCATCGATGGGATCGGGACGCTGACCAATACGTTTGACGTATGAACGCATAGGGTCGTCGTCCCCGCTCATCTTGGTAACTGAGCGGGGACCCAGTGGCGTTCGTACCAAAGACACTGGATTCCCGCTTTCTCGGGAATGACGGTAGATTGTTCGGTTTTTACGCGTTTCGTAGCGGACACTAGATTGCGGCATTGACGTCGCCACGTTCATACAGGGACGGGCTCGCGATGACCGCGCATGCAGGAGGAAGAAATGAAAATTGCAGTCATCGGCGCGGGTGCGATCGGTGGAATACTCGCCGTTCGTCTCGCACTCTCGGGTCAGACGGTCACGGTGGTCGATCAGGGCGCGCATCTGGACGCGATCCGGCGCAACGGTCTCAAGCTCGTCCGCGCCGACGGAGCCGAAGAGCTCGCCAAGGATCTGCGCGCCGTGGCGAGCTGCGCCGAGGCGGGATCGCAGGACCTCGTCTTCCTGGCGCTGAAAGCTTACGTGGTAGAGGCGGTGGCACCGCAGATGCGCGCGCTGTTCACCGCGGACACCATCGTCGTGCCGATCCAGAACGGCCTGCCGTGGTGGTACTTTCAGAACTTCAAGGGCGCGCACGCGGGCTACCGGCTCAAGACCGCCGATCCCAACGGCGTGATCGAGCAGAACATCGAGTCGAGTCGGATCATCGGTTGCGTCGTCTATCCCGCCGGCGAAATCATTGCGCCCGGAGTCGTAAAGCTTCTCGAAGGCGACCGGTTTCCGTTGGGCGAGCTGGACGGCATCGAGACCGAGCGCGCCAATAACGTATCTCAAGCACTCGTCGCTGCGGGGTTGAAGGCACCTGTGCTCGCCGACATCCGCTCGGAAATCTGGCTCAAGCTGTGGGGCAATATGAGCTTCAATCCGATCAGTGCGCTCACCCATGCGACGCTGGTCGACATCTGCGAGGAACCGGCGACGCGCGCGCTTGCGGCGGACATGATGCGGGAGGCGCAGGCAGTGGCGGAGAAGCTCGGTGTCACCTTTCGCGTTCCGCTGGAAAAGCGCATCGATGGCGCGGCGAAAGTCGGCAAGCACAAGACTTCGACGCTACAGGACGTCGAAGCGGGTCGCCCCGTCGAAGTGGACGCACTTATCGGCTCGGTGATCGAGCTGGGCGAGTTGACCGCGACGCCAACTCCCGCAACGCGCGCCGTTTACGCGTTGCTCAAGCTGCTGGTAAAGACGATGCACGACGAGCGAGCGCGCGTCGTGATGCAGCGCCTCTGAGCATCGTCAAACAGAGCTGATCCGCGCGCGGCCAGAACTCTAGCCGTGAATCGCGCGCCACACGCGCTCGGAGGTCAGTGGCATCTGCATCGCGCCCGCACGCTCGCCGACGCCAACGTCGTCGCGCCCACCGCGCTCGAGCGCGTCGATCACCGCGTTGACCACCGCCGGGGTGGCGCCGATCGTTCCGAGC
>OCZU010003443.1_pt1 | contig 9972 bp, 9 predicted proteins | sample 1539001 | NCBI WGS metagenome assembly OCZU01 (sample SAMEA3539306, study PRJEB22396) | soil metagenome | biome: tundra; feature: field; material: soil | place: USA | collected 2010-05 | depth 0.15 m | reverse complement strand
GGCACGTTGTACGGATCGGGCTCGATGGGCGGCACCATCAAGCTGATCACCAATCAGCCCAATCTCACTGAATTTCAGGGCAGCGTCCAGACGATTTTGTCGGGCACCGATGGCGGTGGCTTCAATCACAACGAAAATGGCATGCTCAATTTGCCGTTGATCGAAAATCAGCTGGCCTTGCGCATCGTCGCCTCGCAAGCCGATACCAGTGGATGGATCGATCGCATCGTTCTCGGAGATTTTCCGCAGCCGACCAATAGCGGGCTCACTCGCGGCAACGTGCTCGCCGCGCCGATTATCGCAGATTATAAAGGCAGCAATGCCGAACAACTGGTGGGCACCCGCGTCACGCTGACCTGGAAACCGACCGATGAACTGACCATTACACCGTCCATCTTCAATTAGAGAGTTACCCAGGATGGGAACAGTACTTTCGACGATGTGGACCGGCGATATTAACCTGAGCTACCTCACCGCCATCAACGAGAAATATTCATTCAACGCGTTCGCGGAAACCGTGTTCACCGGAAACCGCGTTGACCTCAGTTTCCCGGCCGGAGTCACGGACACTCAGACACCGTTGCCGAGTTATACCTTGACCAATGTGCGGGCGGGGGTCACGTCTCGAGATGGCCGGAGCGCGTTCTTGTTTGTGAATAATGTCACCAACAAACAGGCATCGCTCGACAACATGATTCAGCTGACCTTGTCGAGCCCCGAGTACAACCGCGTCGAGACCAATCAGCCGTTGACCGTCGGCGTGGATCTCTCGTATCGCTTTCGCTAGCCGGAAGGCCGATCCAGTGTACCGACCGGCGCATTTTCAAGAGAACGACCCAGCGACGCTTGCCGCGTTCGTCGATACGCATCCACTCGCCGTGCTCGTTGCTGCGGGGCCGTCCGGCCTCGTGGCGAATCACATTCCGCTGCTCCGGCTGCAGGATACGGGCGACCGAATGATCCTGCGCGGACACGTCGCGCGGGGCAACGATTTCTGGAAAACCACGGCTGCGGACAGTTCGGTGCTCGCGATCTTTGGCGGCCCCGACCGTTACATCAGTCCGGCGTGGTATCCAACCAAAGCGGAGACCGGGGAAGTCGTTCCGACCTGGAACTACTTGGTCGTGCATGCTCACGGGCGGATCACGTTCACGCAGGATCCGCTGTGGCTGCGGACATTGGTCGAGGCGTTGACCAATCGCCACGAAGGGGTGCGAGCTAGACCCTGGAAGGTCAGCGACGCGCCGAGCGAGTACGTGGATCGCATGCTGCGGGCGATCGTTGGTTTTGAGATTGCGGTCGAGAGGCTCGAAGGGAAATTCAAGGCAAGTCAGAATCGCACCGAGCGCGAGCGTGCCGGAGCGATCGCGGGCCTCGCGGCGGACGGCGATCCTCAGGGTCTAATTGCGCAGATCGTGCGCGCCACTCGCTGAGTACTCGGTACTCGTGGACCCCGATTGCCCGCCGGGATCGAGCGGGACTCTTCAGTCAGTCCGATCGATCCACACGATGATGGCGCGCCGATTCCCGCCCCGACGCCCGACGCTCCAAGGTTTCCGACGGCGTATTCATATCCCCAATCGCTAATGACTAGGTTCGCGCACCAATCCCACCGGTGTTGGCTTGCAGACAGATGCACGAGGCCACGACGCGGTAGCGTCAAACGCCGGTCGTCGTCGCCCCAGGAAATCGTGGACTATGAAACGCAAGTTCAAGTCTTTGTCGTTGTTGACCGCGATCGCCACATTGTCGATAGGCTCGCATATCGCGATCGCCGCGCAGTACCCGACGGCTCCGACTGCGTCCGTGGGAGTCTCGGAGCTCGACCTGCAGGTGCTTCTGGATCGCGCCGGTTTCTCGCCTGGCGAGATCGACGGGGCCCGCGGCAAAAACGCCGGCAATGCACTAATCGCGTTCCGCGAGGCGCGGGGAATTTCCGCCGGTGCACGGGGCCGCAAGTTGCTGCTTTCGGCGCTCGGCGCGGGTGCAATTATTCCGATCGTGCCCCACACGATCACGGCGGAGGAGGCCGCCGGACCGTTCAGCGCGACCATTCCACCCGATATGCTGGCGCAGTCCAAACTCCCTGGCCTCTACTACACCTCCGTGCTCCAAGAGCTCAGCGAAGAATTTCACGCGGCGCCCGCGCTCCTCCAGCGGCTCAACCCTCGTGCGCGATTTACCGCAGGGGAGGAAATCCGCGTACCGAACCTGTCTGACGCGGCGCGCAGCGCCGACATGGCCGGGGAAAGCGCTTCGAAGCGCGTCGGCACCCACGAGCGCGTGCGCTCTCATAGTGGGCCCGTCAAAGTCGTCGTCTCTCAGCACGCTGCGATTCTCACGGTCTACGACAGAGACGATCAAGTCATTTTTCACGCTCCGGTCACGAGCGGCAGCGAGCACGATCCGTTGCCGTTAGGCCACTGGATCATTACCGGGGTCGTACGAAACCCGAGCTACAACTACAACCCGGATCTGTTCTGGGACTCGGATCCCGGCACTGCGAAAGTGACAATTGCCGCGGGCTCGAACAATCCCGTAGGTGACATTTGGATCGACCTCAACAAGCCGCATTACGGAATTCATGGTACGCCGGCACCGTCGCGCGTTGGTTATGCGGAGTCACACGGATGCGTACGACTCACGAATTGGGACGCCTTGGAACTCGCCGCACTCGTCAACAAGGGCACGCCGGTCGTGTTCGAACCATGAGGGCTCTCAATGCGCTTGGGCTGCTGACGATAGGGACGGGATTTTTTCTATCCGGCACACTCGCGTCGCCACATGCTGCGGCGGCGGCTTCTAACGAGTCGACTCAGGAAGCGTGGGTCGTGCAAGCCAGCGCACGCTTACCGACGCGGGTCATCGACACGCTGTCGCAAATCGCGGCGGTCGATCGACGACTTCTCGCATTGCGCGCGTATCTCAAGGCAGGGGACGGTTTGTCCGAGCGATGGAGCTGGACGCAGGACCAGCAATCGGCCTATGCCTCGACTCCGGAGGGGAAACTCGCGTCAAAAGAAATCGATGCCGTCGCCGCAGCCTTTACGGCAGCCAATCCCGGATTCACGCTTCGAGTCAATCGGCGATCACGCAGTCTGGAGGCGCAGATCATCAGCTGGAACGAGAATGCATCCGTCGGGACGGCCGCGGCCGCGTGCGCGAGTGCGCTCGATCAGCGGTTTGGCGCCGCTCACGCGCCGCGCGGCGCAATTGAACTCCGAAATGCGCTGATCGATTGGCAGCCGAACAGCGCGGTAACGCTCGCTGCTCCCGGACTTTCAGCGCACGGTCAGGCGCGCGCGTTCGACTTCCAAGTCGAACGCGGCGGGGAATTGGTTGCCGGGACCGACGCCGCGTCTACGCGTACCCAATGGGAGGCGGCAGGCTGGACGCAAAAACTGCACACGGCGGTGAGCATCGCGGGGAAGCATTTCGTCGGGCCGCTGCAATCACTTTACGAACCTTGGCACTATGCTTACGCACCCGCCGTGCCGCAGCCCGCTGCAGCGCCGCCTAGCGCGAGCGGTTGAAGACCAGGGGATTGCCGATTTGTCGCGCCGAGTCTGCGGTGCAGGCGTGCTCGCCGAGATGCGGCGCAGATCGCTCCTCGCTGATCCCATTCGGCCTCGAACGGGAATACGTGTTCGGTCTTCGGTCATGGAGACTGCCGTCGCCGCTTCAATGGATCACCGCCTAGGCTAACCAAATCATTTTAGCGTAATGGACTCGGCGCTTGGGCTCGGTGCATGAATAATTCGCCTCACGATCCCGTGAGCGCCGCCAAGCTCTGGCGCACGCGGCCCTCCATCTCGAGGAGCCTCGGTCCGACTTCGGCGATCAGCCGCTCGCGCGGCACACGAAACTCGGGCGCGCTGCAATTGAGCGCCATGACGCGCGACGCGTCTTGCGCCGCGAGCGGCAGACCGACGCTCGCCATCTGATGCGCGCCGTCGCCGTCGCAGATCGTGAACCCGAGGCGTTGATACTCCGCCAAGGCTTGATAAATCTCTTTTTCCATCCGCGGCCACTCGTGCGGGTGGCGCCGCTCGAGATGTTCGAGCACGTAGAGACGTTCGGGCCGCGGTAGTCCGACGATCAGGCAGCGTGCCATCCCGGTGCTGGTCACCGGCAAGCGCGCACCGAGATCGCGACGAAACGCGGAATCTGCATCGTTGCCGCACTGTTCAATGAACATAACGTCGAGGCGGTCGCGCACGATCAGCGATACGGTGACGCCGGCAGTGCGCGCCAATTCCTGCATCAAGGGCTGGGCGACTCGCCGCACCGGTAAGGACCGCAGCGCGTTGTATCCCAATGCAAGACCAGCAAGGCCCGGCCGGTATTTGCCGAGGCGCGCCTCATAGTCGAGAAACCCCAAGCGTGCCAGCGTGTAGGTCAGGCGCGAGACCGTCGGCTTCGGCAAACGCGTGATTGCCGCGATTTCTTGATTCCCGAGCAAGGCTGCGCCTTCCGAAAATGCGCGCAGCACGTCGAGCCCGCGCGCCAAGGCGGTCACGAATTGCTTGTCGTCGGACTGCGCGAATTGCGGCTGATCACCCGGGTCCAAATCGGTGAACCGGGCATGCAGCGGAGCGGCGCGGTTGCGGCTCAAGCGGCCTGCCGCTCGGCGCAACGAGTGGAATTCCTCATTTAATTCCGTGTGGTGGAATATTATTCCATTTTAGCACATTGGCCATTGTTAGCCATGAAGGCTCGCAACCGAGCCCGCTGTCCGGGTTCCCTGTTTGGCCAGCAGTTTCGCCGGCGCTTCGGTATTCTCGCCACACATCATGCAAGAACGATACGAACCCGCGCTCGTCGAGGCCGAGGCACAGCGGTATTGGGAGCAGCAGCACTGCTTCGAGGCCAAAGAGGACCCGGCGCGCGAGAAATACTACTGCCTGTCGATGTTTCCGTATCCCAGCGGCCGCTGCCACATGGGGCACGTGCGCAACTACACGATCGGCGACGTGCTTGCGCGATTCATGCGCATGAACGGCAAAAACGTGTTGCAGCCGATGGGTTGGGATGCCTTCGGCCTGCCGGCCGAGAATGCCGCGATTGAAAACAAGGTCCCTCCGGCGAAGTGGACCTACGACAACATCGCGCATATGAAGCGGCAGCTCAAGTCGCTCGGCTTCGGCTTGGATTGGACGCGCGAGCTGACGACGTGTCGGCCCGAGTACTATCGTTGGAATCAATGGTTGTTTCTGCGCATGCTCGAAAAGGGCATCGCCTACCGCAAGACCGGCCAGGTCAATTGGGATCCCGTGGATCAGACCGTGCTCGCCAACGAACAGGTCATCGACGGCCGCGGCTGGCGCACCGGCGCGCTGATTGAAAAGCGTGAAATTCCGATGTACTACCTCAAGATCACCGACCACGCGGCTGATCTGCTCGATGCCTTGGGCGACATGCACGGCTGGCCGGAGCGTGTGCGCACGATGCAGGCCAACTGGATCGGCAAGAGCGAAGGTGTGAACCTCGCGTTTCCGTATGACATCGACGGGTCGCGCGGTTTCATGCGCGTCTTCACGACGCGCGCCGACACGATCATGGGCGTGAGCTTTTGCGCGGTGGCGGCGGAGCACCCGCTCGCGACGCTCGCCGCGCGCACGAATTCGCAGCTTGCGGCATTCATCGAGGCTTGCAAGCGGGGACCTGCGATCGAGGCCGCGCTGGCGACGCAGGAGAAGAAGGGCATGCCGACGGGGCTTGTCGTGCGCCACCCCGTGAGCGGCGCCGCCGTGCCGGTCTGGGTGGGCAACTACGTGCTCATGAGCTACGGCGAAGGCGCGGTCATGGGCGTGCCCGCGCACGATGAGCGTGATTTCGAATTCGCGAAAAAATACGGGCTGCCGATCCTGCCCGTCATCGACGTGGGCGGACGGACCTATTCAACCGAAGCTTGGCAGACCTGGTATGGCGAGCATGGCCGCTGCGTCAATTCGGGCGATTACGACGGTTTGGAATTCCAGGCTGCCGTCGATGCGATCGCGGCCGATCTGCAGCGCGCAGGCTTGGGCAACAAGCAGACCACCTGGCGCCTGCGCGACTGGGGCATTTCGCGCCAGCGCTATTGGGGCTGTCCGATTCCGATGATCCACTGCGCGAAATGCGGCGCCGTGCCGGTGCCGGACGTGGATCTGCCGGTATTGCTGCCGGAGGACCTGGTTCCGGACGGCACCGGTAATCCGCTCGCCAAGCACGCGGCGTTTCTCGATTGCAGTTGCCCGAAATGCGGCGCTGAAGCGCGTCGTGAGACCGATACGATGGACACGTTCGTCGACTCGTCGTGGTATTTCCTGCGTTTTGCATGCAGCGACAATGCGCGCGCGATGGTCGATGCGCGCGTGCGGTATTGGCTGCCCGTCGATCAATACATTGGCGTAATCGAACACGCGATTCTGCATCTCTTGTACTCGCGCTTTTGGACGCGCGTCATGCACGAGTTGGGAGCCGTGCCCTTCAAGGAGCCGTTCGCGAACCTGTTCACGCAGGGCATGGTGCTCAATGAGGCCTTCTTCCGCAAGCTACCGTCCGGTCGCGTCGAATATTTCAATCCCGTCGACGTCGACATCGTCACGGATCCCAAGGATGGGCGCCGCATCGCGGTGCTGCGCACGGATGGCCAAGAGGTCGAACCGGGCGGCGTCGTGACGATGTCGAAATCCAAGAAAAACGGCGTCGATCCGCAGGCGCTCGTCGAGGAGTTCGGCGCGGACACGGCGCGCCTATTCACGATGTTCGCCGCGCCGCCGGAACAGACGCTGGAGTGGTCGGATGAGGGCGCGCAGGGCGCGTATCGCTTCATCAAGCGCCTCTGGAAGGCCGTCCATGAGCATGTCGCGGCCGGCACCGGCGGGATTGACGCGAAGGCCGGCGACTCGAATGACGACGCGAATGGCGACGCGAATCGCGACGCGAATCGCGAATGGACCCAAGCGCAGCGAGCTATTCGCCGCCAGGCCCATCAAACCTTGGCCAAGGTCACGGATGACATCGGACGCCGGCGCACATTCAACACGGCAATTGCATCGGTCATGGAGTTCTTGAATGCCGTCGGCAAATTCCAGTGCGCCTCGGCGCAAGATCGTCGCGTGCAGCACGAGGCGTTGGAAATCGCCGTGCTGGCGCTCTCGCCGATCATCCCGCACGTGACGCATGCGCTGTGGCGGGGGCTGGGTCACACGACTGCGCTCATCGACGAACCCTGGCCAGCGGTCGATGCTGCTGCGCTGGAGCAAGCTACGCGCGAAATCGTCGTGCAGGTCAACGGTAAACTACGCGGTCGCATCGCGGTGCCGGTCGACGCCGATGAGCTCGCAATGCGCGAGGCCGCGCTTGCCGACCCTCACGTGCAGAAATTCGTCGGCATTGCGGCGATCCGCAAGGTGATCGTCGTGCCCGGAAAACTCGTGAATATCGTAGTTTGACCAGACCGCTCGTGTACGCTCGCGCCATGCCACCCGCAATTCGCCGCGCCGCGCCGCGCGCAGCCGCGCTGCGCACGGTTTTGAGCCTAAGCATGCTGTTAGGCATCGGCGCCTGCGGCTTTCGGCTGGCGGGCAGCGGGCCGTGGCCGGCGGTCCTGTCCCATCCGTACGTATCGCTCAAAGATCCCTATACCGATTTCTCGCGCGAGTTCGAGCGTGAATTGAAAGCCGCGGGCGCCGTGCTGCAACCCGCGGCGGCCGGCGCCAGTGCGACGATCGAGGTTACCAAAGACACGGTCGAGCAGCGCACGCAGTCGGTCTCGGCGAGCAACATTCCGACCGAATATCTGCTGATCTATACCGTGACTTTCTCCGTGCGTGGCCCCGACAAGCAATTATTGGCACCGCAGACGATCACCTTGCAGCAAGACTATAGTTTTGCGGAAAACGTCGTGCTGGCGAAGGAACACGAGGCCGATATTCTGCGTGAGCAAATGGCGCGCAATTTGGTCGCGATCGCCATGCGCCGCTTGGGCAGCCTGAAATAGCGCCGCCGTCCGAGGATTGTGCATGCTCCTCCTGAACGCCATCGATCGCCCGGCGCTCGGCCTGCTGCTCGATCGCTACGGCTTGGAACTCGTGTTGGTCGCGCGCGAAACTATAATCCCCGGTTCGTATTGGGGCGAGCGCGAGGCGGGCCTCATCGGCGCTCGAATCTATGCCCGCCTGGATACACCGGTGCACTCGGTATTGCACGAAAGTGCCCACTTCATCTGTATGACCCCGGAGCGGCGCGCCGGACTCGATACGGATGCGGGCGGCGACCATCCGGAGGAAAATGCGGTTTGTTATCTGCAGATACTGTTTGCCGAATTGCTGCCCAACGTCGGCCGATCGCGGATGTTTCGCGACATGGATGAGTGGGGCTACACGTTTCGGCTCGGCACCGCGGCCGCCTGGTTCGAGCAGGATGCCGAAGACGCGCGCCGCTGGCTCATCGATCACGGCCTTATCGACCCATCCGGTGCGCTGACCTATGCCTGTCGGTAGTCCGGCGTCGCCGTCGCGCCGTGCCGCCTTGCTCGCCGCTGCAACGCTCGCGACCGCGGCGTGCACGCGCCTAACGTTTTTCGCCGCGAACGCCCCGACTCTGTTCGGAGCCTACGACCGCTACCCCGATATCGCGTACGGCGATGATCCGCTTCAGTGGCTCGATCTGTACATACCCCAACGAGTTGCGATCGCGCCGCGGCCCTTGATCGTGTTCTGGCACGGCGGGCGTTGGGAATCGGGCGACAAGAGGGACTATCGATTCGTAGGGGCGGCGATGGCTGAATTGGGCTACGTCAGCGTCGTCCCGAATTACCGCATGTATCCGCGCGTCAAGCTGCCGGGCTTCATGGAGGACGCTGCGCGCGCCGCGCTGTGGGCGCACGCCCACGCGGGCGAATTTTATGCCGATACGCGAGTTCTGTATTTGATGGGGCACTCATCCGGCGCACACATGGGCGCGCTGCTTGCCTTGGATCCCCGCTATTTTCTCAAGGTGGCGCCATCTCCGCCGACGATTGCCGGCTTCATCGGTTTGTCGGGACCCTATGATTTTCTGCCGCTCCGGGAGGCCGACCTGCAAGACATGTTCGGGCCGCCGGATCTCTACCCACTCTCGCAGCCGATCAATTTTGTGCGTGCCGATGCGCCGCGCATGCTGCTCGTCCAGGGCGAACGCGACGACACGGTCGGGCCATACAACGCGCGCAACCTCGCCGCGGCATTGCATGAACGCGGCGTCGCCGTGACGCTGCGCATGTACCCGCAACTCGGGCATGCCGATACGGTCGCCGCGTTGAGCGAACTTGCGCGTGGCAGGGCGCCGGTGCTTGCCGACATCGAGGGATTCGTTGCCGATGGCAAACCGCAGCAGACGCGGGCAGTATACGAGCACAAGAAAGGAGAACGAGCATGAGTCAATTCAAATTCCCGTCCGCGCTGTTGGCCGCGGCCGGCACTTTTCTGATCGGCTTCGGTCTTTGCGCCCGCGCCGATACCACACCCGACGTCGCGAGTTTCCGCGAGCTTTACCAGGAACTCGTCGAGACGAACACGACGCTATCCTCTGGCAGCTGCACCTTGGCCGCCGAACGCATGACCGCGCGTCTCAAATCGGCGGGATTCGCGGACGCAGACTTGCATCCATTCGCCGTGCCCGACCATCCGAAGGAGGGCGGCCTCGTTGCGATTTATCCGGGCCGCGACCCGAAGCTCAAGGCAATTTTATTGCTGGCGCATATCGACGTCGTCGAGGCAAAGCGCGAGGATTGGGTGCGCGATCCGTTCAAGCTCGTCGAAGAGAACGGCTTCTTCTACGCGCGCGGCGCGGTTGACGACAAGGCGGAAGCGGCGATCTGGGTCGATACGCTCATGCGCTTTCGTCACGACAATTTTCGACCGCGCCGAACGCTGAAGCTCGCACTGACCTGCGGCGAGGAGACCTCGGGCGCGTTCAACGGCGCCGCATGGCTGGTCGCCAACC
>OCZU010003439.1_pt1 | contig 9980 bp, 8 predicted proteins | sample 1539001 | NCBI WGS metagenome assembly OCZU01 (sample SAMEA3539306, study PRJEB22396) | soil metagenome | biome: tundra; feature: field; material: soil | place: USA | collected 2010-05 | depth 0.15 m | reverse complement strand
CATCTCCGAGTACTACGGCGCCGCGCCGATGCGGGCCGTGCCTGACATCGCGATGCCGGGAGATCCGAACACGGGCTTCGAGGTCGGCCAGACCCAGGTATTCGGTGACGGCACCTACTGGGACCAGTACCGGATCGGGGGGACCAGCCTGTCATCCCCGCTGATGGCCGGAATAGTGGCCGTTGCCGACCAGTTCGCTCATCATGCGCTGGGCTTCGTCAACCCGCTGTACTACCGCATGCTCGGTACCAGCGCGCTGCACGACATCATCGCGCCAGCCTCGCCGCTGGCCGAAGTCCGCACCGACTACGTGAACTTCACCGACGCCGGCCAGGGCACGTTCTTCCGGCTCCGGACCATCGATGTCCAGACCTCGACCCTGCGCTGCACGCAAGGCTATGACGACGAGACCGGAGTGGGCACGCCCAGCGGCCCCGGCTTCTTCCTCGGGGTGCGGTTCGGCTAGGCCAACGTGCTGACCAGGCACTACCTCGCGGCGATCGGCCCGGCCAGCGGGAGGTGACGGACATCCCGGGAAGCGCCGGCGCTACCTGTGCACCATGTCCGGCTGGCCGAGACCCGCCGCCCCGGCCCGCACCGTTAAGCTGACGGTGACCCGGCTCACCGAGGGCGGAAGGGGGCCAGTGCCAGGCGAGCAGTCCGATCTGCGGCTGGGCCCGCACAGCTTTCCCCCGAGGCAGCTGCTGGTCATGGCGATCGTGAACCGGACGCCCGACTCGTTCTTCCAGCCCGGCGATACCTGGGACGAGCCCGTCGCGATGGAGCGGGTCCGTCAGGTCATCGCGGAGGGGGCGGACATCGTTGACATCGGCGGGGTTCCCGCCGCACCGGGCCAGGATGTCGACGCGAACGAGGAGATCAGGCGGACAGCCGGCTTCATCGCGGCGATCCGCGGTGCCTATCCGGACGTGGTGATCAGCGCCGATACCTGGCGGCACGAGGTCGCCCGCGAGGCCTGCGCCGCGGGAGCCGACCTGATCAACGACAGCTGGGGCGGCTGGGACGGCAAGGTCGCCGAGGTGGCCGCCGAATTCGGGGCGGCACTTGTCTGCTCGCACGCTGGCGGCCAGCGGCCCAGGACCAGGCCGTTCCGGGTCAGCTATCAGGACGTGATGGCCGACGTGATCGACCACACCCAGAAGCTGGCCGCCCGCGCGCTCGCGGCCGGAGTCGACCCGGCGCGGATCGTCATCGACGCCGCACATGACTTCGGCAAGAACACCTGGCACTCGCTGGAGGTCACCAGGAGGCTGACCGAGATGACCGCCACCGGCTGGCCGGTCCTGGTCTCGGTCTCCAACAAGGACTTCATCGGCGAGACGCTCAACCTGCCGCTGCCTGACCGGCTGGCGGGGACGCTGGCCGCGACCTCGGTCTGCGCCTGGCAGGGCGCCAGGATCTTCCGCGCTCATCACGTCGCGGCGACCCGGCAGGTTCTCGACATGGTCGCCGCGATCCGCGGTGATACGCCGCCAGCCCGCGCGGTCCGGGGCCTGGCCTAGCCGATGATCGTCGCCGCTGCCCTCTGTCCCGCGCCGCCGCTGCTCGTCCGCGAGCTCACCGGCGCCGATCTGGTCGCCGCGGACCTGCGGACCGCGTGCCTGGATGCCGTGGCCGAGCTGATGGCCGCCGACCCTGAGGTGATCGCGGTGGCCGGAGCGGCGGAGCAGACTAGGACCTGGGACGGCGCTTCCTCGCTCGACCTGGCCCTGTTCGCGCCGACGGCCCGTGTCCGCTCGCGCGCTGACCGGTCGCCGGGACTGCCGTCGGCGCTGGGCGTCGGTGCCTGGCTCCTCGGCCAGGCCGGCTACACCGGGGCCAGGATCCTGCAGTCGGTCGGCGGGGACGAGCCGGCCGGCCGGTGCGCTGGCATCGGGACCGGCCTGGCCGGCTCACGCGCCCGGGTGTCGCTGCTCGTCATGGCCGACGGCAGCGCCAGGAGAGGGCTGAAGGCGCCCGGACACCTCGACGAGCGGAGCGCCGGCTTCGACGCCGGCGTCGAGCGGGCGGTCCGGACGGGCCGGCTCGACGCCCTGCTCTCGCTCGACCAGGACCTGGCGCGCGACCTGATGGCGACGGGACGTCCAGCGTGGCAGGTGCTGGCGGGTGCGGTGGCAGGCCGTAGGGTCACGAGCGAGATCCGTTACGCCGGCGATCCCTTCGGGGTCGCGTACCTGGTGGCATCGCTGCGCGTGCCGCCGGACCAGCCATGAACCGACGTCCGCGACCGCAAGGGAGCCAGCAATGCCGGAGCAGAATTACGCAGGCCGCAGTGTCCTGGTGTTCGGGGCGGCCGGGGCGCTCGGTTCCGGGGTGGCGGCGGCATTCGCCGCGGCCGGCGCCTCGGTCACCGGCGTGGACAAGAACGAGCCTCCGGGCGAACGCCAGCTACCCGGGGTTAGTTACCGATCAGCGGACGTGCTCGCGGACGAGGCAGTCGGCGCATTGCTCGACTCGGCGCCGTCGCCGTGGGCTGTGATCAACACGGTCGGCGGGTTCGCGCCGCACCGGCCGCTCACCGGACTCGATCGCGGCGAGCTCACCGGGCAGCTCGAGCTGAACCTGGTGAGTGCCGCGCTGATCACCAAGCACGCGCTGCGGGTCATGCAGGCGGCCGGCGCCGGCCGGATCGTGCACACCGCCAGCCGGGCCGGCGTGGTCACCAAGGGCTCAGGGTTCGCCTACTCGGTCAGCAAGCTTGGCGTGCTGCACCTGGTCTCGATGGCGGCCGACGACGTGCGCGGGACGGGAGTCACGGTGAACTGCGTCGTTCCCAGCATCATCGATACCCCGGCCAACAGGGCGGCGATGCGCTCGGCTAACCACGACGCGTGGCCCAAGGTCGCCGACATCGCGCGTACGTACCTGTTTCTGGCCGCGCCGGAGTCCGGCCTCGTCAACGGGGCCGCGGTGCCGGTCTGACCGACCAGGCCCGCCGGCCTCAGGTCAGGCGTTCTGAGCCTTGCTGCGGACGGCCGGGAGGCGGCACCGCGGGTCCCCACGGCGGGCCGGCTGGCCCCGCTGGCCGTTGCCTGGGCATCCGGCCCCGGACATGGCGCGCCTCGTACCGCCCCTGGATGAAACGGCCCGCCTTGCTCATCGGCGGTGCCGAGGCAGCGATTCCGCCAGGCAGCGGACCTGACCAGAGCGGGGGAGCGGGCGCGGCCGGGCCGGCGCCCGCGCGCTCTGGCTCGCTGTCGGCGCTCGCCTCGGTCGAGCTTGAGGTCGTGGGGCGGATCCGGACGATCGCCGACACCGCCATCGCCAGCAGCAGGATCATCACCGCCAGGGTGACCTCGAGCACCTGGTTCAGCATGGGCAGACTCAAGTCAGCCACTCGTCCCTTCTCAGCCGACCGGTCCAGACAGGAGCCATGGAACCACAACCTTCACTACCACCGGGTCATTGTTACTGTCATTCCCCCCGATTGCCACCGTGCACGTGACGTCGGCCGCGGTCAGCTGGCCTCAGGCGGCCTCACCCGCGGGGAATGACTCCGAGCGCGCGCCAGCAGAAGGCGCGGACGGACGCGACGGCCTGCTCTCGTGAGCCTGATGCCTCGCGCAGCGGATTGAGCCCGGCCGCGGCCCAGGTGACCGAGCGGATATGCCGTGCATCGGGAACCGGCTCGGCGAGCGGGTAGGTCCCGTCCCGTTGACCCGCTGCGAGGAGGGCCTCGAGCGGTGCGGTCAGCAGCGCGGCCGCATGGCGGATCTCCTCGCCGTATCCGTCGGCCCGCACCGCTCCTGGCGAGCTCATGACCGCGACCCGCGCGGCCTTTCCTCGGTGGAACCCGAGGTTCATGATCTCCTCGATCCAGCTGTCCAGCGCCGCCAGCGGGTCAGGCGCGGCGCTGACCTTGGCCCTGATGCGCTCGGCGACCCGCTCGGCCTCGGCCCGGTAGAGCGCGCACAGCAGCTGGTCCTTGGACAGGAAATGCCGGTAGAAGGACCTGGTCGACAGGTCTGCCTCGGCGAGGATGTCGGCGACCGAGGCATCGGCGTAGCTGTTGCGCTCCATGACGCGGAGCGTCGCGTCGAACAGCAGCCGCAGCTCGTCGGCTGGCTCGAAGCGTCGCGGGCGCCCGGCGCTCGCCGGGCCGGCCTGGGCAGCCACGATCGTTCCCTGCTCAGTTGTCCGGGTACTTTAGGGTCGATTATGCCGGACATTCGGCTCGACTCGGTCGAGAGCGGATAGATCGTTTCTGAGTCAATGGTTACTTGATCAGCGGATCGCGAGGGAGGCCGAGAATCCGCTCGCCGATCTGGTTCCGCTTGATCTCCGACGTTCCCCCCGCGATCGACATCGCGCGGTGCAGCAGCGACAGCGTTCCGCCCAGGGCGCCTGGCCCTTCGAGGAAGGCCAGATCCGGGCCGGCCAGGGCCGCCAGTATGGCCGCCGCCTCATGCCCGATCTCGGACAGCAGCAGCTTGGTGACGTTGCCCTCGGGGCCAGGCTCGCCGCCCGCGACGGCCCGGTGCGCACTGCGCAGGTTCAGCAACCCCATGGCCTGGATCCGGCAGACGTGCCTGCCCACCCGCCCGGCCCCGCCGGCCAGCCGCTCCGGATGCGCGTCGAACGGCGCGATGAAGGCCTCGGCCGGCATCGACATTCCGCCGCCAGCGCCGCCGCCGATGCTCACGCTCTCGTTGCCGAGCGTGGCGCGGGCCACCGTCCAGCCGCCGTCGACCGGCCCGACCACGTCGGCGTCGGGCACGAGCACGTTGTCGAAGAAGACCTCGTTGAAATCCGAGTGGCCGGTCGGCATCTTCAGCGGCCTGACCGTGACGCCGTCGGCCTTCAGGTCGATGACCATCGTGGTGATGCCGCTGTGCTTGGGCGCGTCCGGGTTGGTCCGCACCGTCGCCAGGCCGTACCTGCTCAGGTGGGCTCCGCTGGTCCAGACCTTCTGGCCGTTGATGGTCCAGCCGCCGTCCGTCCTGGTGGCCCTGGTCCTGATGCCCGCCGCGTCAGATCCGGCGCCAGGCTCGCTGAACAGCTGGCACCAGATGACCTCCTGGTTCAGGGCGGGAACCACCCAGCGTTCGACCTGCTCCGTCGTGGCGTACTGGATCAGGGTGAGGATGACCCAGCTCGTGATCCCGTAGGACGGGCGCTTGATGCCGGCGGCGCCGAACTCCTGCTCGATCACGAGCTGCTCGACGGCGCCCGCGTTCCGTCCCCATGGCCTCGGCCAGTTCGGCATCACGTAGCCGGCCTCGATCATCGCCTTGCGCCTTGCGCCCTCGTCGAGGTCGGTGATCCGCCCGATGAACTCGCGTACGGTGTCGCGGATCGGCTCCGCCTCGGCCGGCAGGTCGATCGCGCGCTCCCGCTGGACGCCATGCCGGACTGAATCCGTGACCTGCAGGGCCGCGGCCTCCGCGTCGATGATGGCCTCGATGGCCGTGGCCCGCCGGACGTACAGGTGGACGTCGTGCTCCCAGGTGAATCCGATCCCGCCGTGCACCTGCGTGTTCAGGTTCGCGTTCTGGTCGGCGGCCGCCAGGGCCAGCGTCGCCGCCATGGCCGCGGTGTAGGTGAGCTGGTCGTCCCCGGCCGCGGCGGCCCTGGCCGCGTCCCACACGGCCGCGGTCGCGAGCTCAGCGGCGACCAGCATGTTGGCGCAGTGATGCTTGACCGCCTGGAACATGCCGATCGGCCGGCCGAACTGCTCGCGCACCTTCGCGTACTCACTCGCCATCACGGTGCACTCGCGAGCCACGCCCGTCGCCTCGGCGGCGAGGATCGTGCGGGCGAGGTCGACCATCACCTGGCGGCCGCCGGCGAGGACCTCAGCCGGCGCGCCGTCGAGCGTCACCCGGGCGGCCCGGCGGGCCGGATCCAGATTGGCGGGAACCTCAGCCGTGACGCCGCCGCCCCGGGCGTCGACGACGGCGACGTCGTCGCCCACCCCGACCAGCAGCACGTCGGCGAGGTGACCGCCGAGAACCACGCCGGCCGGGCCGGAGGCCTTTCCGCCGGAGACGGTCACGTCACCGCCGAGCGCCACCGCACCCACCAGCGAGCCATCGGCCAGGCCGGGCAGCAGGCTGGCCTGCGCCTGCGGCGAGCCGATCGAGGCGAGCACCGCGCTGGCGGTCACCGTCGGGACGAACGGGCCAGGAGCGACCGCGCGGCCCAGCTCCTCGGCGACGATGACGAGCTCAGGCAGGCCGAAGCCGGAGCCGCCGTGCTCCTCAGGAATGTGCAGCCCGAGCCAGCCGAGCTCGGCTAGCGCGCGCCAGAAAGCCGGCAGCTCCTCGGTGTCAGCGTCCAGCAGGGCCCGGGCAGCGCTGCGGGCACCGTGCTTGGCCAGGAAATCAGAGACGGTCTGGGCAAGGGCGCGGTGTTCCTCGGCGATGGCGATCGACATGTTTGCACGATACGTGAAAAAACCGGCCGGCGCAGGGGGTGATCGGCCGCGGAACCGGGCGCCGCAGACCTCGTGACCGGCGGCAACGCCGCGAGGGACCTGGCCGGGCGATGCTACCGGCTCGATGACCGTCCCGCTCGCGGCGCCCGGCTGTCTAGCCGTCGACGAGCTCGTCCTTCAGCACCTTGCCGAGCGCGTTCTTCGGCAGCTCATGACGGAACTCGATGACCCTGGGGTACTTGTAGGCAGCCATCCGCTCCTTGCAGTACGCGATCAGCTCGGGCGCCGTCAGCGAAGCCCCTGGCCGCAGGATGACGAACGCCATCACCTCCTCGCCCAGCCGGTCGTCAGGAATCCCGACGACGGCGGCTTCGGCGATAGCGGGATGACCGTGCAGCGCATCCTCGATCTCGATCGGGTAGACGTTGTACCCGCCCCTGATGATCAGCTCCTTGATCCGGCCGGCGATGAACAGGAATCCGTCCTCGTCGAAATAGCCCAGGTCGCCCGTGTGGAACCAGCCGCCGGCGAAGGCGTCAGCGGTGGCATCGGGATTGTTCAGGTAGCCCTTCATGACATGCAGGCCCCGGGTAACCACCTCACCCACGTTGTCCTTGCCAGGAGGCAGGGCCTTGCCGTCGGAATCCCACACCTGGGTCTGGGTTCCCCAGATCGGCTTGCCGACGCTGTAGATCCGGCGGTCAGAGGCGCTCCGGTTGAACGTCGTGGTCGAGGCCGTCTCGGTGAGCCCGTATCCCTCCAGGATCAGCACCCCGAACCGCTGCTCGAACGCGTCCAGCACCGGCCCCGGTATCGAGGCGCCGCCCGAGATGGCGATCCGCAGCGACGACAGGTCGTACTGGCCGAGATCGGGGTAGGCCAGCAGGCCGATGAACATGGCTGGCACGCCCTCGAGGATGGTGGCCCGGTCACGCTGGATGGCGGTCAGGACGGCGGCCGGATCGAATCGCGGGATGAGCGACATCGTGCAGCCGAACCGCACGCAGACGTTCAGGATGCTGGACAGGCCGAAGATGTGGAACAAGGGGAGAACCGTGATCACCACGTCGTCGGGCTGGACGTCGAACAGGCGGCCGGGGATGTCGGCGTTCATGTAGAGCTGCATGTGCGTCATCTCGGCGCCCTTGGGCCGCCCGGTCGTGCCCGAGGTGTACATGATGACGGCCGTGTCGGTCATGTCGGTCCCGGCGAGTCGCGGCCCGTTCGCCGGAGCGGCAATCAGCTGCTCGAACGGCCGGGGTCCAGCGTCGTCCCCCATATGACCGACCACGTAGACCTCCTTCACGCCGGCGGCCTCGGCTCCGGCGACCGCCTCGGCGAGTACGCCCGCCCAGGTGATGAAGATCCTCGCTCCGCTGTGACCCAGATGGAACGCCACCTCGGGCGCCTTGTACAGCACGTTCAGGGGAACGACCACGCCGCCGGCCTTGAGGATCCCGAAGTAGGAGATCAGGAACTGCGGAATGTTCGGCAGCTGAAGGCCGACCCGGTCGCCGGGCCGCAGGCCGGCTATCTCCAGGCTGGCGGCCAGCCGGTCGGAGAGGTCATCAAGCTCGATGTAGCTGAGCTGTCCGCCCTCGTAGATGGCTACCGCCTTGTCGGGCGTCGCAGCAGCGGTCTCCCGCAAGGTGACCGCCAGGTTGAATTTCATGAGCCTGCCCCTTCGATCGATGAACCCGTCGGCTGAGGCGGGCGGCCGGAAAGCGAAGTCGCTCGTCTGCGGCCAGACCGGTGCGCTCAGACGCGGCGCTACTGTCAGCATGCGCAGGCAGTACCTGTCCTGGTACGGGCATTGCGCCTGAGTAGCGGGGGGCTTTGGTCCCCGGTCAGCAGGAAACCGGCGCTCAGCTACCTGGCCGGGCGGCGGGCTGCGCCGGGTCCAGCCCGGTCGTCGCGAGCCACCGGGAGATCGCGGCCGCGCACTCGCGCGGCGCCTCAAGCTGGGGCACATGGCCGACCCCCGGCAGGATGACCACCGACCAGGACGGATGCGTCCCTGCTGCCGCGCGGGCCGCGGAGACCGGCACCAGCCGGTCGGCCGACCCGTGCACCAGCAGGACCGGACAGGTAACCGAGCGGATCCGCCGGCGGTACGCCTGGCCGTGCAGGTACCCGGCGGTCGCGATGACCGAGCGCATGGCCGCGGCGAAGTCATGGCCGACCTCGCTGAACGCGGCCCGCTGGCGGGCGAGCTCGACGTGCAGGGCGACGACATCGGGCGGCACTGCGGACGGATCGGCGCAGCACAGGTTCAGCACGCTGGCCACGGCGGCCTCGGGGGGCTGGCGTCGGCGGCTGGCGCTCAGGGCGTGCCCGATGCCTGGTGTCGCCTGGAGGGCGAACAACGCGGTGACGTGCGGATCAGGCCGCACCGGCACGAACGGCAGCGCGGGATCGACGAGGATCAGGGCGCTGACCGATCCGGGCGACGTGCCCGCCTCGATCAGCGAGATCATCCCGCCCATCGAGTTGCCCATCAGGATTACCGGGCGGTCCGGGACGCATTCGATGAAGCGGTGCAGCAGGCCCTGGTTGGCCTGCACGCTGGTGCCGCGGCCCAGCGAGCGAGTCAGTCCGTGCCCGGCCAGGTCGGGCGCGAGCAGCCGGTAGCGGCCGGTCAGCAGCGGCGCGATCGCGGACCAGTTCAGCGCCGAGCCGCCCAGGCCGTGCACGGCTACGATGACCGGCGCGTCAGGCGGCCCGCCGTAATCGACGTAGTGCACGTCGCCGCCGAGATCAACCCGTCGTGACTGCATCGTCATCTCTTCCTGGCCCGTGCTCTCGGTCGTCCATGCTGCCCGGCGACCGCGAGGAGCTCGGAGATTCCGGCCTCGATACCGCGGGCTAGCACGTCGATATCCGGTGTGGTCCCGTAATCGCCGGTAATCCCGAACGTGACGTTGCCGCAGTACGAGAAGATCGAGACGCCGGTCCGCAGCGTGGTGGCGATCGGAACATAGGGGATGATCTCCAGGAGCCTGCGGCCCATCGCGTAGAGCGGCTGCCCGGGGCCGGGTACGTTGGTCGTGACGGTGACGATCTCGTGCTGCGGCAGCCGGTAGGCGAGCCGTACTCCGAGCCAGGCCAGCGGATACGGAGTGAAGCGGCCGAGCGCGACCAGCGCCTCCCCGGCTGCCGCCTCCTTGCTCGCCTTCAGCTCGGCGAGCTCGGTCCTGACGGCCGTCAGCCGCTCGACCGGGTCGGCCAGGTGGACGGGAAGGTCGGCCATCAGCACCGACACCCGGTTCTCGTAGATGTTCTCCTCGCCAGGGGCGCGCAGGGAGACCGGGACCAGCGATGGCACCATGTGCGGCTCCGGCTGCTCGCCCCTGGCGAGGAGCAGCGCACGGAAGCCGCTGCTGATCGCGGCCAGGACGACGTCGTTCACGGTGCCGCCCAGGCCGCTCCTGATCGTCTTGATGTCGTCGAGCGATGTCCTGGCCCAGGCGTACCGCCGCTGCCGGCCGATCGGGCCGCTGAGCGAGGACGGGCTGGCTGGCCACGCCGCTGGCGCCAGCTTGGCGACGGCGCGCGCCGTCTGCGCGGCCAGGCGGATCGCCTC
>OCZU010003438.1_pt1 | contig 9984 bp, 10 predicted proteins | sample 1539001 | NCBI WGS metagenome assembly OCZU01 (sample SAMEA3539306, study PRJEB22396) | soil metagenome | biome: tundra; feature: field; material: soil | place: USA | collected 2010-05 | depth 0.15 m | reverse complement strand
AAGGACCGTCTCTCCGACACAATGTTGCGCGATTTGGTTGAGCATTTCAGCACACTCGAACTTGCCGTTGCCAACTTGCCGGAAGACGAACTCGGACAGGGATACGAATACCTCATAAAGAAGTTTGCTGATGACGCTGGGCATACGGCTGCGGAGTTCTACACCAACCGTACCGTCGTGCACCTGATGACCGAGATGCTCAAGCCGCAACCTGGCGAATCGATCTACGATCCCACGTGTGGGTCGGGCGGAATGCTTCTCTCCTGCATCACCCAGCTTCGGCGACAGGGGCAGGAATGGCGTAACGTCCGTCTCTACGGTCAGGAGCGGAACCTGGTGACCTCCTCCATCGCTCGCATGAACTGCTTCCTGCATGGGATCGAGGACTTTCAAATCGTGCGCGGAGACACACTCTCGGAGCCGAAGTTTGTGCAGCGTGACCGGCTCATGCGCTTCGACGTGGTCTTGGCCAATCCGCCCTATTCCATCAAACAATGGGACCGTGATGCATTTGCCTCTGACCCGTGGGGACGGAACCTGTTTGGCACACCGCCCCAGGGCCGGGCGGACTACGCTTTTTGGCAACACATCCTATGCAGCCTCGCTACCAAGACAGGCCGGTGCGCCATACTTTTCCCACACGGCGTTCTTTTCCGTCAGGAAGAGGCGGAGATGCGGCGCAAACTGATCGAAACCGACACGGTGGAGTGTGTGCTTGGGCTCGGCCCGAACCTTTTCTACAACTCCCCGATGGAGGCCTGCGTAGTCATTTGTCGTACGGCCAAGCCCAAAGCGCGCAAAGGACGAATTCTACTGATTAATGCGGTCAACGAAGTGACCCGCGAGCGTGCCCAGAGCCTCCTGACCGACGACCATATCGAGCACATCGTCAAAGCCTCCGAGAGTTTCAAAGACGAACCCGGCTTTGCTCGCGTGGCGACGCTGGGTGATATCCGAGCCAAAGACAGCAATCTCAGCATCCCGCTCTACGTCGAATCGACTACGCCGAATGGGACGCGGGACGCGAAAGATAAGGGTTCGTTGACGACGACGCTGGGCGATTGGTTAGAGTCGCGGCGCGAGGTCACGGAAGCTCTGACGGGACTCTTGCCGAAATTGGCTACAACGAACCTTGAGTTTCGGGTCTGCGAGAATAGCACCTTGGAATTGCTCAAGGGCGAGGCGAAGTGGACTCGTGTCCGGTTTGGCGACGTAGTGGAGAACGTGAACGATACGGAAAGTAATCCCGCGGAAGCCGGCCTGGAGAGGGTCATTGGGTTGGAGCATCTCGAACCCGGCTCGCTGCACGTTCGGACGTGGGCCAACGTGGCGGACGGTACGACTTTTACGCGACGGTGCCAACCAGGTCAGGTTCTGTTCGGCAAGGCAGACATCGCATGAACGAAAAGTTCTTGAAATCGCAGGACGTCCTCGGGCGTGGGTTTCAGGCTTTTCGCCGCGGAGAATACATCAGAATCAGCGGTGACTAATCCCTCGCCGCGTTTCTTCGCGGTTTCGGTCCGCCACTGGTCCACAATCTTGTTCCTCAACCTGGCCACCAGGAATCCAAGAAGTTGGTTGCGGTCGAACAGGCGCTCCTCCTTGCCGGCCTTGATACGGTCCAAGATGCTTCGTATTGCGCTTTCGGCGGCGATCTCTGGATCGAGCGCGACTGCCCTCTCCCCCAGCATGTGTCTCATGTTGGCTACGGCGAGATGGGTCACTTCGCTGACGTATTGCCGAAACAGTCGTTCTTCGGCCTCTGCGGAACCTCCCTTAAGCTCTCGGATGTGACGCGAAACTGATCCTTCTGGAGCCATGCCCTGCACCTGTAACTCCAACTCGGCGCGGAGTTTACCACAATCTGGCCGAGGCCGCATATCGCCTAGTCAGGCAGGGAGAGCTGTCGACTGCTGCGACCTCTTACGGAAGCGGTTGCGGTTTTTTCTTCGACTTTACGGTGATACCTTTGACGGCTCTGGAAGGCGCCACGACGTAGCGGCGAATTACTTTCGGCCGATCAGGAGAGGAGAGCATATGAAAAGCGTAGTGAAAGTTGTTTGCGTGCTGTGTACTTTGACGTTGGTTGCAGCGATCTCCGCGGTGGGCCAGTCGGTTCCCGCGTTTTCCCCGACGGTAATTTCCGGCAGCACCGGAAACCTCAGTCTGGCCCTGAACGGCTACAACTTTGGCTCCGGCCTGTGCGGCGGGAACGGCCAGGATTGCGCTTACTTCCGCATTGGTGATCCGACGTGTAACAAGACAAATCCAGGCGAATGCGAAGCTGGGTATCTTGGCGATGCATACACCGTCAACTTCGACTCGTGGACGGACAACCAGGTCCAAATCAGCGGTTACACCGTGGGACAGCCAGGTGATGCCATCGAGGTTGGAATTTGGAATTCACAGAATGAGACGGACGGAACCGTCTGGGCGGGCAACATTCTTCCCGTTCAGCCTGGGACTCCTCAAATCTACAGTGTCGTCTTCAGCGGAATTGGAAAGAGTCTCCACGTCACGATCTATGGAACGGGGTTTGGCAGCGCTCCCGCAGGCGTACCCTGCGCAAGCGGGTGCGATACGGCTTTCCTGAGACTCGGAGATTATGCATACCACTCCTTTACCGGACAATGTGGCGTGTGTTTCGAAGCGGGTTACACCGGCAGTACCATCACGATGAAATACACATCGTGGAGCAAGACGAAGATTGAGCTGTCGGGTTTCGCCGGAACCTACGGCCAGCACAACCTGGTCGTCAACCATGGCGATCCCGTTGCCATCGCCGTGTGGAGTAATACCGGCAACGGCCTGTTGGCTACCGCCTGGAGCGGGAGTGTACCTTAGCCGGGCGCCACCGAGTCGCTCGGATAAAGGTGCAGGAATGTGGCGAACCTATCGCGCATATGCACCTTAATCCCGGCGGCGGTGGGCAAGAAACTGGCAGGGTAGACAAATAGGTGATGACGATCACAGACGCATGAGGCCGTGTAGTTGTAGACAGAGGCCGGATTGGCGCGTATCTTCTTCCTCGTCAGCGGAAAACTACGAGAGTCAGGTTCTTACAAAGAAGTCGGTTCGCCATAGGCTTCGATGAGGCATTCGCAAACTTGGCAGTAAGTTAGACGATCCCAAGGAGATGAATTCGAAGGAGGAATACATGGCGAGCACTTGTACCAATTGCGCAGCGCCGCTGGAAGCTGGGACTAAGTTCTGCGGAGCGTGTGGCAGTGCGGTCGAAGCCCGGACCAGTCTGCCGCAGAGCGCCCCTCCGCCGCCTAGCCCGGGGCCGACTGCAAGTCACAGCCGACGATATCCTGCGCTGCGCATCATTGCCTTGCTCCTCAAGATCCTCGCGGCAATGACAGGCATTGGAGGAGTGATCACGGGCTTCTCTGCCGCGACGATCACGAGTGCTTTGCCGAGTTATCCAGGAATCGCGAGTCAAGGCATCGGGGCTGCCGGAACCGCCATTGGATGGATCATCTTCCTTGTGAGCTTGTGCTATGCGCTGTTCCTTTGGGCTTCGGCCGAGATGATTCACGTCCTGATCGACATCGAAGAAAACACCAGGCGCAGTGCCGGTTACGCGGCATAGAGCGGAGAGCGCAGTAGCTGAAGTGGTTGAGTACGCACATGACAAACCAAGTCTTATCTTCGGCCAGGCGGTGCGTTGTCCGGTCCCGAGTAGGCAGAGGTGCTTAAATGTTCTGCACGCAATGTGGCACGAAACTAAAAGGCGATCAGAAGTTCTGCACAAACTGCGGTTCGTCGGTTGGAAGTGTGGCATCGCCGGCTGCTGCCTCGCGCACGGCTGTTGCTCCGCCGCCGATCACGGCAGGACGACCGCCTGCTTCCCGGTCCAGTTCGGCACCCGCAGAGATTCCCGCTCCCATTCCCACGCCGGAAATCCCACGGCCGATTCCCATTGTGTCGGTCAGATCTCCGAAAAGTGAAGTCGGACAAGAGCAATCTGACCAGACTTCCGCTTCGCCGAAGTCGCCTCGTCCACTTCTGATTTGGGGTGGGCTCGGTGTTGTCGCTTTAGTGGCCGCCGTGACATTGATTCTCTATTTGAGATCTGCCTACGAGACCACGGTGCCGGACGCAGAAATCGAAAAGTCCATTCAGGCGAAATTCACGGCCGATCCAGATTTGAGCAAGTATGCAGTTGCAGTCCGATCTCAAAAAGGAGTAGTGACGCTCATGGGGTTTGTCAACAAGAGCTCCGACCGATCGACTGCCGCACGCATAGTTCTGCAGCAGCACGGGGTGAAGACATTGGTGGACGACCTAGTCTTGACTACGACGGTCGAGGAACCCGCGGTTACTCAAGACCAGGTAGCAACAGATTTCAACGGCCCGACCCAGGCGGGTTCCCTCAAAACCGTAACGGTGATTGGTAACCGACCTTGGACCGACACTGGAGTGGACCTTAATGCGGGTGAAGCAGTTTCCGTCAACGCCAGTGGCAACATCAGCTTCTCGCGCGGAGGACAGGCGATAGGCCCTCAGGGAGATCAACCAAGCTGTGCGGTCTATCGCAATCCACGCGTACCGTACCTAGCGCGCAATCTGCGGTGCCACTCACTCATTGGAAGAATCGGCCCGGCAGGAGCATTTTTTCAGTTAGGATCCTCCACGCAGTTCCGAGCGCCTGTGGCCGGTCGCTTGTACCTCGGTGTGAACGACAATTTCTTCCCAGACAATTCGGGGAGTTGGACGGCCGTGATCTCGGAGCAGAGTTCGAGCCCAAGGACGGCAATCGCGGAGCAAAGTTCAAACCCGGGCACGCTGCGTTTGTTCGCCCCCCAGATTGATCCTCCCGCACGAAGAGTCGTACTCAACGGCGTTGACACTGCACGACCCTCGACTCCCTTTCATTTCGATTGGGGTGACGGGAGCGAATCGGTTGGCTTCTTTCCTCAGACGAAGATTTATAACCAGCCGGGAACCTACGCGGTCAAGGTGGTTGCGTCATATCCGGACGGCTCGCAGGGAAACGCGGAAACAACCGTGAGAATTCCGTGAGGTATGGGAAGCGAAGCAACGGGAGCTACTTCGAAAGGAGGTTGCCATGAAGGTCGCCACTTCTAGCACAGCACGCGGGTCGCTATGGAGCACTGCTCTTCTTGTCGGTGCTGCTCTTTCTGCTGTACTGCTGCAGGGCCAGACAAATGGAAATCCAGGCGGCGCAAACATCGCCTCGGTCAGCCCAATCAGTACCAAGGCGTACCAAACAATCGTAATCAGAGGTTTAGACCTTGGCGTAAACCCGCCCTTCGATGGTTGCCCGGACCACATGCGAGTAACCGATGTAACGACGAATTGGTCGGTGCCCGCTGTCGGACCTTTTGGAGGATGCCAGGCTGGAATCTTCGTAAGCTCATGGAGCGATAACGAGATCGTGATCGAAGGGTTCCCCTCATTCCAAAAGGGCCAGGACGCATTCAAAATCGGGGACGTGATCAAGATCGAGATCAGCAATGCACAGCAAGGCGGAACGGCTGCATGGTTTTCAGTCAGAGTGGGCGATGGATCACACATTGCCGCGCCTACTGCCCCACCGCCGAATCCAACACCGAGTCCTCGGCAGGAGTCCGCAGTTCTATACGACCTCTCGGGCAAGTGGCTCGCCTATTATCCGGGCGGTCCACTGGAAGTCAGCATCAAGCAGGCCGGAAGGAAATTGACAGCCACGCTGCTTACCGGAAACGAGTTTGTACCAGCTGGTCAGGTCACCTTTTATGGAAGCCAAGAGGCCAACCCGTTCGAGGCGCAGCAAATCTGCGCCCATCCCCACTTCACCGGTCCGTTTTGGATTGCTGTAAAGATTACGATTATTGACGGGGACCACTTCACGGAAGATGGGACTGGCTGCGGCGGTTTCCCAGTCGTCTGGAAACGGCAGCGCACCGCGCCGGCGACCGTTTCACCGAAGCCCATTGCAGCCACAACTGTGGCGGCTGCCAGCGCGCCGGCACCTCTGGTCGCGAATGCGAAGGTCGTTAAGGCAATCGTCCAAAAACAGGCCACGTCGCTCGAACTGCCTGCGGGCAAAATGTATTTGTACGGAATGGAAACTGGCGGCGGGTTTCCATCTTCGCCGTTCGCGGAAGGACAGTATGCGAAGGTTGAAAATGCGGACGGTAAGCTTTCCGCCGCTCTCGCCTACGGAACCAACAATCGAAACAGCTACAGCACTCAAACGGCCTACCACACCATAGGCGGCGTCTCCGTCGGAGGATCATGGAAGCACTTCGTGGCGTTCTACGGCTCGAATCGCAAGCGTGAGGCGCATGATGCCTCCGTCTCATTTCAAACGAGCGAGGACTCCCTGGTGGTCGTGTTTGGTTTGGCTGGAGACCAAAAAGTCGTGGGCTTCGACGGCCTCCCTGGACTAGAGGTTGACGCTTCCGGAGGCGGGGAGTTGATCGCTCACGCGTACGTAAAACCGGGCACATTCAATGTCGTCGAGCACAGCGCGGTCGCGGCTGCCGGCCAGGATCCCGCACACATGACCGATCTGGTCGGTGTTTTCGTCTTCGGAGGCGAGGAGTTGAGCAACCCGCCGGCAGTCGCGTCCGAGTCATCGCCCGTCGACCGCGGTCGTGGCAGCGACGCCAAACGGAGTGTCCGCGACGTTGATTTTCAGAACTTCGATTACGAATCGAGCTGCCTCGAAGAAAATGCGCCCGCCAAAGTTATTCATATTTCCAACGGGCAGGCCAACAATCAAGACGGACAGTTCTGGGCGGATAAACCGGTGTACGGCGACTTCAAAGGCGACGGCCATGAACTGGCGGCAGTAGCCCTTGGATGCCATCCTGCGGACATGAGCCCGAATGTGAACTTTTCTGAAGTCTTTGTCTTCGAATGGTCAGAGGACGATCCGAAAGTCCTCGCGAAGCTGCCACCCTCGTTTTGGAAGGAGGCGCGGGTAACCGGCTTAAAGGTCAGCAACCAACAACTAGAGGTTGATTTTTTGGAGATGGGCGATAAGGGTTCCAACGCTTGCCCCGAATGGGTCGTTACGTCAAAGTTGCACTGGAATGGCAGCCGCTTCGTTAGCGCTAGCGAAAGCCGCAGAAAGAATAGCTGTGCACCGTAAGAACGGGTGATAGGAGAAACCATGAAAACACACTCTTTCCTCAGCCGACTCTTGCACTCCCCAATTCCGCGCTGCAGCACCGTCGCGTTGGTCGTGCTGGTCATGCTGGTCTGGAGCAGCCCTGCCTTCTGCGACGAGATTCATGACGTGGCCAAAAGCGGCAACCTGGCAAGGGCCCAGGAACTGTTGAAAGGCAATCCCGATCTGGCTTTTAGCAAAGACAGATTCGGCGTAACGCCTTTGCACCTGGCCGCGGCATTCGGCCACAGGGACGTGGCGCAGTTGCTATTGGACAACAAGGCCGATGTCAACGCCAAGCGCCAGGATGGCATGGCGTTTTGCTCATGGCACTGAGTAAGGGCCGCCAGGATGTGGCGGAACTGCTGCGACGGCACGGCGGTCACGGATAAACGCCAAAAAAAAGGAAGTGCCGGTAGCAGTTAGAAACAGGGTTGGAGCGCGTGCACGACTTCACCGCCCACCGGCTTGCTGGGCTTGGGCTTGGGTGGCGATAGCAGTCCACGCATTATTGGCGTATCAGGCACGCTTGGAGTTCTGTGCGCGCCCCGGCGATTCTGGTCGGTTTGTCGCCAAACCGGAAGCTATCCAGAAACGGGCTTCGAGGAAGTTTGATAGCTGAAGTGATTCGCCCGGGTCCCCTCCAGCCGTTCCGGATTAGGGGCAACCCGGAAGTGACCTAGAGCCGAGTGAAACCGCTTTTCCGTGCATGCGCGAGAACGCAATGCGTTTCCCCGGGCCCAGACCAAGAAGGCTCGTGGTTTAAGGGGTGTGCTCCCACCTCCATTCCTCCCAGAGAATTTGTTTTGGAGTCCGCTCAACCCAAACTTATTCTCGTCGGACTCGATTGGTTACGTTCCAAAACTTTCGGGCCATTTCAATGGATCGCTGATGCAAGTAGAATAAATCAGCATCAGGACAGCGCCACAAGCACGACCAACCGACTGGAGAGCACGGTGGTATGGCCTTCGGCCCGATGCGGCAGCGATGCAAACGTTCTCCAAAGAGCCGCCTGATTGTGGGCGGCGTTTCTGTTTCGGTCACCTGATGCGTGTTCACACTGAAAGGAGCACGCATCCATGGGCAGTTCTTCTCAAGTTGTCCCGAATACCCCTGATGTTCTCGTTCAGAATGAAGGCACAGTTTTCCTGTTCTGCCCTCTCACTGCTCTCGGAAAAGAATGGATGAGCACGTCCAGTCGGACGCACCGTGGTTCCGACATGCCTGGTCGTCGAGCATCGTTTCGCGTGGGGCCTCGCGCAGGGCATGAAGGATGCGGGCTGGTGCTGGCATGATCGCGGACATCGACAGAGAAAAGACCCCAACGACGCGCATCGATTTCTCCGAGGTCGTAATGTAAGGAAATGTTCATACTCGCACATTCTCGTGTTTGCCCCCCGCTAATCCAAACGACTTAGCACGGGTAACCAGAGCCTTTCGCCGTGTCGTAACCTTACATTTCCGTGGCTCTGGATTTGGTTATTAGCACCTTAGTGGTCTTTGAAATGTAGGCTTAGTTAAGTAAAATTACATCCATGGACAGCCTAACATATAACGAACTGCTCTCGGTGCTCAAGACAGCAAAGGCGGACAGCCTGCGGAACTGGGCGATGATTCTCACTGCTTTCAGTCACGGATTGCGAGCAAGCGAAGTATGTCAGTTGAAGATATCCGATCTGGCAGAAGGCCATCTGACCATCAAGCGGCTGAAAGGCAGCCGCACGACGCTACATCAACTCGTGCCGCATCGTGGACAACCACTGCTGGACGAGGTCAAGGCAATGAAGGAATGGCTGGCAGTGCGCCCCACAGATGCAGGAGACGCGCTGTTCCCCTCTCAGAAGGGAGGCTGCATGAGTGCCACACAGTTCTATCGCGTGTACCGGGCGACTGCTGAGGAATGCTGCCTACCGGAGCACAAGCGACATCCCCACGTCTTGAAGCACACAACCTGCACGGAGCTGATCCGCCACGATATGAATCTCGCTAAGGTTGGCGCGTTCGTGGGTCATGCCAGCATCACGAGTACTATGCGGTATGTCAGCGTATCGGACGCTGAGGCCAGTCGGGAAGCCATCATTACCCTTATGAAGATGCGCGGGTAAGAGCAATGTAGACATCGTAACGCTTGCCCAAAAACCCGCCTGCAACCCATTTCCAAAGTGCTTGATTTGGGGCAGAGCAAAAGTGTGAAGGGCAGCGTAATCGCCTCGACACAAGGGCATTCATCAGGACCGATCTGGTGAAACTTCCTACAAGAGGACTCCGGAGGAACTTCGCCTTCGTACGACTTCCGTGTGCCGTCACTCGCTCACTTGCCGACCGAGCAACCATCGTACTTGTTCACACACGACGGCGTGAACCTCCATTTCTACGTCGCTAGCGTGCTTGAAGAAGTCAGGGAAAAGTACCGCTGACGGAGCAGGGCCTTTACGCTCTCTTAATGGGATGTTCAACATTTGGGGTCACCCCGGTAGTTAGGTGGAAACCCTGCAAGTCAAAGAACTTGCTCATTAACGCAGTCGGGGTGCTCTCGGAGATAACGCAGTCCCTTCTCCATACGAAAGGTGTTCTCTGCTGTGAGACCAATACCCCGTTCCACCAACTTCGATCTGATGCCCTCATCGGCAAGCAGCTTCGCGAAGGAGTCTATGTGTCCGTCGCCCAACACGAATACAACGTCTTGGTGCGCGATATCCCGAATCTTCTCCAGCCAAAATTTCTCCCGAATCGCGAAGGGCCAGCTCGAAGCACAAATCCATGCGCTTAGCGCGGATGTGGAACAGCAGGTCGCCTGGTGTGGAGACCGCATGGCGCGCTCCCGCGCGAATTTCCCGGAAGGGATGCAGCTCTGCCGG
>OCZU010003437.1_pt1 | contig 9990 bp, 7 predicted proteins | sample 1539001 | NCBI WGS metagenome assembly OCZU01 (sample SAMEA3539306, study PRJEB22396) | soil metagenome | biome: tundra; feature: field; material: soil | place: USA | collected 2010-05 | depth 0.15 m | reverse complement strand
GGTGCGCTGGTCGAGGGGCCGGCAGTCTGCCAGCCGACCGGACGGCCAGCAGCCTGGCAGCGAGCAGCTTGACGGCCAGCAATTCGCGATCGCGTCCGACGGGCTCTCGATGCGGTTCCGCGGCGGCCAGCTCGCCGTGGATCACATCGGCCTCGCGGTTCCGGCTGGCAGCGTCTATGGCTTCCTCGGCCCGAACGGTTCAGGCAAGACCACGACCATCCGGATGCTGCTCGGGTTGGTGTACCCGACCGGCGGGAGCTTCCGGCTGCTCGGCGCCGACCCGGACGCAGGCCTGGACAAGGTACTTCCGAGAGTCGGTGCGCTGGTCGAGGGCCCGGCGTTCTATCCGTTCCTGTCCGGCCGGCAGAACCTCGCCAGGTGCGACGCCGCCGATCCCACCGCCGATCTGAGCACCGGGTCGGCCAGGATCGACCGGGCGCTGGACCAGGTCGGGCTGCTAGCTGCCGCCGACAAGCGGTACCGGGCCTATTCGCTGGGCATGAAGCAGCGGCTTGGCATCGCCTCTGGACTGCTCCGGCCCCGCGACCTGATGATCCTGGACGAGCCGACGAACGGTCTCGACCCGCAGGGAACCCGCGAGATCAGGTCGCTGATCAAGCAGATCGCTGCCGACGGCACCACCGTCTTCGTCTCCTCGCACCTGCTCGCCGAGGTAGATCAGATCTGCTCGCACGTCGGGGTGATGAGCACCGGCCGGCTGGTATTCCAGGGCCCGCTGGCCGAGCTGCGCAGCCGCGGTGAGCCGCGGATCCTGGTGCGCACCAGGGAGCCAGCCCATGCCGCTGAGGTTCTCGCAGTCCTCGGCCTGGTCGAGATCGTCGCGGGGGACGCTGAGATCACCGCCCGGCTCGGTGAGCATGCGCCGGAGCGGATCAACGTCGAACTGGTACATGCCGGAGTCCCTGTGGCGGGCCTGGAGACCGTCCGGCCAAGCCTGGAGGACCTGTTCGTCCAGCTCACCGGCGAGGGATTCAATGTCAACGGATAGCGCAATCGGGCCGGCCGGGCAGCCTGGAACCGGCACGCCCGGCCAGCCTGGAACCGCTCCGGCCGGCCAGCCTGGAACCGCTCCGGCCGGCCAGCCTGGACTAGCTGCGGCCGGCCAGCCTGGACCGGCGGTTCGGGCCAGGCAACCAGGACTTGCGCTGTCGGCCGCCCCGCCGGGACCGACGGCTCCCGGTCGGCACTGGCTGGCGCTATTTCGTTCCGAATTGAGAATTGTCTTCCTGCGGCCGCGCAACCTTGCCATGCTGGCGCTGTTGGCCGGAGCGCCGATCTTCCTCGGCGTCGTGCTCAGGATCAACACTCCGCCGCCGGGGTCAGGGGGCGGTCCGGGGGCCGGCGCGTTTATCGGGCAGATCGCCGACAACGGCGTGTTTCTGTCGCTGTTCGCGCTGTTCCTGCTGCTGACGGTGCTGTTGCCGCTGGCTATCGCGGTGGTCGCAGGGGATTCCGTCGCCGGCGAGTCCGGGCTCGGCACGCTGCGCCTGCTGCTCACCGTCCCCGCCGGGCGGACCAGGCTGCTGCTGACAAAGTACCTGATGATCTTGGTGTTCTGTCTCGTCGCGTGCCTGATCGTGGCCGGGGTCGGACTGGCGATGGGTGCACTGCTATTCCCGATCGGGCCGGTCACCCTGCTGTCGGGCAACTCGATCTCGCTGGTCGCTGGCCTGCTGCGGCTGCTGATGATCGTGGGCTACGTTGCCGCCGCGCTGGCGGCCCTCGGCGCGATCGGGCTGGCGTATTCCACCTTCACCCAGCACGCGATCGCGGTGATGGCCGCGATCCTGGTGACCGTGATGGTGAGCGAGATCGCAGACGCGGTCCAGCAGGTCGCCGTCATCCACCCGTACCTGCCGACAAACTCCTGGTTCAGCTTCGACGCCCTGCTGCGCATGCCGATCGCGTGGCCGGAGGTCACCCGCGGGCTGGTGTCATTTGCGGTGTATACGGTGATCTTCGGTGCGATCGCCTGGTTCCGGTTCAGCCGAGTCGACATCACCACCTGATCAGGCCCGCCAGTCCAGTCACGGGCCGGTCCAGTAACAGAATTGCCAGCCCAGTAACAGAATTGCCTTGAGGCACGCGGCAAAGGCTCCGCTATCGAGATGTCTCGGCGCGATAGCGTTCTTATCCGTGCCCTCCGTGCCCTCCGTGCTTCCCGCGAGTACCGGTCAGCCGGAGTCTGAACCGGCTGACCGCGGCAGCGTCGCTGAGCTGCTTGCCCTGGCGGTGGCTGGCATCGGCGGGTCCGAGCGGCCCGGGCAGGTCACCATGACCCACGCGGTCCGGCGGGCGATTGAGACCGGCGAGCACCTGGCCGTCCAGGCCGGAACCGGAACCGGAAAGTCACTGGCCTACCTGGTACCCGCGGTCCAGCATGCCGTCACCGAGCATGTCACGGTGGTCGTCTCGACCGCGACGATCGCACTGCAGCGCCAGTTGATCGACCGCGACCTGCCGCGGCTTGCGGCCGCGATCGAGCCCGCGCTCGGCCGGGCCCCGGTCTTCGCGATTCTCAAAGGCCGCCGCAACTACCTGTGCCTGCAGCGACTGCGGATGGGAGCGCCGGAAGAGCCAGGCGCCGCGCTCTTCGACCCTGGCGCAGTATCGGCGGTCGGCCGGCAGGTACAGCGACTGCACGAGTGGGCCGCGAGGACGGACACCGGCGACCGCGACGAGCTGGTCCCCGGCGTGACCGAGCAGGCGTGGCGCCAGGTCGCGGTCACGGCGCGGGAATGCCTGGGCGCGCAGCGCTGCCCGTTCGGTACGCAGTGCTTCGCAGAGCTGGCCCGCGACGCGGCGGGCCGGGCCGACGTCGTGGTCACCAACCATGCTCTGCTCGCCATCGACTTGCTTGAGGACTTCGACGTCTTCCCCGAGCACGATGTGGTGATCATCGATGAGGCGCACGACCTGGTCGACCGGGTCACCTCGGTCGCCTCCGACGAGCTGTCCGCTAGCGCGGTGGAGACGGCCGCGCGGCGGTGCGGCAAGATGATCGACGAAAAGCCGGTGCTGCGCCTGCGCGAGGCCGGCGATGCCGCCCAGCGGGTGCTCGCTGATCTTCCGGTCGGCCGGATCGACGTGCTTGGCGAAGCACTGGCGGCCTCGCTCGCGTCGGTCAGGGACGCTGCGGCCGGCTGCGCCGCCGAGTTCCGGTCGACTGCCAAGAACAACGACGACGACCCGGAACGGACGGCTGCCCGCCGGGCTGCCCTCGCCGCCGTCGGCGAGGTACATGACGCGGCAGCCCGGATGCTCAGCGCGTTCGGTCCCGGCATAGCCGACCGTGCCGACGTGGTCTGGATGGACCGGCCCGCCGCCGATGAATCGTCCAGGCCGCCGACGCTTCGGGTGGCACCGCTGCAAGTCGGCGGCCTGCTGGCCGGTCGGCTGTTCGGCCGCCGGACCGCGGTGCTGACGTCGGCCACGCTGTCGCTGGGTGGCTCGTTCGAACCGCTGGCCAGGCAGTGGGGCCTGGCCAGGCCCCGGCCGCCGGCCGAGCCGGTGCCGGCGGCGGGGCGGGTGCCAGCCACGGGGCCGGTGTCGGTTGCCGGATCGGTGTCGGCTGTGGGGCAGGTGCCGTCGGGGGTGGTCGATCAAGCCGGGTCGCCGGCGGCAGCCCGCTCTGACGCGGACGAGTCCGCCGGATCGCATTCGCTGACGTGGTCCGGGATCGACGTGGGATCCCCGTTCGACCACCCGCGAAGCGGAATCTTGTACATTGCCAGGCACCTGCCGCCGCCTGGCCGCGATGGCCTGGCCGAGTCTTACCTGACCGAGCTCACCGAGCTGATCACTGCGGCTGGCGGCCGCACGCTTGGCCTGTTTTCCTCGATGCGGGCAGCTAGGCAGGCAGCCGACGAGCTGGCCGGGCGGATCGAGTTCCCGCTGCTCTGCCAGGGCGATGACCAGACATCACAGCTGGTCAGCCAGTTCGCCGCCGATGAGGCGACCTGCCTGTTCGGCACGTTGTCGCTGTGGCAGGGCGTCGACGTGCCTGGCTCATCGCTGCAGCTCGTGGTCATCGACCGGATCCCGTTCCCGCGGCCGGATGATCCGCTGGCGTCAGCCAGGCAGCGGGCCGTGGCGGCGCATGGCGGCAACGGGTTCATGTCCGTGGCCGCGACCCAGGCCGCGCTCCTGCTCGCGCAGGGAACCGGACGGCTGCTCAGGACCATGACCGATCGCGGTGTCGTGGCGATCTTGGACCCGAGGCTGATGACAGCCAGGTACGGCAGCTTCCTGCGGGCCTCGCTGCCGCCGTTCTGGACGACGACCGACCCCGACGTAGTTCGCGGCGCGCTGCGCCGGCTATCCAGCCGGTCCGATCAGCCCGAGGCGCTGGCGTAGTGGCACGCTGACGTCAGTTCGGACCGCGGCCGACCCGGCACTTAGCACGGGTTTGGTAGTCGCAAAAGCCGCTAATCGGACGCGTTTTTGGCTGGAATCGATGCTAAGTGGACTGAAAGCCGTGCTATGTCGGGGTGGGGCTTAGCCGAAGGTGAAGGAGTATGCGCTCAGGCCGGGCGACAGGGTCACGCGGAGTATGGCCCGCTGCTGAGTCTTCCAGTGGACCAGTGTGTAGATGTCAGGTGCTCCGGAGATCTTGTACGTCGTCGTCTTGCCGCCGACCGTCGCGGTGATCGTGCCGGCACCGCCGACGTCAAGGTAGACGTAGGCGGCATCGAAGTTCAGCTCGATGGCGGCGCTGCGCCGCGCGGTCAGCGCCTCGCCGCCGATCGACCATCTGCCCGACAGCGCCCAGGTGTTATCGGGGAGAGCGGCCGGGAACCTGAAGGTGTCCTTGCTTGACCCGGATGCGCCGGCGTAGCTGTTCTCGCGGGCCGACCCGAGATAGGTCTCGGGGGTCTGGTCCGACGAGGTCGGCGTGGCGTTGGCGACCTGTGTGGCTGGTGGCAGCTTGGCCTCGGGATTCGCGACGGTCAGCAGCTGGCGGATCAGCGACTCGATCGTCGAGTAGTCGCCCTCACCGATCGCGACGTGCCGTATTTCACCGGTCGAGTCGATCAGATAGTCGGCCGGCCATGAGTCGTTGCCGTAGTTGTCCCAGGTCGTGTAGTTGTTGTCCAGCGCGACCGGGTACTTGATTCCGAGTCTCCTGATCCCGGACGCCACATTGCCAGGGACGTGCTCGAAGGCGTACTCGGGGGTATGAACCCCGATCACCACCAGCCCGTCCGCCTTGTAGTCGGAGTACCAGGCCGTCATGTGCGTGATGGCGCGCTGGCAGTTGATGCAGGAGTAGGCCCAGAAATCGACCAGCACGACCTTGCCGCGCAGGGCGGTCACGCGGATCGGCGCATCGGCCGGAGTATTGAACCATTGCTGGATGCCGGAGATCGCCGGCGCTTGCCCGCAGTTCTGCAGCACGGGTTGCGGAGAGTTGGCGCAGGCTGCCAGTGCTGCCTTCTGCTTGGCGCCGAGCAGCTTCGCGGCCCGGCCGTTGTCGTTGAGTGCCTTGTTCAGGGAAGCGGTGTAGTCCGGGATCGCGCGCTGCAGCGCGTCTGTGACGTTAAAGGTCAGCGCCACCGCCAGAGCGATCAGGACGCCGCCCGCGCAGATCCTGACGGCTCGCTGACGGGTACGGAATGCCTGGACGCGCTCGGCCACGCCGCGTCCGGCCAGGGCGAATGCCAGCAGCGGAATGGCAGTGCCGATCGCGAACGCTATGGTCAGCGCGACGGTGCTGACACCGATCCGTCCGGTGGCACCGGCCACGGTAATGGCCGCGAGCACCGGGCCGGCGCACGGCACGTAGACCGCTCCCAGCGCCAGGCCGAGCACGAATCCGCCGTGGTCCCTGCCTACCCGCCGCTGCGGGATCCAGGAGAACGGCCGTTCCAGGAGATCTTGCACACGCGGGAACATCATGGCGATGCCGACCAGGATGAGTACCACCAGGCCGGTCCAGCGAATGATGTCCTTAGGCAGCGGCAGCACACTCAGCACGAGGGTCCCGAGCAGCGTAAACACGCTGAAGCTCAGGGCGAGTCCGGCCACGACGAGATAGGGCCGCGCGCCGCCACGTGCCCCAGGCGGAGCGACCGCCGGCTCCGCCGTGACAACGCCCGCCGATCCGCCCGCCGACCGCGCTCCGCGTCGGCCCCCGACCGGCGGAACCGCTGCCGCGGTGTTCCTGGCGCCCTGAGCGCCGCCAGAGAGGAAGATCACCGGGAGCACCGGCAGGACACAGGGCGAGATCCCAGTGATGAGCCCGCCCACGAGCCCAATCAAGACGAGCGTAATCAGGGGAACCTCCGGACCAATGGTTCGCGGCCGCGCTTGACAATACCTCCTGTAATTAATTCGGAGCTAGCGCGGAGCTAGATGGGAGCTAGCGGTCGCTTTCCCGCCAGACATCTCCGCTGGCCCACGGCAGGCTGAGGGCATGGCGACGACGAATGAGACCACGACGAATGAGATGACGCTGAGCTACGAGGTCAGGGCGATCGGGCCGGACGTGCTCGATCAGCTTCGGCGGCGTGACGACGCCGGCAGCGTTCCCCGGATCATGGCTGACACCGATGGCGGCAGCCCGCTTCGATGCTGCCTGCACCTCAGTGTTCGCGGTGAGGAAGTGGCCCTGGTGTCCTACGCGCCGGTGCGCCGATGGGCACGGGACGCTGGTGCTGACCCCGGTCCGTATGACGAGGTCGGCCCGGTGTTCATCCACCCGAAACCGTGCGGCGGCCCGGACGGGACTGGCTACCCGGCAGCGCTGGCCGGCACCCGCCGCGTCCTGAGGGCCTACTCGGCGGATGGCAGGATCCGGGGCGGCCGCCTGGCAGAGGCCCGCGAGGTCAAGGACCCGGTCGCGGCCGGACTGATTCTGCGGGAAATTTTCACCGATCCCGACGTGGCTGTGGTGCACGCGCGGGCGGTCGAGTTCGGCTGCTTCACCTTCGAGATCCGGCGCGCCTGACCTCAGGCAGAGCCTGGTCATGCACAGCAACCCCCAGGCATGTGAGCGGTCGTCATCGGCGCGGTGCAGCGCGAGCGCGGGAGCGACCGTGCGAAGAAGCTAGTGGTGTCCTGTGACATGCGGTGACCCGGTGAAACTGTCAGTTATGACGACGCTAGTCTCGGATGGTCAGGACGTAGTTGGCTAACCAAGGGGGTCAAAGGATGGCAGCAGGGCTCATTCTTCAGTTTCAGGGCGTCGGCGAGCAGGAATACGACGCGGTGAACTCGCAGCTCACGTTCGACCCGCGGACTGGTGCCGGTGACTGGCCCGCTGGATTGCAGAGCCACTGCGCCGGTGCCTCGGGCGACGGCTGGATCGTGACGGAGATCTGGGATTCCAAGGAAGCGCAGGCGGCGTTTATGGCGGCGAGCCTCGGTCCGGCTCTGTCCGGCATGCCGGCGCCCAGCGTGGTGTGGTTCGACATCGTCGCGAGCCAGCATCGGCACTGAGCGCCGCACCGCATGCAAAAGAGTCTGACTGGCGGATGCCGCAGGGATTGCGCTCCCACGCTGAGGGCCTCCGGTTGAGGGCACCCACGTTGGGGCGCTCACGTTGGGGCGCTCGCGCTGGGGCGCCCCAACGTGGGCTAGAGCACGTCGTGGCCGGGATGCGGTGCATCGGGGATCTCGGCTCGCTGCGCCGGGATAGTCCCGAGCCGGCCAGCCTGGTAATCCTCGAATGCCTGCACCAGTTCGGCCCGGGTGTTCATGACGAACGGGCCATAGGCGGCGACTGGCTCCTTGATCGGCTGGCCGCCCAGAACGAGGATGTCCATGCCCTCGCTTGAGCTGTCAGCGCGCCGGTCCGCTCCGAAAGTCAGCGTGTCGCCGGGGCCGAACACGGTCAGCTGGCCAGTCCGGACGGGTCGCCGGTCAGGGCCGACACTGCCCGAGCCAGCGAGCACGTAGCCGAGTGCGTTGAAGTCGGGCCGCCACGGAAGCCGCAGCTGGGCACCTGGCTGCAAGGTCGCGTGCAGCAAGGTAATCGGCGTATGGGTCACGCCAGGTCCATCATGCCCGGCCACGTCGCCGGCGATTACGCGAATCAGCGTGCCGCCATCAGGCGAGCTCAGCAGCGCGACCTGACCGGCCCTGATGTCCTGATACCGCGGCGCTGTCATCTTCATCGCCGACGGCAGGTTGACCCAGAGCTGGAATCCGTGGAACAGGCCGCCGCTGATGACCAGGTCCTCCGGCGGCTCCTCGATGTGCAAGATACCGCCACCCGCGGTCATCCACTGGGTGTCGCCGTTGGTGATCAGCCCGCCGCCGCCGTTGGAGTCCTGGTGCCTGAAGGTGCCGTCAATCATGTACGTGACGGTCTCGAAGCCACGGTGCGGGTGCCACGAGGTACCCCTCGGCTCACCAGGCGCGTAGTCGACCTCGCCCATCTGATCCATGTGAATGAACGGGTCGAGCGCCCGGAGATCGACCCCGGCGAATGCGCGCCGGACCGGGAAGCCTTCCCCCTCGAACGCCGACGGCGCGGTCGTGACCGCCAGGACCGGCCGGTCCTGCCCGGCAGCCGGGTCCGGTTCAGAGATCCGCGGCAGCAACAAGATGTCGTCGACGGTAACCGCTGGCATGACTGCATCCTCCTACCTGGACGCTACGGTGCCTGCGTCAGGCCCTGCCCGTCGTCCGATGATGCTGGTAGTAACATTAATTGAACGCGCAACATTCCCAGCGCGGCGGTGCACCAGCGCTCAGCCCGCCCGGTCTGTGGCTAGAGCGGCAGGCCGGCTTCCAAATGGGCCAGAGCTGCGTCGATTCGGCCCAGCATGTCCGGCATCGAAGGCTCCTGCGCCCAGTCGCTCCAGGGCAGGGTCGCTGCCATGATGACGCCGACGATCGCGCCGGCGAGGTTGCGCACCGCGAAGTCATTCCGATCCCGCCCGGACCGCCGGGCCGCCGCTTCCGCGATGACGCCGATCGTCCGCGCGAGCTCATCCATCGCCCTCGCCCGGATCTCGGGAACGCTGAAGGCAAGCGCGGAGGTCTCCTGGAACCTGGCCAGATCCTCCTCGCTCAGCGCCGCGAACATCGCCACCGCGGCCGCCCGGAAGGCGGCGACCGGGGACAGACCGGGTGGCTGCGACTCGAACGCGCCGATCGCCCGCAGGTCAAAGTCATCCTGGAGGACCACGTCTTCCTTGGTCGGGAAGTACCGGAAGAACGTGCTCGGCGAGACCTCCGCTGCCTGCGCTATCTGCTCCACGGTGGTACCGGAATAGCCCTGCTCGCGGAACAGCCGGAGCGCGTGCTCCCTGATCGAAGCACGCGTCCTGGCCTTCTTCCGCTCCCGCAGCCCTGCCGCCGGAGGAACGTCGCTCATGCCGGCAATTCTCCCCCCGCCGGCCGCCTGGCGGCAGCAGGCTGACCATCTGGTTCCGGTCCGGCCGTTGTTGCGAAGGCTGCTTCCACTTGGGCCGTCCGCTCCTGCGGCAGCCGGTCCTCCGGGTGCACCAGGTCTGGCTCGGCTGCCCGGTTCGGCAGGAAGGCCAGGCCGAGCAGGGCTGAGATCACGGCGATGCCGGCGCAGATCCACAGCATCACGTCCATGCCGTGCACGTACGCGGTCCTGACCGACTCAAGCAGCGGAGCGGATCCCGCTGCCTGCGCGACCGCGACACCGCCAGCGACGCTGCTGCGGACAGCGGCCGCCGCGGTCGCCGAGAGCGCGGTCAGCTGCAGATGGCTGCGGTATACCGAGGCCAATATGGTGCCGAGTACGGCAACCCCGATCGTCCCGCCCACCTGCCGCATCGCGGTGATCAGGGCCGAGCCTGACCCGCTGCGCTCGGGCGACAGCGCGCCAAGAGCAGCGTTCAGCGCGGTTGGCATCGCGAGTCCGAGGCCGAGCCCGGTCACGCTGAACCAGGCGGCCGCGAAGCCGGTGCCGCTGCTGATGGTGGTGCTCGCGCCGGCCGCCAGTGCCACCGCCATGACTGCGAATCCGGCCGTGATCACGACCTTGGT
>OCZU010003436.1_pt1 | contig 9992 bp, 13 predicted proteins | sample 1539001 | NCBI WGS metagenome assembly OCZU01 (sample SAMEA3539306, study PRJEB22396) | soil metagenome | biome: tundra; feature: field; material: soil | place: USA | collected 2010-05 | depth 0.15 m | reverse complement strand
CTTCCGATCTAAAGGGGGGCGCGGTGCAGGGAGCCGGTGAGCGCCAGCTCGGCCGCGGCGGCCTGGCGCTGCTCGGCCTCCTGCCGCGCTTCGGCGATCAGCCGGAGCCGGTCGGCGGTCGGGTCGGGCACCCGGGAGGTGCGTCCCCGCATCGCGCGGTCGCCGCGTTCCCGCAGCGAGACCGGGACGTGGACCGGATCGGCATCCCACCACGACGTCATCGGCCCGACGCGCGGATCGGGCTCGTCCGGGCCGAAGAGCAGGTGCCGGGACGGATAGGCGCCGAACGTCGCCGCGTAGAGCCGGTGGGCGCCGTCGTCGTCGGCCGCGGCGAACCAGCGGGCCAGCCGGAGGAAGTCGGCCCGCCGGGAGAACCCGGTCCCGGAGGAGTCGAGCAGGCGCTTGGCGTTGGTGATGAGCTGGCCCAGGGCCTGTCCCGCGGCCGCGCGCAGCTGCTCCGGGCCGGACGCGCCGTGGGCGTCGTACCAGTACGCGAGCTCGTCCCAGTCGGCGCGGGTGCGGCCCTGCGCCCGCTCGGCCGCCGTGCCGTCCGGCAGGGTGAGCCCGGGCAGCCCGGCGAGGGTCTCCAGCAGCGGATCGATCAGCGTCAGGACCAGGCCGATCCGGTGGGCGACTGCGGGGGCGTGCCGGTTGACATCGGCGGTGATCAGGTCGATGTACACCAGCAGCAGTTCCTTGAAGTGCGCGTACTCCTCGCCGCCGAGGTCGTAGCGGCTGAGGATGCCGGCCAGGTAGGCGTAGAAATCCCGGACGCTGTCGGTGAACAGGCGCTGGTTGCCGAACACCGTGGTGACCTCGCCAGCCAGCCCGTCAGCGTCGATCTCGTGCCGTTCCAGCATCGCCAGGATGCGGTCGAGGGACTGAACGATCTGGCCGAGCAGCTCTCGGGCCACCTCACGCGCGCCGTCGCTGGCGTGCAGGATAGCGACGGCCTCACGGTGCAGCCGCCCGCCGAGCTTGGACACCTGGTAGCGGGACCGGGACCGGATGTACTCGGCGACCGTGCTCACCTTCGCGTCGCGAATCGACGGCACCAGGTTGCCCCAGGCGACGAGCTGCCGGCAGCGAGCCTCCACGACGTCGCGGTCGAGGGTCAGGCCGCGCTCGGCGAGCTGGGCGCTGACCTCGGCGGCGGACAGGTCGGTGAGCAGGGTGGCGGAGAACAGCTCCATGATCGCCAGGTAGTCGGCGGACTCCTCGGCGGTCAGGTAGCGGAACAGGGCATGCCGGGAGCCGTCCGCTGGCGGCGAGCCCGGGTCTGAAGACTCCACAGCGGAAAGGCTAGAGGAGCCGGCTGACATTTTCCGGCGTCCTCGCCGGATCCACGCCGAGTCGCGCGGCTGGAGAGCTTGCCCCGGCCTGATCCTCGCGCCGCAGGGGCGCCTATCCGCGCGCCGATCGAAGCGCACATGACAGCCATCGACGCAGAGCTTGCCGAGCGCGCGCAAGCGGCTAGGGACTAGCGCCATGGTCCGCGTGTGTAGCTGCGGATTCGCTACCGACGACGACGAGTGGCTTGAGTGCCACCTGATCGAACATCACGAGCATCGCGAGATAGATCTAGGCAGATACCTAGATAGAACCCCGTAGCGTACTTAGATAGAGCCCCGTAGCGCCGACTCCTTCTTAGAAGGCGCAACGGGACGAAGACAGCCCCCCTCGGTCAGCCCCCCCGCCCGAGGGGGGCTGTCGCATGTCTGGCCGCTGGTGCGGAAAATTCCGCATCTGACATGACCTGTGAGTCTCTGAACTGCGGAAACAGATCTATAGGACTCTTACCATACCGTCCAGCACGATCATCAGATAGCTGGCCAGGATGATGACCAGCACGGGCCTGTGGCCGGATCTGTCAGTCGTCATGAGGAACGCCCTTCGTACTGTTATCGCGTTACCGGGACCATACTCGGCAATAACCATGAGACCCCGGACACCGCTGCGTCGGCCGGTTCCCTTAGCGCCGGGTCGGGCACGTCCTGCACCCGCACGTCACCGGCGCCGTACATCACAGTTGCTCGCATGAAGATCCCTCCCGGATCGTCTCGTCTGGTCCTCCTGCACCGGCGGCGGCCGAACATGCGTGACCGGCCCTGGTGTTCTGCGTGCCATACCGCTCAGAAGCCGCCTGCGGAGTCTTCCCCGAGATGGTCAGCGCGGCTGCCTTCCTCCGCCGGGCACTGTCCATGAAACCGGGGACGGCGACGATGAGGGAGAGCCTGTCGTTCCGGGTACTCATTAGGACCTCCCAGCGCGGCTGAGACGGAACGTACCGTGTTGGTTATGGACAACCGGAACGAGATCCGCGACTTCCTGACTTCCAGGCGGGCCAGGATCACCCCGGAGCAGGCGGGCCTGCCCGCCTACGGCGGCAACCGGCGGGTGGCCGGGCTGCGCCGGGAGGAGGCCGCGATGCTCGCCGGGGTCAGCGTGGACCGGCTCGGCCGGGCGCTCTACTCACCGGTGCTGACCAGCCCCGCTCAGCCCGCGAACCCGGCCCGGTTCCTCTTCCTGGACCCCGGCGCGGCTCAGTTCTACCTCGACTGGGAACGCCAGGCCCAGGACACGGTCGCGCTGCTGCGATCCGAGGCCGGACGCAGCCCGCATGACCGGGCCCTGTCCGGCCTGATCGGGGAGCTGGCCACCCGCAGCGAGACCTTCCGCACCTGGTGGGCCGCGCACAACGTGCGCTTCCACCGCACCGGCGTCAAGCGCCTCCACCACCCGGTGGTCGGCGACCTCACCCTGACGTTCGAGGCGCTGGACCTCGCCGCGGACGCGGGCCTGCGGATCTCCGCGTACACCGCCGAGCCCGGCTCGGCCTCGGAAGACGCGCTGAACCTGCTGGCCAGCTGGGCGGCGACCATCGATCAGGCCGAGACGGCCCACGCGACCGACGGATCCTGACCCCGCGACCGCGCCGCCATCAAAGCACCTCGGGCCGGTGGTCAGCTCAGGGTGGCGTGCATCTCCCAGGCTAGGATCTCGGCCGGTTCTGTCGCGGTGACCTGCTGTCCGCCGGTGGCGGTGAAGCGTACCGCGTCGCCTGCGGCCAGCGGCCCGGCTCCTTCCAGGGTGACGCGGCCGCGGGGCACGAACAGGTGCCCGAAAGGCGCGTCGGGTAGCTGCACGCTCTGGCCGGGCTGCAGCCGGGCGACATGCAGCGCGGCGTAGCGGTTCTTGATCCGGATGGCGGCGGCGCCGTCGTGCTCGGGCATGCCGGAGGCGACGGTCACCAGGTGGCCCGAGAGCAGCTCGTGGTCGATCTCCAGCTGCTCGTAGCCGGGGGTGATGCCGCGCTCGTCGGGTAGGACCCACATCTGGACGAAGTGCACCGGGTCGCTGTGCGCCTGGCCGGCCAGGCGCCAGGAGTCGTTCTTCTCGCTGTGCAGGATACCGGTGCCGGCGCTCATCCGCTGCGCCAGGCCCGGGTAGATCACGCCGGTGTGGCCTTCGGAGTCCTGGTGGACCAGCGAGCCCTGCAGCACCCAGGTGACGATCTCCATGTCCTGGTGCGGGTGCGTCTCGAAGCCCGTGCCGGGCTTGACGATGTCGTCGTTGTTGACCAGCAGCAGCCCGTGGTGGGTGTTGGCCGGGTCGTAGTGGCGGCTGAAGCTGAAGCTGTGCTTGCTGTCCAGCCAGCCGAGGCGGGTCTTGAACCGCTCGCCTGCGCGGCGGACGTCTACGCGGGGGTTCAGCGTGGCGCTGCTCATCTCGGCTCCTTCGCGGGAGTGGTGGCACGTGTCCGGGGAGTCCGCGGTGCCGTCACGTGGTCGGCGGCACCGCGGCCGGGGTCGGCCGGGGCGGGACGGACGAGGACGCGTCAGGCGTTCTTGATCGCGGAGACCTCGAACTCCAGGACGACCTTGTCGCTGACCAGGACGCCGCCGGTCTCCAGCGCGGCGTTCCAGGTGATGCCGTAGTCCTTGCGGTTGATGGTGACGGAGCCTTCGAACCCGACGCGGAGGTTGCCGAACGGGTCCTTCGCGGCGCCCTCGAAGGTGAACGGGATCGTGATCGAGGTGGTCACGCCCTTGATCGTCAGGTCACCGGTGACCTCGAACGTGGTGTCCTCGAGCGGGCGGACGCCGGTCGAGGAAAACGTGATCTGCGGGTATTCACCCATCGCGAGGAAGTCGTTGCTGCGCAGGTGCTCGTCGCGCTGGGCGTTGCGGGTGTCGATGCTGGCGGCGTTGATCGTCACCTGCACGCGGGAGTTCGCCGGGTTGGCGCCGTCCAGGGTGGCGGTGCCTTCGAACTCGTTGAACGAGCCGCGCACCTTCGTGACCATCGCGTGGCGGGCCACGAAGCCGATCCGGGTGTGCGCCGGGTCGATGGTGTAGGTGCCGGTCAGGTCGGTCAGGACGGGAGCGGTCGCGGTGGTCATCTGGTCTCCTTGAGGTCGGTAGTTAATGATGTGTCATCCAACATATATGACGTATCATTAATTCCGGGGTATCCTGGCAGCCATGAACCGCTGGCTGACCGAAGATGAGCAGCGGGCCTGGCGCGGGCTGCTGCGGATGACCTCACAGCTAAACGCCCGGATGAACCGGCAGCTGCAGGATGACTACGGAATATCCCTGGCCGACTACGACGTGCTGGTGGTGCTCAGCGAGGCGCCGGCGGGCCGGCGGCGGGTGTTCGAGCTCGCCGACGCGCTAGCCTGGGAGCAAAGTCGCGTGTCGCACCAGCTCGCCCGGATGCAGCGGCGGGGTCTGGTGGCCCGGCAGGAGTGCCCGACCGACGCCCGGGGCGCGTTCGTGGTCCTCACCGAGACCGGCCGCGCCGCCATCGAGCGGGCCGCGCCGGCCCATGTCGAGACGGTGCGGCAACTGGTCTTCGACGGGCTCAGCCGCGACCAGCTCGCCGCGCTGACCGCCGTCAGCTCCAGCGTCCTGGACCGTCTGCAGGCCACCCCGGCCGCCCGCTGACTCCTCCGCCCGCTGACTCCTCCGCCCGTGGCTACCTCAGGTGCGGGTCGGACGCGTTGAGCGTCCGGACGACCTGGTCGTAATCGCCGCGTGCCTCTCCGTAGCGCAGGAACGCGACGCGCTCAACCTGGATCTCCTTCGCGTCCGGCTGCGACGCGAGCAGCGCGACGGCTTCCGCCACAAACTCCTCGAGCGGCATCGCGAACTCGCTGTCCTCCTGGCCGGGCAGCAATGAAGTCCGAACGGCCGGGGGCTCAAGCTCCACCACCTTCACGGTCGTGTCGGCGAGCTGCAGCCGGACCGACTCGCTAAGCATATGGATCGCGGCTTTCGACGCGTTGTAGCTGGGTGTGACGGCTAGCGGCGCGAACGCCAGGCCCGAGGAGACGGTGACGATGGTGGCGTCCGGCTGCGCCTGCAGATGCTGGATGAAGGCGGCGATGAGGCGGATCGGGCCGAGCACGTTGGTCGTCACCACCGACTCGGCCGAGGCGAGGAACGAGTCGGTCTGGTGCCAGTCCTCGATCCGCATGATGCCCGCCATCGTGACGAGGACGTTCAGGTCCGGGTGCCGTTCCAGCACCTCCTTCGCGGCGGAGTCGATGCTGGCGGCATCCGTCGTGTCGATCTGCACGGTGTCGAGGCCCGGGTGCCGCGCGGCGATCTGATCGAGCATCTCGGCTCGCCGGCCGCCGGCGATGACGGTGTTACCCCTGGCCTGCAGCGCGACGGCGAGGGCGAGACCGATGCCGCTGGTGGAGCCGGGGATGAAGATGGTGTTTCCTGAGATGTTCATGCTCTCAGCGTCGCCGGCCGGCGTCGCCGCGGGCAGAGAGCGCTTATCAGGGGATCCGCGATCCCTGGTTCGCGCCGGGGAGGCGCCCATAATGGAAGCATGGACCGTGCCGCCCTGGCAGATTTCCTGCGCCGCCGCCGCGAGGCGCTGCAGCCTGCCGACGTCGGGATCCCCGCGGGCGCGCGCCGCCGGACCCCGGGCCTGCGGCGCGATGATGTCGCGGCCCTGGCCGCCATGTCGACCGACTACTACACCCGGCTGGAGCAGCAGCGCGGCCCGCAGCCGAGCGAGCAGATGCTCGCGTCGCTGGCCCGGGCGCTGCGGCTGACCAGCGACGAGCGTGACTACCTATTCCAGGTAGCGGGCCACAACGCCCCGGCATCGGTGTCGGCCGCCACGCACGTCGCCCCCGCGCTGCTGCGGGTGCTTGACCGCCTCGATGACACCCCGGCGCTCATCTTGTCCAACCTGGGCGAGACGCTGGTGCAGAACCGGATGGCCGACGCCTTGTTCGGCGACAAGTCGGGCTTTACCGGCCTGGCCCGCAGCGAGATCTACCGCTGGTTCACCAATCCTGCCGAGCGGCTGCGCTACCCCGGGCACGATCGTGACCGGCAGAGCCGGGCCCAGGTCGCGAACCTGCGCGCCGCCTACGGGTCGATGGGCCGGCGGTCGCGGGCCGGCGAGCTCGTGCGAACGCTGCAGAAGGTGAGCCCGGAGTTCGCCCGGCTGTGGGACCGGCACGAGGTCGCCAAGCGCTTCGAGGACCACAAGACACTCATCCATCCCCAGCTCGGTGCGATCGAGCTGGACTGCCAGGTGCTGTTCACCGAGGATCAGTCGCAGCTGCTGCTCGTGCTCACCGCGCCGCCGCGCACCGAGGGATACGAGAAGCTGCAGCTGCTCGCCGTGCTTGGGCACCAGCACTTCGCCGAGGTGGACCGCTGAGAGCGGCCGGGTCGCGGTCGGCTCATCGGCGACCCGGACGGTTGCCTCAGGTCAGCTGACGACGTTGAAGTTGCCGGTGTCCCAGACGTGATAGTAGAAGTTGGAGCAGGTCACCGCGGACGTACCGTCACCGGTCACGGTGTTGCCCGTGATGGTGGGCTCGCTGAAGCCGTGGACAACCTCACTATCGCACGCCGGCGCTACCCGTACCAGACCCGTTACCTGGCGTGACTCGGGGTGGCGTAAGAGGGGGTGATGCGGGCCCAGACCCGGCCCCGGTGGCGTCGACGGCGGCGGCGATGTCGGCTAGGTCGTCCTCCTTCAGCTCAAGGGTGGCCGCAGGCAGCCAGCCCTCGACCTGCCCAGGGCGCCGGGCCCCGACGATGGCCCCGGTCACCCCGGGGAAGGACAGCGTCCAGGCGACGGCCAGAGCGGCGGGCGTCACGCCGTGGCGCTCGGCGATCGGCTGCAGGTCCTCGGCCAGGTCCAGGTTGGCCTGCAGAGCCGGCTGGGTGAAGTCGGGGTGGCTGGCCCGCCAGTCGCCCGGATCCAGGCGGGCCGCCCGCTCGGCGGTGAAGGCCCCGGTAAGCAGGCCCGACGCCATGGGGCTGTAGACGATCGCCCCGGCCTCGTGCTCGTGGGCCCACAGCAGTACGTCGTCGGCCGCGTCGCGGTGGATCAGGTTGAACGGGGGCTGGATGGCCTCCACGTTCCCTATCTCCTCGGCGGCATCCAGCTGGCAGATGTCGTGATTGGACAGCCCGATCGCCCGGACCTTGCCTTCGCGCTTGAGGTCCAGGAAGGTCTGCCAGTAGTCCTCCACGGCGGTGCCGTCCTCGGCGGGCCAGTGCATCTGGTACAGGTCGATCCGCTCCACGTTCAGGCGGCGCAGCGAGGTCTCGACCTCGGCCCGCAGGCTAGCCGGGTCACCGACCCGGCGGGGCGCGGAGGAACGATCGGCCGGATCCCAGACCAGGCCTGCCTTGGTGAAGACGTAGGGCCGGTCCGCCTCGGGCATCCCGGCTAGGGCGGCCGCCACCACCTCCTCCGAATGCCCCAGCCCGTAGACGGCGGCGGTGTCGATCCAGTTGACCCCGGACTCGACGGCGTAGCGGATGGCGGCGATGGACTCGGTGTCGTCCTGATCGCCCCAGGAGTGCGCCCAGCCACCCCCGCCGATGGCCCAGGCCCCGAAGCCAACCCGGGTCAGATGCATACCTGTCCAGCCCAGTTCGGCGGTGGGTAGTGAAGTAGTCATAACCATTCTCCTTAGCGACTTGTCGCTGGTTGTGAGGGTGTGAGGTGACAGGGGGTGCGGGCCTGGATCGCCAGCTGCCGCAGCTGTGCCGGCCAGAGGGCCCGTATGTTCAGCCTCCGGCGGCGGCTCCCAGAGCTGCGCTCATGACGGCGATGATCGAGCCGCCGATGGTGATCGCGAGGAATGACCGGGTGAAGCTGGTCTGGAAGAACTTGTGCCGAAGCCAGGCCAGGATGAGCAGCTCGCTGCCGACCACGGCGATCGCCGCGCTGACCGCGGCGCCGTAGCTGGCGATGAGGAACGGGAGGGTGTGGAAGATGCCGCCGGCGAAGGTCCCGCCGCCGGTGATCGCCCCGCGCAGCAGGGGCCTGCCGCGCCCGGTGAGGTCGCCGGTGTCGGACAGGCCTTCGGAGAAGGCCATGCTCACGCCCGCACCCAGGGCGGTCGCGGCGCCGGTGTAGAAAGCCGTCAGGGGGCGGTGGGTGGCCAGCACGACCGCGAATATGGGCGCCAGGGTCGACAACGACCCGTCCATCAGGCCGCTGAGCGCGGGCTGGACGCGCATGAGCAGGAACGACTGGCTTCCCACGGAGCCCGGTGAGACAGTGGCGGGCGCGATGGCGCTCATGATGGGTCCTTTCGCGATCGGTGGCGGCGCCGGCTGGTCAGGCCATGTCATCGGCTAGCCGCCTGCGCTGATCCCAGCATCGGTCGCGGTGGGTGCCTCGCGCGGCGGGAGAACTACCCATCTAGGTACCTATCCGGTACGCGGTGCCCGGGTGGTCCGGGTCGACGGCTACCGGGCCGGGGCGCCGCCGGGTTGCCCGGGCCGGCCTGCGACCCAGGCCGCGATCTGGGCGCGTGAGTTGAAGCCCAGCTTGGTCAAGATGTGCTCGATATGACCTTCCGCCGTGCGCTGTGAGATCACCAGGCGGCTCGCGATGTCCTTGTTCGACAGGCCGGCCGCCACCAAACCGGCCACCTCCTGTTCCCGCCTGGTCAGCTGCGGCCCCGCGGCGGAGGCTGTGCCGTCCGCCGTCGCCTTCTCCGCTAGCGCGAACGAGATGACGTCGTCCCAGGTCATCATGGCGCCCTGCTTGCGGGCCGCCTCGTGGGCCCGGCCGCCGAGGTCGCCGAGCACCCGGGCCTTGGCTTGCTCGCTCCAGTCGAGTAGGGCTTGCCCGGCCACCAGGGGCCTGCCGATCTGCTGCCATAGGTGCTCGACCGCGCCGAAGAGCACCGCGGCCCGCCTCGGCTCGCCGCCGGCGGCGGCCACCCAGGCGAGCAGTTCCAGGCAGAACGGGATGCCCAGCTGATCGCCGAGAGCCCGTTTGAGCCGAAGCGCGTGCCGCGCGCTGCGTTGCGCATTCCGCAGGTCTCCCGCGGCCCACCAGCCGACGCTCAGGTTCCAGTTCAGCCAGGACAGCGCCCAGCTCTCCCCGAGGGATTCGCTGACCGCCTGGCATTCGTCGTGCAACGCGACGGCCTGGTCCATCCGGCCGAGCAGGCTCTGCGCCTGGACGCTCGCGGTGAAGGCGAGCAGGCCCGGGGCCGTCCACCGCCCGGAGCGGCGCAGCCGCGCACGGGCCTCATCCAGCAGCGCCAGCCCCGCTTCGGGGTCGGCGCCGAACGCGGCCGTGTTGCCGAGGAACAGGGTCGCGTAGGTCAGGGCCGTCTCGTCGCCCAGCTGGCTGGCAAGGTCGCGGGCCTGGACGAGCAGCGCGGTGCTGGCAGCGTGCTCCCCCTGCGGAGCCGCCCGCCTGCTGGGCGATGTTGAGCCGGTCGTGGAGCCGGGGTCCTCCAGCCTGCGCAGGCCGGCCAGCCGGTCCACGGTGGTGAACAGTCCGGTGGTGGTCGCGCGCCGGCCGCGCCGAGCAAGATCACGGCGGTCAGCAGCCCGCCTCCCGGATGACCCCGCACCAGTTCGGAAACCTCGGCCTCGTCGACTGGCGGCAGGGCCGCTTCCAGCAAGCCGCCACCCACTACCGGCAGGCCCCGGCCCTGCACCGCCAGACCGGCCACCGGCCCGGTGAGGCCGATG
>OCZU010003435.1_pt1 | contig 9992 bp, 7 predicted proteins | sample 1539001 | NCBI WGS metagenome assembly OCZU01 (sample SAMEA3539306, study PRJEB22396) | soil metagenome | biome: tundra; feature: field; material: soil | place: USA | collected 2010-05 | depth 0.15 m | reverse complement strand
GGTGACCCGACGAACGACGGCACCAGGCCGCCGACCGCGTCGGCAGGCTCGCCGTCCCGCAGCGACGGGCACGCGGCCGTCAAGGCTGACCTGACGCCTGCTACCACGGTCCGTTCGGTATCCATCAAAAGATCTCCGCCTGCCCGGCCGCTACGGCGGGATGCGGCGCCCGCCGGTGGCCGGGCACCTCGCCGCACAGCCGGGGCGTGGGGAAGATCTTGCCCGGGTTGCACAGGTGAGCGGGGTCGAACGCGCAGCGGACCAGCTGCATGGTGTCCAGGTCGTCGGCGCTGAACATCTTGGGCATGTACCTGGACTTGTCCACGCCGACGCCGTGCTCGCCGGTGATCGAGCCGCCCTGTTCCAGGCACGCGTCGAGGATCTTGCCTGACAGCTCCTCGGCGGCCAGAGTTTCATCAGGTGAGGAGTCGTCGTAGAGCACCAGCGGGTGCAGGTTCCCGTCGCCGGCGTGGAACACGTTGGCCACCCGGACGCCGGCGTCGGCCGCCAGCGACGCGATCGTGGCCAGCACGGCTCCCAGCGAGGTCCGCGGCACGACGCCGTCCTGCACGATGAACGACGGGCTGATCCGGCCTACCGCGGCGAACGCCGACTTGCGGCCGGCCCAGATGATGGCGCGCTCGGCCGGGTCGTCGGCGGCCCGGATCTCGGTCGCCCCCGCGGCCTCACACAGTGTAAGGACGGTGGCCAGCTCGGCTTCTACCTCGGCCGCCGGCCCGTCCAGCTCCACGATCAGCACCGCCCCGGCGCCAGCCGGGTAATTACACTGCACCGCGGCCTCGGCCGCCGTGATGGACAGCGCGTCCATCATCTCGATGGCGGCGGGCACGATGCCGGCCGCGATGATGTCGGAGACCGCGCGGCCGCCCTGCGCCGTGCTGGGGTAGGCGGCCAGCAGCGTGTGCACGACCTCGGGCAGCGGCAGCAGCTTGACCACGATCTTGGTGACGATGCCGAGCGTGCCCTCGGAGCCGGTGAACGCGCCGAGCAGGTCATAGCCGGTGGTGACGCCGCTGCCGTCGCCCAGCCAGGTCAGCTCGCCCGCGGGCGTGACGATCTCCAGCCCCATCACGTGGTGCACGGTGAAGCCGTGCTTGAGGCAGTGCGCCCCGCCGGAGTTCTCGGCCACGTTACCGCCCACCGAGCAGACCACCTGGCTGGACGGGTCCGGTGCGTAGAACAGGCCGAACGGTGCCGCGGCCTTGCTCACCGAAAGGTTCGTCACCCCGGGCTCGACCACGGCCCGGCGGCTCACCGGGTCGATCTCGAGGATCTGCCGCATCCGGGACAGCACGATCAGGACGCCGCCGGCGTGCGGCATCGCCCCGCCGGACAGGCCCGTGCCGCTGCCCCGGGCGACAAACGGCACCTGGGCCGCCGCGCACACGCGGACGACCGCGGCCACCTCGGCTGCAGAACTCGGCAGCACCACCAGCGCCGGGACCGTGCGGTGCGCCGTCAGGCCGTCGCACTCATAGGTGCGCAGCTCCAGCGGATCGGTGATGACATTGCCCGCCCCGCAGATATCCCGCATCCGCGGAACTGTGTTTTCCGCTCGCCTGCGGGCCGCTTCCAGACGTTCCGGCTCGCTCATGATTAACCGCCTAACTGCCAGCCCTTTCCCTGATTGTCCCCGTTTCCTGTTCTGGTGAACAAAAACCCCTACGGCATCCGCTCGTAGGCGGGGATGGTGAGGAAGTCGGCGAAGTTGTCGGCCAGGGCGACCTCGGTGAACAGCGCGACCGCCTGGCCGTATCGTTCGGCGTCGAACGCGTCGCCGGTCAGCGCCCGGATCTTGGTCAGCTCCTCGTCGATGAGCCGCTCGACCAGGTCCCGAGTCACCACGGTCCCGTCGTCCAGGGCGACGTCGTTGTGCACCCACTGCCAGACCTGGGAGCGGGAGATCTCCGCGGTCGCCGCGTCCTCCATCAGGTTGAAGATGCCCACCGCGCCGTTGCCGCCCAGCCAGTTGGCCAGGTACTGCAGCGCGACGCTGATGTCGTTGCGCAGCCCCGCATCGGTGATCACGCCGGGGGTCTTGCTCACCGCGAGCAGGTCCTCGGCGGTGACGCTGACGTCGTCGCGGAGCTTGCCGAGCTGGTTCGGGTTCGCGCCGAGGACGCCGTCGAAGACCTCCTTGCACAGCGGCACCAGGTCCGGGTGGGCGACCCAGGAGCCGTCGAAGCCGTCCTGCGACTCGCGGGTCTTGTCCTCCCTGACCTTGGCCATGGCCTTGTCGTTGACCTCGGGGTCGCGCCGGCTCGGGATGAACGCGGCCATGCCGCCCATCGCGTGCGCCCCGCGCCGGTGGCAGGTCTTGACCAGCAGCTCGGTGTAGGCGCGCATGAACGGCGCGGTCATCGTGACCGAGTTGCGCTCGGGCAGGACGAACTCGCGGCCCCGGGTGCGGAACTTCTTGATCACGCTGAACAGGTAGTCCCAGCGGCCCGCGTTCAGGCCCGCCGAATGGTCCCGCAGCTCGTACAGGATCTCTTCCATCTCGAACGCCGCCGGGATCGTCTCGATCAGCACCGTGGCCCGGATCGTGCCGCGACCGATGCCGAGCGCGTCCTGGGCCAGGTTGAACGCGTCGTTCCACAGCCGCGCCTCAAGGTGGCTCTCGTTCTTGGCCAGGTAGAAGTAGGGACCCTTGCCCTTGTCCAGCTGGCGCTGCGCACCGGCCGCCATGTACAGCGCGAAGTCGACCAGGCTGCCCGAGGCCCGCTTGCCGTCGACCAGGATGTGCTTTTCGTCCAGGTGCCAGCCGCGCGGCCGGACCACGATCGTGGCCAGCTCGTCGTCCGGGCGCAGCGCGTAGTCCTTGCCCTCGGCGCTGGCGAAGTCGATCGTCCGGTCCAGCGCGTCCTTGAGGTTGAGCTGCCCGGTGATCATGTTGTCCCACAGCGGGGTGTTGGCGTCCTCGAAGTCCGCCAGCCACACGTTGGCCCCCGAGTTCAGGGCGTTGATCGTCATTTTCTTGTCGGTCGGCCCGGTGATCTCGACCCGCCGGTCGACCAGGCCAGGCGAGGGCGGCGCGACCCGCCAGTCCGGGTCCTCGCGGACGTGCGCCGTCTCGGGGAGGAAGTCGAGCATGGCCCCGCCGGACAGCTCGGCCTGGCGGCGGCGGCGCGCGGCCAGCAGCTCAGCCCGGCGCGGGCCGAGTTCGGCGTGCAAAACGGCGATGAGGTCGATGGCCTGCGGCGTCAGTATCTCGTCGTAGCGGTCACCGTAAGGACCTGTGATCTCGACGCGTTCGGTTCCCGGCATGTCTAACACTCCTCCCGACCCCAAATGGCTCGTGCTCCCCATCCTAGGCGCGTCGCCGTGGTCCGCAGCAGGGCGACGCCGGACATGGTATTTCACCGGCGCCCGCAGCGGCGTTTAAAAATGGCGGCGTTCCCGGCGGGGAGATACTCGTTGCCATTATCGGCTGAGCCAATTCCGGGAGATGACTGGTCAGGGCCAGCCTCCGGGAGGACCGGCGCTACCGCGAGCCGAGCGGAGTGATAAGCTCTTATATCCCGTAACCGTATCCGCCCGCCGACACCCGCAATATTAACAAAGCATCAATTATAATTCAGTGAAAGTATACCAAGAAATATGACGCTTAGTCAAACCAATTCCGCCACCGCGACGGCCGTCAGCCACGAGCAGGCGTACCTCGACATGCTTTTCCGCCTGCTCGATAACGCGCGGGAGCGGGCGGAGCGCGCGCTCACCCAGACCCACCGCCGCGGCGGTGCGGGCGGCACCTTCCAGGCCCGGGTGGAGCGCGAGGTGACGGCGGCCGAGCAGGACCGGCGGCTGGCCCAGCTGAACGCGGTGGAACACGGCCTGTGCTTCGGCCGCACCGACGCTGAGCCCACGCCCGAGCGGGCGGGCACGCTGTACATCGGCCGGATCGGGCTGCGGGACTCCGACCTCGAGCCGCGGCTTATCGACTGGCGCGCGCCGGCCGCCCAGCCCTTTTACGCGGCCACCCCGAAAGACCCGAACGGCTTGATCAGGCGCCGCCACATTTACACCAGGAATCGCGCCGTCACCGGCGTCGACGACGAGGTCTTCGACCTTGACCGGCTGTCAGAACCGGACCGGAAAAGCCTGTCAGGCGAGGCCATGCTGATCGCCAGCATTACCGCCGGCCGCACCGGCCGGATGGGCGATGTGGTCGCCACCATCCAAGCCGAGCAAGACCGGGTGATCCGCGCCACCATCCAGGGCGTCGTGGTGGTGCAGGGCGGCCCGGGCACCGGCAAGACGGTCGCGGCGCTGCACCGGGCCGCGTACCTGCTGTACACGCACCGCAGGGCGCTCGAGCGACGCGGCGTCCTGGTCATCGGCCCGAACACCACCTTCCTCCGCTATATCAGCCAGGTGCTGCCCTCCCTGGGCGAGACCGACGTGGTGCTCAGCTCGATGGCGGAGCTCTTTCCCGGGGTCAAGGCCGCGCTCGACGACAATCCGGATGCCGCCGTGATCAAGGGCGACACCAAGATGGTCGGCGTGCTCCGCCGCGCGGTGCGCAACCTCCAGCAGGTGCCGCCGGGTGACCTGGAGATCACTGTGGACGGCGTGACGATGACGGTGCCGCGGGAGACCGTCGTGCGCGCCCGCGACCGGGCCCGCGGCCTGCGCAGACCGCACAACGTGGCCCGCAAGCTGTTCGCCACCGAGATGCTCAGTGCGCTGGCGGCGGCCGAGGCCAGGGCGCTGGACCGCGAGCTCGATCCCGAGGACCTTCCGTACGCCCGCGCCCGGCTCTGGGACGAGCTGCCGGTCCGGGCCGCGTTCGACGCGCTGTGGCCGTTCCTGACCGCGCAGCGGCTGGTGGCCGGGCTGCTGGCCTCCGAAAGTGTGCTGCGCCGGGCCGCTCCGGGTTTTTCCGCGGCCGAACGGGCCGTGGTGCTCCGCCCCGATGCTCCTGACGCCTGGACCGTGGCGGACGTTCCGCTGCTTGACGAGGCCGCGCAGCTGCTCGGCATCGACGACTCGGCGGACAAGGCCCGGCGCCGGGCCGCCGAGCGGGAGCGCCGGGCCGAGGAGCGGTACGCCCGGGAGGTGCTCGAGATCACCGGCCTGGCCGGGCAGGGTTTCGTGGACGCCGCCACGCTGGCGGACTGGAACCGTGAGTCCGGCCAGCAGCTCACCACGGCCGAACGGGCCTGGGCCGACCCCTCCTGGGCCTACGGCCACGTGATCGTGGACGAGGCGCAGGAGCTGTCCGAGATGGCGTGGCGGATGGTGATGCGCCGGATCCCCAGCCGGTCGCTGACCGTGGTCGGCGACGTGGCGCAGCGGGGCAGCGAGGCCGGCGCCCGATCCTGGGCGCAGATGCTCGACCCGTACGTCCGGGGCCGCTGGCGCGAGGAGCTGCTGACCGTCAACTACCGGACGCCCGCCGAGATCATGGTGGTGGCCGCCGACGTGCTGGCCTCGGTGGCCCCGGCCGAACGTCCCCCGGAATCCGTCCGCGACGAAGGCGTCTCCCCCCGGGCCATCCGCGACCTGTCCCAGGTTCCCGCCGTGGTGAGCGCGGAACTCGCTGAGCTGGGGGACGGCGGCCGGCTCGCGGTGATCGCACCGGCGGCGCGGCTGGCCGAGCTGGCGCGGGCGCTGCCTGAGGCCGTCCCCGGCGACCGGCCTGAGGTGCTCGACTCGCCGGTCGCGCTGCTGACCGTGGGCCAGACCAAGGGGCTGGAGTTCGACCGGGTGGTGCTGGTCGACCCGGCCGGGATCCTCGCTCAGTCCCCGACCGGCGGACACGACCTCTACGTCGCGATCACCCGCGCGACCCATCGCCTCACCGTGCTCTACGAGGGCGAGCTGCCCGCCGTGCTGCACCGCCTGGAGCAGGACGTCCCCGATTAAGCCGCATCCGGTGCTGCGGGTGCTGGCCGAGCGGGCGCGCGCGGGCCGGCCCTGCCACGACGGACTGCGGGTGGCGCTGGCCATCGAGGGCGGCGGGATGCGCGGCGTCATCTCCGCGGGCATGGCCTTGGAGCTGCACACCCGTGGCCTGCGGCCGGCCTTCGACGCCGTCTACGGGGCCTCGGCCGGCGCGATCACCGCCGCCTGGCTGCTCAGCAGCAACCCGGAAGGCCTGCTCGGCTGGACCGAGCAGGCCTACGCCAAGACCTTGATCCGCCGCTCCGGCCTGCTCCGCGGCCGGCCGGCCGTCGACGTCCGGACGCTGATCGAGGAGCTGTACCAGACCACGTTCCCGATGGACTTCGCCTCGGTGCTGGCCAGCCCGGTGGAGTACCACCCGCTGGCCACCGACGCGGCCACCGGCGCCTCGACCGACCTGTACCCGTTCGTCAGCGACCCCGCCGAGCTGCGCCTGGCCCTGCGGGCCACCGCCGCCATGCCGCTGCTGGCTGGCCCTCCGGTCGAGTTCGCAGGCCGCCGGTTCTACGACGCGGGCGTGTCCGAGTCGGTCCCCTACCGCACCGCGCTGGCCCAGGGCGCGACGCACATCCTGGTCCTCCGCTCCCGCCGCGACCCGCTGACCTGGCCAGATGGTCGCGCGCCGTCCCGTTCGGGGCGCCTGATCACCCGCACCACGCTGCGCCGTGAGACCCCCGCCCTGCGCGCCACCTTCCTGTCCCGCGACGCCCGCCTAGCCGCCGACGACCGCCGCCTAGCCACCTACCAAGCCCAGTCCTCGGCCGGCGCGCCTGTAGCCGCTGTCTTCTCCATCCGCCCCGCCCCCGACTCGCCAGAAGTCAGCCGTCTAGCCACCGACGGCAAGCTCCTCCGCGCCGCCTTCTCCTCCGGCCGCGCCGCCGCCCGCACCGCCCTCGGGCCGCCATGAAAATCCCTACCAAGGCAGGGTGCTGTAGGTGCCGCTGGAGCTCCATAGGTAGCCCCACAAGGTGCCGCTGGGGCCGGAGGGGTCCAGGGTGGCGAGGTGCACGCTGACCTCCGCGCCCTCGGCCGCCGAACGGAACCCGCGGTGACCGTTCAGGTCCGTGGCCGTGTAGCCGGGGTTGGCCGCGTTGACCTTGATCGGAGTGTCCCGCAGCTCCTTCGCGTACAGCGCGGTGATCATGTTGAGCGCGGTCTTCGACGACGGGTACGCCAGGCCGGCCGGCATCAACGCGAGCGGGCCGGCCGGATCGGTCATCGCGGAGATCGACCCGACCTCGCTGGACACGTTGACGATCCGGGCGGCCGGTGCCCGGCGCAGCAGCGGCAGCATCGCATTGGTCACCATGATCACGCCGAACAGATTGGTCTGGAACACCTCGCGCATCGCCTCGAGGTCGGTCTCGCTCGGCGGCCCGCCGCCGACCGCGATGCCCGCGTTGTTGACCAGGATGTCCAGGCGGCCGTACTCCTTCTCGATCCAGCCCGCCGCCTCCCGCACGGAGATCGCGTCGGTGACGTCGAGCGGGACGAGCCGCGCGTCAGCGTTACCCTCCCGCAGCGCGCGCTCCGCCGCGACGCCCCGCGCCTGGTCCCGCGCGCCCGCCAGCACGGTGGCGCCGCGGGCGCCTAGCTGCCGTGCGGTCTCGAACCCGATTCCCTTGTTGGCCCCGGTGACCAGGGCAATAGTCGTGGTCATGGCGCCGACGCTAGGCCCGGCCCGCTCCCGGCGGCAGAGACCGGCCATGCCTGGGACCGGCGGTACCACCCTGGGCGTTCCCACCGGCCGCCCGCAGCAGCGACACTAGAGAACGTGACCTCAACCAGCCGAGACGGGGCCAGCCGTCGGAACGGGGCCACCGAGCTGGCGGCATTCCTGCGGGCCAGACGCGCCCGGTTGACCCCGCGCCAGGCGGGCCTGCCCGCGGCGGCCGACCCGGTCCGCCGGCGCACGCCCGGGCTGCGTCGCCAGGAGGTAGCCCAGCTGGCTGGCATCTCGGTCGACTACTACATCCGGATGGAACAGGGCCGTGGCCCGCACCCGTCGCGGCAGGTGCTCGCCGCCCTGGCCCGGGCGCTGATGCTCACCGCCGACGAGCGCGAGTACCTGTTCCGGGTGGCCGGTGAGTCGCCGCCTCCGGTCGCCGGGCCCAGCCAGGAGATCACGCCGGGCATCAGGCACCTGCTCGACAGCATGCCGGATACTCCCGCCTATGTGGTTGACGCGGCCTACCACGTGCTCGCCTGGAACCAGCTCGCGATCCAGTTCATCGGCGACCTGTCCGGATACCAGGACCGCAACATGATCCGCTGGACGTTCCGCTGGGCCAAGGACACGTTCTGGAGCGACGAGGACTTCGTCCGCTTCACCCGGTCCATGCTCGCTGACCTGCGCGTGGCCTACGCCAGGTACCCGGGCGACCCCGGCATCGCCGCGCTGGTCACCGAGATGCTGGCGCTCTCGCCGCAGTTCGCCGAGCTGTGGTCCGCGCACGAGGTGGAGGCGCGCGGGCCGATGCTCAAGCACGTCGACCACCCGCTGGCCGGGCCCCTGGAGTTCGAGTGCCAGGTCCTGCACATCGCCGACACCGGCCAGCGCCTCATCGCCTACTGCGCCGCCCCAGGCTCCCCCACTGCGGAAGCCTTCCGCCAGCTAGCCCGTCAGGACGGTGCCCAGCTGCCGATCTCAACCAGGTAGTTCTGGGAGGCGTGGTGGTCGTGGCCGGCGTGGCGGACGCGAGGCCGCGCCGGTGGCCTAGGCGGCGACGGTGCTCCGCCGCCTCCAGGATAAGGGGCGCGTTCCCTGGGGCCCCGCTGGCCGCGCCTGTCCCCGCTGGCTCAGCGGCGGCCCGTTTCCGGTGTCCTCGCCGGGTTTTGCGCGGTGGATCCGGGCCTGGCGGTGGATCCGGTGCACTGGGGTGCACTGCATCCACACAGTGCCCGCACAGGGACACCTTCCTCAGTACAGGCCGAGAGCCGGGTCGAGCAATCTGCGCTGTCACGGGACAATGTGGCGGAACAGGTGGCGAGTTGTCATATGACCCGACGAGGATGTTGACCGGGGATTGCCGGGGAACCCGATTACCGAGGGAGTGCCGTGTATAGCCACGACTTGTTGGAAAGGCGCCTCAGAGGGCGGCGTATCGGCTGGGTGGTCGTGGCCGGGCTGGGATTCCTGCTGTTCATGGAGGTCGGCGGGAACGCGCTGCTCGCCGGGCTCGGCGTCATCCATGACAGCAGCGAGCCCCAGGGGACGAAGACGATCCTGCTGGCGGTGCCCTGGTTCGCTATCGCAGTCGCATGCGCCGCCGCCGCGATTCACTTCGAGCACCGCCTGCGCGGCTTCCCGTCCGGAAAGATCGCGCTCGGGCTGAGCGCGGCGCGCGACACCATGCCCGCCGGCTTGCGGACACCGCGGCGCCGCCGGTACGGGCCGGTCTCGACGCTGATCAGCGCGATCGTGTTCCTCGGCATCGGCATCGCGGGGGCCTGCTTCGCGGTCAGCGCCCACTCCGAAGCCGGCCGGTCTAGCTACACGCAGGCCAGCGGGATCGCCGACACCGCGACGGTGCTGAACGTGGCGAACTATCAGGCGACCGGCAGGCGCACCACCACGTATTTCGCGAAGGTCACGGTCATGCTCCAGACGCCGGTCTCCGGGCAGCCCAGCACCGTCGTCAACATCCCTGACAACGTCTCCTATACACGCGGACAGGTCATCTCCATCCTCGTCGATCCCGCCGATCCCGGGTACGCGGAGCTTCCGGGTTCGCCCTATGCCACCAACACCAAGACGGTCGGCCTGGTGATCAGCGCGGCAGCGTTCGGCATCGTCGGCGCCTCGGGCATCGTCAGGGCGATTGGCATGCGCCGACGCCAGCACGCCTGGCGGGCCATCCGCCCGGCGGCGCCGGCCTGATGAGACCGGAGAGCAACCCCACCGCACGTCAGCGCGGCGGACCGCGTTTCCCTGCTCAAGGGATGGACGCCCGGCCGGATCGGTGGGCGGGGGTCCCGGCGCCCCCTTGGCGGAAAGTCAGAGCTGGATCGTCGCCTCTATGGTCAGCCTGCGGGCCGGTCCGGTCCGTTCACTCTTGGTATGT
>OCZU010003434.1_pt1 | contig 9996 bp, 11 predicted proteins | sample 1539001 | NCBI WGS metagenome assembly OCZU01 (sample SAMEA3539306, study PRJEB22396) | soil metagenome | biome: tundra; feature: field; material: soil | place: USA | collected 2010-05 | depth 0.15 m | reverse complement strand
TGCTCTGATGCGCGCGAGGCAAGTTTGATTTCGTTCGGAAAGTGGAGGAGAATTTCAATCATGAATTTTCCCGGGCCGAAGTTTTGGTTGTCAGTCATGCCCGCCTTGTTGGCCGGGTCCGGGATTTTGTCCGCAGACCCCACCTTATCCGTCGGTTCGACTGTCGGAGTTCCCGGAAGCACGGTGCAAGTGGCCATCAACTACACCACGGACACCAACGCGCCGTCCCTGCAATTCGATCTCGTCTATTCCACCAATTACCTTTCGTCCGGCGAACCGGTGGCCGGAAACGGGCTGTCAGATCACCTCATCGGCTCGAATGAGGTTTCGCCCGGCTTGCGGCGGGTTTTGATTTTCTCGTTCTCAAACGCGCCGATCACCAATGGCGTGCTGGTGTTTGTGCCTTTCACCATCGCCACGAACGTTCCGGATCAGGACGAGCCGCTGGTGTTGACGAACGTGGTCGTGTCCAGCGCGGACGCCCAGGTGGTGCCGGCGAGCGCAACGAATGGAACGCTTGCGATTGCCGTTCTTCCGCCGCAATTCAGTTCCATCGCTCCGACGAATGGAGGCGTCATCCACCTGCAACTCGCCGGCACAGCGGGCCGCAGTTATTCAATCCAAGCCACGACGAATCTCCAATCGCCCCAGTGGACGACGCTGCAAACCGGCGTGGCGACCAATGGCGTGCTGGAGTTCGATGACGTTTCGGCCGGCCTATTTCCGCGCCGCTTCTACCGGGCATTGGTGGTGCCGTGACGTCAGCAAGCTCGACGAGGCGCGGGCGAAGGCAAGAACCCTTCTTGGATGAAGTGGTTTGGCGGGCGGTGAAAGTTGGATTGGCTTAAACAAATGAACAGCAGTTCAAATCCGGATCGTTGGTCGAACCTTCGCCAGTTTGAAAACCCAACCGACAGCCGGCTACTAAACTGTCGGATTCTCGTGAAGAATTTTGTGAACGGTCTGGAGCATGACTTCGGCGGTATAAGGTTTGGGGATGAAATGTTGGACGCCCGCGCCGTTGGCCTTGGCCACGGCGCCGTTGGCGGCCAAGCCGCTTGAGCTGATGATTTTGACGCTGGGATTGAGGGACTTGAGCGCGACGATGGTGGCGACTCCGTCCATGACCGGCATGGCCATGTCGGTCAGTACCACCGCAATTTCATTTTTTCGCTGCGCGTAGAGTGAGACGGCCTCGCCGCCGTTTTCCGCCAGCAGAACGCGGTAACCGGATCGTTCCAGCAATTTTTTTGCGGTGCTGCGGATGGGTTCCTCGTCGTCCACCACCAGCACCACTTCATTGCGGCCGCGCGGCAATTGGGTTTGATCCACCGCCACGATTTCCGCGGCCCCCGGCGTGGTGCTGGCCGGGAGATAGATTTTGAAAGTGCTGCCTTGGCCCGCTTCACTGTAAAAGTTGATGAAACCGCCGTGACTTTTGACGATGGCCAGGACGCTGGGCAAACCCAGTCCGGTGCCTTTGCCCACCTCTTTGGTGGTGAAGAAAGGCTCGAATATTTTGTCCTGCAATTCAGGAGGGATTCCCGCGCCGGTGTCGGTCACCTTGATTACCAGATAGGCGCCGAGCGTGGCTTCCAAGTGCATGTTCACGTAAGTCTCATCCAGTATCGTGTTCTCCATCTGGATGGAAAGTCGGCCGCCATTCGGCATGGCATCGCGTGCGTTGAGGCAAAGATTCAACAGTACCTGGTGAAGTTGTGTTGAGTCGCCTGTCATTGCCCAAAGCTCCGGGTTTAGGCTCAATTCAAAATGCACCGACTTCGGGAATGTTTCATGCACAATCCGCTCAATTTCGCGGACGACTTGAACCGGATTGACCGCGACGCGCGCGCCGCTGACTCCACGCCCGAAAGCCAGCACTTGCTGGACGAGGGCCGCTCCGCGCTGGACATTTGCCTCCAAAGTGGCCAGCAGCGATTTGCTTTCGGGGTCGCCGTTGGTCTTGTCCTTCAACAGGGCCACCGACATCATCAAGGGCGTAAGGATATTGTTAAGATCGTGTGCAATCCCGCCGGCCAGCGTGCCGATGCTTTGCAAGCGTTGGGAGCGGAGCAGCTGCTCCTGCAGTTTTTTCCTGTCCGTGATGTCGGTGTTGATGGACAAGATGGCCTTGGGCTCGCCATGGCGGTTGCGCACCAGGGTCCACCGCGCTTCAACGACGACTTCACGTCCACTCTTGGTCCGACAAGTCAGTTCCCCGCTCCAAACGCCGGTTTCCAAAATGATCTTTCTGGTCTCATCAAACTTGAAACCATTGTTCCGCAATAGTTCGGACGTCTTTTGTCCCAAGGCTTCCGGCGCCGTCCAGCCGTAAATGCGCTCGGCGCTTTTGTTCCAATACAGGACGTGATCTTCCAGGTCTTGCACCAGAATCGCATCGTGGGCCAGGTCCAGCAATTCGGCCTGTTCCTGCACTCGTTCCTCGGTGCCCTGACGCTGCGAGATCAACCAGGCGACCAACCATAAAACACAGATTCCCATGCAGCGGCTGGTGAACGAAAGATAGGCAGTCGTTCCTCCCGCCGCCGGGAGAAAATAACCTGCCACACTCAGCACCGTAAAAACTGATGTGAGCAGGAACGGCAAAAAACGATTGCTCACGTAGGACGAAAGCAGCAATGGAATGAAATACCAGACCCAGTCGGAAAGTCCCCGCGGCGTGAATAAATCCATCGTGAAAATCCCGATGGTGAGGACCGGAATCGCCAGCCAGGTCACGAGCCTTTGTCGCGCGGAATTCACAGGTGCTAAATCAAACGGAATATACACGGTCTCCACAAATCCCAAAGTCAAAACTTGCGTGAATAAATGGCGACTCCCGGGTTCAAGCCGGCAAAAATAATCCAGGCCTTCGCCCCGATGGCCGGCGGCAAGGACGCGGGCAAAGAGTCTTCCTGGCTCGTAGCAGCCTACAGCGGAGGCTCTGACAAAAAAGCGGAAATCGGAAATTGAAAAAGCGGAAGCGAATTTGAACCTCGTTACCTCGGTTGCCACGACAACCGGGAAGGCAAAGAGCTTGCTTGGCCGGGTTTTCCGGCGCACAGTTCCGTCATGCTTGCGGATGAGCAAACGAGTCCCGAACAGTTCGCCATTTTACGCGCCATGCCGGGCGAACGGCGATTGAAGCTGGCGGAGCGGCTTTATTGGTCGGCCCGTAAATTGAAAGCGGCGGGCGTTCGCAGCCAGCATCCCGATTGGCCGGAGGAAAAAGTGATCGCCGAGGTCAACCGGATTTTCCTTCATGCCCGAAGCTGAATTGTTTCTCCTGTTCGTGCGCCCCTTCAATCACGCGGGCATCCGTTACGTGATCGGCGGCAGCGTGGCAGCGATTTTCTATGGCGAACCCCGGCTCACCAATGATGTGGATTTTGTCGCCTTCCTAAACGAAGCGGACATTCGGGCATTACCAAAAATTTTCCCGCCAAGTGATTTCTACCTGCCACCGGTCGAAGCCATCGTTGCCGAAGTTGCGCGCGAACGGAGCGGCCATTTTAACATCATTCACATGAACACCAGCTTCAAAGCGGATGTTTATCCGACCGGGCGTGACGAATTCAACGCGTGGGCTTTCCGGAACAAGCGCCGGATTCAGTATGAAGGTGAGACTGTAGTGCTCGCCCCGCCCGAATACGTCATTGTCCGCAAGCTGGAGTATTATCGCGAGGGTGGTTCTGAGAAACATCTGCGCGACATTCGGGCCATGCTCATCGTGTCGGGGGAGGGGATCAACCGGGTGGAGTTGAACGAGTGGATTCAACGGCAGGGAGTGCAGGCGGAATGGGAGAAAGTTTGCCCATGATTAACTATCGCTCCGGCAATGATCTCGACATTGACGCGGTCATCGAGCTTTATCGCACTTCGACGTTGGGAAAACGCCGCCCCGTGGATGACCGCGCACGAATGACGCTGATGATTCGTAACGCGAATCTGGTCGTGACCGCTTGGGACGAAGAATTAATGGTCGGCATCGCGCGCAGCGTGAGCGACTTCAGTTATTGCACGTATTTGTCAGATCTCGCTGTGCGGTTGTCACACCAAAGGCGCGGCATCGGGCGGGAATTGATCCGTCGCACGCGCGAACTCGGTGACAAGTCCACGGTCATACTGCTCTCCGCACCCAAAGCCGTGGACTACTATCCACGCATCGGCTTCACCCACCATCCGCAAGCCTGGTTGCTCGCGCAAGAAGCTCCACTTCGATAACTGCAATGCATCCGAAGGTGAAAACATCGCTTCAGTGAGTTGCGAAAATGGAACCCACGCAAAAGCCCAGAGTGAAGGTCTGCTGCATCAGCAGCGTTGAGGAAGCATGGTTGGCCATTCGCTACGGTGCCTCGGCTCTGGGCCTGGTTTCGAGGATGCCTTCCGGACCGGGCGTAATCGCCGACGAGTTGATCGCCGGGATCGCGGCCACGGTGCCCCCGCCGGTGGCCACGTTTCTGCTCACCAGCGAGCAGTCGGCCGACTCCATCATTCGTCAGCAACGGCGATGCGGGACGAATACCGTTCAGATTTGTGATCGGCTGATTCACGGCACGCACGCGGACCTGCGTCGCGCGATGCCGGGCATTCATCTGGTCGAAGTGATTCATGTCACCGGCGCTGAATCCGTCGAAGAGGCCGCGCGGGTCGCGCCGCACGTGGATGCAATTCTCCTGGATTCAGGAAATCAATCGCTGGCCGTGAAGGAGTTGGGCGGTACGGGACGCGTTCACAACTGGGAACTGAGCCGGACCATCCGCGAACGGATCACGGCACCGGTGTTTCTTGCGGGGGGTTTGTGCGCGGAGAACGTGAGCGAGGCGATTAGCGTGGTCAGACCGTTTGGAGTGGATTTGTGCAGCGGCGTGCGCGCCGGCGGCCGGTTGAATGAAACGAAGCTGGCAAAATTCTTCGAGACTGTGAACCAGTGAGTGGTGTTGGCGGTAGCCGGGAGTTTGAGACTGCGTTAATCGGCGACGCTCTTACGCCGCCTTGCGGGACGGCGCGAAATGAATGGTCACGGCGGCGAGTATCAACGCGCCGCGGACGACGCTCTGCCAGTATTCACTTGTGTTCAGCAGGGTCATGCCATTGACCAGCACGCCGAGAAATATCAATCCCACGAGAGTTCCCCACACCCGGCCCGCGCCGCCCGCCAGGCTCGCACCGCCGATGATCACCGCCGAAATCACATCCAGTTCCCAGCCGAGCGCCGTGCTCGCCGACCCGGACTGAATTTGCGACGCCTGCAGGATGCCCGCGAACGCCGCCAATCCCGCCACCGCCGCCATGACGATGATTTTCACGCGGTTCACGCGGATGCCGCTCAAGCGAGCGGCCTCGGCATTGCCGCCCACCGCGTAAACCGCGCGACCGAACGGCGTGTGGTTCATCAGAAAATGCACCGCCGCGAAAGTCAGCAGGAACAGCACCGCCGGAAATGGGATGCCGGGGAACTGATCGCCAAAAAAGTTGTGCATCCAGCCACGCGCCAACTCAGGCAGGCCAAGAGCGTCCGCCCAGTGTGAGGGGTTGAGCCATTGAGGCAACGGGATGTAGCCGCTGCCGAGGAAGCTGAACCACTCGGGAAACGGCGTGATGGGGAATCCGTTGGTGATGAGCTGCGCCGCGCCGCGCAACATGGTGAACCACGCCAGCGTCACGATGAAAGTCGGCACGCGAAACCGGGTGCGCATCCAGCCGGACAGCGCGCCAATGAGCGCGCCGGTTGCCAGGGTGGAAACACAAGCGATCGTCACCGCCGGCAGCGGAGCGACGCCACGATTCCCCAGCGCTTGCACCTGCCAGGCCAGGAGGCAGCCCGCGAACGCCACCGCCGAACCAACGCCCAGATCAATTTCGCCCGCCACGATGACCATCGTCATGCCCAGCGCGATGACGCCCTGAATCGAGATATTGCGCAGAACATTCAACAGGTTGTCCGCGGTGAAGAAGCCCGGCGCTTTGATCGCGAGCACCACGATCAGGATGACGAGCACCAGTTCGAGCATCCAGCGGCTGGTTTGGTGAAGCAATTTCATCAGCACGATAACTTTGTGTTCATGCTGTCATGCAACGGACCGCCAGTTCGCCGACGGTTATCTGCTCGGGCTGCACTTCGCCGGCCAGCTTGCCGTCTTTCAGAATCAAGATGCGATGGCAAACCTCGACCAGTTCCTCCAGTTCGCTCGAAACAAAAACGCAACCCAACCCGCGCCGGCTCAAATCCCACATGACGTGGAAAATCTGCTGCTTCGCCACGAGGTCAATGCCCCGGGTCGGTTCGTCGAACAGCACGACGCGCGGGTCGGTGTTCAGCCATTTGCCGACGACGACCTTTTGCTGGTTGCCACCGGAGAGCGAGGCGATGGGCGATTCGACATCGGGTGTCTTGATGTCCAGTTGCGCCACGAGTTCCTGCGCTCGCGTTCGCTCGCGCCTCATGCTCGACACGCCCCAGCGCGCCATGCGGCCGAGGCTCGCCAGAAACAAGTTGGGACGCACGCCCAAGCCGAGGACCAAGCCTTCTTCCTTGCGATTCTCCGGCGTCAACGCCAGGCCCAGCGCGCGCATCGTCGGCGGATCGGTTGGTCTCACGGCGCGGCCCTCGATCGCGACGTCGCCGGCGTCGGGTGGTTCGGCGCCAAATATCGCCCGCAACAATTCCGTGCGTCCCGACCCCAACATGCCGGCGATCCCAAGAATCTCGCCGCGCCGCACAGTGAATGAAACATTTTCAAACCAGCCGTGCCGCGTCAGCCCGCGTACTTCGAGCAACGGTTCATGGCCGGGAGTCAAATCCATCGGACGATGCCGCTGCGTCACCTCGCCGAACATCATCTGCACAATCGTGGATGGGTCGGCCTTGGTCATCGGCAACGAACCAACGATCTGCCCGTCGCGCAGCACGGTTACAGTGTCAGCAATGTCCTTCAGTTCCTGCAAACGGTGGGTAATGTAGAGCACCGCCACACCGCGTTGTGCCAGCTGGCGGATGAGGCGAAACAGATTGGCGGTTTCGTGCCGGGAGAGCGCCGAGGTGGGTTCGTCGAGCATCAGCACCGAGGGCTGGAAGGAAAAAGCCTTCGCGATTTCCACCACCTGCTGCTGCGCGACACTGAGTTCGCCGACGCAGCGGTGCGCATCAATCCCGGCGTCCATCTCGTCGAGGAATAGCTGCGCTTCGCGAAATGTGGCGGGCCAGTCAATGCGCGGCACTCCGAACCGGCGAATTTGCGGCAAGCGTCCGAGAAAAATGTTCTCCGCCACCGTGAGCGAAGGAATGAGGCTTAGTTCCTGATAAACCGTGGCGATGCCCTGGCGGAACGCATCCAGCGGTGAACGAAGACAAATCTCCTTGCCGTCCACGAGCAGTTTTCCACGGGTGGGCCGAACACTGCCCGCGAAAATTTTGACGAGCGTGCTTTTGCCCGCGCCGTTCTTGCCGAGCAACGCATGAACCTGCCCGCCGGCAAACGACACCGACACGTCATCCAGCGCGACCGTGCCCGGATACTCCTTGCGGAGCGCGACGGTCTGGAGCCGGGGCGGTTTCACCGGGTGTTGCTCATCCATTCGTGAAGCTGCTTTTCGTAGTCGGCGATCGCGTCAGGTTCCGCCCGTTGCAGGCAGAGGCCGGGCAGCACGATCTTTTTCTCAACCGGCTCCTTGCGGATAAGTTTGAGCGCAGTTTCAACCGCCTTGGCGCCCACGTCGTGGGGCCGCTGCGCGGTGGTTGCCTGGAGAATGTTTTCCGGCGATTTAAGGAAGCCGAGCAATTGCTCGCTCACGTCGGTGCCGAACACGACCACCTTGCCCATGCGCCCGCTGTTTTTCACGGCGAGAACAGAGCCGATGGCGCCGCCTTCATTGGCGGCCCAAAAGATGTTGAGATCGGGATTCGCGGTGAGAATGTCGCCCGCGCGCTTGACCGCCATTTCGGGGAGCCAGGCATCCTGTTCCGCCACGATCTGCACGCCGGGCAAATCCTTGAGCGCGTCCTTGAATCCGTCGCAGCGCGCATTGCTCTGCTCCGGCACCTGCGATTTGAAAGCGAGGATGGCAACCTTCGCCTTGCCGCCGAGTTTCTCTTTTATGTAACGCGCCGCCGCCTGCCCGCTTTGCCGGCCGAGGTCCGACTGGTCGCAGACAACGAAAGCGTCTTCCACTTCGCCATCAACGGTGGTGTTGTAGGTAACCACGGGAACGCCGCGCGCCTTGGCGCGCTTGAGGGTTTCCACGGAAGCTTTGCGACTGAGCGGCGAGATGATGATTGCATCGGCCTTGCTCGTGACGAAAGCGTCCACTAGCTGACGTTCCTTGTCGAGCTTGTTGTCGCTGTTGCCTTCCACGGAAGTTGCGCCCGCCGCCTGTGCCGCTTCACGCGCGCCAAACTCGATCAACCGGAAGAACTGGTCGTCCTGAAAAATGATCGTGGCGATTTTCGGCGGCTTGGTGGTCGGATTGTCGGAGTCGGCGCCGATGGCAACGCAAGCGGCGGAAAAAGCCGCGAAGAAACAAAGGCTGGTGCTTTTCATATTGGGTGCCGCGATACTCGTTTGCCCGCGAATCAAAAGCAAGGACGCTCCGCGCGTGGGGTGCGATTGAAAGCGCCGGTCAGGAGCGCGGACAGCCTTGTCCGCGCGGCGCGGGGCGGGGATTGAAACACGCGGACAAGGCGGTCCGCGCTCCGAGGCCTCGCGGGTTGACCGCCACCTTGAATCACACCGCGATTTCGTCTGGCTTGACAACCAGGTCGCAAGCCGGAAGATCGTCCAGCAAATAATTAATTATGACGATCAAAGACAACGAACAAATTGACCTGCAAACTCCCACGGGGCCGATGCGAACTTATGTTTTCCGTCCCACGGCGGCGGGAAAGTATCCGGGCATTCTTTTGTTCTCCGAAATTTTTCAGGTGACCGGACCGATCCGTCGGACGGCGGCGTTGCTGGCGGGCCATGGGTTGGTGGTCGCGGTGCCGGAAATTTATCACGAGTTTCTGCCAGCGGGCACGGTGCTGGCTTACGATCAGGCGGGCGCGGACAAGGGGAATGAGTTGAAGACGACGAAAGAACTCGCGGGTTACGACGGTGACGCGCGGGCGGTGCTGGCTTGTCTCAAATCGCATCCGGCTTGCACGGGCCGGCTGGGCGTGATGGGCATTTGCATCGGCGGGCATTTGTCTTTCCGCGCGGCGATGAACCCCGAGGTGCTCGCCGGTGTGTGTTTCTACGCGACCGACATTCACAAGCGCGGCCTGGGCAAAGGCATGAACGACAATTCGCTCGCCCGCATCAAGGAATTGAAGGCGGAAATGTTGATGATCTGGGGACGACAGGATCCGCACGTGCCGCGCGAGGGCAGGGCGGTGGTTTACAACGCGCTGGCGGACGCGGGCGTGCATTTCACCTGGCACGAGTTCAATGGCCAGCATGCATTCTTGCGTGACGAAGGTCCTCGTTACGATCCGGCACTGGCATGGCAGTCTTACGGGCTGGCCTTGGAATTATTCAAACGCAAGCTGGGCGAGGGCGATCTAGCGGCTGAGGAATCCGGCGGGCCGAAGGAAACGAAGCATTAAGGAGTAGGGCCACAAAAAGGCAGCGGACGCGCATACGGCGCGATGTTTGAATAAAACGCTCGCGGCGCTGGCGAACGGGCGAAAGTGGGCTTTGCGAAAACTGGGATGATCGAAAGAACGATGCTTTCCGTTCAGGCGTACGTGTCGAGCAGCGCGCTGCTTTCACCCGGTTTGACGCCGGATTTTTCGAGCATTTGAACCAGCGCGGCGCCTTCCTGCTTTTCCACGTCCTGAGCTTTCTTCAGCATCGAAACCCCGATGTCAACGCGGGTGGTCTGCGCGGTTAAAACACTGTCCAAAAGCGAACCCGGGTTCTGGCCGGAAATTGTCATACGTCACCAGCATCGGCGAAATCCCCATAAACTTGAATGATTTATTAAAAGCCCGGATGTCCCGGCAATCGGGCCGGG
>OCZU010003433.1_pt1 | contig 9996 bp, 7 predicted proteins | sample 1539001 | NCBI WGS metagenome assembly OCZU01 (sample SAMEA3539306, study PRJEB22396) | soil metagenome | biome: tundra; feature: field; material: soil | place: USA | collected 2010-05 | depth 0.15 m | reverse complement strand
CGCTGCCGCGAAACCGCCGGGTCGGGTTTCGGGTTCGGGCTGTGCTGCGCGGGCTGGCCGATCTGATGTGATACGGGCCGCTTTAACCGCAGCTTGATGGATCGTCCGAGCCTGGGTCCAATGCCCGTTAATCAGGAGAAATTCAGCGATAGTGTCGGCCAAGCGGGCACCGTCCAGGGGCCTGTTCAGATTCGGTGCATTCACGATGCACATTTGAAGATTTATCAATTCTGACTCTAGCCAAGCGATAGCATTAGCTCGATTCGAGACATCAGGAAGATTAGTTGTTCGGTAAGAGATTGGATACTCCCGGCGCAAGGCACGGCGGGCTAGGCGCCGACTTGCAGCAGACGCTGTACACAAATAATAGCTCAGTATCCTGCCGTATGCTGCATCACGCTCACTGACGCCGACTGCTGCACTAAGTCTCTGAGCATACTCACGGATAAGGTCATGAAATCGATACCTATTCGGGGAAGGCTCTTCAATCATGTGGTCGTTGTACAACCCGTCGAGAGTAACCCGGGCTACAACGACTTCAGTGTCTGTGAGCGCAGCAGCGCCGTATGGATCGATCTCTGGGCCGACATGCAGACCAAGAAGCCTAAATAGCGTCTGTTCATCGTCTGGCAGACTGGCGAAGGAGAGGTCAAAAGTTGCGGCAACGGATATATTTTCGGCGCGGACGGCTGTCACCTGTTGACGGGCTGAGGCCAGATCGCGGAAAAGACTCCCAGTTGACCATGACGAATGATGTCGTAGCAAGCCAGCAAGGAGCCTTATCGCGAGCGGTAGACGCCCGCACAAATCCACTATGCGGGCTACTGTCTCGTCGTCATCATTTATGTCCGAACGCTGTGCGATATGTTTGAAGAGCGCAGAAGCATGATCGGGAGGCATAGTGTCTAGAGAAAGCGTAAAGGCATCCTCCAGAGCGACGAGCCGTCGACGGCTCGTGATCAGGACCATGTAGCCACTCGCGCTGGGAATCAACGGTCGAACTTGTTCGTGGCTGACTGCGTCATCGAGCAGAATCAAGACCCTCTTATCCCGGAGTAGCGCGCGCCACATCGCCGCCATAGCATCCACGTCAACCGGAATCTGACTGCCATCCACGCCCGCTGCCCGTAGGAGGACATCTAGAGCCTCCGCTGGCTCGACGACTCGCTGCCCAGCAGTGTAACCACGCAGGGGAACAAACAATTGCCCATCTGGGAAAAGTGGCGCGAGCCGATGCCCTGCGTGAATTGCGAATGCCGTCTTGCCAACCCCTGCCATACCATCAATAGCTACGATGCTGCTAGTGTCTTCGTGAAAGACAGCTCGCAATACGGTCTCAAGTTCTCCATGTCGGCCGATGAAAGTAGATGTATCGCGGGGAAGCGTGTGCATTGCCACTAGACGGGCACTTGGGCTCGCCTCTGGAAGCTTCAATTCAATGCGGTGGAGGCGAGCATTAACTTCATCGACGTCTAGGCGATGGACCAACTCTGCCGCGCCAGACAAGGCAACAACCTGCCGGAGGGCGGAGATGAATGAGCTGGCGACTTGCTCAACGAACCAGTCAGATTGCACGCCGGTGGATTCGTAGAATGATCCCCGCTTTAGATTACTTTCCACCAACTCTGCCAATGGCTCCATCTGCGCGGCGGTAGCCACGATCATGCCGCGTTCCAAAGATGCGTTATCAAGTTTAACTGAGAGACGCGGCGGAACAGAGAAGCACTCAGCTAGCGCGCTTTCGAGTGCTTCATGACTCTCTGGGAGAGTCTGATCAATGACATTTTCGATCGCCAAGGCCATGGCGTTCCGCAGAATTCGCTCATCTGGCGAACCTCTGATGCGTCTCAGCACCGCATCCCCGCCCAGCCCTACTAGCCAGCCCACAAGAGCATCTATCAGCAACATCGCCGTTGCCTCCTTACCCGAGACAGGCGGATTGAAGTGTGTCGGCGGGCGCAAGCCCGTCTACTTCGTCGAGAGTAGGCGCACATCGCGCTCATCGTCAGAAGTCTGGCAGACGATGAAGCGCACCCATGGGTCAGCTTGGGCCCTGTCCGAGCCTCCGGAAACTCCGGGGCCATTCAATCGTGCTCACAAGTAGCCGCAGGTCGCGCGATCGGTGCCGGGGCAGAGTGCGAGCTCTCGCCGGTCAGCGCGGGCGCAGCCTCGCTGCGGGATAGTCCGACCGCGCCTGACGACCGTGACTGCCTCAGCTGCATCAACAACGCCCAGCTGGATCTACCTCCACGAGAGCGGGCATACGTCAGCTCGACCTGGCGGGCAGCCCCACGCTTTCGGGACGCGCTGCCCGGCGGGATGATCGTGCTGCCCGGCATGTGATCGCACTCGACGAGCTGACACCTGCCGAAGCCGCCGATCTCGGCCACTGCTCACCGGCCTGACATCCGCGCTGCGGCAGGTCATCGGCTGCGACAAGACCTATATCGCGCTCTTCGCCGAAGCCGAGGGCTTCCAGCACACCCACTTTCACGCTGTCCCGCGGCATCGCGACCTGGACGCCGACTTCCGCGGACCGCGCGTGTTCGGGCTGTTCGGCGGCGATCCCTCCCGCCATGTGCCGGACGTTGTCATGGATCAGATCGCGACCAGCATCGGTCGCGTTCTGTCCTCTCGCTCTGGACGGCCTCTTCTGCCGCGCTCCGGGTGATCTCGGCGCGGCGACGCAGCCATGCGCTCCTGCACAACGGCATGATTGGATGGTGGCCGAGTCGCTCGCGATCCAGTTCCTCCACTCCGATCTTGATGTGGACTGTCCAGGGTGCCAGTACCCCATCTGGGTCTCCTGGGCCGAGATAGTCGTGCAAGCCGTCGTCCTATGCCCGTGCTGCCGGATCAAGATCCAGCTTCGCGACGCCGAAGGCAGCATGCAGAACGCTGGTCACGTCATCGAAGAACAGATCAACCAGGCTCTGAAGGGTCTGTGGGCGTGAGATACCAGCAAGATCTCCAGGTCAACCTCCGCGACCGGCTGCGCCGCCTTATGGTCGCCAACGGCGAGGACGCCGGCCACGAGGTGCGGCTCGTGACCGACTGGATCGCCCAGCGGCCTGCCTTGAACGCGATCCTGGCCGAGGCCGAACGGGCGGAACCAGGCCTCGACCACGACTGCTTGGCGTCGGCGCTTCAGCAGGGCGGCAGCGGGCTCGCTAGGAGCTTCCGCTGGCCCAGCCGGAAGGAAGAGAGCAGAGCGGCCCTGATCTGGCACCTGATGCAAAGCATTGCCGCCGACGACCGGGACGGGACGGAAGGTCCGCGGATCGTGATCAACTACGCGCACGCTGTCAGCTATCAATCGAACAGCAACGATATGTGGCGGGAGTTCGCCGAGCGCATCCTCCGACCGCTCTTCGACTACCTCGACGAACGGGTCGGCGCAGAAAGCAGCGTCCTTTACACCCTGGAACGCTATGTCCGCCGGGTCGAATGGTTCGACCGCGAGGAACTCCACAAGCGAGCGATGGCAGACACACGCAAGGCCGAAGACGTCTACGACGCCGACCTACGGCGCTTCATGTTCGGCGAGGGCGTCAACATGCCCTTCTCCCAAGCCAGGTCCGCATCTGGCCTCTCAGACGTGCTCTCTGAACTCGACACCGACGACCCGCTAGTTTGTGAGTTGAAGATCTTCGACGGCATTAACCGCGGCAAGCGACACCTCGCCGCTGGCGTCAACCAGGCCATCCAGTACGCCAGCGACTACGGCAAACAAATCGCCTACCTGCTGATCATCAACCTCTCCGGCCGGCTGCTCAGCCTCCCCAACGACAACGACTCCAAGACCTGGCCCGCCTGCATCACCGTCGCCGACGTCCGCATCTACCTCATCCCGGTTCGCGCGCTACCGACCACCAGCGCCAGCAAGCAAGGCAAGCCAACGCCCGTCACCGTCAGCTATGACGACCTCATCGACCCAGACGCCGTCCACGAAGAGCTGACTTCGGCAGACGAACACTGACGGTGACCGCGACTGCAGGCCCAGCAGTCGGCAAAGTGCAGAGAAAGCGCCGATGCACGCTTCTGCCGCTGGTGGGATGGCTGCGCCGTGACGGGCGCTGGCCTTCTACAACCGGAGGCTCAGGGGATGCCTGATGTCTCGCTCGCCGGCTCATTCAGCCGTGCTCGTGGCTGAGGTCGACAATGCAGAAACGGTTGCCGTCAGGGTCTGTCAGCACGACGAAGTCCGGGTCGTCTGGATAGCTGTCCCAGTTAACCCGCTCAGCTCCCAGCGACACCAGGCGCGCCGACTCCGCGGCCTGCTCGGTCGCATCGGTCACGTGCAGGTCCAAGTGCAGGCGCGGGTGTTCCTGCGGCGTTGTCTGGCTACGCTGCAGCGCGATCTTTGTCCCGGCACCGCCGGGAGGCACGAGCACCATCGCCCACCCGCCGAATCCGTCTTCGCGCAGCTCGTAGCCCAGCGCCTCGCACCAGAACTCCGCCGCCCGCCGAACGTCGCTGACGCCAAGAGCGATCAGTCCTATATTCAGCACACGCCGATTCTGGCAACCGCGCCCTTGTCCCGCAACGGCTATCCATTTCCCAGCTGGGCGGGCGGGCTACCCTGCACCGGCACGCTCGCGTCCTCTGCGCAGCGAAGCACGGCGCAGATCAACATCCTCAATTGCCGCCGACGGCGCTCGTCGGCCCGATCGTTTGCTGCTCAATCGAGGGTGGAACCCTAGGCTGGTGAACGCTGGCGCGCATCGACAGGTCTGACCTCGTTCGCCTGGCGGGACTGGCCGCTGAGGTTGAGGCCGGACTATTTGCGCGCAATCCGGAAGGCGCGGGGCGCTACGCTGGCCGGCTTCTGTGCCGGGCACTCTGCCAGGGTGCCGCCCTGCACTATGTGAACGAGAAGAACGGTGTCAAGGACTTCGACGTCTGGTCGTTCTACGCCATGCGGGGCGATGGCCCTTTCCCGTATCGCTGGCGAGGTACAGCCGACCACGGCCCGTCGAAATTCGGAAGGTATCCGGGCGACCCGAGGTCGTACACGGGCCGGCGCGTGGATCTGCTCGGGCGATCGCTTGCCGCGGGCACTTGATGCCGACCCGGTTGCCGTCGTCCGCGCATACCTGTCCACAGCACGTACCGCCTCCGCCAGGGCACTGGCGGCGAAGGCAGCGGTACTCATCGAGCCGCAGCAGCTCGCAGGCAAGATCGTCTGGCCACGGATCATCCCCTAGCGCTGGCATCCGCTCATAGCCGCTTTCATGTCTGCCTTGCGGAACCTAAGCGACGGACGAGCCAACAGCAATTTTCACGGCGCGCCGACGCAGATCCGGGATCGGCCACGTCACGAATGCGACCGCTCCGAGTCCAATGCCGAAGATTGGAACACCCTCTCCCGCCCATGGTAGGAGGGCTGCACCGATCCACACACTACGAGTCTGCTCTTCGGTCGCATCGTAGATCCGAAATACACGGAACGGTACCGAATCGTCGCCGTCACCGACTACCGGCGATCCAGTCCCGAATGCGCCCGCGCGAATAACTTCGCGCGCATACTGCGCGTCACGGGTGAGCGGCACTTCCCCGAGGTGGATACACGCCGCCAGATACGCGCTCTTCAGTAGCGCGACCATCCAACTACTCGTCGGCAGCGAGAGTGAGACCGTCACCTCCTCGGTGAGCCCCGCGGTGGTCAGTACGTCGTCCACACCCGCGACTGCACCACCGGATACGATGAGCGCAAACTTCCCGTTCGAAGTCTCCCGGAGCAGAACAGCACCGCCAGCCCGGAGCCCTGGCAGACCGGGAGTCGCGAACCGTGCCGGGTATGCCTTTTTCCACCATCGGACCAGTTCGGCCTCGGCTGAGGCACCACGAGCATTGCAGTCCAGGCATGTGCGCGTACGGATGACGCCGCCTAGTGCGCGCGGGGGGACGTGCTCTGCAGTGCCCAGGCGGCTTGCCGGAGTGGGAGCAAGCCTCTCGGTACAGAGGGGGCAAAGTCCACCGAATTCGGCGTATTCAACGTCGCACAGATGCCGCACGCTGGTCGGTACTTCCCCCGCGCCAGGTCGGCGGGAAAGTACGATGCGATCTTCAAACGCGTCAGCGTGCAACCCCTCGTAGGGATCTTGCCGCGGCCGCTTCCGACTTCGGCTAGTCAAGCCAATCCCTCCCTCTCCGCGCGTCGAGGCTACGACCTGCCGCCGACAGATTGCGCCGGGACACCCTGCGGAAGCTCGAAAGCCCCAGCAGAACATGCGCTATGCGGCGAATAGGGGCGGTAGGGGTGTACTGGTGGCCAGGCTGGCTCTGCTTCCTGACGCTGGCACGACACCTCATGGGGACAACCGGACCCTGGCCTTACTGCCAGGTTGACCAGCTACCGCCACGGTAGCCCAGCCAACCTCGAAGCTCGACGGCTTTTCCGCTCATGCCGCCGACCGGGCATCACAAGGGCCTCCGGCGGCTAGGAAGTTCCGGTCGGTTGACGTCTTGTCTGTAGCTGTCAAGATCCAACTGCTGCGGCTGCCGACGATGGTCGACTCGTCACGGAACGTGTCCGCTCACGGGCACGCCGACCCGCCAATCTGGCGCGGGTTGCGGTCGTACTACAAGCACAAGTGCCATGACGCATAGCAGGTTGATCTGCACAGGAGGCAGCAGACGGGAGGCTCACCGCGGAGCGGCTGCGGGCGGGATGTGGGAGGACCATGGACTGGTCTTCGGGTAGTCGATCGGGACCATGCCCGGTCAGCATGCACAACATCAGGTGCGAATTCCGGCTACAGGACCGATGCAGGCTCCGGCAGAGTCCGGATAACTCGCCGCACACCCGGCATGGTCTTTGCCGCCGACGAGCTTACCTCCAACGCTGCTGCCTCGTATCTATTATGTCAGCATCATATTTCTCTGAAGTGATTTTTTCTAAGTCCGCCAATAAAAGCCTCCCAGTCTTCTCGCCCGTGGTCAAGCTTTACTCGTAGAACCTCTATGCTGTTGTATATGGGGGAAAGTCCACTTGACTGAATTGCCCGGCCTATACCCAGATGAATTACTACGCTAGACGTACGGGCCGAAGCGCCTGGCATGAGGGGGCGGGAAATATGAAAGGTGCGGGCACTGTTGCCGGTGAAGTTAAAGTAGATCTGCAGGACGCCTCCCCCATACTCTACTATCATCTCTACAATAGGCAGCCATGGCTGCCGGCTTGCGCTTTTGGCGGAAGCGACGTATCGCGTCTCCTTAATTAGCTCGGTATAGCTGTGTGCGATGAATTCGGCGCCTTTATACGGGTCGCCAAACATCTCTAGAGATGTTTGCGCTGTGAAGTCTCTCAGAGCCGAGTAATAGTGACTGCCAGCGTCAGTCGACCGTAGGTTTACGATGTCACCTAGCGTGAGCGAATCGAAGGTCGCCGGGGCGTCAACTATTTCACCCAGCCGATCGAAGTGGAGATTTGACATGACTTGGCTGAGCTGGTAGCCATCTGTTACTGGCTCACGATGGCCGGGGCTGGAAGTGTGCCATTCCTGGAGAAGCCGACGTTGCGGTGAGGAGTTCGGAACGATCAAGTATGCGCCGAGAGCGTCGGGAAGACTTACGTTGTAGCGCAGGTCAGCCAACTTCTTGATCACAGCGGCAAATGGTTTAGCCGGATCATATCTCCCGTCACCGGGGTGGGTTTCATCTGCAACCACAAACTCGCGGTACACATCGAAACGGGTCAGGCTGCTCTCTCTTGTAAGCCATTGTCTGGCCCAAGCGGCGACCTCTTGCAGACGGTTGGCAAGCGCTTCTACGTCGCCTGTAGGCAATCTGAGTTCAGCCGCTAGCAAGCCTGCGTCAAGGTCATCCACCGTTGCGATAAACTGCGCGAACGGCATAATTAATTCGCTCGTCAAGTGTGCCGCATTCTGTGCGCTATCCCATGACAACCGCAAGCACGTAAGGGGTGATTCTTTGGCGATCTGTTTCCAGCCTTCCCATCCAGCATCAAGCATGGAAAAGCTAGGGGGGATAACGGGAGATGACTCCGTCAGCAAGTACGGGACGATGGCGCGAGAGCTAATAAGTTCTTTAAATGCTTCTCGTTGTGGTCCGGGCTCGGCATAGTCTCGGTACAATATCTGGTTGTTATAGCAGAAGGCATGATTAATTACGAGCTGCCCAGAATTTACTAGAGCGCGAAGGTATTCTGTTCGTGAGCATCGAAGCCGTTCTCGCTCCAACAGTTCGTCTCTCATTCCGCGTCTTGAAGCCATAGCTACTTGCAGAAGATCATCAGGCAGCCACTGGTGGTCAAAGGCTTGCACGACACAGACGGCTCTATCCAGGTCAGAAGGTACAACAGTGTAGAATCGTACATCGACTTCAGTGCGTGTTTCCACCTCAGCATCAGGGCTAGGCAACAGTGGAGCATCTTGTCGTTCATATGCAACAATGGATCTAGATAGATTATCCAGGCTCTGGTCGGCCGCATCCGCCGTGCGGTCGTCATTGATATTGACCGAGTTCCGCTTCCCAAGGATCCGTGACACGCTTCTGAGAACTCGCATAGCACCCTCGTCGAAGCGGTCATCGAATAGATCAGCGCGGTGAATCGATCTGAGAGTGCGTCCTGCACCGATGTCGCGGTCAGGGATGTCGCACTCATCGAACCTGACTGGAATGAGCCACGGATCTTCTGGGAGCCGAATTCGCAATTGCTCGATCGCTAGTGTTAGTTCCTCGTTCTGGTAACTTCTGTCTCGGGCAAGGCTCGCCCGAGAAAAGCATGCAATAAATACGAGAGCGCTTTCGGTGATCGCGCGTCTGATCATCACCCGCCAGTCTTCGCCCGGCCACAGGTCGGCTGTATCCCGCCATACCGGGATCCCGGCGGCTTCGAGCCTATGCTGCAACCTGTCAACCCTATGGGAGTCCTCGCGAACGTATGAGATAAAAACCCGTCCGGCGACCTCGTTGGGTCTAACCACGACCGCAGCTGCCTGGCTCAATTCCTGCCGGTCCAGCCGGGCCATGGCCTGCCGAACCTCACCGGCCAGTTGGCCGAGCACGGCTTCAGTCCGCTGGCCCTGCAGATGGGTTACATCTTCGTTCAGCTGGGATGCCAGCGGGAACAGCGGCCCGCCGCCAGTCGCGCGTGAGATGATCTCCCGCAGCAGATGCTCGGTCAACTTCTCCGCCACAGCCGTGCCCGGTACCCCAAGCACGTCCGCTGAGGATTGCCCGGTGCCGGTCAGGCTCGCATCATCCAGCACCGCCAGCTGCCTGGCGATACCTGCCTGCAGCGCTTCCAGCAGCGTCGCCTGCCCGGTCAGCGGGTCAAGCGGTACTGGCGAACGGAATACCTCACTGACCACCATCGCCAAGTGCTCAGCTTGCTCAACCTCGCTAGGGCGCAGCTCCTCGGCGGTACGCCGGACCGCAGCTGTGGCGGCCGACCGCAGCGCTCGTTCCTGGGCATTGCCGAGAACCAGCGTGGTCAGCCTTTCGCGGCCTGTATCCGCGAGGAGGCTGATCAGCCAGGCAACAAGGTCATCGGCAACGAACACCACGCCCTCAGTGTCCCAGCAGGTGCCGACTTGCGCACTGTTCCCGGAGTGCAAGTTGCGCCAGTACCCAGCGCCAAGTAGCCGGAACACGTGCGCGCATTATCAATTGTCTACGGCCTCAGAGTGCCCCCACGGCATCGACGAGTCCGTTCACCTACTCGCGAGCGCCCTCACTGTGCGTAGCGGCAGAGTTGGCGCTGGGGGCTGCGGTGGAGGAGAGGGTGTCGCGGGCTTCTGCTGGCGTCGCGGCGCGGGACCGTGGATGCTGTCAATTCCGGCCGGATCTTCAGGCGGAACCGGCAGATGCTGCACCATCGTCTGGCTGCCGGGGCCTTCGAATGTAGGCTCGATGACTGTGAGATCGGGTAGTTCGGGCGGCCGCCGGGAGGTCATTTCGAGGGGCAGTTTGAGGGGCAGAATGGCGCTAGCGGGTGCTTGTCTGGGCCAGTTGCAGCTTGCGTGAGCT
>OCZU010003432.1_pt1 | contig 9998 bp, 10 predicted proteins | sample 1539001 | NCBI WGS metagenome assembly OCZU01 (sample SAMEA3539306, study PRJEB22396) | soil metagenome | biome: tundra; feature: field; material: soil | place: USA | collected 2010-05 | depth 0.15 m | reverse complement strand
GTTCCCTGACGAGGACGGCATCGCCGGAATGCATGTGGCGCTGCTGGCATCAAATGGAGCCACCACCGCAACGGCGACGACGGCCGCCAATGGCACCTTCAAGTTCGACAGCGTCGGATCCGGCGACTTCCGGGTGCTGATCACCGCCAGCAACTTTCATGCCGGATTCAACGGCATCTTCTTTCTCGGCACACAGTCGCTGACGCCGACGAGCACGTTGAGCCCGACGATGCAGGCGATCTTGAGCCTGCCGATTGTCGACATCGCAATGATCATCGCCTACCTCTGGATCTGGGCGGGGTTTGCGATGGTGGTGATCGGTGCGGGGCTTGCCGCGCTGAACCGCGAGGTGCTCGAAGCCGCGCAGATCGATGGCGCCAGCGAATGGCAGACGCTGCGCCGGGTGACGGTGCCAATGCTGCGACCAGTGCTGGTGGTCGTATTCGTCACCATGCTCATCAACGTCCTGAAGATCTTCGACATCATCCTGAACATGGCGGCGCCGTCGTCTCAGAGTGGGGCCGCCACCCTCGCAGTCGACATCTACAACGACTTCTCGAGCCCGACAGGCCAGGGACTCGCGGCAGCCATCGCGGTGGTGCTGTTCATCCTGGTGATTCCCGCAATGCTGTTCAACCTCAAGAGGATCCGCGGATGAGTGTGCAGGCTGCGTCGATGCCGGTCGCTGCTCGGCCCCAGAAGCAGCGCTTGCGCGTGCGCCCATCGCGCATCGTGATCAACGTCGTCCTTGCGGCGATCGCGCTCTTCTGGCTGGTACCGTCGATCGGGATCGCGATCATCTCGCTTCGCCCCAACAGTGCCTTCCAGCAGTCCGGGTGGTGGACGGTGTTCACAGCACCAGCGCAGCTGACGTTCCAGAACTACCAGTCCCTCTTCTCGGCAGGATTCAAGGCGGGCGGCGTGCTCGACTCGTTGACGACCTCGATCGCGATCACGGTGCCGGTCACGATCCTGGTCACGGTGATCTCGAGCCTCACCGCGTACTCGCTCGTGTTCGGGAGGTGGCGCGGGCGGACGGTGGTCTTCCTGCTCATCGTCGCCATGCTGGTGCTGCCGCTGCAGATGGCCCTGATTCCCGTTGCCAGCCTGTACAAGGTCTTCGACAACTCGACAGGCCTGCAGCTGTTCGGCTCCGTGATCGGCACGATCATCTTCCACGTCGCGTTCGGTCTGCCGTTCGGCATCTTCCTGATGCGCAATTTCTATTCGGGCATCCCCCACGACCTGCTCGAGGCGGGGCGGATCGATGGAGCGGGGGAGTGGACGCTGTTCCGGAAGGTGGTGATGCCGATCGGTATTCCGGCTCTCGCGTCCCTTGCCATCTTCCAGTTCATCTGGGTCTGGAACGACCTGCTCGTCGCCTTGATCTTCCTGTCGGGGAATACCCATCAGACGCTGACGCTGTTCCTGTATGGGCAGACGCGAGCGCTGTCCTCCAACTACTGGATCATCTCAACTGGGGCGATGATCTCGATCATCATCCCGCTCATCGTCTTCTTCGCCTTCCAGCGGTATTTCGTCCGAGGCGTGCTCGCCGGGGCGGTCAAATGAGGAGCGTGTCATGGCCGGCGTAGTCCTCGACGATCTGACCAAGCGTTACGATGGCGGGGCGCTCGCGGTCGACAAGCTCAATCTCGACATCCACGATGGCGAGTTCGTGTGCCTGGTCGGGCCGTCAGGATGCGGCAAGACGACGGCGTTGCGCATGATCGCGGGCCTCGAGGAGATCACCAGCGGTCAGGTGCGCATCGGGGATCGCGTCGTCAATAACCTACCGCCCCGCGACCGGGACATCGCGATGGTCTTCCAGAGCTACGCGCTCTATCCGCACATGAGCGTGCGGGACAACATGGCGTTCGGGCTGCAGTTGCGCAAGACGCCGAAAGCGGACATCGACAAGGCGGTGATCGAAGCCGCGCGTATCCTCGACCTGGAGCGCTTCCTCGACCGCAAGCCCGGGCAGCTGTCCGGCGGCCAGCGCCAGCGCGTCGCGCTCGGGCGCGCGATCGTCCGCGAGCCCGCGGTGTTCCTGATGGACGAGCCGCTCTCGAACCTGGATGCAAAGTTGCGCGTCCAGACGCGTGCCGAGATCGCGCGGATGCACACGCGACTCGAGGCCACCATGATCTATGTCACGCACGACCAGGTCGAGGCCATGACCATGGGTGACCGGATCGCGGTCATCAGCGAGGGCGTCCTGCAGCAGGCGGGGAGTCCCAAGGAGCTGTACGAGCTCCCCCAGAATCGGTTCGTGGCGGGATTCATCGGGTCGCCATCGATGAACTTCATCGATCTCAAGGTTTCGCAGGACGCCGGCGTGGTCCGCCTCACGGGTGAAGGAGCCGAGATGCGGCCGGACGACACGCAGTCTGCACAGCTGCGCGACCTCGGAGTTGATACGGTGGCGGTCGGATTCCGGCCCGAGCACCTCGAGGTTGCGCCGCTCACCGGGCCGGGTCTCAGCGTGACGGTCGTCGTCGACGTCGTCGAGTTCCTCGGCAACGATGAGCTCATCCACGGGAGCAGCGCCGGCCGGGACGTCGTGGCGATCATCAACGCCGACAACACGTTGAAGGTGGGTGAGTCGGTCACGCTCTCGACGTCGCCCCGGCGGCTCCACCTGTTCAATCCCACGACCGGGCTCCGCATCGCCAGGGATGGCGCCCCAGCGGACGGAGGACTGGCGTACCGCGTCACCACCGGCTGAGCGAGCGCCGACCATAAGATTGTGCTACAATCTCCTCCAGGACCCATTACCCTGGAGCAATTGATATGGCACGAACAGTCTGGCTCACGCTGAGAGCGTTGTACGGTCTGGAGACCGGTCGCTCCTGCCGCGCGTGCGGCGAGGCGATCTCTCAGCAGGACGCGTTCGGCACCAGCGAAGGCGTCTGCCACCGCTGCCGCGACCGCGCTGACTCGAACGCATAGCCTCGCTGTCGGTCGGTGAGTCGAGCGGCCCGGTTCAGCACGTCACGGTGATTAGCCGGCAGGCGACATCTCGTGTGGAGACCCTCGAGGACGAACTCGAGCGTCAGGTCCTCGACGGGCGATTCAAGCCTGGTGAGCATCTCGGCGAGATCGCGCTCGCGGTCGAATTCGACGTCGGGCGCAACACACTTCGCGCCGCGTTCGACGGCCTTGCGGGCAGGGGCCTGCTGGTGAAATCGCGCAATCGTGGCGTGTTCGTCCGCGCGCTGACCGCGCACGACCTGGCCGAGATCTACGAGCTGCGAACGGCGCTCGAGGTGCAGGCGTCGCGCATGCTCGCCGCAGCCAAGGTGGTGCCGGCTGCCGCGCGGACTGCGCTCGCGCAGCATCAGCGCCTCAGCAATCGCTCATCGCAGCGCGTGATGGTCGAGGCAGATCTCGCATTTCACCGCGCGCTGGTCATCGGAGCCGGGAACGCCCGTTTGACTCGCGCCCACAAGAACCTCGAGGTCGAAATCCTGCTCTGTCTCGCGCAACTCGTCCAGGGATACGCCACGGTCGGCCAGCTCGCCGATGAGCACGATGCGCTCCTCGAAGCCATCGAGAGCGGCGACCCGGTGGCGTCGGAGACCGTCATCCGTCACCACCTGCAGAATGCAACGTCGTGGCTGATCGAGCAGGCGACCACCCGCGACGAAGGCCTTTATCCTGTCGGACGAACAGTTCCGATCGCATCGAGCGATCTGGGGTAGACCTCGTCGATCAGCGGGCTCGACAGCACGAAGTCGGCAGTGGCGCGGTTGCACGCCATGGGGATGTTGTGCACCACCGCGATACGGAGCAGGGCCTTGACGTCGACGTCGTGCGGATGCGGTTCGAGCGGATCCCAGAAGAAGATGATCACGTCGATCCGGCCCTCGGCGATCGCCGCCCCGACCTGCTGATCCCCACCCAGCGGTCCGGTGAGGAAACGGTGGACCGGCAGTCCCAGTTCGTTTGCGACCATCGATCCGGTGGTGCCGGTGCCGAGGAGATCGTGGCGCGCCAGTGTGTCGCGGTTGAAGCGCGCCCATTCGAGCATGTCCGCCTTCTTGTTGTCATGTGCGATCAACACGATCTGCTTTCGTTTGGGGCCTGAACGTGGCACGGTGCGCCTCCCGCTGAGCTGCTGCGAGTTCTCAGAGATTGTAGCACAATCCGTTGGAGCGCAGATCGCGCCCCGTCGCCTTGATGGGCGCCCCTGCCAGACTCAGCAGGTGATCGAGGCGGCGTCATAGCGACGGCCAGCGACGCCACGCGCGCCGTCACGCCTGCTCGTGGCGGGCGAGGTGACGGCTACAAATGGGTCGCGCTCTCCAACACGACGATTGGCGTCCTGCTGGCCACCATCGATGCCTCGATCATGCTGATCGCGATGCCGGACATCTTTCGCGGCATCGGTCTCAATCCGCTCGACCCGGCGAACAGCTTCTATCTGCTCTGGATGATCCTCGGCTTTCTCATCGTCAGCAGCGTGCTGGTGGTAGGTCTTGGGCGCCTCGGCGACATCGTCGGTCGCGTGCGCATTTACAACCTTGGTTTTGTCATCTACACGGTCGCGTCGCTGCTCCTGACGATCGACTGGATGACGGGACCTCCGGGTGCGATCTGGTTGATGATCTTCCGGGTGGTGCAGGGCATCGGTGCCGCGTGCCTCATCGGCAACTCGGCGGCGATTCTCACCGATGCCTTCCCGACCAATCAGCGCGGTCTGGCGCTCGGCATCAACAACATCGCCGGCATCAGCGGTGTCTTCATCGGGCTCGTGCTCGGCGGCCTGCTGGCCCCGATCAACTGGCGCCTGGTGTTTCTCGTCTCGGTCCCCTTCGGTCTGTTCGGTACGGTCTGGGCCTACCTCAAACTCCAGGAGCGAGGGGTGCGGCGCCGTGTCCCGATCGACTGGCTCGGCAATCTCACCTTCGCGATCGGGCTGATCCTCGTGATGATCGGCATCACCTACGGCATCGAGCCGTACAAGTCCGATCCGATGGGATGGACCAGCCCCTTGGTGCTCTCTGCGCTCGCGCTCGGGGCGCTGTTTCTCACCGCATTCGCCATGGTCGAGAGTCGCGTCGAGAATCCGATGTTCCGTCTTGGCCTGTTTCGCATCCGCGCCTTCACCTTTGGCACGCTGTCGAGCTTTCTCGCGGCGATAGGTCGCGGCGGTCTCATGTTCATGCTGATCATCTGGCTCCAGGGGATCTGGTTACCCGAGCACGGGTACAGCTTCACTTCGACACCCCTCTGGGCGGGCATCTACATGATTCCGCTGACCGTGGGATTCCTCCTCGCGGGCCCGCTGTCAGGTTTCCTGTCGGACCGTTTCGGGTCACGGCCATTTGCAACCGGCGGGATGATCGGGGCGGCCGCGAGTTTCGCGTTCCTGCAACTCCTGCCGATCGATTTCCCGTATCAGCTGTTCGCGCTGATCCTTTTTCTCAACGGCCTGTCGATGGGTGCGTTCGCGTCACCGAACCGCGCCGGCGTCATGAACAGCCTGCCCCCCGGAGACCGCGGCGCCGGCGGTGGCATGAACGCGACGTTCCAGAGCTCCGCGCAGGTGCTCTCCATCGGCATCTTCTTCACGCTGATGATCACCGGGCTGGCCGGGACACTCTCCACGACGATGACCGCGGGACTCGAGGCGCACGGTGTCTCGACGGCGGTGGCGGAGCACGTGGGCCACCTGCCGCCGGTATCGATCCTGTTCGCCGCGTTCCTGGGGTACAACCCGATCCAGTCACTGGTTGGTGCCCACGTCATCTCGCAGCTGTCGTCGGTCAACGCCTCCGTCCTGACCGGTCGTCAGTTCTTTCCGGAGCTGATCTCGGGGCCCTTCGCGGCCGGACTGCACCAGGCGTTCACCTTCTCGTTGGTGGTCTGCCTCATCGCCGCCGTGGCCTCATGGTCGCGCGGGAAGCGCATCGGGACTGCGCAGCCGGCGATCACCACCGAGGCGCCGGAGCTCTGACGCCCCCGCGGTCCTAACGGAGATTGAAAGCGGGACCCGTCAATGCGAAGGGGACGTGGCCCGACGCCGCGAACAGCGCAAACAGCGCGAGGGCCGCGCCGAGCAACGACACGTCGCGGTAGAAGCTCATCTCGTGCGTGCGGCGCGCGGCCGGGTCCTTCTCACTCCAGAACGGATGGAACAGCACGGCCGCGGGGACCAGAAACACGGCGATCATCAGCGAGCCGACATCAGCCCATATGCCGGCAACGATGGAGATAGCGGCCAGGAGCAGGAACACTCCCGTGGGCCAGCCGGCCAGGATGGGGAACGGGAGCTTCTTGCCGGACCCCGCGACATAGCGAGGGTGATTCCTGATGTGGCCACGCGCCGCGAACACGAAAAGCGCAACAAAGAGAATGCGACCGATCAGCAGGATGACGCCGCCCAGCGTGGTCACGCCTTCAGCTCGGAACCACGGCGCGTGCGCACGCGCGTCAACTCGCGACTGTGAGCAGGATGCGTCCGCGCCCGTGACCCGTTTCCGATGCGGCATGCGCCTGCGCCGCGTCCTCGAGCGGGAAGACCTGGCCGATCTGGGGCTTCACGTCCCCCGACGCGACGAGCTTTGCGAGCTCTTCCAGAACAGGGCGGGTCTCCGCGGGATGATTGACCCCCGAGGTGCGCACGCCTCGCGCGGCGGCGGCCTCGACGTCGGGCATGCCCGCGATGACGACCAGGATGCCTCCGGGCTTGAGCACGCTCCAGGAGTGAGCCGTGACCTCACCGCCGACGGTGTCAAGCACCACATCGACATCGTGCACCGCGTCTTCGACGTTGACGCTCGTGTAGTCGATGACCTCGTCGGCACCGAGCGATCGGACGAAATCAACGTTGGCAGTCGACGCTGTCGCGATCACGTACGCGCCTTTCCAGTGGCCGAGCTGGACCGCGATGGCGCCGACACCACCGGCTCCGCCCTGGACCAGCAGGCGCTGACTGGCCTCGAGACGGGCGTCGTCGAACAACGCAACCCAGGCGGTCTCGCCGCCGACGTGGAGGGGTGCAGCCTGTTCAAAGGAGACGCCGTCTGGGATCTGCGCGATCGTCGTCGTGGGCGCCACCGCGAATTCTGCATAGGTGCCGGTGCCGCGACCGAAGACCCGTTCACCGACGGCGAACTCGGTGACTCCGTCGCCGAGGGCTTCGACAGTGCCCGCGACGTCGAGACCCGGTATGTGCGGCAGCGTTACCGGCATGAACTGCTGGAGAAAGCCGGCGCGGAGCTTCCAGTCGATCGGGTTGACGCCTGCGGCGTGAACCCGGATGAGCACCTCGCCCGCTGCGGGAACCGGACGGTCCACGTCGTCAACGATGAGGACCGAGGGGGGCCCGTACTCGTGAAGACGAACTGCGCGCATCGAAGTCTCTGTCGCCATCAGGGGCTGCCTCCGAGCCCGCGATCAAGCGCAGGCTAGTAATTCAATAGTAACATCAGATTCTAGCACAGGGGCCACCGGCCCGATCGACGGGACGCCAAGACCGGGCGCTGGACTGAGTCCCGCGTCGTGCAATCCCGGCGTAACCGACGAGATCCTCGGGGCGACCGGTTACAACACCTTGGAGAGGAAGGCCCTGGTCCGCTCGTGCTGGGGGTTGGCGAGCACCTCTTTGGGATTGCCCGACTCGACGATGACGCCATCGTCCATGAACACAAGCGAATCGCCGACCTCGCGTGCAAAGCCCATCTCGTGGGTGACGACGACCATGGTCATCCCGTCCTGGGCGAGACCGCGCATCACGTCGAGAACATCGCCGACGAGCTCCGGATCGAGCGCCGACGTCGGCTCGTCGAAGAGCATGAGCTTGGGCTGCATGGCCAGTGCACGCGCGATCGCCACTCGCTGCTGCTGGCCACCGGAGAGGTGATTCGGGTACACGTCCACCTTGTCGGCGAGGCCGACCCGAGCGAGGAGGGCTCGCCCCCGCTCTTCGACGGCCTTCTGGGGCTCACCCTTGACGCGAACCGGGGCTTCCATGATGTTCTCCAGCGCCGTCATGTGTGGGAACAGGTTGAATCGCTGGAACACCATGCCGATCTCCGCACGCTTGCGACACACCTCGCCATCCGGCAGCTCATAGATCTTGTCGCCACGCTGGCGGTAGCCGACCAGCTCGCCATCGACCGAAAGTCTCCCCGCATCGATCTTCTCGAGATGGTTGATGCAGCGCAGGAACGTGCTCTTGCCAGACCCCGACGGACCGACGATGCAGAGCACCTCTCGTGGCGCCACACTGAGGTCGATGCCTCGGAGCACCTCGAGACGTCCGTAGCACTTGTGGACAGCTTCGGCGAGAACCATCGGCGTCGCCATCAGATGATCCGATCGTCGTGGTGTGGGTAGATCTGCGGGGGTTCGAACGGCCCTACGGGCGGAGGATCATGAAAGTGGAACAGCATTCGCCGGAACCGCTGCAGCGGGGTGAGCGGGAGCTGGCGCGCCGAACCGCGTGCGAAATACCGCTCGAGGTAATACTGGCCAAAGGTCAGGATTGACGTCATCAGCAGGTACCACATGCTGGCGACGACGAGCAGCTCGACGACGCTGAAGTTCGCGTTCGAGATCTCCGTTTGCACATAGAAGAGCTCGGCGACGGTCGTGATGTAGGCCAGTGACGAGGTCTTGAGCATTGAGATGGTCTCATTGCCCGTCGGAGGAAGGATCACGCGCATGGCCTGTGGGAGGACGATCCGGCGCATCACCCGCACCCGAGTCATGCCGAGCGCCTGCGCCGCCTCGGTCTGACCTTGATCCACAGAAATGATCCCCGCGCGCACGACCTCGGACATGTAGGCGGCTTCATTGAGTCCCAGCCCGAGGATTGCGGCGAGAAATGGGGAGATGATCTGGTTCGTCGTCCCGACCCATTCAATATGGGTGAAGGGGATACCGATCGACAGATGGGGAAGGATGAGGGCGAGGTTGTACCAGAAGAAGAGTTGTACCAACACCGGGGTTCCGCGGAAAAACCAGATGTAGAACCAGCTCACCGTCGACACCACTGGATTCGCCGAGAGGCGCATCACCGCGAGGAGCACACCGAGGGTGACGCCGATCACCATCGCGATAACGGTCAACTCGAGAGTGACCAGGATCCCGCGCAGAATCTGCGGGAAGAAGAGATATGTACCCACGACGCGCCAGTCGAGGCCGGGCGCCGTGGCAAACGTGTAGAGGGCCGCAGCCGCAAGGGCAAGGACCACGATCGCGGAGACCCACCTCCACGGGTGGCGCAGCGGGATGGCCTTGATGGCCTCGGGCCGGGTTCTGCCGCTGGAGAGGATGGGTTCGCTCACGGTCGCGCCGGTCGCTCGCTCACGGTCGCATATCGGTGCTCACATCGCGTCCGCGTTGACGAAGGACCTCAGTACGATGGCACGCAGCTGGCGCCAGTCGCGCTGTTGTTGTTCAGCGTCACCGCCGAGCTGGTGATTGCGCCGTCCGCGACCCCCCACGTGTTGAGGAGCTTCGTGTAGAAGTTGTTGTCGATGAGGTACTTGATCGCGTCCTGGACGGCCTGCTCGAGCCCAGTCGTCTTCACGATCGCGACGCCGTAGGGCGAGACGCTGCAGGCGGTGCCGCCGATCTTGAACTTGCCGCTCTCCAGCTTGACCTGGTAGTCAGCGACCGGCTGGTCGAGCCAACCGAAGTCAGCGCGGCCCGACAGCAGCGCGGAGTTCGCCTGGGTCTGTGTCCCAAAGCTGAGCACGTTGATGTCCTGCTTTCCCGCGGCCTTGCAGTGGTTTGTGTCGCCTGATTTCTGTGCGCCGCCCGGCTGCATTCCCATATATCCCCAAGCGTCGGACTCCTCGGTGGTGCCCGACTCGACTGCGACAGCGTGTCCGCACATATCGGCTGCCGACGAGATGGAGGCTCCTCCAGCCTTCACGAGCCACGCCTCACCTGCCTGGTAGTAGGTGATGAAGTCGATGCCCTTGGCTTCTCGCGCACTCGTCGGTGTGAAGCTCGACAAGGCCATCTGGTACTTCGCCGGG
>OCZU010003431.1_pt1 | contig 10000 bp, 7 predicted proteins | sample 1539001 | NCBI WGS metagenome assembly OCZU01 (sample SAMEA3539306, study PRJEB22396) | soil metagenome | biome: tundra; feature: field; material: soil | place: USA | collected 2010-05 | depth 0.15 m | reverse complement strand
ATAATCCGGCGCCATCGGGCTTGGCATCGGCGGTAGCGTAAACGGTGGTTTGACCGTTCGCCGAGTACTCCACCCAGGGAATCGTCTGGCGCGCCTCGTCGGAATGGCCGTAGCGAATCGTCACGCCGGTGCCCAAGTGCGTGCCGTGGATTCCGATACCGTGGTTGCCGCCCCCGATCTTCATCAGCAGTACGGTCTTGGTCAGGCTGTTAGTTTCATCGTCGGCGTACTTGGAAACCACCTTGATGCGGTCCTCGCCGTACTTCTGCGGCCAGTGGCAGGCTTCGCAAGTTTCGCGCGCGGGGCGCAGGTTGTGGACCGGAGTCGGGATGGGGCGCGGGTACGTGTTGAAGGTGACGGCGAACACCTGGCCTACCCCGGAGAGTTTGCTCTTCACGAACCATCCGGCGCCAGGACCGATGTGGCACTTCACGCACTCCACGTTGGAATGCGGGGAGTTCTGGTAGGCGGTGTACTCGGGCTGCATCACGGTGTGGCAGGTCTGGCCGCAGAAGGTGACCGTTTCCATGTAGCTCACCGCCCCGTAGCTGAGCTGGCTGGCGATCGCCAGGTTGAGGAACGTCGTGACGCCGAAGAAATAGACCAGCTTCCGCAATTCGAAATTGCGCCAGGTGAGTGGCGGGAATTCCGGCGGATAGATGCCGCTGCGCCCCTCGCGTTTGCGTTTAATCCAGATCCCCAGAGGAATCATCAACAGGCCGGCGAAGAACGGTCCCGGGAGGACGAGAAATGCGAGGATGCCGAGGTAAGGGTTTTCCACTCCTCCCCGCAGCGTAATGGGCAGCAAAAAGAGCCAAAAGACCGTGGCCGAGGTGACGATCACCACGCCGGCGAGGCTGATCCAGTTGTTGGACAGGTGGACGATCGGGGACAGCCAGCCCCGGCCCCTGCGTTCAGAATTGTTAGGCGTCATTGCTTCTAGATCGAAGATGGTAGCATCAGGCCGCAGCCGATGGTGACGGCTGCCCATCGCGGTTGCCGCTAATTTCCACAACTTGACGGTAAATCCAACACGTATTAGGATTAAAGTATCTGAAACTGCCGGTTACAGGAGTCTCTTAATGCCGTTTTGCCGGGGCGTCCTGGGCGCTCGCCGATTGTTCGTTCTCGCGGTCCTGGGCGCCGCCGTTGGTATCCCGCCGTCCTTCGGGCAGCAGCCCAAAGCCCTTCCGGGCTCCGAAGAGTGCGCCGGATGCCACGAGATCGGGCCCCGCGGCGGGAAGCGAGTACCAGGCGTGCCTCCGCCGATCGATGCGGCGGGCCTCAGAGCTTCGCCCCATGCGGCGCTCGAATGCGCCAGTTGCCACAGTGAACTTGCGAAGAAGGAGTTTCCCCACCCCGAAAAGCTGGCCCCTGTGGATTGTGGCTCATGCCATACCGACGAGCAGGCGCAGTACACTGCCAGCTTACACGGGAAGGCCGCGGGACGTGGCGACAAGCTTGCGCCGGGATGCAAGAGCTGCCATGGAACCCACAACATTCTTCAGCCATCGAACCCCCGTGCGCCCACCGCGACGATGGAAATACCGAAGCTCTGCGGCGGTTGCCATCGCGAAGGCACGCCGGTCAGCCTGACGCACAACATACCCCAAACCAACATCCTGGAGAACTACAAGGATAGCCTCCATGGCAAGGCGCTTTACGAGAAAGGTCTTACCATCGCGGCGGTTTGCACGAGCTGCCATACGGCACATTTCGTTCTGCCGCACACCGATCCACGCTCGTCCATCGCCAAAGCCAATATCGCCACCACCTGCCAGAAGTGTCACGGGCAGATCGAAACCGTACACCGGAAGGTGATCCGGGGCGAGCTCTGGCAGAAGGAACCACACATGATTCCGGCCTGCGTGGACTGCCACGAGCCGCACAAGGTACGGCAGGTTTATTACACGGAGGGGATGTCGGACCGCGACTGCCAGCACTGCCATGCCGACGCCAACCTGAAGGTCACGCGCGCCGGCAAAGCCGTTTCCCTCTTCGTGAACCAAGCCGAACTGGAAGGATCGCGGCACTCCCAAAAGGCCTGCGCCCAGTGCCACACGGGCGGCACGCCTGCGCACCTGCGGCCCTGCGACACCATGCCACCCAAGGTGGACTGCTCCATCTGCCACGCCGACCAGGTGAGCCAGTATAAGGAAAGCACGCACGGCAAGCTGGCGGCCGAGGGGAGCCCGGACGCGCCGGCCTGCCAAGCCTGCCACAGCCCGCATCACACCCTCGGCAAGACCGATTCGGCTTCGCCGACGTTCTCCCGCAACGTGCCGGCGCTGTGCGCCCAGTGCCATCAGACGGGGAAAAAAGCGGCGCTGCGGTACACCGGCAAGCAGGATCAGATCGTGGAGCACTACAAGGAAAGCATTCACGGCAAAGGCCTTCTGCAAAGCGGCCTGACTGTGACCGCGAATTGTGCCGACTGCCACACGGCGCATAGCGAACTGCCCGCCAGCGACCCGCGCTCCAGCGTGAACCGCGACAATATCGCCAAGACATGCGCGAAATGCCACCGCGGCATCTACGAGATGTTCACCGCCAGCGTCCACAGCCCGAACGTGACCAAATCCGGCAAGGAGTTGCCCGTTTGCGCCGATTGCCATTCGGCCCACAGCATCCAGCGCACCGATCTCTCCGATTTCCGTCTGCACATTATGGACCAGTGCGGACGCTGCCACCAGCAGATCACGGACGCCTACTTCGAGACGTTCCACGGGAAGGTCTCCAAGCTGGGTTACTTGAAGACCGCGAAATGCTACGACTGTCACGGTGCGCACGATATCCTGCCGGTCGACAACCCGCGATCGCGCCTGAGCCGGAACAACATTGTGGCCACGTGCGGCCAGTGCCACACGGGGTCGCACCGGCAATTCGCCGGATACCTCACGCACGCGACGCACCACGACCCGAAGAAGTACCCCTTCCTGTTCTATACGTTCTGGGGAATGACCACGCTGCTGGTGGGCACGTTGATCATCTCCGGCACCCACACCCTGGCTTGGCTTCCCCGCTCGCTGGCATACCGGAAGGAGGCCAGGAACGGCCACGGGGAGGCGGGCATCTACGTGCGGCGGTTCCAGCCCTTCCAGCGCAATCTCCATCTGATGGTGGTCACTAGTTTTCTGGGGCTGGCATTGACCGGTATGACTCTGAAGTTCTCCTACGCGGGCTGGGCCAAGGTTCTGTCTCACTTGCTGGGAGGCTTCGAAGGGGCCGGGCTGATCCATCGTTTCTGCGCCACGGTCACCTTCACGTATTTCGGTCTGCATGTGTTCGACCTGGTGAGGAAACGCCGACAGAGCGGCAAGACCTGGATGCAGTTCATTACCGGCCCGGAGAGCATGCTGCTCAACCGGCAGGACTGGCGCGAGTTTATCGGCTCGCTCAAATGGTTCTCCGGCAAAGGTCCGCGCCCGGAATACGGCCGTTGGACCTACTGGGAAAAGTTCGACTACTTTGCGGTCTTCTGGGGGGTTGCGATCATCGGCGGCACCGGGCTCCTGCTCTGGTTTCCCGAGATCTTCACCCGCGTGTTTCCCGGCTGGATGGTCAACGTAGCTACCACGATACACAGCGACGAGGCGTTGCTGGCGGTGAGCTTCATTTTCGTAGTGCATTTCTTCAACACGCACTTTCGTCCGGAGAAATTCCCCATCGACACGGTGATTTTCACAACCGGCATGCCACTCGAAGAGTTCAAACGCGACCGCCCCAGGGAGTATCGGGAGCTTGTCGAATCGGGAAAACTGGAGCAGAGCCTGATGCCCGAGCCGGCGGCCCGCTCGGTTATATTCTGGCGGCGTCTGGGCTTCACCGCGCTGGGTCTGGGCCTGGCAATGATTGGCCTGATCCTCTACGCCATGCTGTTCGCCTACCGGTAGGCAGGCGTCAGAACCGGGACGAACATGTTCACCGCCGAGACGCCGAGGCGCCGAGAAGAAGATCAAAGTCAAAACCTGAGAGCGCAGAGGGGGCAGAGGTAATGTGGGCCTGATGCGCGGTTGTCGTGGCATGATGGGACGGCATATCTCTCGGCGCTCTCTGCCCCCTCTGCGCTCAAACTCGGGGAAGGCGAGACGGCTGATGTTCCTCGACGGACTTGGTTTGGTTGGTTTTCCTCGGCGTCCCGGCGTCTCGGCGGTGAGAAAGAAGTTGACTCATTAGCGTCAATTCCCAGGATGCAACTACTCTGGACTTGTGTGGCGGGTTAGAGGTTCATTGAATACATCGCGGAAGGCTGTGGGGCTGCCTGTTCAGGCTGCGGCCAGGGTTAACCGCCCCACATTCCTCCGTTCAGTCACCCGCGACCTTGGCTTCTTCGGTGGCGTGTCGGTCCACGGAGTGCTGGCTCTTTTTCACGCTAAACCCAGTCAGGAAGGCGGTATTCAACGGGTAGACGTCGGGGTCGAAAATGATCGGGTAGAAGTGCCACACCACAATCGCCAGCGTGGCCAGCACGGCCTCGTAGAAGTGGACCGATGTGGCCACATCCAGCCAAGCCTTGGGCAATAGTTTCAACACCAGGCTGTCGGCCCAAAGCATCACGCCAGAGGCGATCATGACCACCGCTCCCCAAACCACGGCCCAATACTCGGCCTTCTCCACATAGCTGTGCGCGGAGCGCCCCGGCGCCTGGTCGCCAAGACCGAGGTTATACGCAAAGTTGGAAAGCCCCTCGCGCGGATCGTTGATGTTGGGCAGCATCTCCTTCCAGTGCTCGCGCAACTTGCGGCTGACAATCAGCGAGACCAAGTGGGTCACCGTAATCGCCATGAAGATGGCGGCGGCCACGCGATGGATCAGGCTGCGCATCGAATGGGACCCTTCCAGTACGAGTAGCGGGCGTGCCCACCAGGTGTCCGGATACTTGAGGGCGAAGCCGGTCCAGACCAGCGTCAAAAATGAAATGGCGAGGACCGCGTGCTGCAGCCGTTCGAATGGCAGCATGCGAAGGTCGCCGTGCCCGGACGCCGTCGCCCGAAGCCTGGCAGGCTGAATGCCCGCCCCACCCTGGAAACGCAGCCGGATGAGCTTTCGAAGCCAATCGCCGCCGTTGTGCAAAATCATCAACCCGATGGTCACCGGGATCACCAACAGGTAAAACTGCCGCACCAGACGAAGCGCCGCGGGCTCGGTGCGGCCCTCCGCCACGTGTACCTGGCTGATGGCGAATCGCGTGCCGGCGCCGGCGTGGCACTGCCCGCAAGTCTTGGGAAGATTCCTGGCGTTAATCGTCGACTTCGGGTCGGACGACGCCAGAATGTTATGCACGCCGTGGCAACTCGCGCAGTTGGCTACGGTCTGCGAACCGGCCTTGGAAGCCAAGCCATGGTACGAAGAATCGAAGCTCACCAGCCGATCGGAGGGCAATCCGAATTTGCGGGTCAGGCGGACATCGCCGTGACAGCTCCCGCAAGTGTCGCGGATGTGTGCGCTGTTCACCGGAGACGCTTCGTTGCCGTGTTTGAAAATCTTGTGCTCGCCGTGGCAATCGGTGCAGAGCGGCGCCTGCGTAACGCCGCGGGCCAGAGCCTGGCCGTGCACGCTGGCCCGGTATTGCTCGACCACCTCGCTGTGGCACATGCCGCAGGTATCGGGGACGGCCATGCGGAACACCTGCGACTTGGGTGGAAGCAGTTCGTGGGCGCTGCCGTGGCAGAGGGAGCAATCCGGCGCGCCCTCGTTGCCGTTCTTGCGAGCCTGGCCGTGCACGCCGCTGGCGTAATCGCCGGCCTGGTCCTGATGGCAGGCGGTACAAACCGGCTTCGGAATGCCGGCAGGGTGGGGAGTTTTTTCGTGGGACTCGTGGCAAGTTTCGCAGGGCAGCCCCGTGTGAGCGCTCTTTTGCAACTTCTGCCCTTGGTCGTGGCAGGAAGAGCATTCCGCGGCTGGCGTCTCATCGGCTGCCTTGAGATTGGCGCCGGCTGCCCCGAGGAGTAGGACAAGTAGGGCAGAACCGAGCGGTAAGCCCAAGGAGGAAAGTGCCCGGTTCATCATGATGGTTACGCTCCCGGTTGGATTTGGGTGGACTGCACCCAAACTTGATACACATAAGCTGCTCCAACGAGCAGGCCGAAAACGACGGCGATCACGGTGAGGATTTTCCCCCACTTGTCGATCTGGTCCAGCTTGTTTGCCAGGGCCAATTGTTGAGCGGCGGGGCCGCTTTGCATGACATGCAGGGAGTCGTCTTCGTGGCTGGCCACCATTTTGCGCCGCACAATCAACGCGATCACGCAGGTGGCCAGGACGATCCAGAGAACGAACAACGGACGTAAATCGAAACTCATCATTCACCTCCAGGTAGGTTTCACAGTCGAATCTGCGGCCCCAAAGTGACGGTGGAACCTGCCACCGGGGGGCCCGTCTGCGCCGCGCGCAGCAATACTCTGCTTGTCGAATGTCTTTCCGGTGGCTTCCTCGATGACATCCACCACTAGGAGAAGGTAGGCATCGAGCGCACATGCGACCTGTTGGCGCGTTTCGCAGGAGCCGTCGTGGGCCTGATCGGTACATACCGAACAGACGTTGCGGCGGATGGCCTCCAGGTACGGGTTGATATCGTCGCTCTTCACCGATTGAATGGCCGCGGCCACCTGGGGGAAGAGCCGGAAAAGGGCGCAACTGGAGGGTTCCTCCAGGCCGCACTCGCCGTTGGCGGTACGCGCGATACAAACGTTGCAAATCTTGTTTCGGATAATCACTTCTAATTCTGCTAAAGATGGATTCATCTGAAACACCCGCCTGCTTCCCGGAGTGAAAGGCAGTGCACGCAGAAGTCCACGGTTGCGGCCGCCTAAACTATTGGATTTTGCAACGTTTCGACCCGGAAGTCCGATGATCTGGGGGTATTGGCGCAGAGACAGAACTGATGTTGGGGGATATTCCGCTCGGAACGGCTGTGCTGTGGACCTTCGCTACACGCAATGCCGCGGCCATAATGGCGAGCAGAACGGTACTGATGGGGTCTTCCTCGGAGACCACGGAGACGATTCCGGCCTCCCATGCCTGGGCGAGCAACTGCGGGTCCTTGCGGGTGATCAACACCACCCGCTCCGGATTGGATAAGGGGAGGGGCAGCCGTACAAACGCGGTTTCATCCAGGACCAATGCGCAATGCTGCGAAAGGTCCGGGCGATCGACGGATTCGATATGCCAGGCGCAACATCGGGACAGGGCATCCCGGACACCGGCGGCGTAGACGCTGTCGGCAATCGAAAGCTGAACCGTTTGCATCATAGACGACTCCACTCCTCCGCCCTCCATGCAACTACTTCTTTTCGACGTAACCGTCCAGGCTCTTGTGCTCCTGGTAATACTTGCCGGGGTCCTTAAGATCCTTGGGCGCTTTGGTGGCATCGACGTGACAGTAGGTGCAGGTCTTCTTGGTTGACTTGGTGAACTCGGGCTTGCCATACGAGGCGGTCGAGCAGACCAGGAATCCGGCCAGCACGATGGCTGCTGGCAAAACGACTTTTAAATGGGACATGAAGCCTCCGAAACCGTTGATGCAATTCCATCTCCACCTTCTATCTGTTGTCTTCCTGCGGGCTTGGCTGGCTTCCCCGCATGGGTTGGGGGTAATTCCCCCTCAAAATAGCGGACCATTGAGCCAATTGGCGCAGAACTGGCCTTGCTATAATTGGGGTCAAGCACTCAATAATGTCCAAGCTCACGCCAGGCTGGCAGAGCGCCAGCGTTTTGGAATCGGTGTTCGATCAGCTTTCCGACGCCCTGGTTCTGTACGATCCTGAATTCCGCATAACCGGCGTCAACCGGGCGGCGGAAAAGCTTTTCGGCATGTCGTCCGAAGAGATGCTCGGAAAGCATTGCCAGGATATCTTTAAATGCTCGGTGTGCGAACCGGGGTGCGGGGTGTTAGTGGGGCTGAACCAGGCGCCCGCCGCGCCGAACAGCACGGTCCGACTGAACACCGAGAACGGCTTGGAGCGACTGGTGGTGATGCGCACCAACCAGATGTACGACGAGGATGGCCACCTGGCCGGGGTGGTAGCGACGATCAAAGACATCACCGAATCGGCGGCCCCCCAGAAGCGCGAGGTGATTTCCGAGTCGGGACCCATGCGCGAAGTGCTTAACTTTGTGCGGCGGGTGGCGGCCAGCGAGGCCACCACGATTCTGCTGGAGGGTGAGAACGGAACCGGCAAAGACCTGGTCGCCAAGACGCTGCACTACCAGAGCTTGCGGCAAGCCGAGCCGTTCATCTCCATCAACTGTGCCGCCATCCCCGAAACGCTGCTGGAAAGCGAGCTGTTCGGCTATGAAAAGGGAGCGTTTACGGACGCGCGCTCGCAGAAGCGGGGGATTTTCGAGCTGGCCGACAAGGGCACGCTGTTTCTGGATGAGATCGGCGAAATCCCGCTGATGCTCCAGGCCAAGCTGTTGCGGGTGCTGGAGGACCAGACCTTCCGGCGGCTGGGCGGGCTGAAGGACATCAAGCTCGACCTGCGGGTAGTGGCGGCGACCAATAAGAACCTGCGGGAAGCCGTGAAGGAAGGGGCATTCCGCCAAGACCTCTATTTCCGCCTCAACGTGATTCAGATTCTGATTCCACCTTTGCGGGAGCGGACCGAGGATATTGTGCCGTTGACGCGGTTCTTCATCGAGCATTACAACCGCAAGTTCAAGCGCAACATCGAAGGCGTGACCGACGCCGCAGCCAAGTTGCTGCTCTACCACGACTGGCCCGGCAACGTGCGCGAGCTACGCAATGCCATCGAACGGGCGATGATCCTGGAGGACTCGGCGCTCATCACCCCGCTCAGCCTGCCGATTGCCATCTCACGCCCGGATCCCAGCGCGCCGATGGCGATCCCGATGAACACGGAGATGCCCCCCGACGGACTTTCCCTGGAAGACAACGAGCGCGGCCTGCTGGTCCGCGCCCTGGAAAAGACCAACGGCAACCAGACACAGGCCGCGCGCCTGCTGCGCGTCACGCGCGACACGTTGCGTTACAAGATGAAAAAGTTCAATTTACGGTGAAAAGCTGTCGGCCGTCAGCTAAGAGCTAGCGAGGCTCGGCCAACGAGAACTATCAGCAAACCGCGGAGCCGCAGATATCGCCCGAGAAAGCGGGGTCTCGGAGTTTCACCGATCTCCGCGATTCTTCGGCGGCTCCGCGGTTGGTCGGAATTCGGCGCATTTGCATCGAACTGAAAGTACCTGGCTGATGGCTGCTTCCTTCCTTAGCCTTTGAGAATCCCGCCGAGTTCGGTGGCCGCCACGCGCAGGCCGACGTAGAAAGTCCCAAAGAGCGCGTAGACGGCGCTTACGTGGTCGAAACGCATCTCGTAGATCAGCTTCTTGAAAACCAGCGGGTTGTCGGCGAAAAGATCGACCCCCCATTCCCAATCGTCGAATCCGATGGAGCCCGTGATGATTTGCCGCACCTCGCCGGCGTACCGGCGACCCACCAATCCATGCTCTTTCATCATGCGCTGGCGGTCCGCCATGGGTTCGGTATACCAGTTGACGGACTCACCGCGGCGCCGGTCCATAGGATAGAAACAGATATACTTCGCAGGTGGGATCTCCGGCCAGAGCCGGGGCGCCATGGCCTGCCGCTGGCGGTCGAGTACCGCTTCAATCTCGCGCTTCCACTCCTGGGAATGCGGTTCGACCCCTTTGGCGGCCAAGTCGCCATAGACGTGGGAGGTGGATTCGTAGAGGCCAAGCTCGATCACCGAAAGATAGGAGGTGGCGGGCTCCAGGTAGTCGCTAAGCCGCAGGCGCGCCAATTCCAGTTGTGCCTGATTGAGTTCCTCGAAGCTACGCCGGAAATGCACAAACAGCAGGTCGCCTTTATGGCCGAGCATGGAGTAAAGCCCGGTTTGCCGGCCATCGGCCGGAATCCCCATGGCCGACAGGCAGTGCGCGGCCTCCTCCAGGACTTGCGCACGGGTCTCGGGGGAGAGGGCGCGCCACGCGGGCCAACGAAAGCGCATCATCTGGTGCAGTACGCTGG
>OCZU010003429.1_pt1 | contig 10004 bp, 8 predicted proteins | sample 1539001 | NCBI WGS metagenome assembly OCZU01 (sample SAMEA3539306, study PRJEB22396) | soil metagenome | biome: tundra; feature: field; material: soil | place: USA | collected 2010-05 | depth 0.15 m | reverse complement strand
GAGCTGGCGTCGGTAGCGATCAGTGCGCTCGGCGACCAGTACCCCGAGCTGGTCAGGGACGCGCCGAACATCCACACTGTCCTTGACGCCGAAGAGGCGGCCTTCGCTGGCACGCTGCGGACTGGTACGGCCATTCTCGACGCCGCGGTCGAGGAGACGACCCGACGTGGCGTCCAAGCGATCACCGGCGCGCAGGCGTTCCAGCTGCATGACACCTACGGGTTCCCGATCGACCTGACCCTCGAAATGGCGGCCGAGCAGGGACTGAGCGTCGATGAGCCAGAGTTCCGGCGGCTGATGGCTCAGCAGCGGCAGCGCGCCAAGGACGACGCCGCGGCGAAGAAGACCGGCAATGCTGATATTTCGGTATTCGCGCAATTTCTGGAGCGATCCGGCCGGGTGATCTTCACTGGCTATGACGAGGTCGCGACTGACGCGACAGTGATCGGCTTGCTGGTCGGTGGTGCGTCGGTGCCAGCGGCCGGCGCGGGCACCGAGGTGGACGTGGTCCTGGACCGGACGCCGTGTTACGCCGAGGGCGGCGGCCAGCTGGCCGACACCGGCATGCTGCGGTCGGCGGGCAGCGGTTCAGGAGACGCCACCCTGGTCGAGATCGTGGATGTGCAGGCTCCGATACCTGGCCTGGTCGTGCACCGTTGCCGGGTCAGCGCGGGCGAGATTGTCGTCGGTGCTCAGGTGCGTGCGGAGATCGACATCGACCGGCGGCGGGCGATTTCGCGGTCGCATACCGCTACCCACCTAGTGCACCGTGCCTTCCGCGGCGCGCTTGGCGAGTCCGCCGCGCAGGCGGGCTCGGAGAACTCGCCGGGCCGGTTCAGGTTCGACTTCACCGCACTCGGCGCGGTGCCGGCCGACCTGCTGGTCGAAGTGGAGGAGGAGGTCAACGGGGTCCTGATCAACGATCTCGATGTCCGGGCTTTCCACACGTCGATCAGTGAGGCCCGGGCAATGGGTGCGCTGGCTCTGTTCGGAGAGAAGTACGGCGAGCAGGTCAGGGTCGTCGAGGTCGGTGACTACTCGCGCGAGCTCTGCGGCGGCACCCACGTCGCCAGGTCCGGTCAGCTCGGACTGGTGAAGATCATGGGTGAATCGTCGATCGGCTCGGGCGTGCGCCGAGTGGAGGCGCTGGTCGGAATCGACGCGTTCCGGTTCCTTGCCCGCGAGAGTCTGCTGGTCAGCCAGCTCACCGAGCAGCTCAAGACGCCGCGGCCGGACCTGGTGGAACGGATCGCGGGAATCGTGGCGAAGCTCCGCGATGCCGAGCGAGACCTGCAGCGGATGCAGTCGGCGAGACTGGCCGGTGTCGCCACCGGGCTCGCCGAGGCGGCAGCCGACGTGAATGGCGTCGCCTACGTGGCTCATCAGGTGCCGGACGGCACCCCGGCGGACGGGATCAGGAAGCTGGCGCTTGATGTCCGCGGTCAGCTGCGGGCTGACCGCCCCGGCGTGGTGGTGATCGCCGGCGTGCCGGCCGACCGGCCCGCGGTGGTCGTTGCGGTGACTGAGCCGGCGCGGGCATCCGGTCTCACCGCCGGCTCGCTAGTCGTCACCGCCACCGGGATACTCGGTGGTCGCGGTGGCGGCAGGGACGATGTGGCTCAGGGTGGCGGCACTGAGCTCGGCGCTGAGGCAGCTCGGCTGCTCGCCGAGGCGTTTGACGCAGTTCAGGCTGTTATTGACGGCATCCGAGCCACGGGTAGCGTAACGTGAAACCGTGCTGCAGCCATACTGTGTCAATCCTGAGATCATGCGGCTGGAGAACGGCGCATTGAGATCGGGTGTCAGGCTTGCCGTCGATGTCGGATCGGCGCGGATCGGTGTGGCGCGATGCGACTGCGACGGTTTGCTGGCGAGCCCGCTGAGTACTGTCCAGCGCGGTCGCGGAGACCTGGCCGAAATTGCGCAGCTGGCTGCCGACCATAGCGCGATCGAGATTGTCGTTGGCCTGCCGACGGGTCTATCCGGGGAACCTGGCCGGGCTGCCGCTGTGGCACGTGCATTCGCTGCCGAGTTGGTCCCACTGGTCGCGCCTGCTCCCGTCCGGCTCGTTGATGAGCGATTTACTACCGTCCTCGCCCATGCCGCGCTCCGCGAAAGCGGCCGCAATTCCAGGGACCGACGACAGGTAGTTGATCAGGCGGCGGCTGCGTTGCTGCTGCAGAGTGCGCTTGACGGTGAGCGCTCGACCGGTGACCCGGCTGGGGAGCTCATCGGCTCGGTTCAAGGCGGTGGCGGATGACTAGCGGTGATCATGACTGGGTGCCCGGCGGCGACCCTCCAGGGACTGGCGGGCGGGATTCCTACGCTGACGGTGCCTATGACGACGGGCCAGATCGCACCGTCGCCCACCGCCGCTATCCCGAAGCTGAGCCCGGCGCGGGCGGCGACCGTGATCCGGCTAACGGCCCCGCTGGGTACTACCAGCCCGAATCCCATGGTGCTATCGAGCCTTACCGGCGGTCAGACCGGCCCGGCGGATCTCATCGGCATGCCGCACCGGACAGTTACCCGGCCCCGGAGCGATCCAGCGATCGCGGCGGTTATGAGGACCCGAACGGTTACGGTGACCAAGGCGGGCATAGGCAGGGCCGCCATTCCGCTCAGCATTCCTACCCCGCTGGCTCCTTTGATCCGGCGGAGCCGTACGGCCAGCCTGGCTCCTACGCCCCCCCGGACTCCTATGGCCAGCCTGGCTCTTATGGCCCCCCGGACGCCTATGGCCAGCCCCGCTCTTATGGCCCCCCGGACTCTTATGGCCCCCCGGACGCCTATGGTCAGCCCGGCTCCTATGGCCCCCCGGACTCCCATGGCCAGCCCGGCCCCTACGGCCAGCCCGGCTCCTACGGCCCGGCTGACCCGCATGACGCATATGGCCCGACAGGTACTTACGGCCCCGCAGGCTCGCGCGAGTCATACGGCCCGCCACATCCGTATGGCCAGACTGGCCCGTATGACTCCGATGGTTCCTACGGCCCAACTGGCTCGTACGGCCCGCCGGGTTCGCATGGCACGACCGGCAACTACGATCAAGATGGCTTCGGGGCAGCTGATCCGCACGGCGACGCGAGCCACTTTGGGTCGGCCGGATTCGGCCCACCCGATCCGTACGGCCAGGCTGGGCTCAACGAGCAGGGCGGCCCCAACGGGCAGGCTGGGCTCAACGGGCAGGCTGGGCTCAACGGGCACGTCAGCTCCTACGGGCAGGGCGGCCCCAACGGGCAGGCTGGGCTCAACGGGCAGGCTGGGCTCAACGGGCACGTCAGCTCCTACGGGCAGGCGGGCTCATATGGCCAGGGCGGGACCGGTCTGTCGCCGGATCCCTACGCAACCGAGAGTTATCGCGAAATGGGCGAGAACGGCGAGCGTGGCCAGTACCAGCCGCCGCGGGCCCGCCGGCAGGCCGAGCCCTACGACGACACCGGGTCCTATGACGCCAACTCCTATGATGCCAACGGCACTTCAGGTTCGCATGTTCGCCCGGCCTCATCGCAGCAGCCGGACTGGTATGGCCACCCTGACTCCTCGGGCCAGGCTGACGCATATGGGCGCGACTCCTACGGGCACGACTCGTACGACCCGGCCGGATCGAATGGCCAGGCCAGCTCGGACGACCCACCTTCCGGAACCTTCCGATGGTCATCGCGCGATACGGACGGCGAGCTGGCGGCCGGCCGGCGTGGCCAGGATGCGCCGCTGGCCCTCGGCGGGACATCCCCAGAGGCTGCTGGCTACGACCGATGGCAGGACGATCTCGATGACCCGGAGGGCTTGGACCGTCACCGAGACGACGAAGACGATGACGACGATGACTGGAAGCACGACACTAGCGGCACCTTGCTCTCCCGGATCGGCCGCAGTGGTGGGGGTAAGCCCGGCGGCGGTGGCCGGGGCCGCGGCCGGGGCCGCGGCGGTCGACGGCGGAGCAAGGCGGCCTTTGTCGCTGCTTTGCTGGCTGTCGCGCTGGTCCTAGGTGTCGCGGCGAGCTATGGCTATAGCCATATTCATCAGTGGATCCAGGGCCGATACGGCAACTATGCGGGTCCGGGTACGGGCACGGTCGAGGTGACCGTGCCGGCGAACGGCTCGCTGCTAGGGATGGCACCAATCCTGCTGAAGGACGGGGTGATCCTGGCGGAGAAGCCGTTCGAGACCGCTGCCGAGGCGGCCGCGAACGCACCAGATCTGCAGCCAGGCTTGTACAAGCTCCATAGTCATATGAACGCTGCGCTGGCCTGCAGTCTTCTGCTGAGCGGCAGAACCAGGATTTCGGATCAGGTCACCATCACAGAAGGTCTGCGGGCGAGCGCAATCGCGGGAGTGCTGGCCAAGAAGACTGGCTACCCCGCCAGCGACTTCCTGCAGATCATCAAGCACCCGCTGGCATCGCTTGGACTTCCGTCCTACGCGAATGGCCGCACTGAGGGTTATCTGTTCCCAGACACCTACACGCTCTTGCCGAAAGAGACGCCGCTGGCGATCTTGCAAGCCATGGTGACCGAGTTCAAGCAGAAAATGGCCAGGATCAGCCTGGCAGGCACGGCCGCGAAGGGAAACCTTAGCCCGAGTCATGTCATCGTCATCGCCAGCCTGATACAGGCCGAGGGGAATGGCCGCGACTTCGGGCAGATCGCCCGAGTGGTCGACAACCGGCTGAACCGCGGCATGTTGCTGGAGTTCGACAGTACCGTCTTCTATGGCCTGAACATTTATGGCACGTCAGCCACCAGAGCCGAAACGAAGATCGACACCCCTTACAACACTTATATGCACACCGGTCTGCCGGCGGGCCCGATCGACAGTCCTGGACTCGCCGCTATCGATGCCGCGCTGCATCCCACGCACGGCCCCTGGATCTATTTCATTACTGTCAATCTGCGCAACGGCAGGACTCTGTTCACGTCCCAGCTCTCCCAGCTTCAGCAGTGGCAGCGGCAGTATCAGGGCTGAGCGCGGACGGCAGGAGCGTCCGGGCGGCAGTACTCGGCTCGCCGATCAGCCATTCGCTGTCCCCGGTGCTGCACCTGGCTGCCTACGCGGCGCTCGGCCTGACCTGGTGGCGCTACGACGCGATCGAATGTAACGAGGCGACCCTGCCCGGGTTCCTTGACTCGTGCGGTCCGGACTGGGCCGGCTTGTCGCTGACGATGCCGCTGAAGCGGACTGTGCTGCCGCTGCTCGACCGGGCCGAGCCGCTGGTCACCGAGGTCGGCGGGGCCAACACGGTGATCTGCGCCGCCGCCCAGAGACTCGGCTACAACACCGACGTGCCCGGAATGGTACGCGCCCTCGCCGAGCACGGTGTCGGTAGAGTTCTGCCCGGTACGGCGGGCCTGGCTGCTTCTCGTCAGTCCAGTCGAGCTGGGGATGCTGGCCCGGCGCTGATCCTCGGCGGTGGTGCCACGGCCTGCTCGGCGCTGGCGGCGCTGCGCAACCTCGGCGAGCGGTCCGCGACTGCGGCCGTCCGCGACCCGGGCCGGACCAGCGAGCTGCGCTCAGCGGCGGATCGACTCGGCATGGAACTCACGCTCACACCGATCGCCACGCCGGAGATCGGGACCGAGGTGCGCCTGGTCATCTCCACGGTTCCGGCCGGTGTGGCAGATCCTTACGCTGAATGCTTTCCGGCCCTGGTCCTCAATCCGCCCGCATTGCTTGACGTGGTCTATCACCCGTGGCCGACGCCCCTGGCCTCGGCTGCGAGTCAGGCCGGCGCGGTGGTGGCGGGTGGCTTTGACCTGCTGTTGCACCAGGCGACTGCGCAGGTGGAGCTGATGACCGGCCGCCCGGCCCCGGTCGAAGTCATGCGCGCGGCCGGTCTCGCCGAACTGGCCCGCCGCTCTAGCGCGATGTAGCGAAGAAAATCGTGTCGACCGGCGGCCGAATACCACAGGTCGGATAGATGCGCTACTCTTGCGTTGAAGAACTCAGGTCCGGTATAGCGTGCCGGACCCGAAGCGGAGGACCACCTCGGCCACCTCCCACCTTGCCAGTGCAGCGGTAGCTGTAGTGCAGCGATGCTGGCGGGTAGCGTCGCCTTCAGCCGCAAGGCTGAGTGGCGGGCTGGTCGGCTTCCGAGCCGTCCGGCCAGGGCCGGCGTTCCGAACTGGCGCATTCAGCCAGCGTTCGGGCGTTGCGTGGCGGAGTCAGCGTCGGCGAGATGCCGGTGCTGCGACCGTCGCACGATGGTGGCCCCGCATGCACGTCGTGCGGGGCTTTCTGCGTTCCGCAGCAGGCGGCGCGTAGTTCCTGGCCGGGATCGACCCGGATCAGGGAAGAGGTGACACAGGAGGTCACATCAGCACCGAACCTCGAATTAACGAGCGCATCCGGGTACCTGAGGTACGGCTTGTCGGCCCGTCCGGCGAGCAGGTCGGGATTGTCTCGATCACCGACGCGCTCCGGCTGGCTCAGGAGTCAGACCTCGACCTGGTTGAGGTCGCGCCGACGGCGCGGCCGCCGGTCTGCAAACTGATGGACTACGGCAAGTTCAAGTATGAGTCGGCTCTCAAGGCTAGAGAGTCGCGCAAGAACCAGGCGCAGACCGTCATCAAGGAGATCAAGATCCGCCCGAAGATCGACCCGCATGACTACGGCACCAAGAGGGGCCATGTCGAGCGGTTCCTCCGGCAGGGTGACAAGGTCAAAGTGACCATCATGTTCCGCGGTCGCGAGCAGTCCCGGCCCGAACTTGGCTACAAGCTGCTCCAGCGACTCGCCGTAGATGTCGAGGAACTTGGCTTCGTTGAGTCGCAGCCGAAGCAGGACGGCCGGAACATGATCATGGTGATCGGTCCGCACCGTAAGAAGGCCGACACGAGGACGGTGCGCGGTCCGGAGCGGGCGAGCGCCCGTGCGGCCGCACCTACGGCCGCGTCCAGTCTGGACGAGCTGATGACCATGGACGCAGCTGCCTTCCGCGAATCCGTCGCGTCCTCCGTAGGTGCGATGCCAGTCGGCGGAGCATCAGCGGAACCGTCGAATGTGACGGAGAACCGAGCTGATCCGCAGGAGCCACCGGCGGCGATGCCGAGGCCGAGTCGGCCTGCGGCGCAGGCCGCAGCGGCTAGGCCAGCGCCTGCCGCACCGGCAGCGCCGAGTCCGTCTGCTCCGAGGCCCGCGTCGGCTGCTCCGAGGCCTGGTCCTGCTGCTGGCAATCCTGCGCCGGCTGCTCCGAGGCCTGGTCCTGCTGATGGGGAAGCGGTCAAGCCGGCTGCTCCGAGGCCTGGCCCGGCTGGCGGCGATGCTGCGCCGGCTGCTCCGAGGCCGGCTGCTCCGAGGCCGTCCGGGCCTAGGCCCGCAGCACCCAAGCCTGCCGCGCCCAAGCCGAGCGCTCCACGGTCGGCACCGAAGCCAGGTGACACCCGACCCGTGCCCGGCCCACGCCCGAGGGCGGCCGAGCACGGCGCCGCACCAGCCGAGACGGGACGCTGACCGGCCAGCGCGCACGAAACGCGCCCGCGGCGACAGATGTCGTCGGCGGGACGACACAGGACGCGTGCCGAAGGCACGCCAGGAACGAGGGATGCGGCGACATGCCGAAGATGAAGACACACAGCGGTGCCAAGAGGCGGTTCCGCGTGACAGGTACCGGCAAGATCGTGCGCCGCCGCGCGAATCGCGCTCATTTGCTTGAGCACAAGTCGAGCAGGCGGACCCGCCGCCTGGCGAACGAAGTGACGGTCGCCTCCGCCGACCAGAAGAAGATGCTGAAACTGCTGGGCAAGTGACCCGGTCCGCCGCAAGGGAGTCGAATACATGGCACGCGTAAAGCGGGCGGTCAATGCCCATAAGAAGCGCCGGGTTGTCCTAGAGCGGGCAAGCGGCTACCGAGGTCAGCGGTCCCGGCTGTATCGCAAGGCCAAGGAACAGTCGCTGCACTCGATGACCTATGCCTACCGGGACCGCAAGGATCGTAAGGGCGCCTTCCGCAGGCTCTGGATTCAGCGTATTAACGCTGCGGCACGGGCCGAGGGGATCACCTATAACCGGTTCATCCAGGGCTTGAAGATCGCTGGCGTCGATGTTGACCGCAGAATGCTGGCCGACCTGGCCGTCGCCGACCCCGGCGCATTTTCGGCGCTGGTCGAGGTCGCTCGCCATGCACTCCCGGCCGACGTGGACGCGCCCCGCGCGGCTGCGGCCTAAGTGCGGTGGCCCGGCCGAGGCATTGTGGCTGAGGCGTTGTGGCTGGAGCATTGTGGCTGAGCTAGCCAGCACCAGGTCACCACGGGTGCGGGCCGCACGGCAGCTGGCCAAGCGGGCGCTGCGGGAACGGTCCAGGCTCTTCCTCGCCGAAGGTCCGCAGGCGGTCAGGGAGTCGCTCGCTAGCCCGGAGGGCAAGCGCGGCGCGGACCGGCCCGCGTCGATTACTGAGCTGTTCGTCACGGCACCGGCCCGGTCGCGTCATAGCGAGCTGGTCGGTGCCGTGACGGGCTCCGGCGTTCCGGTACACGAGGTCAGCGGCGAGGTGATGGCGGAGCTGGCCCAGACCGTGACACCGCAGGGTTTGCTCGCGGTCTGTCGGTTCACGGACGTTCCCCTGGCCGAACTGGTGTCGGCCACGCCCCGGCTGGTGGTGCTGCTGGCGAACATCCGGGACCCGGGTAACGCCGGCACCGTGCTGCGTACCGCGGATGCCGCCGGCGCGCAGGGAGTGATCTTCGCTGACGCCTCGGTCGACCCGTACAACAGCAAGTGCGTCCGGTCGTCGGCCGGATCACTGTTCCACCTGCCAGTCGTGCTCGGCGTCTCAGTTCGCGACGCAGCTGCCGCGCTGCGCGGTGCAGGGCTGGCGGTGCTCGCGGCCGATGGAAATGCCCGGCTGGGTCTGGACGAACTCGACGGCGCGGGACGGCTCGCGCTTCCGACCGCATGGCTCTTCGGCAACGAGGCCTGGGGACTGCCAGCCGACCTGCTCGCGCTCGCCGACGAGGCGGTCGCGGTACCGATCTACGGCAGGGCGCAAAGCCTGAACCTGGCGGCCGCAGCCGCGGTCTGCCTGTACTCGTCAGCACGCGCCCAGCACAGGGGTGCCGCTCAGCCGGTCTGACGCGCTAGGCTCTGATCACATTGTGTCATGAGTAACCCAAGGTTGGGTCACCGGTTGGTGGCCGGTGACGCAACCTTGTCGGCCATGGGCTACCCCCCGGACCCGAGGCCGCAGTATCGGCGCGCCGGGGCGGCGGTCGGGCGAAGGTGGCAGTCCAGGTGGACGGGATAGGGCCAGGTCAGGCGAGCGCACTGCCGTCGCCCGGCATTCCGTCGCTGACTCGCCTGACTGGCGCTTCAAGCCCAGTAGCCGACCTGGCTAGTTCGGACCTGGTTAGTTCGGACCTGGCTAATTCGGACCTGGCTAATTCGGACCTGGCTAGTTCGGACCTGGCTAGTTCGGACCTGGTCAGTGCTGACGAGCTGCCCGACGGGCTAGTCGTCGCGGACCACCGCGGCCGGGTCGTTATCTTCAACATCGCCGCTGAGCGACTGACCGGAATTCCGGCCAAGCGTGCGCTCGGCCAGGATCTGCGCGTCGCGCTGCCGCTGACCGACCAGGATGGCCGCTGCTGGTGGCAGCAATCGCGGCCTTATGACGGCCTGTGGATCCGGACCAGGCACCCGGAGCGGCCGCTCCATCTGGCCGACGGCACGGAGGTGCTCGTGAGCGTCGGTTACGTGCGTAATCCGCGCGACGACGGCCCGCGGGCGGCCTGGCACTGCGAGCCGGGCACGGTGCGGCGGCTGACGATCACGCTGCGCAGCGCGCAGCAGCGGGCCAGGCTGGAGCGCACCAGGGCTGACCTGGTATCTACCGTGGCCCACGAGCTGCGTTCCCCGCTGACCAGCGTCAAGGGCTTCACCGCGACGCTGCTGGCTAAATGGCCCAGGTTCACCGACGATCAGAAGCGGTCCATGCTGGAGACCGTCAACGCGGATGCTGACCAGATCGGAAGAGCACACGTCTGAACTCCAGTCACCTTGTAATCTCG
>OCZU010003428.1_pt1 | contig 10004 bp, 6 predicted proteins | sample 1539001 | NCBI WGS metagenome assembly OCZU01 (sample SAMEA3539306, study PRJEB22396) | soil metagenome | biome: tundra; feature: field; material: soil | place: USA | collected 2010-05 | depth 0.15 m | reverse complement strand
GAGCCGGGCGTTGCCCGTGCTCATTTCAGTGACGAGGGGAGCATGTTGTGACAGGACCGCAGCACACGCTGGCGCGCGGGTACCGGGGATTAAGCGTCCTTGCCTGCGCCGTCGGTGCTTTCGCGCTGGCCTCTACAGCCGTGCCTGCCGCTGCAGCGACTGCGCACCAGGCAGCCAGCGCTTCGCATGTCGTCAAGGCCACCGGCGGCAAGGTGACCTTGCACCGGAGAGGCACGGTCAACCTCCGGGCGCTCGCCAGGGCCGACGCACGCCGGGCCAAGGCTGGCGCGGCCAGGACCGCTGCCCCCGCGGCGAATGAACACGAGGCGCCGCTGCGGCTGCTTCACTCAGCCGGGCGGCGGGCCACGGCAGGAAAGGCCGTGACGGCCGGCAGCCTGACCGGTTTCACCAACGGCAACGTGGCCGGCGAGCGCGGCTTCGATGGCCTGACCTCTGCCATCAACGCTGCCAATAACCCCGTCATCGGCGATGTCAGCCCGCCCGATCAGGGCCTGGCCGTGGGCGCGAGCCCGGCCGGCACGGCGGTCGTGGAGTTCATTAACCAGTCGCTGAACATTTACTCGCCGAAGGGCAAGTCGCTCCTCGGCGCGATCCCGGGCTTCCAGGTGTTCGGCATCCCGGCGAACTCGTTCCTGAGCGATCCCCGGGCGTACTGGGACCCGCAGACCCATCACTGGTTCCTGACCATGTTCACCGTCGGTGACGGCGTTTCCGCGCCGCTGAGCACCCAGTACATCGCGGTCAGCCAGACCACCAGCCCGTTCGGTGCATTCACCGTGTTCAGCATCGACACCTCCGACAGCGGCAACACCAGCGGCGGCTGCCCGTGCCTGGGTGACTTCGATCAGGTCGGGGCAGACAACAGCGGTTTCTACATCGCGACCAACGAGTTCTCAGTCGACGGGCCCAACTTCAACGGATCCGTCCTGTACGCCGCCTCCAAGAGCGGGCTGATCACCGCCGCCCGGGGCAACGGCCCGGCGCCGGTGGTGCAGACCTACCGCGTGGCGACCGCGGGTGACCCGTTCGCCGCCTACCACCTGTCCCCGTCCTCGGTGACACAGGGCGCGCAGTTCCCCAACACCGAGTACTTCGTCGAATCCAACGCGAACACCAACTTCGGTTCCGGCCTGGAGGTCTACGCGCTGCTCAATACCGGCAGCCTCAACGCCGGCGGGCGGCCGACCCTGGTGTCGACAACGGTCGGCACCGAGGATTACTCCACCCCGCCGAACGCCTCCCAGAAGAGCGGCCCGTTCCCGCTCGGCCAGTCCCTCGGCCAGACCGGGGTCGCGATGCTGCAGACGGACTTCGACGCGGTCCAGGAGGTCACCGACGCGGGCGGCCAGCTCTACGCAGAGCTGTCCACCGGCTTCAACTTCGGCACCGGCCAGAACTCCGGCGCCGCATGGTTCGTCCTGAACCCGACGCCCGGCAGTAGCTCGGTCAGCGCAACGCTGGCCAGCGACGGATACCTGAAGACCAGCCAGGACCTGCTCTACCCGGTCATCGGCGTGAACTCCAGCGGTCACGGCTACATGAACTTCGCCTTCTCCAGCACCAGCCGCAACCCCAGCACCGGCTACGTGAAGTTCAGCGGAACCAGCGGACCGTCCGGCAACGTGCACATCGCCGCGCACGGCGTAAACCCGCTGGACGACTTCACCTGCTACCCGCCGTTCTCCACCGGCCAGTGCCGGTACGGCGACTACTCCATGGCGCAGAACTACAACGGGAAAATCTACATGGCCTCCGAGTACGTCGCGCCACAGCCCAGGGACGCCAACAGCAACTGGGGCACCAGGATCTGGTCCGCCCCCGTGCCGTAACCAGCAAGCAGAATCGCCCGCCATCCTGAGCGGGCAGGAAAGGATGACCATCCGGCCGGGGGACGCGGCAGCCGCCGCGTCCCCCGTCGGCGTGGTAGGGGCGGGCAAGGCCAAGCCCCAGGTCACCGCGTGGTCTCAACAACGTTGCCTCCACCGCGTTGCCGCAGCCGAGCAGGCTTAGCCCGGCGAGATCACTAGCGGCATAGGTGCCGCATGCGGCGCTGTCGGCCTCGTGCTTGCCCTCCCTGTGACACCGCAGCCAGCCGGGAACGGGAACAGCGCCGGTGTGTGCCGCCGCCCAGCGGACACGCTGAGCCGGTAACGCCGCCAGAACCGCGGCGGGCACGAATGAATGCCCGCCCGGAGTCCAGGCGGGCGGGCGGCGCAATCGCCACGGACCGGCACAGCGCCAGCGGAGCCGCCGAGAGTCACGACCGCGACCCGGGTCAGCCGGACCCGGCCGGGCGGCGCGATACGGGCCTGGCCCATAGCATGGCGCCCGCGGCGCAGCGAGCTCCGGCAGCGTGCTGCGGAACTGGCCGACGTGACGGCGGTGCGGTGATCGGCTACCCGGTGCGGCGATCGCGGGTCAGCAGCGGCAGCAGCGCGGCCGCTGGCGATGGTTGCCCCGCCGCAACCCGCGACAAAGAACACGACCACCGCCAGCACCAGCGCCGGGCCTACCGTTGACCTGATCCGAGTCCTCATCATGCGACCTCCCGCCTGGCTGAGGCTTGGACCTCTGACGCGCAGAAGCGGCCGTCGGTTCCGTGCTTGTCACGCCTGCTGTCCTGGTTCCACCTCGCCGTCACGTTGGCCAGCCTCGGGTCAGCGGTGATTCACCTATTGGCCGCACCGGAACAGCGCATTCAGCCTTCCGCAGATGCCGCCGGACGCGACGACACAACGGGCTGTCCGCGGCCATGAGAGAGCCGGCGCCCGGCTCAGCTTTCAGGACGCTGCCGGCAATGGGCGGTTTGGGTCTTGACCATGATCGTGCGCCTTGTTAAGTTCCGCGCGTGTCACTGTTCCTCCTCAGAGGGGAGCCACCCACAGTGGCGTCGGTGGTTCCTGCCCTGCCTGGGCGGGCCTAACGAGAGGTGAACGCGCATGAGAGGTCGGGCGTCAATGCGACATCGGTCGGCGTGGGTGCTGTTCATGGCGCCCGTGATGGCGATAGTGGGCATCACCATGGCCGCATCGAGCCAGGCAGCCGTGCAGAGCCCGGCGCGGACGGCGAGCGTGGCTGGAAGCAACGCGACGGCGCAGGTGAAGCCGAATCCCGTGAACCAGCTGGACTGCAACGGGTACAGCACGAAATACAAGGCACTCAACCCTGGCATGAAGGCGCACTGCACCGACCCGTTCCGGACGCACACGGTGAAGTACGACGGCAAGAACGTCACCCGCGGTTATCGCTTCCAGGACAACGGCCACTACATCGGGCACGACGAGCCCAGCGTCAAGTTCATCTCGCACGCGGCCGGGTCGGGCAACACGATGACCTACTTCGCGAAGCTGCCCAGGGACCCGAAGAAGCGGCCCACCGCCAGCGGCAGCGTGACGGACTACAACGAGCTGAGCATCGCCCCGTGGTTCGGGCTGCCAATGTGCGACCCGAAGTCCGATCCGCAGAACCCCTGCAAGCCGGACAGCGACAGCAACACCGGGACCGGCCTCGCGACCGACGCCGGCTCCGCGTTCATGGAGCTTCAGCTGTACCCGCCCGGGTATGCGCCGTTCGCTGACAACATGAGCTGCACCAGGACCAAGTGGTGCGCGGCAATGACCATCGACAGCCTTGAGTCCAAGTTCCACTTCGTCGGCCTAAACCCGGCTTGCGAGGAGCCCATCAACTTCGCCTATCTGCAGCGCAACGGCGTGCCAGCCGGACCGCCGAGCCCGCAGCTGGCCGATGTCGCATCGGAGACACCGAATGCGCACACGCTGCGGATGAGCCCCGGAGACGTGCTGAAGGTTTCGATCAGCGACCCGGCAGCCGGCTTCACGACCAGGATCACGGACCTGACCACCGGCAAGAGCGGCTTCATGGTCGCCAGCGCCGGTAACGGGTTCATGAATACCAACTACAAGACCTGCGCCGGGACGCCGCACACCTTCCACGCCGAGTACAACACCGCCAGGAAGCAGAACCAGGTGCCCTGGGCCGCGCTCCAGGGCGGCGTGCTCATGCAGCAGGAGATCGGCCACTTCGAGTCCTGCAATTCCGTGGCGCACCGCCTCCCGTTCACCATTGCCGGGGCGTTCTCCGATCCGAAGGTGTTCCAGACCTGCATGGGCGGTTCTGAGGGCAAGCAGGCCGTCGGCGAAGGACCGTGTAATCCCAGCACCGGCATCTGCCAGAACTCGACGACCGAGGGCACGAAGGGCCCGGTAGCCTGCCCGACCAACAACGCAGGGAGCGGCGCGCTCTGCGAGTTCGCCGACGGTGCGTGCTTCCCGAAGGGGAACCGGGTGGTGATGATCAACGGAGTGGCAAGGAAGGAGCATACGAAGATCGCCGGATGCCTGGACAGCTCCTTCCAGAACGGTGACCTGGACTTCGACGGAACCTCCTACCAGGCCAGCACCTGGCCCGATGGGAGCCGGAACCACCCGACCGCGTTCAGGTACATAGGGCCGTTCACCGGCCCTGGGCATCCGTACCCGCAGATTCAGTTCGAGTCGGATGCGCCGGCTTCGGAGTCGCTGTGTGATACCACCACCGGCACTGGCTGCGTGCTGAAGCCGCTGGGTTCGGACTTCTATCCGTTCTGGAGCCTGAACAACAGCCAGCGCCTGCGGCGGGTGCATGCTCCGCGCGCTGCCTGCGTCTGGAACTTCGGCAACGTTCTGCCCGGCGTGACCAAGCGGACCTTCGGAAAGGACGCCCAGTACGGCGCGCCTGACCTAGCGGTGTTCGGCGGCACGAGCATCAGCAAGGTGTTCCGCAACCCGGCCGTCAACGGAAACTGTCCCTCGTTCAACCTCAAGTAACCGCAGCACGCTCGGCGCCAGGCCAGGCGTCAGCGCATGAGCCGGCCTGCCCCGCACGTCCCGCGTGCGGGGCAGGTGCCGTTTTAGAGGTCGGCCGCGGTGGTGTTGGCGCCGCTGATCACCACGGCGACGGTCTCGCCGGGCCCGGGCACGTACTGGCCGGACAGCAGGGCCGCCAGCGCCGCGCAGCCGCCAGGCTCGGCTACCACCCGGAGCCGGTCCCAGAGCAGCTGCTGCGCCCGCAGGATGGCATCGTCGCTGACCAGGACGACGCTGCCGGAGTACCGGGAGATCACCGCGAATGTCAGCTCGCCGACCCGGCGGGGGGCAAGCGAGTCGACAGCCACGCTCCCGACGGGGGCATCGACTGGCTGCCCGGCCCTGACCGCGCAGGTGAGCGTCGGGGCGTCTTCCGGCTCGGCGCCGACGACCCGGAGCCGGCCGGCATAAGCCGCCGAGATACCGGCCAGCAGCCCGCCGCCGCCGACCCCGGCCAGCACGGTAGTGACGGCGGGCGCCTGCTGGCCGAGCTCGATCGCGACCGTCCCGGCGCCGAGCATGGTCTCGACCTGGTCATAGGCATGGATCAGCAGCGCCCCGGAGTCCGCCGCCGCGCGCTGGCTCAGCGCGAGCGCATCGGAGTACGAGGCGCCGGACACGACCAGGCCGGCGCCGTACGCGCGGATCCTGGCGACCTTCGCGGCCGATGACACCTCCGGCACGAAGATCCGGGCCGGCACCCCGAGCACCCCGGCAGCATAGGCGACCGCCGCGCCGTGATTGCCGCCGGACGCCGCGACCACGCCTGCCGCGGGCACGTCGCGCCGTAGCAGGTTGGCGAACGCGCCGCGGGCCTTGAACGACCCGGCCTGCTGCAGCTGCTCCAGCTTGACGACAAGCTCGCCAGCGGCCAGGCCAAGGTCGGCACCGTCGATGCTGATCACGGGCGTGCGGCGGATGTACGGCCGGATCAGCCCGGCCGTCGCCGCGATGGCCGCGCGGGTAACCGCTGCGGCGCTGCCCGTTGCGTTTCCGGCGCTGCCCGTTGCGTTTCCGGCGCTGCCCGTTGCGTTTCCGGCCTGGCCCGGCGGCTGCTCAGCGGGCGCCAATGCCGCTCATCAGCTCGGCCACCAGCCGCCTGGCATAGCCGGGCTCGACCGGCACATCGCCATACCTGCTACGGGCGAGCACCGCGCCAGTCAGCATGAACAGCGCCGCGTCGACGTCGGTGTCCTCGCGAAGCTCGCCGGTCACCACGCCGCGGCGCAGCACGGTCCTGAACACGTCGCGGCGCGGCTCGATCACGGTCTCCGCGTAACGCGCCATCAGCCGCGGGTACTTTGTGCCCTCACCGAGCAGCAGCGCGAGCTCGCGGGCCTGGCACGGGTCGGCGAACTGCTCGCACATCGCCTCAAGCAGCACCAGGAGATCCTCCCGCACCGACCGGCCGCGCGGCTTCGGCAGCGGCGCCTTGAGCCCGGCGATCGCCGCCAGCAGGAGGTCTTCCTTGCCCGGCCAGCGGCGGTAGATCGTTGCCTTGCCGACTCCGGCCCGCGCGGCGACCTTCTCGATGCACAGGCCGGCCGCGCCCGACTCGGCGAACAGGCTCAGCGTGGCGTCGATGATCGCGCGATCCGCCCGCTCGCTGCGCGGGCGCCCAGGCCGTCGCTGCCCGGCCGGCGAGGAACTCTCGCTCACCGCCGCCACCTCAGCCGCCGCCGGGTGCGCCGCCGCGTCCCCGGCATCGACCATGGTCGTGCTTGCCGTGCTCATGCCGCATCACCTCAGCTCCGCGCCGGCCGCCTCGGCCGGCTTTGCGGCGCTATCGGCGACGGGTACCGCCCCATCGCCCGTGCCAGTAAAACCAGCATCATTGGTTACAACGCCGCTGGCCGGTCTCCCGTTGCTTGTAATCGCGCTGCTTGTGGCCGCGTTGCTTGTGATCGCGGGCCTGCGCCCTGGCATCCAGATCGCCAGCACGACCGCGCCGAGCACCGCGATGCTGAACGAGATCACCGAGGTCAGGTGCATGGCGTGCACGAACGACTGGTCGGCCGCCGCCAGCAGGCTCCGGCCGGCCGGGCCGAGGTGCTGTGCGGCCGCCTGCGTTGCCGCGATCGACGCGGTCGCCGAGTTCCTCGCGGCCGGCGGCAGCACGCTGAGATGCGGCGCAAGCTGCGCGCGGTAGGCCTGGGCCAGGATCGAGCCGAGCACGGCCACGCCGAGCGCGACCGCGACCTGGCGGGAGATGTTGGTGATCGCCGAGCCGGCGCCGCCGCGGTCCCGCGGGACGACCGACATCACCGACTCGGTGGCCGGCGGCATCACGGTGCCCATCCCGGCGCCCTGGACGAAGAACGTCACCTCGAGCACCCAGATCGGTGTGCTGGTGCCCAGCAGGTGGTAACCGGCCATCGCGACCGCCACCAGCAGCAGCCCGGCAGCGCACACGATCTTCGCGCCGTACCGCCGGACCAGGATCGCGCTGCGCGGCGCGAGCAGCAGCTGGCCAGCGGCAAGGGGGATCGTCAGCAGGCCGGCATGCAGCGGACTGTAATCCCGGACGTTCTGCAGGTAGAAGCTGGTGAAGAAGAAGGCGCCCGCCAGCGCGAAGAACACCAGTGCGATCGCGCCAGCCGCGGACGACAGCCGCGGGTCGCGGAACAGCCGCACGTCGAGACTTGGGTGCTCGATCCTCGACTCGTACCAGCCGAAGGCCGCGAGCACGGCAAGCCCGCCGAAGACCGGCCCGAGCACGTCGCCGCGCAGCCAGGAGCCCGTGTCACCGCCCTGGATGATGCCGAACACCACGAGCACCAGGCCGGTGATGGACATCAGCACGCCCAGGTAGTCGATCCTGCCCGGCTGCCTGCTCTTCGACTCGGGCACCAGGAACGCGATGGCGACCACGCCGGCCGCGGTCAGCGGCACGTTGATCAGGAAGACCGAGCCCCACCAGAAGTGGTCGAGCAGCAAGCCGCCGGCGATCGGGCCCGCGGCGATGGCCAGCCCGACCGCCCCGGCCCAGATCCCGATGGCCCGGGGCCGTTCCTTCGGGTCGAAGACGGTCGTGATGATGGACAGCGTCTGCGGCATGACCGCGGCGCCGCCCAGGCCCATCAGTGCCCTGGCCAGGATGAGCTGCGTGGGCGTCTGGGCATAGGACGACAGCAGCGAGGCAAGGCCGAACATGGTCATGCCGATCATCAGCATGCGCTTGCGGCCGATCCGGTCGCCGATCACGCCGAACGTGAAGAGCAGCCCGGCGAACACGAGCGTGTAGGAGTTGATTGCCCATTCCAGCTGACTCTGGCTCGCGCCAAGTCCGCCCTTAGGCTCGGAGATCGTCTTGAGCGCGATGTTCAGGACCGTGTTGTCCAGGACGATCGCGACCAGGCTGATGATCAGGACGCTGAGGATGATCCATCGGCGCCGCTGGATTGTCTGCGGATCCATGCTGTCCTTCGGCTAGCCGGGGAAGCCTCGCCCGGCGGGTGATGTTGTGCGCTACGGCTGCCGTGGCACTGCCTGCGGCACCACTAACTATCGATACGATACGTCATCGTATCGCATTTGGCCAAGGGACTTTCGGACCTGTTCCGCGAAAGCACGGCATGTCATGATCGAGCTGTCCGGGGACGCCGCAGGGGCGCCTCGAGACATGGAGGATCCGGATGACATCTGAGGATGGCTCGGGCACGGCCGCGACCAGCCAGCGGACCGCGGCGCCGGGTGAGCCGCTGTACGGCGGCAAGGCCGGACGGCGTCTTACCGTCCGCGACCTCGCCGCAGCCAAGGCACGCGGCGAGAAATGGCCCATGCTCACCGCCTACGACGCGCTGACCGCGCGGGTCTTCGACGAGGCCGGGATACCGGTGCTGCTCGTCGGCGATTCCGCCGCGATGGTCGTCTTCGGGTACGACACGACCATCCCGGTCAGCGTTGACGACCTGCTCCCGCTGACGGCCGCCGTGGTACGCGGCAGCAGCCGGGCCATGGTCGTCGCCGACCTGCCGTTCGGCTCCTACCAGGCGTCGCCGCAGGCGGCGCTGGCCGCGGCGACCCGGTTCCTGAAGGAGGCGGGCGCGCACGCGGTCAAGCTGGAGGGCGGCCAGCGCGTGGTCCGGCAGGTGGAAGAACTCGTCGCCGCCGGCGTCCCGGTGATGGCGCACCTCGGCCTGACGCCGCAGTCGGTCAACGCGTTCGGCGGGTACCGGGTCCAGGGACGCGGCGAGGACGGCGAGCAGCTGCTGCGCGACGCCAAGGCGCTGCAGGCCGCTGGCGCCTTCTCGGTCGTGCTGGAGTGCGTGCCCGCGCAGCTGGCCGCTGCCGTCACGGAAAGCCTCACGATCCCGACGATCGGGATCGGCGCGGGCCCGGACTGCGACGCGCAGGTACTCGTCTGGCAGGACATGGCGGGACTCACGCCGCGGACCGCAAGGTTCGTGAAGAAGTACGCGGACGTCGCGGGGACTCTCCGGCAGGCAGCCCAGTCGTTTGCCGGCGAGGTCGCCGGGGGCGAGTTCCCGACGCAGGAGTACTCCTACAGCTGATCAGCCACTGGCCAGGCAGCTGCCGCGCAGGCAGCGTTAAAGCAAAAGCTATATATCGGTAATCCGCAGGCCGGCATGCGCCTTGTACCGGCGGTTGACCGAGACCAGGTTCGCGGTCAGGGCCTCGACCTGACCGCAGTTGCGGAGCCGGCCCGCGTAGACGCCGCGCATCCCGGGTATCCGGCCGGCCAGCGCCTGGACCAGGCCGGTGGCCTGCCGGTCGTCACCGAGCACGAGCACGTCCAGGTGGACCTCGGCCACCTCGGGGTCGAGCAGCAGCACTGCCGACACGTGGTGGAACGCGCCGACCACCCGGGTGCCCGGCAGCACGGCGGCGGCCTGCTGGGCCGCGCTGCCCTCGGCGACAGGCAGCGGGTAGGCGCCGCGCGCGTCGAAGCCGAGCGGGTTGACGCAGTCGATCAGGATCTTGCCGTCGAGTACCCCGGCGAGCGATTCCAGCAGGTCCCGGTGCCCCTCCCAGGGAACGGCCGCGATCACCACGTCGGCACTGGCGGCCGCATCGGCGTTGGTGGCGCCGGTCAGCTGCGGCGGGCTGCCGATGCTGGCCGCGGCGGCCGCCGCCCGGCCCGCGTCCCTGGAGCCG
>OCZU010003427.1_pt1 | contig 10005 bp, 9 predicted proteins | sample 1539001 | NCBI WGS metagenome assembly OCZU01 (sample SAMEA3539306, study PRJEB22396) | soil metagenome | biome: tundra; feature: field; material: soil | place: USA | collected 2010-05 | depth 0.15 m | reverse complement strand
AAACCTTGCGAAATCAACGCGACTGTTACCGAGCCGCGACCGTAAGGGAGCGGTTTCCCCAAAACCGTTAAGCACCCCCGCCGGTGGGGTTCGCGGTTCCGCCTGCCGCCGGTATGATATACTCCCCGGATGGCCGTTCCCGCCGGGCTCCATGCTCCCCGGCACGCTGCAATCGTCCGCATCACTCACTGGATCACCACACTGTGCTTCTTTGCCTTGCTCGTCACCGGAATTGAAATTGTCATCTCTCACCCGCGCTTCTATTGGGGCGAAACCGGCAACGTCCTAACGCCTGCGCTGTTCGCTCTGCCGATTCCGGCCTCGCGTTCAACTGTGCCGACCGGCTACGGATTCGTGCTGCCGGACCAGAACGGCTGGAGCCGCTATCTTCACTTTCAAGCCGCTTGGGCCGCGGTATTGACCGGCTTGGTATATGCCGTCTTCGGCCTGTTTACACGCCATTTCCGGACGAATTTGCTCCCGGCCGGCGCCGATCTCTCATGGCGGTCGATCTCTGGCTCAATCGCGAACCACCTGCGATTCAAGCCGCCGGGTGAAGCGGAAGACTGGTCCTATAATGTGCTCCAGCGCCTCGCCTATCTGTTCGTAGTCTTCGTGCTGTTCCCCCTGGCGATCTGGACGGGTCTGGCGATGTCTCCCGCCATCGCGTCCGTGTTTCCCATGGCTGTCACTGTGTTCGGCGGCCAGCAATCCGCGCGGACGATTCATTTCTTCGTCTCCGTGTTTCTGGTAGCCTTCCTCCTGGTCCACATCGTGATGATTTGTCTTGCCGGGTTCAGAAACCGCATGCGAGCCATGATCACGGGCCGCGCCGGCGCACATAAGGAGCACGCATGAGCAACCTCTCACGCCGCAAATTGATTACCAGCGGGCTTGCCGCAACGGCGGGTGCGTCCGGCTTGGCCGTGGCCGCCAGACTTGCGGCTCGATATGGCCTTATCCCGCCCGATCGCGGCAGCGTCTACGGTCCCGGCGAAACGCTGACCTATGCCGCCCAGCGGCTGCTGACGCGCTCCTCACTGGCCCGTGAGTTCCCGCGCAGCCAGATTTCGAATCCTCCGTTCGCCAACGGCGAGCCTTTCCAGGACGACGCCTTTAAGCGCCTTCAGGCCGCAGGGTTCGTGGACTGGCGGGTCGCCGTCGACGGCATGGTGGCCCGCCCTGCATCGTTCTCTCCTGCCCAACTCAAAAGCTATCCCTCCAGTAGCCAGATCACTCATCTGGCCTGTGAAGAAGGCTGGTCCTTTATTGCCGAGTGGACCGGAGTGCCGCTATTCCACGTCCTGAACGTCGCGGGTATCCTCCCGCAAGCCAGGTATGTGGTCTACTTTTCGATGCAGCCCGGCTGGTGGGACAGCATCGATATGGCCGATGCACTGCATCCCCAGACTCTCATAACCTACGGAATGAATGGCGGTGCGCTTCCCGTGGGCCACGGCGGTCCGATTCGTCTGCGCGTCCCGCGCCAGCTCGGCTACAAGAACGTGAAGTATATAACCCGCCTGACGGTCACCGATAGCCTGAAAGGGTTCGGCAAGGGCTTGGGCTCCGCGCCGCCGGAAGGTGGTTATGCCTGGTACGCAGGCATCTGACAAGGCGCCTTTCTCCTCTCTCTACAGGTCGAACAAATACTTGCCCACAGTAGTTAAAGAGAGGGCCGCCTGGCTCTCATGGGCATATGAGATATACGAAACGCTGGTTTCGCGTTTTGGAGCCACGTAAAAGGCACGCGGGCGAAACAGCGCAGCCGTATCTCCTCAATTCACGCCCCGGCATTCAGCCGGGCACTGTTGGCGCCTCAAATGCGCCTCCAAAGGCGCTCGGGCACTCTAGAGGCCTCCTAGGTTCTGGTGAGCAGCGGCCCCGGTGAAATTTGAGATTGCTCGGAAGTGTGAGTTACCTTAGAAAGGACGAGGCTTCAGGTGGAAACTAACGCTTTTCAAAGGACTCGGATTTGGAGGAGCACGCTAGGCGCCGAGGGTCCCGACGATAGCACGCCGGGACGCGACAGGTTGCGGCAAGCATTCTTGACTTTTCGGGAGCGAGCGGGCCACCTGGCGGCCGAGATTTCGAGAGACCTCCCACAAATGACCGTCCACGACCTTACTCACGTGGATGCCCTTTGGGAAATGGCTGATCTCCTTTGTGACGACAGCCAAATCCTGAACCCTTGCGAAGCATTCGTTCTTGGCGGTGCGTTTCTCGTGCACGACCTCGGCATGTCCCTGGCCGCATACCATGAAGGTATATCCGCCCTGTCCGGTAACCCAATCTACCGGGACGCGTTGGTTGCGCAGCTGGAAGAGCGCCTCGGCAGACCACCACTGGAGTCGGAGATTCAAATAGCGACTGATGTAGATCGTCAGGTGGCCGTGGGGCAGGTGCTCCGATCCTTACATGCCCAGTTGGCCGAGACCCTCGTCTCATCTGTCTGGAAAGATCCGCGCGATGGCTCCGAGATGTACCTCCTCGACGATTCCGAACTGCGTCACGAGTTCGGCCGGACGATAGGGCGAATAGGCGCCAGCCATTCGTGGCCGGTCCCGCAGCTTTTCGCCGAATTATCAGAAACACTCGGCTCCCCCATTCATTTTCCAAGAGAGTGGAAAGTCGATCCACTCAAGCTTGCATGTCTGCTTCGACTTGCGGACGCGATCCATCTCGATGCACGCCGGGCGCCGGCCTTCTTGTTCGCCATAAAAGACCTCAGCGCCGAAAGCAGAAAGCACTGGGGTTTCCAAAGCCGCCTGCATCAGCCGATAGTCGAGGGCGACCGATTAGTCTACAGCTCTGGACAGGCTTTTCCTGTCTCCGACTCCGAGTCATGGTGGCTCTGCCTGGAGACTCTCAAGATGGTCGATAACGAACTGAGGCAAGTTGACTCGCTGTTGTCCGACACCGGAAGACCGCGTTTCTTGGTTCGCGCCGTCGCCGGAATCGAGGAGCCATCTCGATTGGCAAAGTTTATTCCCACCGCCGGATGGACTCCGGTTGACACGCGGATTCGCGTGAGCAACGTGGCTGGACTGGTCAGCAAGCTCGGGGGAGCGGAGCTCTACGGCCCAAACGCGGCAGTTCCCCTTAGAGAACTGATCCAAAATGGCTGCGACGCGATTCGTGCGCGCCGTCTGATCGAGAAGAGAGCGGATGTATGGGGGGACATTAGGGTTCATACGTGGAAGGCGGAAAGGTCGGATTGGATCGAGGTCTGTGATACGGGGATAGGGATGTCGGCCCGCGTGCTTACCGGACCCTTCCTGGACTTTGGCAACAGCTTCTGGCGTTCTGGTCTGGTTCAGCAAGAGCTTCCTGGCCTCCGTGGCGCGGGGTTCGAATCAATTGGCCGGTACGGCATTGGCTTCTTCTCGACTTTTATGTGGGGCGACCAAGTGAGGGTGATCACCCGTCGGTTTGACGAAGGCCCCCGCGAAACAAGGGTTCTTGAGTTCGTGCAGGGATTGCGGCAGCCGCCCATCCTGAGGCCGGCAAAACAAGATGAGCAGCTTAGCGAACCCGGCACGACGGTTCAGATCCGGCTAATGCGGCCTCTGAAGGTGCCCGGCGGTTTACTCTGCGGTGACGGCGGTGAACGGGCTTCGTTATCTATGGTGTGCGCCCGAATTTGCCCCGCCTCGGCAGTTTCGATCTCCGTTAGCGAAGACTCATCACCCTGGCGAAAAGTAGTTTCTGCCAATGACTGGGAGTCGGTGCCTCCAAAGCGGCTAATAATGCGCGTTCTGACCGAGTATCCCGACGTTGATTCGGCCGAACGCGAAAAACACGCCCAGCGGTGGGCACAGAACATCAGGGTGGCAAGAGACGACAATGGCAAGGTGTTGGCGCGCGCTTGCATAGCGCCCACTTGGCGATCGCGCGGTCAGCGAGCCGCGCTGGCCGGGGTCGTTTCCGTCGGTGGCTTTCGCTCGAGCGCTCTCAGCGGGATCGCCGGTGTATTCCTCGGATATGCGTTTCGAGCAGTCAGGGACGTCGGCGTACGTTTCATTGATGGCGGCAGCCTCAGGGATTGGGCGTCTGAGCAGGGCCGGCTGGCCAGACAGGTAACGGATGATCCCGACACTCTCTATGACTGCGCGCAGATTATACGCGCTCTCGGCGGCGAGTGTCCACAGCTCCCGATCGCTGAGCATCATGGAGGATGGTTGACGGGGCAGGAGATAAAGGACCTCGCGAAATCCGCGAACGAGTTCGTGCTGCTGCAGGACGCGGCATTCTCACTATACTTTCATGACGATCGGGACACGCTTCTGCCCCATGTCCTGGTCACGAGCCCTGGAACGCCGGGCATAATCCAGCCAGGCGGCCGTGGGTACGAGATGGACCGCCCATTCATAGATTGGCCGTCTTGGCGAGCGGGCGCCGACCTGAAACAGAATTTTCGGGATCGGACGCTGGAGGGAGAGGTAGTTAAGGCCCTTGCCTCCGGATGGTCAGTCCCAGTTGAACAGGTTCTTCGGGCTTCGGAATTTTCGACGGATGTGAAACCGCTGTATAGGAGGGTTTCGACGAAGGCCTCAACGCGAACCGCTGAAGCTGAAGTCCACGTCTCTGCCATTGTTCGGCGCGACCGTACCTCTCCGTAATTAAGTCGGCCGATGATCGATCAAATACAGAAGCACTCGGCGACCCTGCCCGGCATGTTCGGCGCAAACGGTGGAAGGTTGGCCGCTCTGTCCAAGGCCAGGAGTGAACCGATAATTTTAAGCCGGGGAGGCACCCTGCCAAGCCGAGTAAGCCACTCAGGGACGCTCTCGTAAATTATTGATATTAAATTATTTATATGGGGCGGCTTGTGGGATTCGAACCCACGACTTTCGGAACCACAATCCGATCTCGACTCACCGACGCGCACTACCAAGCATCTAACTCGCTGATTAACAGGAACTGGGGCTTGCCCCGAGGTGCCCCGAAAGCACCCGTGACGGGCAAGGTTACGGGCAAGGTGGATTGGTCCAGACGTCTGGCCGAGATGACCCCGATCAAACCGAGTCTGCTCAGCGTGGGTGGAGTGTCTCCCGACCTCCCGGACACGGGCATTGCAATGAGATCCGTGACTAGGGTCCAGGTCCGTGTTCAGAACACACAAAATCCGCAGGCTGCTTCGGCGCGGATGGAAGTGGCCCGCGCCACCAGGGGGCGTCCAATGAGAAGCGCGCCTTTTATCCCGCGACCGGCCGACGCTGCCCCGAAGATATGCTCTATGAGTGAGGCCCCCGTAATAACGGAAGACTGGCGCCGCCCGCCCGACGTACACCAGTCTTACCCAAACGTTTGATTATTGTCAACTGTATCGTAACGCTAACGCGAAAAACGGCAAACCGGCAGAAAAGATATGTGGGTGACTATGTGGATAGAGCGGACCTTGAATCTTTCGGGATGTCCGCAAGCTGTTGTTTTGGTTGCGGGGGCCTGCTCTGAAGCCATTCATAACGCCCTGGCAGCTTGGCTGGTGCGGCGTTGGGTGCTTCCGAAGAACGGCAGAAGGCCGAACCGGAGTTAACTTCACGTGGGCAAACAGCGTCACGGGCCAAGCGTTAACGGGAATCGAACGTGCCAAGAGCCAGTTCAGTACGGTCCAGGTCGGTCTAAGTGTTTGACTTTACGTCCAGTTGGTGCGGCACCAGCCCCGCCGGACGGGCCACAGATCTCCGACGTGGCAGCGCGATGGCAGCGCACGTCCGCAAGAATTGACCCAGAATCTTGTCCCACGCGCGTAGTGCGGACCGGTAGCACTTGCTGCAGGTTGTCTACTAGAACATCTCGAACTACCAACCTCTATGCGTGGGTCAAGAGCAAGGAATCTAGTAGCGCTGGGCGGTTCGACTCTGCGGCAGCCTGGCCGCCTGTTTTAGCCGCCAGTTGGGAGACGCACGCGGCACGCCTTGCGGTCGGTGCCGTGATGCCACGCATTGAGTACATTTCGGTTTCGTCCGCTACCGTGTGGACTGAGCTGCGGCGCCAAACGGCCGTACGGACCCGTTATGCCCGGCGAAGAAGGCGAGTGCGGGCCGCCATAGCCACGCTTGCGGCCGAGATCGCCATTGGCACTACGCAGGAGCGTGCCTATCTCCAGGCGGTTGAGGGAAAAGGGTTGATAGTCATTGAGCAACGGCCCGGCACTTCAGCCGTCCGTGAATTTCTCCGACATCAGGCCTTCGACAGTGAGATCGGAGAAAAGCCTTGGCCGCATCTTTTGGGGGTGGCTGCATGAGCGCAGCAGCGAAAGCCGCTCCCGCCAACCCTCCGGTGGCCCCCAACGCAGAGCATGCGCTTGCCGCGATCGGCCTGCTGTTTGATCCGGGTGATGTGATCGAGATCCGCGCACTTGACGTCAGGCGGGATGGAATCCAGCACGGCTCCATCCACGCCGGCTACTTCAATGTCGAGAATACCCAGGCGATCGCGAGTGCAATTCGATCGGTCGATGGACGGGCGGCAGGTGTGTACGTGGTCCTCAATAAGCTGAATCCGGTGTTGCTGGCACGAGCGAATAACCACTTGAAAGCCGGCCTGAAGAACACGACGGCCGACGCAGACATCCTCGAGCGTCGCTGGCTCTATATCGATGCGGATGCCAGATGCCCGGCGGGCATCTCCAGTTCGGACCCGGAGCACGAAGCATCGGTTCAGCGGGCGGTCAGTATACGGGAATTTCTCAGGGGGCGCGGATGGCCGGAACCTATCCATTCTGATTCAGGCAATGGATCGCACCTACTGTACAGACTACCGAAGCTTCCGCTCGACCGCGCTGGTGAGCTTGTGAAACGCTGCTTGCAAGCACTAACCGCGCGATTCACGGATGCGGCCGTAAAGATTGACCAAACCACCTTCAACGCTGCGAGAATTTGCAAACTATACGGGACGCTGGCACGTAAAGGTGACTCGATGCCGGATCGGCCACATCGGCGGGCACGGATCATCGAAAGCCCGGAAGGGCTGGATTCTGTGCCTGAAGATGCCATCGAGGAACTTGCTTCCGAAGCGCCACTTCCGGATCAGCCAGTGAGCAAGCCTCTGCGGCGAGGGCCGCCGACGAGCAAGCGATTCGACATCGAGGAGTGGCTTGCGCAGAGTGGAATCGAGATCTTGAAGCCGCCAGAGGCTTATCAGGGTGGGCGTAAGTGGATAATTCGGTGCCCATTCAATCCGGAACACTCGGGCACTTCTTGCGCAATATTTGAGAGCGCCAACGGCAAGCCCGGTTTCAAGTGCTTGCATGCGGGCTGCGCGCACAACGATTGGAGGGCACTCCGACGCCATATCGAGCCGAATCATCGCGCATCGGAGACCCAGCAGTGCCGAACAGCAGTTGCTGAGGGTACCGTAGACCTGCTTGCGCAACCGATGACGGATTCGGGTAATGCCGAGAGAATTCTCGCGCTGTATGGCCATGACATCCGGTATTGCCACGAAATGAAGAAATTCCTGTTTTACAACGGCCAAGCGTGGATGGTAGACAACTCACGGAAAGTGAGCCACCTCGCAAAGAAGACTGCCCGCCTCTTATTCGCGCGAGCAGCAGACCTCCCGGAAGGGACCGAGGCCGAAAAGGATTATAGGCAGGCAGTCGAAAAGTTTGCGCGGAAATCCGAATCGGCGAGGGGCCGGAAGGACGCTCTCGATTGCCTTGCCGCTGAGCAGGAGGGTATACCAATTTCTGAAATCGAACTAGATCCTGACCCGTGGAAGCTGAACACAGCTAACGGAACCATCGACCTCAGGACCGGAGCCCTCCAGTCGCATCGGCGGGAAGACCTGATCAGCAAGGTAGTGCCTGTCGATTATGACCCTCAAGCCCTCTGCCCGCGGTTCATGCAATTTCTCGATGAGATCATGGGTGCCGGCCCGGAATCCGGAAAGGAGCAGAAGACGCGTGCCAAGGAAGTGATTGGTTATCTCCAGAAGGCGTTCGGCTGTGCTGCCACAGGGAAGCCGGAGAAGGTTCTGTTCGTCCTATATGGGCAAGGGAACAACGGCAAAACCACGCTTGTGGAAATCATCCGCGCCGCGCTCGGAGATAAGGCATATGCCGGCGAGGTCAACGTCGATAGTCTGATGGCCAGGCCGAAAGAAGCAGCCTCGAACAACGCGATAAACAGCGATCTCGCCGACCTCCGCGGCTGCCGGTTCGTTTCTTCGAGCGAAGTCGAGCAAGGGCAGCGGCTTTCGCTGAGCCGAGTGAAGTACCTAGCCGGATTGGGGCAGATTAAAGCGCGACGGTTAGGCCAAGACTGGGTTGTATTTCGGCCCACGCACAAACTGTTTCTGGATTGCAATCACAAACCCATCATCACCGACCCGAACGATGCGATTTGGAATCGTGTGAAGTGCATTCCGTTCACCGTGACAATCGAAAAACTCGACACCGATTTACCAGAGAAGCTACGCGCCGAGTTGCCCGGCATCTTGAGATGGATTGTAGATGGCGCCGCCCGCTATTACCGCGAAGGACTTGGGGATCCGCCGGCAGAGGTGCAGGCCGCCACGGAATCGTATCGGCAGGAATCTGACGGGCTCAAGGATTTCCTTGAGGACAGATGCATTCTGGCCTCTGGCAGTGATGCTGAAGTGTGGAAGAAGAACAAACACTGGGTTCCTGTAGCCAATCTGTAGCCCACATACAGCGCTTGGGCTGAGGCCGCAGGCGAGAAACACCCACTTTCAAAGGCTGTCTTTGACGAACGACTGAGGAGACTCGGAAGGAGCCAGGATCGAGTGAGACCCGATGGAAGCCGTGAAAGTAAACAGGTTAGGGTGTGGCTCGGGATCAGATTCAGGGCTGCGGATGTTAGAGAAAATGACCGGTCGTGTGACAAAGACGAGTCGTGTGACAACGTGTGACAGCGAATCCTTAAGACCTGACATGGTTGAGCCGCCTTGCGTAGGGTCTGTAGAGATTTCTTGTCACACGCTGTCACACCGTCACACAGGCGCAATTTCACCAGTCTGGGCCAATCGACCTCGTTTTACAGCGAGTGGGGAATGACAAACCCGGCGGCAGGCCGAGAGCGTTGAGCCTGCCATCGTTCGATCCCAGTTGCGTGATATTCTGTAATCAGACTGGGACGTCCGAATTCCGGCCAACTTTGCCTGGTGGGATCCAAAACCTCGCGGTTGCGGGGTCCTGGGAAGCCGCAGCTTCCTGGCTCCAGATCCTTCAGGTGACTTCGAACATCTCAGAGAATTCTTTTCACGCCGGTCACATGATGTATAGGAGAGTCGAATGAAAGCCGCGATCTACGCGCGGGTGTCAACAGTTGACCAGAAGTGCGAAATGCAGCTTCGCGAATTACGTGAGTACTGCACCCGGCGAGGCTGGCAAATCGCCGGAGAGTACGTGGATACGGGCTGGAGCGGGGCCAAAGCGTCACGCCCGCAACTGGATCAACTGATGAGGCACGCCGGAGAGCATCAGTTCGACTGCCTGGTGGTCTGGAAGTTGGACCGGTTCGGGCGATCGGTGCTCAACCTGGTCGAGAGTCTGAACAGGCTGGCATCGGCCGGCGTGCGCTTCATCGCGACCACCCAATCGATCGATACCGACGAGTCGAATCCCACCAGTAAGCTGCTCCTGTACATCCTGGCGGCGGTGGCGGAGTTCGAACGCGAAATGATCCGAGAGCGCGTGGTGGCCGGCCTGGCAAACGCAAGGCACTGCGGCAAACAACTTGGGCGCCGCAAACTGCTCTTTGACCGGGACCGGGCGCTAAATCTCCATCGTGGCGGCAAGTCGATCCGCGAGATCGCCAAGGCGCTTCAAGTCAACCGCGGCACGATACATCGATTCGTGCTGGGACAAAAAGGTGCACCCGGCCCAGAGCCGCCCAAATCGGCTCGGCTCCCGAAAGCTGCCTGAAATGCGGGGTTTCGGACTGTCACTAAAACCCTCTTCGGAGGTGTTCCGTAAGTTATTGAAAACGGGTGTTCAGGATCCGAGATTTTGGGTGTCACTAAAACTGAAGTCAT
>OCZU010003426.1_pt1 | contig 10007 bp, 12 predicted proteins | sample 1539001 | NCBI WGS metagenome assembly OCZU01 (sample SAMEA3539306, study PRJEB22396) | soil metagenome | biome: tundra; feature: field; material: soil | place: USA | collected 2010-05 | depth 0.15 m | reverse complement strand
GGGGACATCGCGAGTCGGATACCGCGGCGCTTGCGTAGGCCGTGGTCATGATGCGATCCGGTCGAAGTGCAGGGCGGCTCGCGGCTGCTCGTCCGCAGCGACAACATCGAGGGCGAGCAGCAGCCCGTATTCGGCCACATCACCCGCCTCGGCCGCGGCTGCCAGGCTTCGGCCAAGCCCCGGCGGCCCCGGAACGGGCAAGGCCCCCGTCTAGACGGGGGCCTTGGTTCCAACGTTGATCAAATGGTGCGCTTGGTAGGACAGCTTTCAAACCTATCGCCGAGGCTTCAATCCATTCTGGACTTGTCGGGGAACCGAGTCAAGTCCAGGGCAACACAACCGCAGTCGCAGCCAGCGCAGCGGCGCCTCGGCAATGGAGTGGTCCAGCGAGCCGTCATGCAGGTGCTTGGCGATGCTGACGGGCCGATGCGTACTGGAGAGGTCCAAGCTGGCGTCGAGCGACTGCTGGGGCGTCCGGTAGCCAAAGAATCCGTCAGTTGGTCGCTACGCACGGGGTCGTGCGGTGCAAAGCCCCGCTTCGAATGCGTCGCCTATGCGACCTATAGGCTCCGACCCCCGTCGTAGCTAGCTCCATTGTGGCTGCCGGGTTGCGAGAGTCTGATCTCTTCCCCAACAGGGCGGTACGTCAGACGCGGGACCTACTATCTCTTGTCCCGATGATCCAGATTTTCCTGAGCCATAACACGCGGGACCGAAAGTGGGGCGAATGGCTTTTGCGGTCAGCCGCAGCCCAGGGCATTAAGCCCTACCTCGCTGAGCATGACGTACAGGCTGGGAGCCCCCTAGCATCCAAGATTGAAAAGGCGATTGACGACAGCGCCGCCGTCGTAGTCCTCATCACCGACAACAGTGTTAACTCGACCTATGTGCAGCAAGAGGTCGGCTATGCGCGCAAGGCCAAGAAGCTCATCATTCCTGTGGTACAGGTTGGCATCGTTGGCGAGCAGCTAGGAATGCTACAAGGCGTCGAGTACATCTCGTTCGACTTCGATAGTCCGCATGAGGGTCACGCGCAGCTGAAGACAGCCATGCACGCCCTCGCACAGAAGCACGCGAAGCGCTCAGACTGGGATCAGGAGTTCGTCGTAGCCGCCGCGTTCGCCTGCCTCGCTCTACTGCTGCTCACTCTGGAGTCCTAGGGAGAACTTATGCCACGAGGCGAACTGGACCAATACGAGACGACAGCGGGGCGGATCGTCGCGCAGCGGCTCGGTGGCGTGGAGCATGCGCGCGACGTCTTGGACGCTCCGGCGGCGACACATGACGTTGATATCGAGCTTCCTGATAGTCGTGTCATAGCCCTTGAGGTCACGTCGGCCGCTGATCGTGAGATCGAAGCCCTGCGAGCGACCGCGCTAGGCCGTGAATGGAAGGCTTCGTCGTTGGGACGGCACTGGTGGCTCGGAGTACCAGAGAATCGGAAGCTAAAGGTCAAGACCCTGATGGCTGGGGTGGTGCCACACCTAGAAGTCCTTGAGCAATACGACATCGACGAAGTTGGTGGCCCTAGACGTCCTGATCGACACTTGCCCCAGGGCACTCATCCGGCAGTGGTAGAGGCCGCGCGAGGCGTGTTCGCGCTTGGCGCTGATCGTGCGACTCGTCTGGGCATTCCTAAGCCGGGCGAAACGGCGCTTGTGATGGCTTCGCTCCACGGCGGTCTCAGCTCGAACTTCGGCATGCTCAACGAGCTAGTCGCAGAGTGCGCCAGCGCAAAGGCGGCAAAGCTCACAGCAGCAGAGGCTGATGAGCGCCACTTGTTCATTTGGATGCGACCGAGTGCTGCCGGCGCAGAGCTTGCGGTGGCTACGCTTCCTCCGCCAGACAGCAGACCCGCCCTGCCCAATGGCATTAATGTCATATGGGTTGCTACCGGACCATCAACACCTGACGCGTTGTACGGCAAGCTCTGGCAGCTCAGGTCATCTGGCGGTTGGGAGGATGTAAGTGCGATCGAGTCTGCCGCCAGCGTGATTCCACTATACGAACGTGGTTAACCGTGTCGAGCATCCCAGCTCACCCGCCCAAGTAATCGTCATCTCCCGGCTCGATTATCTCGATGTCGCTCGATCCGGGTGTTATACGGATTTCTGGCACGGGTTCTACGTCGGGATCTGGAATCACCACGATCTCTCCATGCGAAGGCGGCGCATCAAGAGCAGCATAGTCAGAGTAAAAGGTTTGCTGATTTGCTAGGCGCACTAGGGCACGAAACGGAGCGTCCCATTGGAAGTCATCCGGATCATCTAGCACAAGCTCAAAAGTCACTTGATCCCTTGGACGTACCTCTACGGTTCCCTCGGCTTCGCGCACAGAAATAGCAAAGGGCGACGGGACTTGGCTTTGCAGCCTGACTTCGTGAACATACTCTGGCAAGTCTCCGCTGTTAATGACGCGGACGATAAGGATATGTTCGGTAGGGACCGCTGTGCCGTAGATGGGGGGACCCGCAAGTCCGTTTCGCTCACCACAGACAACTTGTATCTGAGAGTGGTTCAGACGCTCCTCGCGTTGCTTCTCACGCCGATCTGTCCGCCTAGCCAGAAACGCGCTATAGGCAGCGATCAGGATGGCGAACACGGCGACGATCTCAGACATTACTTACAGAGTAGCCAGGGCATCGGAAAGCAGGAACGCAGCCGACGTGCTTGCTCTCCAGGGACGACGGCGCATTACCGCGCAACCCAAGGGTCTTGTATACGTCGCACAAGCGGCATTGGGCGAATCGTAGGCACGTTAGTTGTATCGGTGTTTCAAAAGATCGCTCTCGCCTATCTCCGGCTCACCTGCGCCCAACACGGATGGAGGAGGCAAGCCTCTGATGCCGCGAGCAAGGCGTTCGGTGCGTGTAAATTCGCCCTTCATCTCGCGTCGCGCTCGGTTCCAGATCCGCGGAGGGGCATTCGGCGCATCCCGTGCCGCATCGTCGAGTTTGGTGCGAAGCATGGGAACGCGTGCCGTCAAGGTCTCAGGGTCGCCGTGCAACAACCATCGAGCCTCCTCGATCTCACGCCGCAGCGCAGCGAAGGTGCGAGCAGCTCGCTCATACTCGTATGCCCTCTTGGAGAAGGTCGCGAAGGCTTGGACGCCGGCGACAACCGCTGCAGCGACGCTAGTCAACCCGACCGCAATTCTCGCCGCCGTACTGACATCATTCTCAAGAGTCGCAAAGACGCTTGTTCCGACAATCGCGCTCAACACGGCTATCAACCCACCAAGCCGCGTGTCCCAAGCTCGGCATCGTGAGGCTGCACGGTTGTACGAGAATACAGCAAGCGCAGCACGCGATTGCCACTCGGCAAGTATCTGCTCAGGGGATCTGTCCTGTTCTGGTGACATCTTTCGCATTATGGCATGGTGCCAAGTCGTCATGCATATGACGCCGCGCTGCTGACATACGTCGCACAATCGGCGTTGTCGGACCCAGCACGCCTAGCGGGTCGGTACTATCCCTTTCGTGCCAACAGACGCGGAAGGTCTAACGGAGACGATCAGCCTAGGGGATAGGCCGCTCCTTCTCTTGGGAGCAGGAGCGTCTGTCGAGGCCGGCATCCCAGCTACGTTCGAGGCGACCGAGCAGATCGTTTCCAGGATCGGCTCGCTGGCACGTCATTCTCGACTTTCACAAGCATTGAACTTCGTATGCGGCGCGCTTCTCGCTTATGACTCGGCCGAAGGTGCGAGCCCGTATACGGGCTTGGACGTCGAGCGAGTCATTGCCGCCGTTGAACTGCTTGCTGAACGACGAGAGCTTGAGGTATCGCCCTTTGTGTCGTCATGGCATCCGGCGGTTGATGTGTGGGATCGACATGACGCACCTGGTTTCTTTGATGACAATCTTCGGAAGGCGATCATTGACGGGCGCGGTAGGCCAAAGGCTCTCATCGAGCAGCTTATCGATGCGAGAACCGGGATAGGGTCCGGGCGAACCTACAAGGCACTGCAACGGCAGATGGTGGACGAGCTCCGTGGGATCGTTGGTGGTCCCAAGGGCGCTCTCGACTATCTACGGCCCCTTGTTGAGGTGGCGCGCACTCGCCGGCCTCTATGGATTGCGACACTAAACTACGATGTAGCGGTTGAGCGGGCTTGTCGGCAGTATGGCGCAAGCGTTTCGACCGGCATTGGCAATTGGATTGCAAATGAGAACTGGGAGGACTGGGATGATGCTGATCTGAGGCTCCTTAAGCTTCATGGCTCAATCGATTGGCGATGGGACGGGGCCGAGCGGCAGGCTGGGCATCTGCCGATCGCGACGGTGGTGCAAGCCGATGAGCCTGAGTCTGATAAACGGCCTCCTGTTGTACTGTTCGGTCAGCGCGGGAAGCTGCGCGCCGAAGGACCGTTTCTGTCACTGCTCTCTGAGTTTGAGTCGCTGCTAGCCGGCCGCGAACGGCTCATTGTGATCGGCTATTCATTCCGCGACCCACATATCAATACGGTCATTCGACGCTGGACGCGGAAGGACTCAGAGAGAACTATGGTCGTTGTCGATCCCAGTTTTCCAGACGGACGTCGGTACGAAGAAGGCTTCCGCTCAGAATTGCTCAGCCATCTCACACCATCAAGACATGGGGAGGACTTTCCGTCGCGTATTGACTTCTTGCGGATCAAGGCGTCGGAAGCTCTTGCAAGACTGGCGTAGGCAGCATTTTCGCCGAGCAGAACGTCGCACAACCGGTATTCGACGACGTCGAACATCCTGAGTCGGTTTCCATCGACATGCGATCAGTGGCCTGTCGCGCTCTAGAATGGTTTACGGGTAACAGGGTCTTGGGTGGTATGAGCGACAGATTTAAATGTAGGGGTGCTGTGGTCTTCAAGCGAGTGCCAAAATACCGCGAGGCCGACAGTCACTCCTACCATAGCTGCAATAGCAACACGGAAAATCCAGGTACAGTATTTGTGCACTGCGTCGGCATAACACTCCCATAGGGGTGGGACTTCGATAATTTGTAAACGTCGCCTGATCTTTGCCGAGAGCTTAGACTGCCAGAAGCGACGTCGCGAAGCGACTTGTAAGTGCCGTCTCAATTTCGTCATGAGCTTAGTTATCGGCGATGGGTATTGCATTACTGACTTTTCTAACTTTTCTCCTAGCTTCCGGAGCTTGCGCTGTGCAAAACTAGCAACGACATTCTGGTAGCTGTAACCAAGAGGCAAATACCAGATGAAAACGCCGACGCTACTCGCAGCGAGTAGCAACGCGATTACTTCGGTGAACCGTTCCGGATTCTGGTGATCCAGTTCTTTGTGAGAGAAGGCCACGGCAAGGAGGAACCCTACGCTAATGGCAAGATATATCCAGAGGATGGCTCGTTGCCTTCGGATCGTGTGAGCGTAGTAGTGACGTTGTTGCTGGACGAGGTAGGCGATCAACACTGGCGGCGCGGCAAGCAGTGCTCCCTGGGCGGAATTTGCGAGCTTACCTAGCAGCAGTCCTTTAGCAAGCAGATAGACTAGCGCGCAGTTGATAAGCGTAACACCAAGAATCTGCTTGTGATGATGTGGAGCACACCGTATAAATGCTCTGACAGTAACATCACGAGCTAGCGAGGTAAGCTCAGATTCATCACCATTATGAACATGGCCACTAAAATAAGCGGAGTCGATTTCTTGATCTTCTAGGCTGTTACTAACTTCCCAGTCTAGGTAGGTTACATCCGAGGCTACCGGCGGGTCTATGGCAAAGTAATAGCTGGCGGTGTGACGTCCGGGGATGTCAAAAGCATAATTGAGAGGAGCTATGCCGAATTGGCGATACCAATCTGCCCAAATCGCTTGTCGCTTGGCAGTTTTTCTCGCAAAGATGCCATTTATTATTTTTATAAAGGAACCACGAATACTTGTGCGTTCCAGCTCTTGGATGGGGTCTTTGACTGTGTATAATATCCTGATGCTAACGACTTCGTTAGGTTCTGCCTCGATCCAGCAGAGGTAACGGGTAGCAGAAGCCGCCTGCGTGAGATCGTCGGCAAGTTCCTTGATTCTGCTCTCACCGTCGTTGGGTGAAATTCCAGCATATCTTAGTACGCGACGATATCCTCTAGTTATCTGGCGAACCGTGGATTCAGGATCGATAATGTCGCCCGCCGTAGTATAGAAATTGTACAGTTCGGTACGGAAATCGCTATATGCTGGCTGTCCAGCCTCAGCCTTGAGCTGAATATAGTTTGCTCTTGGTAGGCTGTAGACATGCTTGGCTAGCGTCACCCTGGTAAGTGCGATGCCATGCTGATGGCGTGTCAAAAGGTTGAGGCGCGCATCGCTCGCATCTGTTGCTACAAGATCAGGGAAGCGGCGTCGTTCATATTGACCAAGCGATACAATATGCCATGACCGACCTGCCGGCGCCGCCTCTGGTATGCGCACCTGAAGTGTCCGTCTCCACCTTTGCCCACCTTGAGGTAGAAAAGCCATTTGATCCACAAACCGCTGTAGATAACGCGTAGGATGTACAAGTGTCTCTGCTAGGCATTGAGTACGCTCCCGCGACAGCGCATACTGGTCTACAGGGTTTCTCCTGCGTAGAAATCGCATCTTGGCGAACCCAGCTTACACAGAAAAAGATAGTAAAATGGTAATTGGTGGTTAGTCTTCGCCAGGCCAACGCAAGGTGGCGTCTAGCTCATCAAGCAAAGTGCCCACCTCTGCATAATGCGGATCTTGGGTGAGCGGCACCTTTTCCTCGGAGTCAGGACCTGAACCACCTATCACTGGTCGTAGGTGCTCGGCAGGACCCCATATCGCCGGATCAACATAACGTTGTGGCCCGAGCCTGAGAGGTCGTACGATGTCCCTCGCAAACTTTTGTCTCTCTTTCTCTGCCTGCTTGGCGGATGCAGCATCAACTGCCTCGTCTACGATCCGATCCCATTCTTCCGTCTGTGAGGGTGGTTCGCTGGGCACATTGGGCTGTGGCTGTCCGCCATTGTGGTTTCCATTCCCAGTCATGGTCCTACCCAGCCACCCGAGTGGGACTCGTAACCTGCTGAGGTATTCCTTCGACCGGGATTGTGGGCGTGGCCGTTCCTCACGCCGTTGGCCTTCCATGACCACATAATGATGTCCTGTTCAATTATTGTCAAGCGCCCTGGCTGCAACGAGCTACCTGCTCTCTCGCAAAGTTGGTGATTTGGGACGGACGCTCAAGCTCTGACCGTGCTGACCGTAGCAAGCGCGGGAGCCTAGCGCAAGACGGCTGTAGGCGTCGTCTGCCGGAGGGAGTGCTGACAAGGTGCACAGACGAGGCAGTCTGCGCGACGGATCGGACGGAACCGTTCCACGGCGCAGGCAACGTTTTAGGTTGTACGAAACTTTTGCGCGATGCTCCCCTACTTTGATATCAGTAGAAATGATCCGAGCTATCGTGATCGCCGGTTAGCACATAGATACGTCGCACAAGTGCCGGTGTGCGCCGCGCCCCATCCAGGCAGCGCGGCGCTTGCCGGTCAGTCGTGGCTAGGCTGCGATCTGATCGAAGTGCAGCGCGGCCCGGGTCGGAAAGACCAGTCCATCCGCCGTACGGTGGATGAGTCCTATCCCGTGGAGTCGCGCAATAGCGTCCACGGTGCCCGTGGAGCCGTCACGGTCACGGATCAACTCCTCGACTGACCAGGGCCGGTGGTCATGAGCGGCGAGAAGTCGGGACAGGATGCCCCAGTCGTGCATGTCCTCCTCTTCTGCAACTGGACTACGCTGTTCGTGCATGGGAGCTAATACCTCCTGTGTCACGCCCCCGGCTGTGCAACCAGCGCGGGGGCACTTTTGTGGGGTTTCGCCCAGGCTGGCGGATGCCAGCGTGGCGTTGGACGGCTAGAGCCTACTATATAATCTACGGAAAGTCGAGGCTCACTCGGGCTTGCCTGCCAGAACCTCGGCTCGCAGCACCAGCTCGGAGACCTTGACGCCCAGGCCCTCGGCCAGCCGGACGACGTTGCTCCAGCTCGCATTGCGGCGACCATGCTCGACCTGGCTGATCCAGCTCTGCGTCAAGCCGGTGTCGATCGAGAGCTGCACCTGGCTTATGTCGCGCTCCTCGCGGATGGCACGGACAGCACGCCCCAGAGCGTGGGCATCGGGAGTGGATGGGGACATTCCTTCTCAAGATTCGCCGTCGGGTAGCTGAAGCCCTTGCTCCGTGAGCAGCACCAGTGGATCGAGGTCGAGTTGGCTGGCGATGCGCTCCACGCTCTTGAGCGTCAGGTTGCGCTCGCCTCGCTCGATGCCGCCCATGTAGGTGCGGTGGACTTCCAGCACGTCGGCAAATGCCTCTTGGCTCAGGCCACGGGCCTGGCGGTAGGCCCGCAGGTTGTCGCCGAGCGTGCGTTGTAGATCGCCTTCCATGCCGGGCAACGCTGCCCGACTGCTACTTGACGGTCTACAGACTTATGAGTAGCATCCGCCCTTGCGTACAAAAGAGCGCAGGGGGACGATTGCGGTTGTGCTGCGGCGATCCGCCTGATGACGACACGCGACCGATGCCACCCCTCGCATCGGTCGCGAGCAATCCGACAGACAAGGAGACCACCAGCGATGCCGACACCTCCAGCCCAGAAGCTGACGTCGTCCGTCAAGCGCAAACAAGCCAGCGCCGCCAGTGGCGGTGGACTCGGCTCTGGCCTGCTCGCCCTCATCGTCGGCCTATTGCTCCACGGGCACTACGAGCCGATCAAGCGTGTCTGCGATTCGGGAATCGGTGCTCTCGGGCAAGCTCTTGAACCCAGCGCCCAACAACATTGCAGTCTGGACAGCACCTTGGCGGAAGCGGGAACCGTCTCGACGGTCATCGGCGCGGTCATCCTGGTGGCAACCCTCGTGACGGTGATCGCTCTGTTGCTGGAGGCCCGCTTGGAAGCCGGGAAGCCTGCCGTCCCGAAGCGCAAGTCAGCCGCCGCGAGTAACCTTGCCCAGACGCGGACAGACTCCAGTACGACCAGCAGTCGCGGGGAGTAGGTCACATCCATGCGTGAGCCCGAGACCCCCTCCCGACTTCTTTGCTTGGCCTTCGTAGTCTTTGTAGCGAGCCTCTTGTCTTTTGTCGATCCTGTCACCGTCTCGGCAGACATAGCCGCACCCGTTCCAGGTGCGCTTTGGACCGTGCCGATGCTCACTGCGGGCTCTCCGGTTGTTACACCAACCGGGAATGTACTAGCTGGTCCTTGCACGAACGTGAACCGAAACGGAGCTGTCATCTGGAGTCTGCCAGATAATCTAGAAACCTCGGCTAGCTGCGCGACCGCCATTGGCGATAAGCAAGGGAATAGCTATATTCAGACAACCGATTCGACCGGCCCGATTGTCGAGTCGATCAACTCATCGGGCGGCATCCGTTGGACAATGCCGATGGGTCCTTTCGGCCCCGGAGGGGGCGGTGCAGGCCCTGCTATCGGCTCTAATGGCAGCGTCTACTTCTCGGAGTACAACGGAATGGGCTCTAGGGTGGTCGGCTTCGACGAGCAGACGGGGGCAGTCACGTTCAATCAGTCATTCGTGCAGGCGACCGGCCTGTACGCCTATGCAGGCGGCATTATCGTGGTGAACACCGATAGCGAAGTTGACTATTTCAGTTACGACGGCACTTTGCAAAACACATACAACACCAACCCAGCCATCTCAGTCGATCAAGCCTATAGCAACGCTAGTGGCGCTAACGGCACGGTCTTTCTGGCGGGTTATCCTGGGAGCTGCGGCGGTGATGTAAGCGTCGCCAAGCTCACACCTGGTGGTCTAGAGTGGACTTGGACAGACACTACTCCGCACAACTGTAGCCAAACCCTCTTGGCCGCGACACCGGATGGCGGTGTCATTCTTGCTCGTAGTGAGGCTGCTTCCGACCTATCGGCCGACTTTACGTCTATCAGCTCTACGGGCACGTTTCGCTGGGATCACCATGCTAACGGCCCCCTTGGCCCGGCTTATGGCGGAGGCTTCCTTCGCCCAATTGTTGACGTCAATGGCCTGGTGGCGCTGACCTCCCTCTTTGA
>OCZU010003425.1_pt1 | contig 10008 bp, 8 predicted proteins | sample 1539001 | NCBI WGS metagenome assembly OCZU01 (sample SAMEA3539306, study PRJEB22396) | soil metagenome | biome: tundra; feature: field; material: soil | place: USA | collected 2010-05 | depth 0.15 m | reverse complement strand
CCAGCGCCGGGTGCGCCGGGCGGCCGCGGCGCTGCGCGAGCACGTCACGAACTGCGAACCGCCGCCGCCGTTTCCGCACCGCCGGATGGCCAGCCCGGCCGGCTTCCGGCCGCACCTGACGGTCAAGATCGACCATTCGCTCCGCGCGTCCGCGCACCGCGCGGCGGCCGACGAGGGCAGGTCGCTCACCCAGGTGGTCGAGGCCATCTTGGACCGGTACCTCAGGCACGGCCTGGCGGACACCGCCGGTAAGGACACCGCCGGTAAGGACACCGCCTGATGCCCAGGTCATCGGGTGGCTGCTGCCGGGAAGAGCGTCGAGGCGGCCTACGAGCGGCGGAGCACCAGGATCATGCGCCACGCTGCCACGGCGTCGACGGGCAGGTCGGCGTCGAAGTCTCCGTAACTGGCCACGATGGTGAACCCGCCGGCCAGCCGGATCGCGGCGATCATCTCGGTCGCGGTCCAGAACCGGTTCGGCACCACATCGGTGACCGTCCGCACCGGCCCGCCCCGCTTGTGATAGGTCACGCTGACATGTTCCGTGGTGATCTGCGTGACCGGGTCGATCTGGTCGTGCGCGCCCCAGCGGACACTGACCATGCCGTCGCCGACTTCAGTGTTCCACTCGCTGCTTGTGCGGTGCTCAGCGGCCAGGAAGTCCGCCGGATGCGCGAGCTCCATGATGTAGAGGCCATCCTCGCCGAGGTGACGCGCGACGCAGCCGAGATGCTCGAGCATCTCGTCGAGCGAGAGCAGGTGGCACAGCGAGTTGAGCATGGTGATGGCGAGGTCGACCTGACCGGGCAGGTGAAAGTCCCGCATGTCCGCCTCGACCACGGTCAGGCTGATCCCGGTCGCCTTGGCCAGATCCCGGGCTCGTCCGCACATGGCCGGGTTGAGGTCAAGGGCGGTGGCCTGGAGCCCGCGCCGCGCTAGTTCACGAGCGTGCTCGGCGGGGCCGGCCGCCATCTCGAGAACCGAGCGCGGTGGCCCGGCATCCTGGCCCCGGTGCGTGCCAGCCCAGCGCAGCAGGGCGTCCACCTCGGCCGGGACGTCACGGTAGGCACACGCGGCCTGGTAGAACTCGGGCTCGTCATAGATTCCTGGCACCCGACTATGATGCCCGAACGATGACCGCTCCCGGGCACCGTGGCTTGTGCAAAGTAACGTGCACTAGCCTCGCGCATCGGCCTGCGGCAGACTATCCGCATGATGACAGAGAGCCAGGCGCTGGAAACCCTGACGCGCGAGGATCCGGAGGCAGCCGGCGACGCGAAGGCGGCCCTAGCCTGGCTGACGGGCGACGAGGGCATGGAGACGATCTCGCTGCTGCGCCTGCAGGAGTTCCTCTGGTACGCCCTCCCGGTCAAGTGGCCGATGTCCACGCCAGGCCGGGTCGGTGTGGCCAGGGCGCTCGGCCGCCTGTTCATGCTGGCCGGCCTGGAACGTTACGCCGGAGTCTGTTCCTCCGCGGGCACCGAGAGGATCATCACCGCCTACGCGGACGGGCACGAGGAAGGAATCGCCGCCTACACCGAGGCCATCGAGGAATCGAACGCGGCGCCGCCCGACACCGAACTGCTCGCCTGGGGTTCGGTCATGGGCGCGCAGGAGCGCGCCGCCTACGACGCCTGCGCGGCCGCCCTCGAGCTGGCCTTCGCCTCAGCCGAGCTGAGCGTAGGCGCGCGCGGCTGGCGCACCAGGCGCGCGGACATCGTCAACCGCTGGCTGACCGGGCGTCCAGAGATCGCGCTCTCCGCCCCGGCCAGCCCGGACGATGACACGGCCCAGGTGATCGACGGCGTGCCGGGCACCGGCACCTGGCTGGGACGCATCAGCGCCGAACGCATCGACGCGTGGGCGCACGGACGCCCGGGAGAGCGGTCGCGGCTGGCCCGCGGGCTCATTCCGCGCCTGCTCGAACCGCCCGCGCTGCCCGATGACCCGCTGCCCACGCTGCACTGGCTGCTCAGCCACGCGGACGAAGGCCTGCGCCTGACCGCCCGTCACTACATCGCGCCTGCCATGGTCACCGAGGCGGTCGACACGTTCGGCTGGCGAGATCAGCTGGTGGGGACGCTGCGCCAGGAACTCGACGTGTTCCCGCTGCACACCCTGCGCGGTATGGCGCAAAGCGAGATGGGGGCCATCCGGCGCAGCCGCACCAGCCTCGTGCTGACCAAGACGGGCAAGCTCATGACCGCGGACCCGGCCGCCAGGTGGCATATCGGCACGGCCGCGCTGATCGGGCCCGACGACGGCCCGCAGCCGGACTTCTCCGTCGCGGTGCGCGAAGCCGCGCTGATGATCATCTTGACCAACGGGCCGACCGGATACGACGAGCTGACCAGGCTGCTCACCGATATCCACAGCGTGGAAGGCTGGGCGTCGGCAGGCTCCAGGGGTTCAGCGGGTTCCGGGGTCGGCGCTGGCCTGGCCAGTGCCGTGCGCACCGAGCTCTACACGCTCAGGCACCGGTTGTGGGCGCTGCACCTGCTCGGCACCGAGCGCGGTTTCACCGCGCCGCTGTCGCTCACCGGCACCGGAGTGGCCGCCGCCCTGTCCGCCCTGCTGGCCCGGGCCTTGCGGCCGCGGCACCACCTGGGCCTCGGATAACCAGCGAAGCGGAAAGCAGCCGGTGTAGTTCTCGGCCAGCGAGGTCGCGGCCGCGCGGGAGGAGACGACGTAGCGCAGCTGGGCCAGCTGCAACTCCTTCCCGAACAGGTCCGCGTGCGGGTCCACGTGCAGCATCGAGGTCATCCACCAGGAAAAGTGCGTGGCCCGCCAGACCCGCCTCAGGCCGCTATCGGAGTAAGCGCCGGTGAGCTCGGCCTGGCCGTCCCGCAGCAGGTGAGTGAGCGCCGTAGCCAGGACGGTCACGTCGGCCAGGGCCAGGTTGAGGCCCTTGGCGCCGGTGGGGGGCACGATGTGGGCGGCGTCACCGGCCAGGAACAGCCGCCGGTAGGCCATCGGCGAGACGACGAAGCTGCGCATCGGCGTGACGGCCTTCTCCGTGATCGGGCCTTCCTTCAGGTCCCATCCCGGCACGCCCAGCCGGCGCTGCAGCTCGCTCCAGATCCTGTGGTCGGGCCACCGCTCGACGTCCTCATCGGCGGGAACCTGCAGGTAGAGCCGGCTCACCTGCGGCGTGCGCATGGTGTGCAGGGCAAATCCGTCTTCGTGACGAGCGTAGATGAGCTCGTCGGTGGACGGCGGCACCGTGGCCAGGATGCCGAGCCACGAGTACGGGTACCTGCGTTCGGCCACCGTCGTCAGGCCGGCCGGCATGGAATCGCGGCAGATGCCATGGAATCCGTCACAGCCCGCGATCGCGTCGCAGCTGACCTCGTGCCGGGCCCCGGCGGAATCGGTGAAGCGGAGCACCGGCCGGTCCGTCTCGAGCTCCGCGACCTCGGTGCCGGAGACCTCGAACTCGATCCTGGCTCCGGCCGCCAGCCTGGCCTGCATCAGGTCCTTGACGATCTCGGTCTGGGCGTAAATCGTCACCTGCCGGCCGCCGGTCAGATCACGGAAGTCGAGGTGGTGCCGCTCCCCGTCGAACTGCAGGTAGATCCCGTCGTGCTTGAGCCCTTCGGCCTCCAGCCGGTCGCCGAGGCCGACCGCGCGGAGCATCTCCGCGGTTCCGGTTTCGAGCAGCCCGGCGCGTTGGCGCGCCTCGCAGTAAGCCCGGCTGCGGTTCTCGATCACGGCCGAGTCGATGCCGCGTAGCGCCAGCAAGTGGGAAAGCAGCAGGCCGGCCGGGCCGGCTCCGACGATGCCGACTTGAGTGCGTGAGGTAACGGTCATCTTGATGCAGCGGTACCCGTCGAGATCATGTCCGTAAACGCTCCCAGATTAGCTGTCACGTTCGGCTCGCTCCCTGAACTCAATCGTACGTAAAACGAACGATAGTTCAGAAAGCGAACGCATGCTGCACCGGTCTATGATGTCATCGACCGAGCCAGGAGGCTCTCAATGACTGACAGCCCAGAACAGGGTCATGACGGGGATTTCGTCCAGTCGCTCGAGCGTGGCCTGTCGGTGATCCGTGCGTTCGACGCGGATCATCCGAAGCTGACCCTGAGCGAGGTGGCCGCCAGCACCGGTCTGAGCCGGGCCGCCGCCCGTCGGTTTCTGCGCACTTTGGTCCAGCTCGGTTACATGCGCAGCGACGGTAGCCGGTTCGTGCTCCGGCCCAAGATCCTTGAACTCGGCTATGCGTACCTGTCCAGCCTGCCCCTGCCCGAAGTGGCGATGCCGCACCTGGAGCAGCTGGTCGAGCAGGTGCACGAGTCGTCCTCGGTCTCCGAGCTTGACGGAGGCGACGTGATCTACATCGCCCGCGTCCCGACCAAGCGGATCATGACCGTGACGATCAGCGTCGGGACGAGGTTCCCGGCCTACGCGACCTCGATGGGCCGGGTCATGCTGGCCGCCCAGCCCGGCGAACGGCTGGACGAATACCTCAGCTCAGTCAGCCTGCGCGGCCTCACCGGGCACACCATCACCAGCGCGACCGCGCTGCGCCGGGAGCTGCGCAAGATACGGGCGCAGGGCTGGGCCGTGGTCGACCAGGAACTCGAAGAGGGCCTGCGCTCCATCGCCGCTCCGATCCGCGACGCCGATGGCCAGGTCATCGCCGCCGTCAACGTCTCCACCCACGCCGGCCGGCGGACGCTGACCGGCATCGTGGAAGAACTCCTGCAGCCGCTGCTCGCCACCGCCCAGCGCATCGAGGTGGACCTGGCCCGCTCCCGCGCCTCGGCTCGCGCCCGCCCCGACGCGTAGCGGTAGCTGGACCGGGCCGGTAGCCCGGGACTGGGCTGGCCTGCCACACTTGCTTGCTATGCGTACGCTCGTCATCGACCATCCCCTGGTCACCCACAAGCTCACCGCGCTCCGCGACGCCGCCAGTGACACCGCGACGTTCCGGAGCCTGACGGCCGAACTGGTGACCTTGCTCGCCTACGAGGCCACCCGCGAGATGCGGGTGCAGCCGGTGTCGGTCACCACCCCGGTCGGCGTCGCCAGCGGAGTCAAGCTGGCCCGGCCCGTGCCGCTCATCGTGCCCGTGCTGCGAGCGGGCATCGGCATGCTGGACGGCATGACCCGGCTGCTGCCGATGGCCGACGTCGGCTTCGTCGGGCTGCGCCGGGACGAGGAGTCGCTGGTCGCATCCACCTATGCGGATCGGCTGCCCGCGGATCTGACCGGGCGGGACACCTTCGTCCTGGATCCCATGCTGGCCACCGGCGGAACGCTCGCCACCGTCATCAGCATGCTGGTCGACCGCGGTGCCGCCTCGGTGACCGCGATCTGCCTGCTCGCCGCGCCCGAAGGCCTGCGGCATGTCGAGGAGGTCTTCGCCACCGATGGCGCGGATGAGCCAGGCGAGGCACCGTGGGTGCGGGTGGTCACCGCCGCCGTCGACGAGCGGCTGAACGACCGGGGTTATATCGTGCCCGGGCTCGGTGACGCGGGCGACCGCCTATTCGGAAAGATCTGACGGCCAGGTAGTTCGGGCCCGATAATTCGGGCCGGGCGCCGGGCTCTACCGCGGTGACATAACGGCACTGCCCAGGTCCGGGATTCCCCCCCCAACACCCACGGTGGACGAATACCCACCGGAGAGCCCAGCACCCAGCCACCTGTAGTTAATCAGGACCTATCGGTCTTCGGGTATCCCCGAGTCCGGGGTTACCCCAGGGACCCCCAGAAGAAGACAATTCGCCCTAGAATATCCAGACCGCTCCGTTAGGTCACAGTCACACCACAGCAGGAAACCGATGCCTTACCCCAACCCCTGGACCACGCCATGCCGCTGAGCGCCCACGTCAGCACGGCATCAGGCCAGAAAATGATGATCGCAGAAGGAAGCCGGCTGGTCTTCGGCCGCGGGCCCGGCGTGGACCTGGCCATCGCCGCCGGGCGAGGGCTGTCCCGGCGAGCCGGCGTCGTGACCGCGATGGCGGCAGGAGCGTGGATCGCCAATATCAGCCGCACCCACGCGCTGTACGTCGAGGGCGATGACTACCGCATCAGGCTGCCGCGGATGGAAGATGACGGCGAGCCCGCCGACGGCTGGTTCGTGCACACCGGAACGGCCTACGTCGGTTCACGGGGCATGCTCGACGACGAGCAGCCGCTGACGGTAACGGTCACCGGCCGGTTCGAGGGCTGGTCGCGCCAGGCGGGCGGGGTTAACGGGAGCGTCACGGCGGCTGGGGCGGGGCTGGCTGAGGAGGCCTGGCTGGCTGATGCGGATGGGCTGGCTGAGGGCGCTGGGCTGGCTGATGCGGGTGGGCTGGCTGAGGGCGCTGGGCTGGCTGAGGGCGCTGGGCTCGCGGGCGGGGGCGGGCGGGCCGCGGGACGGGCCGGCGAGGGGACGCTGCTTCCGTTCTACATCGACCCGATGACCAAGCTCTTCCTGGTCGCCCTGATGTGGTGCCGACCGTGGCTGCTCGACCAGAGCGCCAGCAGGCCGCTGCCGCGGACGCCGGAAATCGCCCGGGGGGCGCTCGAGGTCACCGGCGCTTATCACGAACTGGAACGATTCGATTCCGACCCGGAGTTCCGCGACGTGCTGTCGGCCCGGGTGGCCGAGCACATCAAGGTGCTGCGGCGGAAGATCACCGATCGCGGGCTGGCCCGGGCGGACGTCCGGCTCTCCGACGAGGTCGCCGTCCGGATCCTGATCGAGCACGGCATCATCACCTCCGCCGACCTGGGGCGGCTGGACGACCCGGCCTGGCGGTCCCGCCAGGAAGACCTGTGGTGGACCCAGGCCTGACGATCAGGCCGGAGGCAGACCCTCCGGTATCACCATAAAGTTCGCCCTGGCCTGAGTGCCGCCGGGCCCGGTGACCACGACGGTGAAGAGCCCGTCCGGGTAAGGACCGCGGAAAAGCTGGTTAACGGTGACGCTGAACGTCCCGTCGTGGCCGGTCACCGGCTTGGTCGCGGCCGTTCCCTGCATTATCCTGCTGGCGTCGGGCGGCGGACCGACGCCGGACATCGAGACCGTGACCGGCCTGCCCGGAGCGAACCCGCTCCCGTGCACGACGAACGTGGTATCACCATTGCCGGCCGACTGCACCATGCAGACCGACGGCAGGCTCGACCGGCCGGAGCTGGACTGGCCGGACGAGGCGCACGAGGGGGGCGGCGACGGCGGCGAACTCCCCCTCGGGGGCGGGGTGCTCGAGCTGGTGAGCGACGCGCCGAGGATGACGCCCCCGACGACCAGGGCCGCTCCCACCGCGATCCAGCCGATCCAGGCCAGGCGAGCTCCGAGCCACCGCCGCCAGCCGGCCCCGGCCCGAGCGGGCTGGGGCCGGGGCGGCTTGTAGGCGGCCGGAAGCTCGGTGAACGAGGCGGCCGTGGAATCGTCGCCGTGGGCCTGGCTGGCCGGGGTGAGGCCGGCCAGCTGGGGACTGCGCTGGCACTCCCCGATCAGGAGCATCGCCGGTTCCGGCAGGTAGGCGTGCGCGTGCGCCGGACCGAACCCGAAAGCCTGAGCCTCGGTGAACTGGCCGAGCTGGGCGAGCACCGCGGACGAGGTCGGGCGCTCCCGGGGCACCCGGTCCATGCAGGCCGTGATGAGGCTGGCTAGTTCGGCGGGCAGGCCGGACAGGTCGGGTTCCTCGGTCGCCAGCCGGGCCAGCACGTCCAGGACCGAGGCGCCCAGGTACGGAGGATGCCCGGTCGCCGCGAACAACAGCGTCGCGCCGAGTGAGTACACATCGCTCGCCACCGAGGCCTGGTGAGGATCCCTGGCCTGCTCGGGCGCCATGTACGCGGGCGTACCGACGGCCCCGCGCGACACCGTGAGCTCCATCCGCTCGGCGGCCCTGGCCACGCCGAAGTCGATCACCCTGGGGCCGTCCGGGGCGACCAGCACGTTCGACGGTTTCAGGTCCCGATGCACCAGCCCGGCCCCGTGGATCGACTCCAGCGCCTCCGCGCACCCGGCCGCCAGCCACTTAACCGTCCGCACCGGCATCGGGCCGCACACGCAGATCATCCGGCTCAGCGTAGGAGCCGGCACGTAAGCCGTGGCCAGCCAGGGCAGATCGGCGTCCGGATCGGCCTCGACGACCGCGGCGGTGAAGACCCCGCTGACCTTCCTGGCGGCGGCCACCTCCTGCGAGAAGCGGGTCCGGAAGCCGGCCTCCTCGGCCAGCTCGACCTTGATGGTCTTGACCGCGGCCAGCCGCCCGGCCGGCGACCGGCCCAGGTAGACCTGGCCCATCGATCCGGCGCCGAGGCGGCCGAGCACCACGTACGGCCCGATCATCTCCGGGTCCCAGGGACGCAGCGGTTCGGTTTCCGGCTGGGGCAACACCATCGCCTCACGGGGTCTTTCGGGCTTGCGGGATATTGGAGGTCTGGGGTTCAGGTCGCCTAAACCAGCAGTTCCATCATGCCTAACCTTGCGCAATTACGCATCGCAATGGCCGGGATTGTGACAGATGATTCTGATGGGAAACCCAGGACCGTTCGGAAAAAAATGCGGGTTAAGATGGGTTTATACGCGCCGAGCGTGCCGACCGGAATCACCGCGACGCTCCTGGCCCGGGCCGTGGCAAATCCGGGTTTTATCACGGTGTTGATGAGATGCAGGCGCTCGTCGAAGCCCGCGAACGCGCTCTTCATCGCGTTAATTGTCAGCCATTCGACGTCCGGCCAGCCATAGCCGAATTCCGCCGCCAGCCGGTGGAACTCCGAGCTCAGCGTGACCTGGCTCATCAGCCGGTTGTCGGTGTTCACCGTCACCCGGAACGACAGCTGCCTGAGCACCCGGAGCGGGTGCAGGGCGATTGACGGCGCCGCGCCAGTCTGTACGTTCGAAGTGGGACACATTTCCAGCGGAATCCGGCGGTCGCGAATGTAGGCGGCGAGCCGGCCGAGCCGGACATTTCCCTCGGCGCTGATTTCGATATCGTCCGCGATGCGCACCCCGTGGCCGAGCCGCTCGGTGCCGCACCATTGCACCGCTTCCCAGATCGACGGCAGCCCGAATGCCTCGCCCGCGTGGATCGTAATGTGGAAGTTCTCGCGCTTGATGTACTGAAACGCGTCCAGGTGCCTGCTCGGCGGCCACCCGGCCTCGGCGCCTGCGATGTCGAACCCGACCACGCCCTCGTCCCGGTAGCGGACCGCGAGCTCGGCGATCTCCAGCGACCTGGCCGCCGTCCGCATCGCCGTGAGCAGGGCGCATACCGTGATCCTGCGCCCGGCCCGGGCCTGGCTGGCATTGCTGCCAAGACGGAAACCCTCGAGCACCGCCTGGACCACCTCATCCAGGCTCAGCCCGCGCTCGGTGTGCAACTCCGGCGCGAACCTGACCTCGGCGTAGACCACGCCGTCGGCGGCCAGGTCCTCGGCGCACTCCGCGGCCACCCGGCGCAGCGCGTCCGGGGTCTGCATGACCGCGACCGTGTGCCGGAACGCGTCCAGGTAGATCTCCAGGTGACCGCGGTGCGCGCCTTCGGTGAGCCGTCTGGTCAGCTCTTCGGCGTTATCACCAGGCAGGTCGGAGTAACCCGTCTCGCGGGCCAGCTCCAGGATGGTCTGCGGGCGCAGACCGCCATCCAGGTGATCGTGCAGCAGCACCTTCGGCACAGCCTGGATCTCGGCAAGGGTCAGCATCCCCCCATTGTGCTACTGCGCCGAGACGTATTCGATGACCGGGGAGACATGCGGCGGCGGTCCCTGCTCGCTGACCGCGATGGCGCCGTCCAGCGCGGCCAGGGCGGGGCCGAAACACTCAGGTTCGTCGGCGCGGAGTTCGAGCACCGGCTGACCGGCCTGCACCCGGTCCCCCGGCTTAGCCAGGCAGATGATCCCTGCGGTCGCGCTGACCTCGTCTTCCTTGCGAGCCCGGCCGGCGCCAAGCCGCCAGGCCGCGGTACCCACGGCCAGGGCGTCCAGGCGGGTCAGCCAGCCTGAGCCGGGGGCCGGCACCAGGTGCGTGTGCGCCGCCCGCGGCAGCGGGGCGTCGGG
>OCZU010003423.1_pt1 | contig 10011 bp, 6 predicted proteins | sample 1539001 | NCBI WGS metagenome assembly OCZU01 (sample SAMEA3539306, study PRJEB22396) | soil metagenome | biome: tundra; feature: field; material: soil | place: USA | collected 2010-05 | depth 0.15 m | reverse complement strand
AGGAACTCGATCTCTTCCGGAGCAAGTTCTTTCCCGTCGCGTTTCCGCTGAATCAAGTCAACTGTGCGCATTATGAGACACTTAGCCTATCATCCTAAGGGGTTGAAAGTAAAGGAAGATTTTTCCGCAGGGTGGGGCATGCTTTAGCTTGCCGCACAATTGGAAGGCAATAATTGTGGGCATGGCACCTACCGGCTGCTTGCTACCATAGGAGTCGATGACTCCCAATCAACCGGGCCAAATGCCCAAGTTGCCCATTGCTGGCGTGAAGTACCTGATCGCGGTCGGTTCCGGAAAGGGGGGTGTGGGAAAGACCACAGTATCGGTGAATCTGGCCGTCGGTCTGGCCTCTCTCGGGTACAAAGTTGGGCTCATGGACGCCGACGTTTACGGTCCCAACGTGCCCTTGATGATGGGGATCAACCGCACACCCATGGCCTTTGGCGAGCGCATCCAGCCGCTCGATCAGTACGGCGTCAAGCTGATGTCGATGGGCTTCCTGAATCCCGGCGACAAGCCGCTGGTGTGGCGCGGCCCGATGCTGCATAGCGTCATCCAGCAATTCCTGCGGGGCGTGGACTGGGGCAATCTCGATTATCTGGTGATCGATCTGCCACCGGGAACTGGCGACGTGCAGCTCTCACTCATCCAGACGGCGCCCATCACCGGCGCGATCGTGGTGACCACCCCTTCGGACGTTTCGCTCGAAGATGCGCGCAAAGCGATTTTCATGTTTCACCAGGTGAAGGTGCCGATTCTTGGAATGGTGGAGAACATGAGCTTTCTGCTCTGCCCGCACTGTCAGGAGCGCATCGACGTGTTCAGCCACGGAGGCGGCCGACGCACCGCCAAGGAGATGCAGGTGCATTTTCTGGCCGAATTGCCGCTCGACCCCCAGGTTCGCATAGGCGGCGATAGCGGCAAGCCCATCGTGCTGCGCACAGGCGAAGGCGAGCCGTTCCTCGAGCTCGCACGCAACACCGTGGCGCGCACTGAGGAGGTGTCGCAAGAGACAGGTCCCAAGATCGAGATCAGCGATTAGGAAGAGTTGGGGAAAGCGCCGGGAAGCTGAGACAATGTAGCACATGAGGAAGGCATCGATTCGCGATCTCCGCATCCGCACTTCAGAACTGGTCCGTGAGGCCTCCGAGGGCGAGATTATCGTCATAGAGCGGCGCGGCCAGCCGGTTGCCGAGTTGCGCCCGCTCACCACAACCCGCAAAAAACCGGATTTCGCGCGGCCCATGAGCTGTTCCGGAGCCATATAGGCTGTCGTGCCGGCGAGCACCACAGTCTCGGTCGCTCGCGGAGTCCCAGCACCAGGAGTCGAGGCGGACGAATGCGGACCTGATTGCGAAACTACAGCGCGCGCGCCTACCCCGCCACCGGCACTTCCGTCTGTACCTTCTTACTGCCCTTCCAGGATTGCACCCACGTCTGCAATGCCGACATGTAGATGTAGAACACCGGGGTCAGGTAGAGAGTCACCAACTGTGAGAACAGCAGGCCGCCTACCACCACCAGGCCCAGCGGTTGGCGCGCTTCGCCGCCCGCGCCATAGCCCAGTGCGATCGGCGCCGCGCCCAACAGCGCGGCCATCGTGGTCATCATGATCGGGCGGAAGCGGATCAGGCAGCCTTCATAGATCGCCCTCTCCGGAGTCAGTCCGTGCTGCCGCTCGGCTTCCAATGCGAAATCGATCTGCATGATGGCGTTCTTCTTCACGATGCCGATCAGCATGATCAACCCGACGAACGCGTAGATGCTCAGGTCCATCTTGAAGATTACCAGCGTCAGCAGCGCGCCGAAGCCGGCCGAAGGCAATCCCGAAAGAATCGTGATGGGGTGGATGTAGCTCTCGTACAGGATGCCCAACACGATATACACCACCAGGATCGCGATGATCAGCAGCACCCACAGGTTCCCGAGAGAGCTCTGAAACGCCTTCGCGGCGCCCTGAAACTGCGTGCTGATCGTATCCGGCAACTGGTCGGTGGCGATAGCTTGGATGTTGTCCACAACCTCACCTAAGGCGGCGCCCGGCTTCAGGTTGAACGAGATGGTGGCCGACGGCAACTGGCCGTAATGATTGATGGTCTGCGGGCCGGTTTCCGTAACGATCTTGGCCATCGTATCGAGCGGGATCAGCTTGCCGTTGGTGTTCTTGAAGTACAGCAGCGAGAGCGCCCGCGGGTCGCTCTGGTATCGCGGCTCCAGCTCGAGCAGCACCTTGTACTCGTTTATCGAGCCGTAGATGGTCGACACCCAGCGCGGCCCGTAGGCGTCGTAGAGGGCATTCTCGATCACGTTGGCATTCACGTTCATCGCCGCGGCTTTGTCGCGGTCGATGGTGACGTTTACCTGGGGCGTGGTGACCGCAACATCGGTGGTGACGTCCTCCACTCCGGGAAGGTTCTCCAATTCCTTGCCCAACTTTTCGGTCTGGGCGTAGAGCTCGGGCTTGTCCGGACTCTGCATGGAGAACTGGTAGAGACTCTTGGTGACCTGGCCGCCGATCTGGATGGTCGGCGGATTCTGCAAATAGGACTTGACTCCGGCGAAGGCCGCGAGTTGCGGCCGCAGCTCCTTGATAATGTCGTTGACCCCCAACTGGCGCTGGTTCCGCGGCTTCAGGTGAATCACCAGTTGCCCGTAATTCGGGCCGCCCAGATTGGATGACGTGGTGCCGCCCACGCTGGCCATCAGCGAATCCACATTCGGGTCCTGCGAAACCGTCTGCGCGATCTTCTGCTCGAACTCTCTCATCTGGTAGTAAGAGGTGCCCTGCTGGGCTTCGGTGATGACCCTCAACTGGTCGGTGTCCTGGTCGGGGATGAAGCCCTTGGGTATAGTGAGGAACATGTACATGGTGGCGCCCGCCACCAGGACGAAGCTCACCATCATGGCCGGCCGATGCCGCAGCACGAATTGCAGGGAACGATCGTAGGCGCTGAGCATCCCCTGGAAGAACCTCTCGGTGATGCGGTAAAAGCCGCCGCGCTTTTCCTCGTGCGCCGCGCGCAGGAAACGGCTGCACAGCATGGGCGTCAGGGTGACCGAGACCACGCCCGATATCAGGATGGCGACGGTAATGGTGACGGCGAATTCCTTGAACAGCCGCCCGAGCACGCCGCCCAGGAAGAGCACCGGAATAAACACCGCCGCCAGGGACAGCGTCATGGACACGATGGTGAACCCGATCTCATCGGAGCCCTTCATCGACGCCAGCAGCGGCTGCTCGCCCATTTCGATGTGGCGGACGATGTTCTCCAGCATGACGATGGCGTCGTCCACCACAAAGCCGATCGAGAGAATCAAGGCCATCATCGACAGGTTGTCCAGGCTGTAGTTCAGCAGGTACATCACGGCGAACGTTCCTACGATGGAGAACGGCAGCGCCAGGCTGGGAATGATGGTCGCCGAGACATTCCGCAGGAACAGGAAGATCACTACCACCACCAGCCCCAGGGTCAGCAACATGGTGACCTTGACGTCCGTGAACGATTCCTGAATGGTGTCCGAGCGGTCGTACAGGATGTCCATGTTGACCGAGGGCGGGAGTTCCGCTTTGAACAGGGGCAGCAACTTCTTCACGCCGTCGGTCACCTCGATCGTGTTGGTGCCCGGCTGGCGTTGGATCGCAAGAATGATCGAAGGGCTGCTGCCGTTATGGGTGTAGTACCAGGAAGCGGTCTTATCGTCTTCCACGCTGTCGATGATGTTGCCCAGTTCCTCCAACCGCACCGGAGAGCCGCCGCGGTAAGCCACCACCAGCGGACGATACTGATCCGCGCTCATGAGCTGCCCGCTGGCCTGGAGCGTGAACGCCCGCTGCGGACCGATGATGGCGCCGGTGGGCAGGTTGACATTCCAGTTCTTCAGCGCGGTTTCGATTTCGTTGATCCCGATCTGGCGGGAGGCCAGCGAGTGCGGATCCATCTGTACATGCACTGCGTACTTCTGCGCGCCCAGCACCTGGACCTGCGCCACTCCCGAGATCATCGAGATGCGTTGCGCGATGCGCGTCTCGGCGTATTCGTCGAGCGTCCACAGCGGCAGGGTGGGAGAAGTCAGAGCGATGTAGAGAATCGGCTGGTCCGCCGGATTGACCTTCGTGAACGTGGGAGGCGTCGGCATGCCCTGGGGGAGCAGGCGTGAAGCCTGGGTGATGGCGGCCTGAACGTCCACCGCCGCGCCGTCCAACTTCCGCGCGAGATCGAATTCCAGGGTGATCTGAGTGTTGCCGAGCGAATTCGAGGACGTCATGGAATTCAGCCCGGCGATGGCGGAGAACTGGTTCTCGAGAGGGGTTGCCACGGCTGACGCCATGTTTTCCGGGCTCGATCCCGGCAGAGTCGCGGTGACCAGCAGCGTGGGGAAGTCCACGTTCGGCAGGTCGCTCACCGCCAGCGACCGATAGGCCACTCCACCAAACAGGGCGATCGCCACCATCAAGAGGCTCGTGGCGATGGGCCGTTCAATAAAGGTCTGGGAAATGTTCATAGTTCAATACCAGGAGACAGGAGTCAGAAGACAGGAGTCAGAAGTCCGCGATTCTGGCTCCTGACTTCTGTCTACCTGCAAGTGGGCTTGCGTTTTCATGCTGACTTCTGTCTCCTGACTCCTGCCTCTCAGTCTCCCGACTGCATCACGGGGGACAAAACCTTGCGCTGCTTAGGAGCCCTCCACGCATTCCACCGTTCTACGATTGCCGCCATATACGTATAAACCACCGGGGTCAAGTAAAGGGTCATCAACTGCGAAAATGCCAGGCCGCCCACCACCGCCAGGCCCAGAGGCTTGCGCGACTCGCCGCCGGCGCCCCAACCCATCGCGATCGGCAGGGTGCCCAGCAGCGCGGCCATGGTGGTCATCATGATGGGGCGGAAACGAATCAGGCATCCCTCGTAAATTGCCTCCGCCGGCGTTTTCTTTTCTTTGCGCTCCGCTTCCAGAGCGAAGTCGATCTGCATGATCGCGTTCTTCTTCACGATGCCGATCAGCATGATCATTCCGACGAAGGAGTAGATGCTCAGATCCACCTTAAACAGAATCAGGGTGAGCAGGGCGCCGAAGCCCGCGGAGGGCAGACCGGAAAGGATGGTCAGCGGATGCACGTAGCTTTCGTACAGCACCCCGAGCACGATGTACACCACCGCGATCGCCAGCACCAGCAGGATTCCCATGTTGCGCATGGAATCCTGGAAGACCTTGGCGGTCCCCTGGAAGACGCCCGTGATGGTCGCCGGAAGATTGTCCTTGGCGGCCTGCTGGACGTCGTCGGTAGCCTGGCCCAGCGAGGTCCCGGGTTTGAGCGCGAACGACAGCGTCACCGAGGGCAACTGGCCGGAGTGCGGAATGGTTTGCGGTCCGGCATCCTCCACCAGTTTGGCCACGGCATTCAACGGGACCAGTTGGCCGGTGTCCGACTTCAGGTAAATCATCTTCAGCCCGTCGGTATAGCGCTGGTAGCTCGGCAGCATTTCCAGCAGCACCCGGTATTGATTGGTCGGGGAATAGATGGTCGAGGAAAGCTGGGGGCCAAAAGCATCGTACAGCGTGCCGGCGATGGCATTCCAATTCACGTTCAAGGCTGCCGCGCGGTCGCGGTCGAGAATCACGTTCACGCGCGGATTCTTGATTTGCAAATCGCTGGTCACCTCCGCCAGACCCGGAATCCGGGCCACGATCTTTTCCAGCTTCTGCGCCTCGGTATAGAGTTGCTGGGTGTCCGGCCCGTACAAGGTGAAATCGTAGCTGCTCTTCGACTGGCGTCCGCCCACGCGAATCGCCTGCGGAATCGTCAGATAGGCCTTCAAACCGGGGAAATTCGAGACCTTGGGCCGCAACCGGTTTACGATGTCGTTGATCGTCGCCACGCGTTGGCGGCGCGGCTTGGTGTTGATCATGACCTGACCCGTATTGGAAGCCCCGCCGTAGCCGCCGCCGCCACCGCCCGTACTGGCATAGAAGGTCTCCACATCCGGGTCCTGCACGACGATCCGCGAGATCGTCTGCATGTACCGCACCATCTGGTAATAAGAAGTACCCTGCGCGGCTTCCACCTGGATGTTGAAGTTGTCGTTATCGGTGTCTGGAATGAATCCCTTGTTCACCACGGTGTACAAATAACCCGTTACTCCCAACACGGCGAGAAAACTGGCCATCATCACCGGCCGGTGCCGCAACACCCAGGCAAGGCTCACCGTGTATAGATGCAGCATTCCGTCAAACACTTTCTCCATGGCGCGGTACAGGAAGCCGTGCTTGTCGTCATGGGAATAGCGCAGGAAACGGCTGCAGAGCATGGGGGTGAGGCTGATCGAGACCATGCCGGAAATCAGAATCGCGGTGCAGATGGTAACGGCGAACTCGCGGAACAGGCGGCCCAGAATGCCCCCCATGAACAGAATGGGGATGAATACCGCGGCGAGTGACAAGGTCATCGACACGATGGTGAAACCGATCTCCTTCGACCCCGTTAGCGCCGCAACGTACGGCTTCTCCCCTTTCTCGATGTGGCGGACCGTGTTCTCCAGCATGACGATGGCGTCATCCACCACGAACCCGATGGACAGGATGAGCGCCATCATCGAGATGTTATTCATGCTGAAATTCAGCAGGTACATCACCGAGAACGTTCCCACGATGGAAAACGGGAGGGCCATCGCCGGAATCATGGTGGCGGAAACATTCCGCAGGAACAGAAAGATCACCAGGATGACCAGGGCCAGGGTGACCGCCATGGTCATTTGAATATCGTTGAACGCTTCGCGGATGTTCTTCGAGCGGTCGCCGCGAATGCCCAGGTGAACCGTGGGCGGCATTTGCGCCTGGAAGGTCGGCAGGAGCTTGCGGATGTTGTCGATCACCTCGATGGTATTGGTGCCGGGCTGGCGTATGACCGCCAGGCTGACGCCGCGGGTACCGTCGGTTCCGTATTCCCCCCCGTAGATGAGCGACATCTGTTTGTCGTCTTCCACGCTGTCGATGACCCGAGCGACCTCATCCAGCCGCACCGCCGCGCCGTTCCGGTAAGCCACGATCATCGGCTTGTAATCTACCGCGCGCATGAGTTGGCCGTTGGCCTGAACCTGGTAGGCGGTCTTGGATCCATACAGCGTGCCGGTGGGGACGTTGACATTCCAGCTCTTCAGCGCCGTATCGATCTCGTTCAAACCGATCTGCCGGGATGCCAGGATGTTGGGATCCACCTGAATCCGCACGGCGTATTTGGCCGAGCCAAAGACACGAACCTGAGCCACTCCGGAAACCATCGAGATCCGTTGCGCCACCATCGTCTCGGCGTATTCGTCGAGATCGGAAAGCCGCAGCGTGGGAGACGTCAGGAAGATGCTGATGATCGGCATGTCGCCCGGATTGGCCTTGTGGAACGAAGGCGGAGTGGGCATCCCGGGAGGCAGCAGCGGCATGGCTTCGGCGATGGCGGTTTCCACGTCGACGGTGGCTCCATCGATATCGCGGCTCAGATCGAACTGCAGGGTGATGTTGGACGATCCCTGGCTGCTGGTAGAGATCATCGAATCGAGCCCCGCGATAGTGGTGAACTGCCGCTCCAGCGGGGTCGCCACCGCCGAGGCCATGGTGTCTGGGTTCGCGCCGGGAAGACCGGCTGAAACGGTAATCGTCGGATAGTCGACCTGGGGCAGGTCGCTGACCGGCAGCGCCCGGTACGCAATGATCCCAAAAAGCGCGATTCCCGCCATTAGCAGGCTGGTCGCGATGGGCCGCCGAATAAAGCCTTCGGAAACGTTCATGCCGAGCCCCTCCGCCGGTGACACAGGCAAGGCACGTGCGTTCCGCATTCTTGCCTGTGTGTTCGGTGACTTACCGGGCGGACCGTGGACATGCGATCAGTTCTTGGGCTGTCCCTTTTGCCCGCCGTCCCCGCCGCCCTGCTGTCCACCGCCATCCTTCCGCCCGCCGCCTCGTGAGCCGTCGCCGCCCGCGCCCTTCTGACCGCCGCCCCGCGGTCCGCCACCACCCCGGCCGTCCCGGACCACTACGCGGCTGCCGGGGGCCAAACGCAACTGGCCTTCGGTCACCACCGTCTCACCGGGCTGGAGGCCGGTATCCAAGACCATGTCCTGGTCCACGCGGGCGCCGGTGGTGACGGGTCGCGATTCCACCGTACGATCCGGCTTCACGACGTAAACGAACGATCCGTTCTGTCCGGTCTGCACCGCCTCATTGGGTACCACCACGGCATTCTGCTGTGTGGTCAACCGCAGAACCACCCGCACAAATTCTCCCGGCCACAGCTTATGATCGGTATTGGGAAACGTTCCCTTCAGCTTGATGGTGCCGGTGGTCATATCCACCGAGTTGTCCACGAACGTCAGAACCCCGGTTTCCTCGCCACCGGCTTCGTCCTGGGGACGCGCCCGCACCGGCAACTTACCCTCCGCCATGTACTTCTTGATGGCCGGAAGTTGCGCCTCGGGCACCGCGAAGGTCACATAGATCGGCTCCACCTCGTTGATAGTCATCAGTTCCATGCTGTTCGCCATCACCACGTTCCCCAGCTTCACGGTCAGGTTGCCGGTACGGCCGTTGATGGGCGATGGGATGTTGGTGTAACTGAGTTGGACGCGGGCATTCTCCACCGTGGCTTGGCTTGCTCCGATGCTGGCTTTAGCGCTTTCGATTGCGGCCTTATCGGCGGCTACGGTTTGTGCCGCAGCATCGGCATTGGACCGCAACTGCTCGGCCTGATCTTTGGAAATGATACCGCTCTTGAACAGTTCAGCGTACCGCGTGGCCTGGGATTCGGCATACTTGGCGGACGCCGTATCTCGGGCCAGGTTCGCCTGGGCCTGCCCGAGTGACGATTCAACCATGGCGAGATTGGCCTGCGCCTGGTTCAAAGCCGCTTCCAAGGGGCGCCGGTCGATGGTAAACAGTGGCGCGTCCTTCTTTACGTAATCGCCTTCCTTGAAATTAACCGCGGTCAGTTGACCGGTGACCTGAGCCTTCACTGAAATCGTGGAGTAGGCTTCCACATTTCCGATCACCTGGACCTCGACGGGGACGTTCTTCTGGGATGCCAGAGCGACCGTTACGGGAACATCCCCGCCGGCGCCACCCTTCTTGCCCCCACCCTTCCCACCGCCAGTCGAGCTGCCGGCCGCGGCGGTGCTCGCTCCGGAGTTGCCGCAACCCGATAACAACAGCAGTGCCAGGCCCGTAAACGATAGAATCCAAAAGCTTTTTTGGATTCCCCGATGGCCGTCACACCCGAATGGGGAATATCTCGGCATAGGAATATATTGTAGTGGCGATGAGCCCATTATCAAAGTTACGCCGCCGGGCGGCAATGGCTCGAAAGAGGCACAGATTTTGGAACTTTTAGAGCTTGGGCTTGGGAGGCGGCAACTCCCGCGCCTCCACCACGTGGGAGAATCCCACTCGGTTGTGCGAGCCATCGCAGAACGGCTTGTTTTCGGAGTGGCCGCAGCGGCAGAGGGAGATGACGGTCCGCCCGGCGAGTCCGAAGGCGGCGCCATTGGGGTCCACGATCTGGAAGTCGCCCTCGATGCGGATGGGGCCATTAGTGAGGACTGTAATTTTGACAGGCATGGTAGGTATGAGGGCAGGTCCGTTTGACCTGCCCTACTATGCTACAGCTTTGTGAAGCGGCGTGGGGATCGCTGCGGATTCGGATTTGCTCCGCGCTCTCGAGTGGGTAAATTGCAGCGGGAAGCGCCCGCTACTTCAGGCGGAGGTCCTGCTCGATTCGCCTCAACCACGCATCCATGATCTCTTCGACCCGGCGCAGGTGCTCTTGGAAGCGTTTGTCCATCGAGTTGAACCGGGAGTCCATGTGAGAACGCAATTCGCCGATCCGGACATCCAGGTGATGATTCCTGTAAAACACGCCCAAAATCACCACGATGACTGTGGCGATCAGGCTCAGCAACGGCAGGTATTCGCGAACTTGCGGGTTCATACCTTTAACGTCGATCCTATCGCATCCGCCTCTCAGAATTC
>OCZU010003422.1_pt1 | contig 10013 bp, 11 predicted proteins | sample 1539001 | NCBI WGS metagenome assembly OCZU01 (sample SAMEA3539306, study PRJEB22396) | soil metagenome | biome: tundra; feature: field; material: soil | place: USA | collected 2010-05 | depth 0.15 m | reverse complement strand
TTACCGCGGCTTATCGCGGCCACGTCGATGCCCAGATCAATGACCAGTACCACACCCTGAGCGGGTCCCTGCGCTTCCTGAATAACATTGTGCGTTTTCCGGGATGTGGGTTGTTCGATGCGGAATCGTCCTATGCCGCCGTGGATCGCAAAGCGAAAAATCTGATCGGGTTGATCTTGTGCTCCCGGGTGCGTAACGACGTGGGCCACGTGACCCAGGTGTGTGTATTGCCGGAATACCGTTCCCACGGCATTGGCGAGGCGCTGCTGGCCGCGACTTCCACCAACCTGCGCAGGCGCGGTTTCTCCATGCTCTCGCTGACCGTGACAGAGGCCAATGCCGGGGCCGTCGCTCTCTACCGCCGATTGAATTTTGAGACGAAGCGAGTGTTCGATGCGTTCGTGTGGGAAGGGTGAGGGAATAGCTGATGGTTACTGGCTTCTAGCCTAACGTTTAGCCTAACGTTCTTGTTCTTGACTGGGGCAACAACGAGGCCGCTTCCATGGACGGTCCAGCTCGGCAGTTAAGCTAGGAGCTAGTAGCAAGGAACCAGCAGCTTACCGCCGCACCAGCCACATTGCCCAGCCTGCCACCAGGGCACCACCCAGAAACATCACGAAACATTTCAGACCGTAGCTGAGCATGTCGCGAGTGGTTTCGCGGTGCGTGATGCCGAAAACGATGGAGGCAAATAGCGCGAACACAAAAGCGGCGCTGAAGTGAGTGAGCTGCAGGGTCATTGTTTCTTCCCGATGGCGATGTGATAGGCGTCGGCCACCGCAATGAAATTCAGCAGTCCCGCGACGATCATGAACTTGGTTCCGTAATCGGCTATGGCGAAAGCAATCGCGCCCTGGCCCCAGTTCATGGCGAGCGTCGTGATATACAATCCGCCGGCGCCCAAATCGCCGATGAATCCGAGAATGTCGAGAATGTCGCCGCCGTTGGCCTTATAGATGTGGCCCTGCATCATGAGGCCGAGTACGAACAAGGTTCCAATGGAGACGAGCAGCAGACCGCCCCGAATCCAGCGTTTTTGAATGATGTGGCCCGCGCCTGGAATCAGCCAGCCCACGGCAGGCGCGATAACCGACATCATGCTAGCGGGCTGCGCCGGTTCGGCCGCCTTGGTTTTGACTGGGGTGGAATTTGCCATCAGATAGTTACGATCTCGCGTTGAATGTTGCCGGTGACTTCCGCCGATTTAGGACGGACCAGCACGTTGACCTCGGTACGCACTCCGAACTCCGGCAGATAAATGCCGGGCTCGATGGAGAAGCAAGAGTTGGGAAGGATCTGGCGTTCGTCATGGATTTCCAGATCGTCCATGTTGGCTCCGTTGGAATGAACGTCAGTGCCGATGGAGTGTCCGGTGCGATGAATGAAATACTCGCCGTAGCCTTTCTGCTTGATGTGGCCGCGAGTGGCGCGATCCACTTCCCATCCGGCGATGCGGCGCCCGGCGTTGATGGCGTCGATCACGGTCTTCACTCCGGCATCGCGTGCATCGCGCACAATCTCGAACACCTGGCGCATGCGGTCCGATGGCGCCTTGCCAACAAAGCCCATCCAGGTAATGTCGTAGTACACGGCTCCCGGAACGTCCTTTTTGCCCCACACGTCGAGGAGCACCAGATCGCCCTCGCGGATAGGAACCGGATGATCGGCCCGCGGCTCATAGTGCGGGTTGCCGGCATTGGCGTTAACGGCGACGATAGGCGGATCGTCAGCGAGCAGATTCTCGCGGCGAAAGGCTTCCATGAACCACTGCTGGATTCCGTATTCCGTAGTCCCGCTGTTGCGGGACCGCTGGCCGATTTCCTTGAAGGCCGCCGTCACGATTGAGTCCACGCTGTCGCGAGCGGCAAAATGGCTCTTGATCTGCTCCTCGCTCCATGTGGCTTCGAACTGGGCGACCAGGTCGGCGGAGCTGACCACGTTCTTTCCCAAGCCGCGCAGCAACTCGACGGTCCCGGCATCGACCAGAGAAATGGTGAAGACGATGTTGTTGGGTGAATACTGCATGGCGATATCCCGGTGAGCTGCAAGCATTGACTTCAGGCTGGCGAACAGCTCCTGCCATCCGGAATATTGGCGCTTGCTGCCGGGCAGGGAATCGAGATGGCCGGCTTCGATCTTGTGGACCAGCTTTGCTGGTTCGCCCTGCGCCGGTATCAGATAGAACCAGCGCCGCGTAACCATCAGACTCGCGGGCAAGCCGAGCACCCGATAGGCGATGGGGTCGCGATGATGATGGTCGTAGAATAGCCACGCATCGATGTTGCGTTCGCGGAGGGCAGATTGGATGGCGGCCAGGTCCATGGGCAAACATCTATTGTAAACAATGGGAGGGATTTGGGCGAATCGGGCGGCAGGAAGCGCGTTGGTCCAATTCGTTTGAGTCCGACTCCTTGTTACACTACGCACGAGATGCCTGCGATCGCCGAGCCCGTCGTCGAGTCCGTGGCTGCCAAGCGCGTCCGCATCGAGTCGATCGACGTGGTTCGGGGCGTGATCATGATTCTCATGGCGCTCGACCATGTGCGAGACTTCTTCGGCAGTTCCAGCGTTAGTCCCACTGACCTAAGCCAGACGACGATTCCGCTGTTTCTTACCCGCTGGATTACGCATTTCTGCGCACCGGTTTTCTTCCTGCTTACCGGCGCCGGCGCGTATCTCTCATCGCGTCGGAAATCCAAGCGGGAGCTGTCGCAATTCCTGTTCATTCGCGGGCTCTGGCTGTTTTTTTTGGAGCTGGTGGTGACGCGCGGCCTCGGCTGGCAATTCAACTTCGACTACCACGTGACGATGCTCATTGTCTTATGGGCATTGGGCTGGGCGATGATCGTCCTTTCGCTGTTGGTTTACCTGCCTGCTTCCGTCGCGACGATGTTCGGCGTGGTGATGATCGCAAGTCACAATCTGTTCGATTCCGTCCAATCATCCAATCTGCTTTGGTCCATTTTGCACTTGCCCAACTTCATCGTGAACCATCCTGGACACATTGTCTTTGTTGCCTATCCGCTCATTCCCTGGATGGGAGTTACAGCGGCAGGCTATGGCCTAGGACAGATATATGGCTGGCCATCGGTGCGCCGCAGGGCTTTTCTGTTGCCCTTCGGCCTCGGCTTGACCGCTGCGTTCTTTTTGCTGCGAGGCATCAATGTCTATGGCGAGCCGCAGCGCTGGGCTACGCAGAGATCCGCAGCCTTTACCGCGCTTTCGTTCTTGAACACTACGAAATATCCGCCATCGCTGCTGTTCCTGCTGATGACGCTCGGCCCCGCGATGCTTTTCTTGTGGGCGGTCGACGCCAGAACGCCGCGATGGCTGCGGCCCACTCTCATCTTTGGCAAAGTGCCGATGTTTTATTACCTGATGCATATACCTCTGGTACACCTGCTCGCGATCGCCGTGTGCTATGTGCGCTACGGCCAAGTGCATTGGATGTTCGAGTCCCCGAGCCTCGGCCAGTTTCCTATTACTCCGCCACCCGGATGGGGATACTCCCTGCCGATCGTTTATCTGGTATGGGCAGTGATAGTGCTTACGCTTTATCCGCTTTGCCGCTGGTTTGCGGGCTTGAAGCAGCGCCGCAGCGATGCCTGGCTTAGCTATTTCTGAAGGGGAGAGGCTTGTCGTACGTTCGTGATGCGACTTGTGACGTCAGAATCCTTTTTCTAACCGATGGTGGTAGCGTCTCGCACGCCGTCCGCAGCACTAGTCGCGGCGCGCGCCCGCGAATTTTCATCAGATATGGAACTGTCCGCTTGGCGTCGAACTTGGCGGTTTCGCGCAGTAGCCAGCCTAATCCCTTCTGCACCATGTCATCTTTGTCTCCGAGAAGCAAGTTCGAGAGCTTTGTGGTGTCGGGGAAGAACATCTTCGCGCGCGACCCGCGAATCAGCGCTACACAGGCGGCGCGGCGCTGCCAGCGGTTCGTTGACCTTGCCCAGCGGAAAACAGCTCTTGCACGTACGGGTTTGGCGGCGACCATCGGAGCAATCAAGTAGTGCACAAGTGCATCATGGTCTGCCCAACTGCTGATGCGATCTAGCCAGGACTCGAACCGCTTGAACTCGCTATCGCCAAACTCGCCATCGAGTTTCTCCAGCAGGAAGACGGCTGCCACCTTTTCTTCCAGCACCGAGCCAAGAAAAAGATGATCGGCCACTTCGATCAGAAAGTCGAGATCATGTTCTTTACTCACTTCCCGCCGAAAACGGACTGCGGCGCGACGCAAATCTGCTGTGTACCAGCCGTGCGACTTGATTTCATCCTGCAAGAACCACTGAACACCGCTGGCGTGCTCGGCGGAACCGCCGGCTTTCAGCGCGCGGCGAATTTGAGCAGCGATGAGGGCGGGTGTGGTCTTGGGTTGAGGCATGGATCACCGAGCCATGAATGTAGCGGGCTGATGTTTTTCCAGCAAACAAGGCGGCCCGTCGAGGCCGCCTTTGTGTTTGCTGGCTACAATCGGGTTGTTGCTCTCCGGCTTACGCGGCGCGAGCCGTGACTGCTGCTGGCCGATAGCCGCATTCCCCGGCTTTCTTGAAAGCCTGCAAAGCTTCCTCCGGGGACATCAGCGGCGTGGTTTGTACAGACTTGCAGGCGCCACCGCCGGCAAACGCTATGGAAATCGCCGCGGCGCTCACATTGTCGGGCATTTCAGAAACGACGACCACGTCGTACTCTCCAAAAGCGAACCAGGCGGTTTCAATCCTGCCTCCCAACTTCTCGATCGCGGGCCTGACCGCCTCAATGCGGTTCTGGGGATGCGCCAGCAGCGCTTCCCACCCCTCGCGAGAATACGCGACTTGGTGAAGATAATGTGGCATAGAACCTCCTCTCGATTCACTTGCTGGGAGCGAATGATTTCAAAGGCCGGGGTCTCAAGTCAAGCGTAGGCGCACCGGGCTTCAGGGAACCGGCGGAGCAGTTGCGGTCCTGAACAAGCGGTCGTAAACCCACAGCATCATCGTGGTTGCAATCCCTACGCCCGTTACCACCCACCAGAGGCGTTCTGGCTGGTGAGTGACTTCTCCGAAATGATGTATGAGCGTCCCGCCGAACCACCCGCCGATCAATGACCCAATGCCGATCGGCAAGAATGCGAAGCCCATATAGGTGCCTTGCTGGCCCGGAGGCGCAAGCAGCGCGATGTATTCGTAGTAACGCGGTTGCTGGACGATCTCGCCGAGGGCCAGGACAAACAGCGAGAGGATTGCTCCCCAGATCGTTGGCCGGAAAGCAAGAATCAACCACGAAACCGAAGTGATTAAGGTACCCAGGATTACAGCTTGAAACGCTGGAATCCTGCGCGTCAGAAGATTTATCGCGAGGGTGAGACAGATCACGGTCAGTCCATCGGTGACCAGTATCTTCTCTACGTCGGCATGCGGGCTGATGTAGCCGTGAATATAACCGGGTAAGCTGATGTACTGCTGCCAGAACACGATCCAGTAACCCGTGAAGAGTACCAGGAACCACATGAAGCGGCTGATGCCAGCGAGGACGAGCACGAGTAGCCCAACCCAGATCCACCAGGGCACGCTGAACCCGGGATAAATCGATAGGCCGATGCGGAGCAGCAGGGCGATCCCCAGAACGGGAAGAACCAGCCGGTAGTTGCCCACTACAACGCAGAAATTCCGTGCGACGGTCGCAATCGAAGGCGGAGGCGCATCTCCGGCTTTGCGGGGTTCACGAAAGAAAAACAGAACCACGAAGAACATCGCGAAGACGAAGAGCGCCGCAACCCGGTAAACACTCTCCACGCCGAGGTGACGATGAGCCCAGGAGGCGAATAGTGGTCCGGCAGCGCCACCGATGTTGACCATCGTGTAGTAAATGGAATAGCCGATCGAGCGGACATTCTCCTTGGAGGCGCGGGCCGTGGTGCCGACCACGCAAGGCTTTACCAGCGAAATTCCAAGGGCGGGCAGAACGAGGATAAAGCCGACAAACAAACTGAGTGGCACGGCGTTGCGCACCGGCGCCAGCCAGGAGGCCCCGATGGAGCCAATCAGGAAATACGCTGCCGCCAGGATGAGGTACGCCATCGAAAGAGCACGACGGAAGCCGAGGCGGTCGGCGGCGGCCCCGCCGAAGATGGCGAGAAACCACACCATGCCACCGAAGATGCCAGTGAGGGTTCCTGTCTGCTCGGCGGAGAAATTCAGACGCTCCTGCAGGTACAGGGCAAGAGAGGCGAAGGCTCCATAATAGGAGAGGCGCTCGAAGATTTCGCTGATATTGGCGACCCAGAAAGGACGCTCGAATCCAGTTCGAATCTCCTGCAAGCGTTCGGAAAAGCTCAAGAGTGGCTCCCTGGAGACGAAGCTATGTTCCAATCCGTCTGCATACTTCTTCGGCCGAGAGCCCCGAGACACGGATGACTTTTTGGCGGCTGGCCTGGCCGGAGGCAATGGTAACGGAAGATCGTGGCAGCTTCAAAAGTTTTGCGAAGAATTCGATGCACGCATCATTGGCTTTGCCGTCGATCGGAGGCGCGGTGAGAGAAAGCTTGAGTGCGTCGCCCAGTTCGCCAGTGATGGCGGTTTTCTTGGCACGGGGATGGACTCGGACAGCAAACGTCACTCCGCCGCTCGATTCCTGAATGGAAATCAAGGGTTTCCCCCCAGCGAGAAAGCAGTCTCGGCCAGCAGCAGCGCTCCGACCAGAGGTATTTGCGGGTGCTGTAGAGTACGTGCCTTGCCGATGCTCACCATCAGCGCGGTCGCGAACACAAGCATGGTCACATTCGCAGTGATACAAAACAGCTTCAGACCTTGCACCTCGCTGGCGTTGCGAAGGCGTAGCAGATTCAACATGGCGGTAAACAGCAAAGCCAAGCCCGTTCCGAAGATCCAAATCCTACCCGTGTAGGTTCTTGGCACGAGCAGGCAGTCCACGATCGCCAGAACAAAAAAGATTCCCGCGCAAAGCCGGTCAAAGAGTTTCATGGCTCTCGGTTCCCCTGTCGTCAGGCTCTTCGTCTTTCCCCAAAGATCGCCGTACCCACGCGAACGCAGGTGGATCCCTCTTCAATCGCTACTTCGAAATCGTGCGACATGCCCATAGAGAGCTGGTCCATGGCGATGGCTGGCAGTTTTCGAGCGGCAATCGCATCGCGCAAATCGCGCAGCTTGTGAAAGTAGGGTCGTGCACCTTGGGGATTGTCAGTGAACGGAGGCACAGTCATCAGTCCCCGGAACACGAGCGCCTCAAGCCGAGGCGCAGCGGTCAGCAATTCTTCGAGTGCGGGCGAGTCCGGCGCCATGCCGCTCTTGGCAGATTCACCGCCTACGTTCATTTCGATCAGCACTTCCAGCTTCCTGCCGAGCGCGCGAGCCGCGGAGTCCAGCTTCTCCGCCAGCTTCAACGAATCGACGGACTCCACGGCGCGGAATAGTTCTACGGCCTTTGCGGCCTTATTGCTCTGGAGGTGTCCGATCATGTGCCATTCGGCAGAGTGCAAGTCTCTCAAAGCCTCGACCTTGGCCACAAACTCCTGGACGCGATTCTCGCCGAACCGGCGTTGTCCCGCATCATAAGCTTCGCGGATGCGCTCCGGCGGCTGCGTCTTGCTGACGGCTATCAGAGCGATGTCGTCCGGGTTGCGTCCGGCGCCGCGAGCGGCGGCGGCCATGCGCTCTTTGATGGATGAAATGTTTGCCGCGACCGACATGAGATGAGTAGATCACGAACGGCCTTCGCTGCGCGAAGGACGCGGTCGGGGGCGTCCGCGCCACACAGTTTTCACATGATTGCGGTGGGTGGTGCTGGTTCCTTGGGATCACCTGCACTCGAAAGCGGCAGCCAAATCATCAGAGCGGCCAGCAGGGCCATCACGCCGATTCCCGCAAGATAGAGGGGATGCTGAAAGATCTGCGCTGACGTAATCCGTGCGGCCCAGGTTGCGACGAGGCTCAGCCACGACTGGTGGGCGAACGACAACGCGATCAGGCCCGCCCAAAGGAGCCCAAAGACTGATTCGCCGGCGATCAGCCCCGACGCTGTGAGGACTCCAGCATTCTCCACCCGGGCCTGCTGTGCTTCATTGAGTCCGCGCCGCTTGGCCATCCAATCTCCCAGCGCGCGGAAAACACCACCGATGAAAATAGCGAATGTCGTCTCAAACGGCAGATACATGCCAACCGCCACCAGCATGGGGCTGCGTACCTGCATCATAATCATCGCGATACCGAAGAAAATTCCAACTACCACCAGCGCCCAAGGCATATCGCCGCCCACGATGCCGATGGCCAGGGTGGCCATCAGGCCTGCTTGAGGCGCCGAAAGCTGACGGCTGCCGAACCCGAACGCCGTATCCAGCAGGTAGAGAGGCCAGTACATCACCAGGCTTGCGACGACTACGGCAATCAGTTCCGCCATCTGAATCTTGCGCGGTGTGCCTCCAAGGATGTAGCCAACTTTGAAATCCTGGAGTAGTTCGCCCGCTACGGAGGACGAAACACAAACTACCGCTGCTACCCCCAACACCACCGCTACACCCTTGCTTCCAGAAACGCCCAGCGAGACCATTAGAAGCGCCGCAATCAGCAGGGTCGAGAGGGTTAATCCTGAAACTGGATTGTTGGAGGAACCAATAAAGCCGACCAGGCTGCCTGAGACTGTGGCGAAGAAAAAGCCGACCACCAGCATTACGACTGCTGCCAATATCGCCGGCCAAACCAGACCTGAGATATGGATGTAAAGGAAGCACATGAGCGCGAACATCAAGGCAATCAAACCAAAGACCGCTTTTGAGCTCATGTATTGCTCGGTGCGAGAGAGCTGTGCGCGCTGGGCGGCGGTCTGGCGCAGATCGGACAAGGCCCTGCCAAGTCCCGCCGTGAGACTCTTTCCCATCTTGAAGAGGGTGTAAGCCGCACCCACCAACATCCCACCGACGGCGATGGGACGCACGATAAACCTCCACACGGCTGCCGCTATAGCCGCCCAGTTATCTGGCGTATCTGCCGGAAGGTAATGCTTGAGTTGCGGTCCGAGGAAAAAGATAAGCAGGGGAACCATCAATCCCCAGGCCAGCACGCCGCCGGCAAACTGGATTGAGGCCAGCCGCAGCCCGATGATGTAGCCCACTCCCAGATACGCCGGACTCACGCTGGGCGCAGCGAAAGTGCTGGTCCCGCCTGCCGCCACAATATTTGCGCTGCCTGTCGTGCCCAGGCGCACTTGACTGCGGCCCAGACTGCCGACGGCGAAGTTAATGTCCTTATCGGCGGCGAACAGTCCAAAGCGCCCCAGGATGTATACCACACCGCCCACGCCAATGTTCCAGAAAAGATACTTCGCGGCTTGGGCGCCGCGCTGTCCAGCCTTGTGAATTTCCGCAGCTGCGACCGACTCAGGGAAGGGCAATTCCGGATCTTCCACCATCACCCGCCGTACGAGTGAAATGAAAAGCACTCCCAGAATGCTGCCTACCATCATCAGTGCGGTCGACTTCCAGTAGGCGTCGGCTGGGCGGAACGAGGGCCACGCCTTGGCGATCACAAAGGCAGGAATGGTGAAAATTGCGCCCGCTGCGAGACCTTCTCCGATTGTGCCCGCCGTACGGGCGATGTTTTCCTCGAGCAGCGTTCCCTTCCATGCCCGAAGGACCGCCATTGCAATCACAGCGGCGGGATACGTGGCTGCGATGGTGATACCGGCGCGCAGCCCCAAATAGGCGTTCGCCGCGCCCAGCACTACCGTCATAAAGAGTCCCAGCAACACCGCTCGCAGGGTGAACTCCTTCATCTGCATGGTCTCGGGAACAAAGGGGACGTGTTTCTTGACACCAGTTCCTGATTCGGGGACTGGACTGCTCATAGGTGGAATCCTCGCGGAGCGTGAGTGAAAGCAACGTTGTGCTGTAACTTATTCAAAACACTAAACGGCGGCACGTTAGCATGCGGGCGGCTTGCATTACAAGTGCGATGCCGGTTCCTGTCGTTAGCACATGATATGTCCGGTGTAGTTAGCAAGTGATATGTCCGCTTTGC
>OCZU010003421.1_pt1 | contig 10014 bp, 12 predicted proteins | sample 1539001 | NCBI WGS metagenome assembly OCZU01 (sample SAMEA3539306, study PRJEB22396) | soil metagenome | biome: tundra; feature: field; material: soil | place: USA | collected 2010-05 | depth 0.15 m | reverse complement strand
CGCAAAGCTGGCACGAAACGCATTTCGTGTTGCCGTCCTGATCCTTCACGAGATAGGGCGCGCCGCGATATTCCGGCGGGAGCGTCCATTTCTGCTCGGGATATTCCATCGTCACCACTTTGCCCTTGATGAGCGTGGAATAGGCGTGCTTCAGCGTGACTTTCAATCCGCCGATGATGGCCGGCAGATAAAGCTTTTCCCAAAACGTCAAGGGTTTGCGATTTACAATCATTTTCGATCCTTCCAGTTCCACCACTTCAACAAGTCCGGCTTTGGCTTCTTCGTTGAAGCAAAATAAACTGCGCAACGCATCACATACAGCATGCAACGATCACCTTTTACGCCCTGAAATTTGCAAAGCGCATCGTATAGCCGCTGCGGATTACGCCGCTTCAGGTCGGCAACCTTCCGCAAACCCAAATTCCAAAAATCCTCCGCGACCGATTTGCCGACACCGGGAATGGTCCGAAACTCTTTGAGCGCGGCGGCTTTCATTTCAGCTTCTCAGCCACAGCCAGAGAGCCGTGATTAAAATGTTCACCAATGCCAGCGGCAAAAACCGCCGCCAGCCCAAGTCCATCAACTGGTCATACCGGAAACGCGGGAACATCCAGCGCACCCAGATGAAGACCACCATGAAAAACAGCATCTTCGCCAGGAAAATTAAAATATGCGCGATGCCCATTCCGAGCGATTGCGCCGGATGGTCGAGTCCCCAGAACGGCAGCGTCCAGCCGCCAAAAAACAACGTCACCATCATCGCCGAGGACGCGACCATGTTGGAATATTCCGCGAGAAAAAACAGCGCGAACTTCATGGAGCTGTATTCCGTGTGGTAGCCACCGACGAGCTCGGTTTCCGCCTCCGGCAGGTCGAACGGCGTGCGGTTCGTTTCCGCAAAGGAAGCGACCATGAAAATGATGAACGACAGCGGCGAATACAAAACCAGCCAGCCGTGAGTGGACTGCCAGCTGATGATCTGGCCCAGATTCAGGTTGCCAACGATGAGCAACAGCGGAATGACTGACATGCCCATCGAGATTTCATAGGAGATCATCTGCGCGCTCGAACGGATGCCGCCGAAGAAGGGATATTTCGAATTCGCCGCGTAACCCGCCAGTACGATACCATAGACACCCATGGACACGATGCCGAACGTGTAGAGGATGCCGACGTTTAAGTCCGCGATGACCATTTTTTGCGAACCGATCGTCGAACCGAACGGAATCACGGCCACGGTCAGCATCGCCGGAATCACGGCAATCGCCGGCGCGAGAAAGAAATAAATCTTCTTCACGCCCGCCGGGGTGAAATCCTCCTTGAACAGGAACTTCAAGCCATCCGCGAGCGGCTGAAAAATGCCGAGCCGGACCAGAAACGGCCCGACCACCGGAATGAATTTCATGAACGGCGGTGCGCAGCGGTTTGGACCAACGCGATCCTGAATCCACGCCGAAATCTTGCGTTCGGCCAGGACGGAATACGCGACGAGGCCCTGCACGACCCCGACGACGATCGCGATCTTGACCAGGCTGAAGATGATAAAGTTCCAGTCCATTTTAGATTGGCACCGTCACGCCGGTGTCGCCCAGTCCCGACCACGTCACGCCATTGAACGCGGAAACATCTTTCGCCATTTCGTTGAACAAACCTTCAATCGTCACAAAACCGTTCCGCCCGGCGACGTGGTGGACGAGGTCAGGCAAAAATTCCCACTCGGCGCGCGCGTCCCCGGGTGCCTCGACGGCCTTCATGAATTTCTGAACCCGGCCCTTGATGTTCGTGAAGGTGCCGCGCTTTTCCGCGTGTGCACAACCGGGCAAAACGTAGTGCGCGAGCTTCGTCGTCGCATTCGGCAAAATATCGCTGACGATGAGCGTCTCCAGCTTGCCCAGCAATTCGGCATCAATACCATGCTTCGTCACGTCCTCGCCGAAAACGATGAGTGTCTTGATTTTTCCGGCGCGGATCATTTCGGCCATAGGCCGGATCTTGATGCCCACATTGGCCTGGCAGATGCCGATCAGCCGCGCGCCGGTCTTGTTGGGGTTCCGATCCACGTTCAGCAACAGCTTGTCCCCCTCGCCAAAACGGCCTACGGATTCCGTCATCGCACCGAGCTTGTCCGCCAGCTTTTTCAAGAGCCACAGTTCCTCGTTGGTCTGCCGCGCCGAGGCGATGATGGCAACCGAACCCACCGGGGCGTTCTTGAGCTTGCCGGAAATTTCATTGAGCGCCGCCGTCCAGGTTGATTTTTGACCGCGCACGAGAACGTCCTTCAAACGGTCTTCGCGGCCGACCCACTTGTAATTCAACCGCCCGGCATCACACATCCACGGACCGTTGACGGCGTCGTTTTCCCGCGGTGTGTAGCGCTGGAGTGCGTCCTCGCGCGAACCGATGATGATGTTGCAGCCCGTCGCACAGCCCGTGCAGATACTCTTGGTTTCTTTGAGGAACCAGACGCGCATTTTAAAGCGGAAATCCTTCGACGTGAGCGCGCCGACGGGACAGATGTCCACCGTGTTCAGCGTGTAATTATTGTCGAACGGCATTCCCGGAAACGTAGCAATCGTGCTGTAGCTGCCGCGATTGACGATGCCGAGCGCGTCGTCGCCCGCGATGTCCTTCGTGAAACGGATGCAGCGCGTGCAGAGGATGCAGCGTTCGGCGTCGAGCATGATCCGTGGGCCGAGGTCAACGGCTTTCGGCTTGTGAACCTTCGCCTCGACGAAGCGGCTCGCGCTCTGGCCGTAGTCCACGGAATATTCCTGCAACTTGCATTCGCCGGCCTGGTCGCAGATCGGACAGTCGAGCGGATGATTGATGAGCAGCGATTCCAAAACGCCTTCGCGCATCTGTTTCACGCCGGGCGTATTCGTGTAGATTTCCATTCCCGGCGAAATCGGGGTCGCGCAAGAGATCGCCGGACGCGGCATCTTGGAAATTTTTGGCGAACCGTCGGCGTTCAAAATCGGCTTACGATCCGGCCCGATCGCGGGCATGCCGTATTCCACTAGGCACATGCGGCAGTTGCCGACAACTGGCAATTTCGGATGATAGCAGTAATGCGGCACCTCGGTCTTCGCGATCTCACACGCCTGGATCATCGTGGTCGGAATCGGCTTGCCCGAAATCGGATCCGGCATCGTCTTCGGCACTTCGATTTCACGACCGTCCACCTTCACCTTGATCTTTTCGACCGGCGGCGCGGGCTTGATTTCAGTTGTGGCGGCGGTTGACATGGCAATCAGTGATGCGCGGCGGCTAATTCTTTTTGTTCAGCGGGCGCGGAAATTTCCTTCGCGTGACGTTCTTCATCAGCGTTGCCCTTCGCGACAAATTCATCTTTGAACTTCGCCACGAAACTTTGCACCGGCCACGAGCAGGCCTCCCCGAACGCGCAAATCGTGCGTCCGCCGGGAATGTTGTCGGCGATTTTCACGAGATAATCCGCGTCGGCTGCGCGGCCCTCGCCGTGCGTGAGGCGATGCAGCGTCTTGCTCATCCAGAGCGCGCCTTCGCGGCAGGGCGTGCACTGGCCGCAGCTCTCGTGCGCGTAAAATTCGGAGATGTTTGCCAGCGCTTCGACAATGTCGGTGGAATCGTCCATCACGATGATCGCGCTCGAACCGCTCATCGAACCGGCGGCGGCCAGTGAATCAAAATCGTAAGGCAAATCTAGCATGTCGGTTTCGACCAAAATCTCTTTGCCCTCGGCGTCCTTTTTTTTGAGTTTGAATTTTTCGCCCGCCTTGAAAACTTTCGCGGATGAACCGCCGGGAATGACGGCTTTCAATTTGCGACCATCGAGCAGACCGCCACCGAATTTCGGGTCGTTGATGAGTTCGCCAATCGTCGCCTTACCGGTTTCGATCTCATAATAACCGGGCTTTTTGACATGGCCGCTCAAGCTGACGATGCGCGTGCCGGTGTTGTTCGGCGTGCCGAGCTTGGCGAATTCCGCGCCACCCATCGCGACGATGTGTTTCACGTTGCAGAGCGTCTCGACGTTGTTGACGATGGTCGGGCACATCCACAAACCAAGCACCGCCGGAAAATACGGCGGCTTGATGCGCGGATAAGGCCGCTTGCCTTCAAGCGATTCGATGAGGCCGGTTTCTTCGCCGCAGATATAAGCACCCGCTCCACGATGAACGTGCATCTCCAGATCGTAACCACTGCCGCAGATATTTTTGCCGAGGAAATTTTTCGCGCGGGCTTCTTTCAACGCCTGATTCAAGATTTTCGCGCCGTCAACCATTTCGCCACGGATGTAGATATAGGCGAGATGCACGTCGTTCGCAAAGCAGGAAATCGCCATGCCTTCGATTAACTGGTGCGGATCTTTATACATGATCTGACGATCCTTGAACGTGCCGGGCTCGGATTCGTCGGCGTTGCAAATCAGGTAAATCGGCTTGCCGCTTTTGCGATCCACGAAGCTCCATTTCAAGCCGCAGGAAAAACCTGCGCCGCCGCGACCACGCAGGCCGGAAACTTTCACGTCTTCACGGATTTGTTCCGGGCCGGAAAGTTTCCTGCCGTCGGCCAGATCCTTGGGCTGGATGGCGAGCGCCTTCTTCAAAACGTCGTAGCCACCGTGACGCAAATAGCACTCGACGTCGGGCGTGTAACCCGGTTCATCGGCATATTTCAAAATCAATTTATATTCTTGCGCCATTGTATTTGCGTGATGCGTTGAAGGGTTGAAGCGTTGCAGCGAATTCACCTCAACGCCCTAACGCTTCATCTCTTCAACGTTTCTTGACTCATGTTTCAAAATGTTTAGCCTGTACATCCCATCCTGCCCGATGGTGTAACGGTAGCACAGCAGACTCTGAATCTGTTTGTCGTGGTTCAAATCCACGTCGGGCAACCATTTTTTCATTTAAATTCAAATCCTTCTAAAAATTTCTCAAGTCTAGGTTTTAAATCAGCTTTGCGTTCTTCCACTGTCGGTTTCGATGGATGGAAACTATCAATAGCCACGAGGTCAACGGAATCAACGCAAGCATCTTGAATGCTGATGGTATAAACCCAATGATTTTGTTTGAAAATGAAGAGGCCACGGGAACAATCCAAATGTTGTCCATCTTGAATAAATGTTGTTCCTCTCGGAATACGAACGTCGGCAAATAACAACAAATTAGTTTTCTCACCCATCATTTCCCGTGCCTCGACTGTTGTTTGCGGATAAACTTGATGAAAATTTTGCATTTGAGAAATCAATATGCCCTCCAGCATGGCTTGGTCGTACAAAGGTTTGCCAAGCTGTTGACTAATATCAGGAGGCACTTCAGCCCAATCGACACGAAAAAGTTTGCCAAAATCATCTCCAAATTTCACCGTTCCGACATAACCGTCTTCTGTCTTATTTGAGCTGTCTTGAATAATTGCACCCGGTTCTGCAAGCGGTGGAATAGCGCAGGAAAAATTTCCATTAGGAGAAAAATATCTTCCGTCCGTAATTTTTCCTTTGAGTTCGGACGAGCCGACCGTTCCCCGGGTCGAGCCTAGGCTGCTGCATGAAGTCAGGAAAAGCAGTCCTACCAGCAAGAAGCTGAAGGCTATGTGCATTTTATTTTTTGAAATTATACTCATTTGCACTTGGCGCAAATCTCATCCGCCTTGGCGTGCGAAACGCCTTCGTAAAAATCATCGTTCACCATCATCACCGGTGCCGTGCCGCAACTGGCGAGGCACTCGACGAATTCCACGGTGAACTTTCCATCTGCCGTCGTTTGCGCGCCATGCTTGTGCGCGTCCAGGCCGAACTTCTTGCAAAAATGTTCGCGCAATTCATATGCGCCGCCCAGCGCGCAGCTCAACGTGCGGCAGACCTTGATCTGATATTTGCCCATCGGCTCCTGCCGCAGCATCGGATAAAAGGTCAGGATTTCAAAGACGTTGATCGGCTGGAGTTCCAGCTTCTTCGCCGTCCACTGGACCGCTTCCGACGAAATCCAGCCGAACTGTTCCTGGATCGCGTGCAGCACCATGAGCGACGCGGCGCGTTTCACGGGATAATGCGTGATCAGCTCGTCAACTTCGGCTTCCAAGTCCGCTGTAACAGTAAAACTCATTGTTAAAATTTAATCCGAGTGCAAGGCAATCCGGTTGCCTTCGCTGTCCAAAACCACGGCGCGAAAACCGTGCGGCCCGATTTGATGTCTTGCTTTCAAAACTTTCCCGCCGTTCTTCTCCACTTCCAAAACCGCCGCATCCAAACGGCCGGCGCAGTTCAAATAAATGAGCGGGCCGTTCGCTGATGGCTGCGCATCGTCAAAAACATAAAGGCAGCCGCTGACATTTTCCTTGGCGTGCGGCAACAGGCCGAAACTCATTTCACCCGCAGTTTCCTTCGAGACTTTTTCGCCCAGCACCGCGCTGTAAAACGCGATCGCGCGGTCAAGGTCTATGACCGGTATGTCGCACCAACCAATTACGTTTGCCATATTCGTGATTGTTTTAGCGGTCGCTCTCGCCCATGACGAAATCCAGCGAACCCAGCACCACGGGCACGTCGCTGATCATGCAGCCGGGCAGCAATTCACCAAGGATGCTCAAATTCACAAAACTGGGCGCGCGGATTTTCAGGCGATACGGCGTGCCGCCGCCCTTGCTGTTGATGTAAAAACCCAGTTCGCCCTTCGGATTTTCGTGGCCGAAGTAAATTTCGCCGGGCGGACAGTTCACGCCTTCGGTCACGAGCATGAATTGATGGATCAATTCTTCCATGCTCGACATGACTTTTTTCTTCGACGGCATGGTGATTTTTCCATCGGCCACGTTGACCGGCTCCTGCGATTTATTTTCCGCGCCGCCGGGAATTTTGTTCACGCACTGTTCCAGAATTCTCATGCTCTGCTGCATTTCTTCCATGCGGACGAGGTATCGATCATAACAATCGCCAACGGAGCCAATGGGAATGTCGAAGTCCAAATCTTTGTAGCACAAATACGGCTGCTTTTTGCGCAAGTCCCATTCAAGGCCGCTGCCGCGCAAATTCGGGCCACTCAAGCCGTAATCAATCGCCATTTCCCTCGAGATGACGCCGAGGTCGCGCAGACGGTCAACCCAGATGCGATTGCGCGTGAGCAAGGTGTGTGCTTCAGCGAGCGCGACGGCAAATTCCTTGAGGAACTGGCGGACTTGATCGCACCATGTCGGCGGAATGTCCCGCATCAAACCGCCGATGCGCGTGTAAGTCGTCGTCAAACGCGCGCCGCTGGCGGCTTCGGCGAGATTGTAGATTTTTTCGCGCTCGGTGAACGTCAGCAAAAACACCGTGACCGCGCCGGTATCCATCGCGAACGCGCCAAGCCCCAACAAATGGGAAGAAATTCTCGCCAGTTCCGCGACCATCACGCGGATGTATTGGCAGCGCGGCGGGAGTTTGTCGTGGATGCCGAGCAGTTTTTCGACCGCGAGCGCATAGGCCACGTTGTTCGCCAATGGCGCGAGATAATCCAGCCGGTCCGTGTAAGGAATGAACTGGGTGTAGGTCATGTTCTCGGCGATCTTTTCGTCGCCGCGATGCAGATAACCCACGTCTGGATCGGCCTTGGTGATGACTTCGCCGTCCAATTCGAGAACGATGCGCAAGACACCGTGCGTGGCCGGATGCGATGGCCCCATGTTCAGGACCATGCGTTCGCCCTGAATGTCCTGGGCTTCCTCCACAGCCGCGGCGCGCGCGGCGGAATCGGGAATTGCAATGTCTTGAATGGTTGCCATTTTCATTCAGCCACGAGAGAATGCAAAGAACACAAAACAAGATTCATATTATCTTTAATCTCTTTGCGTTCTTTGTGTTCTTTTGCGGCCACAAAATTTATTCCTCGCGCGTGCGCACACGCGGTTCGCGGCCGATCGCATCGCCGGCGCTGGGAATCGTCACGAACGGTCCGCCTTCCATCGGCGAAATTTGGGTGAAGGCCACGCCCGGCAAATCCGACGGCTTGCCGGCGAGCGGGAAGTCTTTTCGCAACGGGTGATACGGATAACCTTCCCACATCAAAATCCGGCGCAAATCGGGATGGCCACTGAAGCGGATGCCCATCATGTCGTAAATTTCACGCTCATGCCAGTTGGCGGTGCGCCAAACGGGCAAAACACTGGGCAGCTCGGATTTTTCCTCGCTCACGTCGGTTTTCAAACGTAATTCCTGGCCGTCGGCCATGCCGCGCAGATGATAAACCACCGTCCAGCGCGGGTCTTCGCCGTAATTATCCACGCTGGAAATATCCACGAGATAATCGAAACCCAACTGGCGCCTGGCAAACTTGCAAACTTCAAAAATCTGGTCCGCGCCGGAAATTTTAAGGGAAATTTCGCCGCGAAACTCCACCGGTTCGGCGACGAGGTCACCAAACTTGGCCTTGATCTGATTGGCGCATTCGCGGGCCGACACAAGAAATTAGGATTCGGAAAGATGCAGCATTTTGGCTGCGACGGTTTCCTGCAAAATGGGTTGCGTGCCGATTTTCTTCTGGATTTTCATGAGCGCGTCGAGCACGGCTTCAGGCCGCGGCGGACAGCCGCCGATATAGACATCCACGGGCACGATTTTATCCACGCCCTGCAAAACGGCGTAGCTGCGGTACATCCCGCCGGTCGAGGCGCACGCGCCCATGGCGATGACCCATTTCGGTTCGGGCATCTGGTCGTAGATGCGCTTGAGGAAACCGGCGGACTTGTAGGTGACCGTGCCGGCGACGATCATGCAGTCGGCCTGGCGCGGGGAAAAACGCATGACTTCGGAGCCAAAGCGGGAAATATCGAAGCGGCTCGCGCCGGCGGCCATCAATTCAATCGCGCAGCATGCGAGGCCCATCGGCATCGGCCAGACGGAGTTCTTGCGGAACCAGGCGAGCGCGGCGTCGACGGTCGTGAGGACGACATCGCCTTCGATTTTCGAGTTGTAGCCGTATTCGGTTTGAGCCTGCATCGCGTAAAAAATTTGCGCTTGAAACAAGCGCAACCCAAGCCTAGCCGCCGCGAAAAATCGTCGCAAGATTAAATTGTGATTTTTTTCACAAGGGGTCTGGCTGGGTCATGGTGCAGTGGCGGGTTGTGCCATCAAGTTGCACTTGTTACCAACGCCCGCTTGCGCCAGAATTAAAAAACGCGGCGGGCGCGGATTATGAAAACATTTGCGGAACTGAATTTTCCCGGGCGGCTGATCGCCGTCGAGGGCCTCGACGGTTCGGGCAAGTCCACGCAGATTTATCTCCTGAAACGCTGGCTCGAAGCCGAGGGCATCAAGGTTTATTTCAGCGAATGGAATTCGTCCGAGCTGGTGAAGTCCGCCACGAGCAAGGGCAAAAAGCGCGAGTTGCTCACGCCGACGACCTTCAGCCTCATTCACGCGACGGATTTTGCCGACCGCTACGAACGTCACCTGCTGCCGCTGCTGCGCGCGGGCTACATCGTATTGTGCGACCGCTACGTTTTCACGGCATTTGCGCGCGACGTGACGCGTGGCTGCCCCCCGGACTGGGTGCGGGGCATTTACAGTTTTGCGGCGCAGCCCGACCTCACTTTTTTCTTCAAGGCTGATCTGGAAGTGTCGCTGAACCGGATTCTCGAAGGGCGGCCCAAGCTGAAATTCTTTGAGGCGGGCATGGATTTGCGGCTGTCGAGCGATCCGTATGAAAGTTTCCGGATTTTTCAGGGCCGCATCCTGGAGCAATACATGGCGATTAGCAAAGAGTTCAATTTCATCGGCATGGACGCCAACCAGAACGTCGAGAAACAGCAGGCGCTCCTGCGCAAAATCGTTGGCGAAAAGATTGACCTGTCGAAATTCAAACGCCGCAGCCCGCTGCCGCTGCCGCCGGCCTTCCCGCTGGACCCGGCGAAAGAAGCCGAGGAGGACATGGCCGCATGAAAACCGATTCCACCCCGGCGAAAAAATGCCGCAAGTTCTTTGGTCACGGCATTCCGCGCGTCAAACTCGACGAGCTCGCGGGCAAACTGATTGTGATGGAAGGCGCGGACGGGTCCGGC
>OCZU010003420.1_pt1 | contig 10016 bp, 6 predicted proteins | sample 1539001 | NCBI WGS metagenome assembly OCZU01 (sample SAMEA3539306, study PRJEB22396) | soil metagenome | biome: tundra; feature: field; material: soil | place: USA | collected 2010-05 | depth 0.15 m | reverse complement strand
ATGATACGGCGACCACCGAGATCTACACTCTTTCCCTACACGACGCTCTTCCGATCTCAGCGCCCAGGAAAACGATCCGCCAATCAGGGCAACTGAAGCCCACAGTTCGTGCCGTCCCATCGCCGAGGTCGAATGCAACTCCGGCCAGAACAAAACCAGCAGCCCCACTATCCCCAGCCCCAACCCAGCCTTGCCTCGCCACGAAATGTGATGGTCGCCGAGCAGCAGCGTGTCCAGCACCAGAAACCACAACGGCGTGATGGCAATAATCAGCGCCGCCAGCCCCGAAGGCACCGAAAGCTCCGCCCAAGACAGCGTCAGGTTCCCGCCCATCAGCAGCAGGATTCCCACCACCGCCGCTAGCACAATCTGCCGCGCCGAATACCAGACCCTCCGCCCCGTCGCCGCGCACACCGCCAGCATCACCACTCCGGCAATCGAAAACCGTACCCCACACATCAGCGCCGGAGGAATCGTCTGCACCGCAATGTCGATGGCCAGATAAGTCGAGCCCCAAAACAGATACACCAGCCCGAAGGAAAGAATCACCGCAAACCGGCTGGGGCTCTGAACTCTAGACATGTCAGTGAGAAATCAGGGGAAGCTAAAACATATCAGACGAGTTCGGAAACAAAGAGGATTCTAAACATACGTTGTCATCCTGAGCGCAGAAAGGTGGTCCGCGAAGCGGAGCACCTTTCGGAGTCGAAGGATCCCTACCATCTTTCCATCACCGGCGACTCCGCAGGATTCCGGCAGCCTAATGAAGACCCTACTTCAGCTTCTCGTACTCCGACTTCGCCGTCTTCAAAACCGAAACATCCGGATCGGCATCCTTCCACAGCGCGAAGAAGTCCTGATACGCACCCTTCGCTTTTCCGGTGTCACCCTGCAACGCATACGCGCGTCCCGATCCCAAATGAGCCAAAGCATACAGCGGGCTGGTGGCATCGATGCCGCGGTGATCCAGAATCTTCTGATACTCACCCGCCGCTTTGGCTCCATCGCGTAGCTTGAGGAAGGCTTCGCCGCGGATGTATATCGGCCAATAATCGGCGCCGCTGGGCGGGGCGCCGAGTTCGTAAGGCGCGACCGGCTCGAGCGCCGTAACGGCCTGTGCGGGTTGACCGTGCTGCAGATCGATAATGGCCCGAGGCACCGGAAGCGCAATCTGGTTGAGCGGAGTGTCGAACGGAGCCTCTTTCGCAAGCTCTGCGATTACTCTCTCCGACCCAGCCGTGTCCCCCGTGCGCGCCAGCAGGTAAGACTCCCCGAGCCGTGAATCCCTGTCTTCAGAAATTGCGAGAGCTGCCTTCGTCTCCTGGCGGGCTTCCGGCAGAAATCCCAGCTCAGCATCGCAACCTGCCTCGCCTTCGATAACGCCCGCGGCGAACTCTTTCTGCCCTTCGGCCTGGGCGATCGTGGCCGCGTGGGCATAGATTTCTCTGGCTGTCTTCACTCTTCCTTGTGAGCATTCAACTTGCGCCTGCATCAAAAGCAGGATTGGCTCCTGCGGTTTTCCCGCCGCTTGATCCAGTTCTTGCTTCATCGCCGCCTGGTCGCCGCGAATAAAGTCGAGCTGGTAGAGTCCAAGGTGCATCGACCATCCTTCCGCCTTCTGCGCTGAAGCCTGGTCTGCGACTGCCTTTGCCTCGTCGTAGCGATTCCCAAACAAGTAGCTCGCCGCCAGATTCACATAGGCGTACGGATCCTTTGGGTCCAGCTTCACCGCTTCGCTGGCGGTCGCAACCGCCTTATCGTACTGCCCCGTCATTTGGTAGAGCAGCGCAAGATTGTTCCTCGGCACCGTGTCACGAGGATAGGTCTGTATCCACTGCTCGTAACTCTCAATGCTCTTGTCCACCTCCCGCCTGCTGTTCGCGTAGTAGTGGGAAGAAATGTAAAACTTCTCGCGCTCGCTGGCCCTGTCCCGCAGGTCGAACGCCTTTTGCAAATATTCCGCCGCCTGTTTCGCGTTTCCCTGGTTGCTGTAGACCACTCCCAGCGTCGCCAAAGCCATGGCGAAGTTAGGGTCGAGTTCGACCGCGCGCTTCAGATGAGGAAGGGCGCCCTGATCGTCGAACTGCGCATGCGCGGCCTCACCCAGACTGAACTCCTTCAAAGCATCCAGGGACGACGTAGTCGCCGCTTCCAGCGGCGTCGTAAACTTCTGCACCGATCCGATAGACTCACCTAACTTTTCCCTCAGGCTGGAAGCCGTACGGTCCAGCGACTTCAGTACCTGCTCTTTGCTTTCCGCCTCCACCTGTTCGCGATCCAGCGAATCGCCACTCTGCGCGTTCACCGCTTCCAGTGTGATCACGTAGTGGCTCCCCAGGCTGGAAATCGACCCGGTCAGCATCGCCTTAACGCCTTCTCGCAAGCAAATCTCACGTGCCACGTCGCGGGTTACGCGCTCGTCGGCGGAGCGTCCCATAAACCGCAGGGCTTTCTGAATCCGGGACTCGGGAAAAATATTCAGATAGGGCGACTGCTGCAACTGCACGGCCAGCGCCTGCTTCAGGGTTCCGTCAAAAACCGTATCGCCCGTCGTGTTGACGAAGTCGGCCAGCAGCACGCTGTCTTTCTCAGTCAGCTTGGCCGACTGCCGCGAGCGGAAATACAATCCTCCGGCAACCAGCGCGGCCAGCACAATCACCGCCGCTGGCACAAGAATCTTCCAGGGTTTCGTTCCTGCCGCTACACCTGTCACAGCAATTACCGCGCCAGAGGACGCGGCTGCCACTTTCGCCGAACTAGATGCAGGCACCGGCTGCGCAGCCACCGCATGCGGGCCAGAATCCTGCGCAGCCGCAACCGAACCGGAACTCGCCGCAACCGCGCGTCCACTCTCCGTATCGCGCTTCAGCCGTTGCAGGTCGGCGCGAATATCCGCCGCGTGCTGGTAGCGCAGATTGCGATCCTTCTCCAGCGACTTGTTGATCAAATCTTCCAGCTTCGCCGGCAAGTCAGGATTCAAACGAACCGGCGAGACCGGCGCCCGATCCAGGATCGCCTGAAAAACAAGCGCAGACGTTTCTCCCCGAAACGGCAGAGTGCCGGTAGACATCTCGTACAGCACAACCCCAAAAGAAAACAGATCGGTCCGCGAATCGAGCTCCTTGCCCTTCGCTTGCTCCGGAGACATATACGCAACCGTGCCCAGAGTCGACCCCGGGCTGGTCAAATGCTCTTCGACCACTACGCTCGCCGCCGCCGTGACTTCGGGCAGATCGCTGAGCTTGCCCGGAGTGACCGTCACCTTCGCCAACCCAAAGTCCAAAATCTTGGCGTGCCCACGCTTCGTTACAAAAATGTTTGCCGGCTTGATGTCGCGGTGCACAATTCCTTCGGTATGTGCCGCGTCCAGCGCATCGGCAATCTCAATCCCCAAAGCTAAGATCGATTCCAACTCCATCGCGCGCGCGCCGATCATGTGCTTCAGCGTAGCCCCGTCAAGAAATTCCATGACGAGATACGTGCGCCCGTTCTCCTCGCCGATGTCATAAATCGTGCAGATATTGGGATGGTTGAGCGCGGACGCCGCCTTGGCTTCCCGCCGGAACCGCTCAAGTGCCTGTCGATCCTGAGCCAGGTCTTCTGGCAGAAACTTCAGCGCGACAAAGCGGCCAAGGCGTGTGTCTTCAGCCTTGTAAACCACGCCCATCCCGCCGCCGCCAAGTTTCTCAATGATCCGGTAGTGTGAAATGGTTTGCTCGATCAAGGTAAATGGCCCTGCCCCCGGGGTGCAAGCCATGCTAAGGCCCAGCCTGCGGGAAGTCAAAATTGACTCGTGCGGGGACGGCCGCCTCGGCCGTCCGCCGGGCGCAGCCTGGCTGTTACCAAAGGGGGTTACGCCGAGCAGCCCCTCAAGCTATAATGATTCAGTAATGTCGACGGTTAGCGATGCTGCGCAAGAATCCCAATTCGCATCTGCCCGAGTGCTGGCTGCACTGCCTGGTGTGTCCGCGCCGCTATCGGGCCAATCTCCCATCGCGCCTGCGTCCCAGCCTCTTCGGTAGCGACTAGCAAATCCTCCGCCTGATTCGCCTCGGCCTGTGTGCGCCCGAACCAGAGCCATGCTTCCCGAGGTTGCGTTCACTGACAACTGGCGGCTGGCAACTGACAGCTGCCCCAGGAGGATTCCGATGACCACGAAAACCATGACCGCTACTGCTTCCGAAAAGAAGATCGGACCCAAGCTCAACACCGCCCTGCCCGGACCCAACGCCAAGCGCGTGCTAGCGGGCGATGAGAGACTGATTTCGCCGTCGTACACCCGCTCCTATCCGCTAGTAGCCAAGAGCGGACGCGGCATCGTCGTCACCGACGTCGACGGCAACGAGTTCTACGACTTCTCCGCCGGCATCGCCGTGACCTCAACCGGCCACTGCCATCCCCATGTGGTCGCCGCCATTCAGAAGCAGGCCGGCGAGCTGATCCACATGTCGGGCACAGACTTCTATTACGAGAGCATGGTCACACTGGCCGAGCGCCTGTCGAAGATCGCCCCAATGCCTGGCCCGCACAAGATCTACTACGGCAACTCAGGTGCCGAAGCCATCGAGTGCGCCCTTAAGCTGGCGCGCTACCACACCAAGCGCCCCAATATCATCGCATTCTTCGGCGCGTTTCACGGACGCACCATGGGCGCGCTCTCTCTGACTGCCTCGAAACCCCAGCAGCGCCGCCGCTTTACGCCGCTAATGCCCGGCGTGACTCACGTCCCATATCCCGACCTCTATCGCGGACGCAAAGATGCCACTCAGGATCCCGACGCGTTTGCCCTGAGCTGCGCCCGTTTCATCGAAGACAAGCTGTTCAAGACCACGCTGCCTCCCGAAGAAGTAGCCGCCATCTTCATCGAGCCCGTCCAGGGTGAAGGCGGATACGTGGTCGCCCCCACCATCTTCATGCAGGAACTGCGCCGCATCTGCGACCGTCACGGCATTCTCCTGGTGCTGGACGAAGTCCAAAGCGGCGTAGCCCGCACCGGCAAGTGGTGGGCGGTCGAGCACACCGGCGTCGAGCCGGATATGGTCTGCATCGCCAAAGGCATCGCGTCCGGCATGCCGCTCGGCATTGTGATGACCCGCTCCGAAATCATGGACTGGGTCCCCGGCTCCCACGCCTCAACCTTCGGCGGCAATCCCATCTGCATCGCCGCAGCGCTCGCCACGCTCGACGTGATCGAAAAAGAACACCTCCTCCATCACTCCGCCGAAGTAGGCGAGCACATGCTGAAGCGCATGTCCACTTGGCCCGTCAAGCTGAAGCTGGTAGGCGACGTCCGCGGCCGCGGCCTGATGATCGGCGTCGACATTGTGAAAGACAAGTCGACCAAAGAGTACGCCGCCGCCGAACGCGACCAGATCGTCGAGCACGCCTTCGAACAAGGTGTCCTGTTCCTGGGCTGTGGACCCAGCACCGTCCGCCTGTGCCCGCCGCTGGTCGTCACCAATGAAGAAGCCGACGTCGCCATGGACGTGCTGGAAGAGTGCATCCAGCAAGTAGGCAAGTAGAAGCTGCTCGGAAGAGGGAGTCTCCAGATTCACTTCCCGACCACATGAGTTGGGGAAGGGCGCGGCTTCAGCCGCACAAAAGGATCGGGAAGGGCACGACTTGAGTCGTGCCGTCCACCGACTCCGCTCCCAACGAAGTTAGACGACTCAAGACCCTCTGCGGATCTTGGTTCTAGTGATGCGATCTCTTGCCTGAATGCCCCCCGGAAGAGTGGCCTCCGCCGTGCGATTTGGAAGAGTGCGGAGCTTTAAATTTTGGCGCCGAGAAGTGCGGTGACTTGGGAGCGTGGTACGACGAGGAGCCGTGTTGAGATGGCACGCGGGATTTCGAGAGGTGCAGCGCGTGTTTCCAGGAGCTTGAGCTTGATGTAGCCGTGCGAGAGCGCTCTGACCCTCGGATGCCTTGGTTCCTGAAGCCATCATTGCCCGACGCAAAGGACCTCTCGGCCGGGAATGACCGGGCACGGTTAGCGGCTGAATTCCCGAAGTAAGGGTCTCTGCCGCTACCGCGATTCGGCTGAAGGAGCCTCTCGGTCGTCCGCGGCGGTTGCGAAAACGCCCGGTCAGACTGTCCGGCTGGTGCGGTTCGCGCACTGTTGCCGAACGTCCGCCAGTTCTCGCCTCTTCTCGTTCCTTCCTTCCGATAGTCCGTGCGATTGTCCCGCTGGAAGCTATCCCTGCCGGTGGATGGGTGTTCGGTAAATGGCCGGCGAGGCTCGGGTGCCGAAATTCCCCGTGTGCCCCTGCCGAAGGTCCGCCATCCATCGCCGCCCTGTCGGGCCTGTCCATTTCCTCCTCCCCCGCCATACATACCGGCCACCATACTGTTCCCATATGGAACGCCGTGACGGTGGTGGGCATTGTGCACCCAAAGACTCGATCCGCCAGCGCGGCCATTGCCATTGAAAGAGCCGCCATCGAAATTGTGAAATCCGAAATCACTGAAAAACGAGTTGTTCACGAACAAGGCTTGGGCTAGCCAACTCAGCGCCCATCCCCAACTTTTCGGTCCGAGCAGTCCCCCGAATCCTGGCAGCAATCCGGCCAGATTCGCGATCGTTCCGAACAGCGATCCAAAGCCGCTTCCGGTGTAGGGAAGTTCCGGATAGGATCCCTCGGCCGGAGTACCCCAGACAATGGACGGATTGTAGGACGGAACATACATCGTCCGCGGATCGGCAGGAAGAATTTCGATGGCGCTCCGATCCCCTTGCGTTTCCCTGTTAACGGAGAGTTGCGGCGTGCTCTCGAGTTGGCCGTTTCCCCGCGCCTGAGCCCGCAAACTCTGGATCGCACTCATCACATCCGACTGCTGCCCGAGAAACGCATTCCCCACGTCGGTGGTCCAGCTGATATTGCGATTGAGCAAAGCCAGCACGTCGGGAAACGCGACCAGCGCCTGCACGCTGGGGTCCCAATTCCGCTGCTGAGCTGCCTCGATCAGTTCCCGGTTATGCAGGTTCGCGTTTTGCTGGAGCCACTGCTGGGCCTCGACCACCTCCAGGGGATAGGTGCAGGCAACCAATACCTGGCCGAGGAGCGCGTCCGGATAGAGCGCAATGGGCGCCACGAGGTTGGCCAGATCATTGCCCGAAAACGCGGACTGCGGCTGGAGAATAGGTGCCTCCAACGTGCTGTCCTGAGGCATTTGGGCCAGGCTGCGAGAACCTGAAGCTAAGGCGAGAACGATCGACGCGATCGCGAGTGCTTTTTGGAGCCGAGAGATGAATCTGGTCATATGCCACCTCCAGCTAGCGTAGTGCGAAATGCAGAGCGCCAATGATCCCGGCGTTTCGTGCACGCTTCAAACGCGAAACATAAGCATGTGAGTGGCCTGCTGAGTCCACAGAATTAATGAGGCACTTCAGTAGGAATTGCTCTTTGGACGCTTCCCGTGATTGGCATTCTATATCATCTCAGAGGTCAGATGAGCCGAAAGGGGAGGAGGGATGCCATGGGCGGCGGCGTGGCCTGTCTTCTGGTCGCTCTGTCCCGCGATACGACCACCGGGACTGAAGCCCGCGTTGATTATGAATGCTTTACGCGGCGCTGACAGCGCCGCTCTTCCACGTTACCGCATGCGGTCGTGATTCTGTAGTGGAGTCCTTCTCAAACTCTCAGAGGCCGAGTCGTGCCCGGGCTTCCCGGTTTGGGAGAGACAGTGGTCTCCGTTCGAGAAATTATTGGAGGTGTCGAGCCAGAGGTGGGTTGAGCCGGACTACAGCTTTCTAGACGTGTGTTCTCGCGACGTGTCTTTTCCGGGCAAGCCACGCGCACAGTCCTTCGCTTCCTGGACTGGCTGGCAGCGCATACCCTGCCAGGGATCTGATTGGGTGGGAAGACGGGACGCTTTGTTTTGTGGAGGTTAAGACGCGGACCACGCGCGATGTAAAGCCTGGCGAAGCGGCGGTGGACCGGCACAAGCGGCGTCAGGTGGCGGCGGTGGCGCGGGAGTATCTGCGGCCCTTTCCACCTTCGAGCCAGTGGCGCTTCGCTGTAGTAAGCGTATACTATGGCCGGTCGACAGCCCACAAGCCGCAGATCGAAGTGTTTCGTAATTCCTCCCTGACGGCTTAGAATGAAAGATTCGTCATCCCAATCTAAAGAGGTCTATTGAGTGCCTGAGCTTAGAAAAGATCCTATTGTTGGCCGCTGGGTGATTATTTCCACAGACCGCGCGAAGCGTCCCACCGACTTCGCCCGCGAGAACGTAAAGCTGAAAGGCGGTTTCTGCCCTTTTTGCTACGGGAACGAGAGCAAGACGCCACCCGAGATTCAGGCTTACCGTCCGGGATCGAATGGCGGGCCGGCTTCGCAACGGGACACGCCGGGCTGGACGGTGCGCGTGGTGCCGAACAAGTTTCCGGCTCTGGGGATTGAGGGTACCCTGAACCGGCAGGCCGAAGGCATGTTCGACCGGATGAACGGCATCGGGGCGCACGAAGTGATTATCGAAACGCCGGACCACAACGCCAGCCTGGCGACGCTGCCTCCGAAGCGGATTGAAGATGTGCTGTGGACGTTTCGCGACCGCATTCTCGATCTCAAGAAAGACCGGCGGTTCAAGTACATCCTGCTGTTCAAGAACCATGGCGAGGCGGCGGGAGCATCGCTGGAGCATGCCCACTCGCAACTGATCGCGCTGCCCATTCTGCCGATCAACGTGACCCAGGAACTGGAGGGCGCGAAGCAGTATTACCTCTATAAAGAGCGCTGCGTATTCTGCGACATCATCCGGCAGGAAACGGAAAACGGAAGCCGCGTGGTCGCAGAGAACGAGAACTTCCTGACGATCGCGCCGTACGCGCCGCGTTTCCCGTTTGAGACCTGGATTCTGCCCAAGCAGCATGAGTCGGCGTTCGAGAACTCGTCGTCGCACATGTTTGAGAACTTGGCCAAGGCGCTGAAGACTCTGCTGACCAAGGCGGACCGGGTGCTGGATAATCCGCCTTACAACTTGGTGATCCACACTTCGCCGGCGCAGGACCCTACCAACGATCACTATCACTGGCACATGGAGTTCATGCCGAAGCTGACCAAGACGGCGGGATTCGAATGGGGGACTGGCTTCTACATTAATCCCACGCCGCCGGAGGAAGCTGCGAAGTTTCTGCGCGAAGCCAGCGTGGAAGAGCCAGTGGGGGCGACTGTCGGGTAGGGAAGACGCGCTTAAGTCGAGTCTGGTTGCGAAAAATAGGGCACGGCCCGACGGCTGTGCCCTTTTGCAGTTGGACGGAGAGAGAAGTTGAAGTCGAGGACGAAACCTTCTGGGAGCCCTCGCGATCAACGGTTTCACATTGAGACTAAGCTGGCCCCAGGGACCAATTGTCACGAAATTGTAAAAAGATTGAAGGCGAAGGGATCTGCAGGTCGCGTTGTGGCGGCTTGGGAGATCCGTAGCCTGTCTATCTCGTTCTCGTCCCTGGATTTGCTCGGGGCTCTATCCCTGTGTGCGGTCCTGGAACTCCTCGTGCCACGCCATCTGGATGGCTTCGAGCTTGCCTTCGTTGGAGGCTCCGGGGTCACCCTTGAAATCGGGCAGTTGGGTGACGTAACGGTGCAGGTCGGTGAAGCGGACGGTGAGCGGGTCAAGCTCGGGATGAACTTCTGAGAGCAGGATGCCGATATCTTCGGCGTCGTCCCAGGTCAGAGATTTGGGCATGGGGAAGTTCCTCGGGTGCGGCTATCGGGCTTCGGCTATCGGGCTTCGGCGAATACCGCATGGCCGATGCCCGATGCCCGATGGCTGAAGCCCGACGCCCGGTTTCTAGTGATGTTCTTCCGAAATGTAATTGCGGTTCCAGGCTGGGATCTCGACCACTACCTTGCCTGGCTTCGAGATCTGCACCTGGCAGCCGAGACGTGAGTTTAACTGCAAGTCGGCGGCCATGTCGAGGCGGTCGGCTTCGTCGTCGTCCATGGGCGAGAGATTGTCGGCGCCCTCTTTGATCCAGACATGGCAGGTGGTGCAGGCGCAATTGCCGCCGCAGGCGT
>OCZU010003418.1_pt1 | contig 10018 bp, 11 predicted proteins | sample 1539001 | NCBI WGS metagenome assembly OCZU01 (sample SAMEA3539306, study PRJEB22396) | soil metagenome | biome: tundra; feature: field; material: soil | place: USA | collected 2010-05 | depth 0.15 m | reverse complement strand
CTCGATAAAGGCGCACGTCTGGTATCCCGTGGTCGTGCACAACACGAGAAGTCTTTTTGGTTGGGAGGTGCCGATCATGGCTGGGCCCAATCGCTGCAATCAATTTAGCAGCCGGGCCCAACCACCGCCAGATGCACATAGCAATGCGTCTCAGCCCAGCACGCCCACGATGGCGCGAGCAGCTTGTTTGCCTAGCGCGGTTGTGACTTCGCGGCTGACGCGCTCCGTCGCTCGGAGAAGCCCCAGCCCCAGCATTGTGCTGGACGACTGCAAGATGGCTGGGGTCATCTCTCCCGAGAAGACTTGTACTGGAAGAAAGTGCCAGAGCGATTGATAAAACGGATGGCAGAACTTGCAGAGTCTAGCCCGTGTCTCCCAGAGGTAGAGTAGCGTGGCCAACAAGATCAGCGTAGCGAAGAACACCAGCATCGACCTGCCTGCGGGAATCGCGGATGCGGAATTTGCTCACCAGGATATCGGCTGTCCCGTCATCCTCGAATAGCCGTATCGAGATCCCTTTGTCGCTGGCAACGGCAACCGGAAAGAGTTCGGTTCAAGGAGTCGCGGTCAACGAAGAAATCGTAGAGCGGACTCCGCATCCCGCGTTGAGTATCAGAGCCAGCGTGGGTACGTTCTGGCGACAAGGAGGCTGGGGGATTGGATCCCGGTCCGATGGATCGCTGGAAAAATACACGCTCGCTCAACGTTGACGAGCCTGCTGCACCATCTCCATCAGAACTTTTCTGGCTTCTGCCGGATTGCTCACTTCTCGCAAGAATGCGATGCGGGCGCCCCGCATGCCACCTTGGGTATTCAAGCGCACATGAAAACCGAGGCGGTCCACCGAAGTCATCGCTGCCTCCTGCGACTCTATGCCAGCAAACACCCGGGCAAGCAGGATGAGCGCATCCTTGTGGTCGGTATTCATGTGTTGCACGATCTCGCCTGTAGCATCAGCCAGCGGGTCGGGGTGCGCTTGGTCATACTCCGAGGCAGGGACCCAGCCCATCACCCCGAAGCCGCCCACGTAGTAAACGTCCACCACGTCCATTTGGTGAAAGGAAAAATCTTCAAAGCCCACCCAGTATTTGCTGTTGACGTAACGTTCCAGATAGAGCCTACGCGCCTCCGCCACCCCTGACTCCGGTATTGCCAGAACATTTCCCATCAGTGTGACCCTCGACGCGCCTAGCGGATCGCCGCTGGCATCAGGCTGCGTCACAAGCAGGCTGGCGCGCGAATCCGCTTGCAAGTTTTGGGTATGCATAGCCATCGTGCTGATGAGGAAGATGGGACGACCGTGCTCGTCCAACCCGTATGGCATCACTGATCCAAAGGGGAACCCCGACTGCTTGCGCGAAAGCGTCGACAGGCTCCCGATGCGTCCCAAATAGACCAAGGTGCGCGCTCGCTCCGAGAACGAAGGCTCGGGGACCGTGGGCTGGTCACTCGCCGCGCCAGTGCCCGCGTGTTTTCTGATGGATGAGGAAGACATCGTTGTTCTCTTCTGGCAGTTTAAATAACCGTATTGGTGGTTGTACACAGCGTCCCCGGTCACGATTTCGCAACGATCCAGCGAAACCCTCCACGAGGCAAGCTGAGAGGTTCCACCCGCGCGCGAAATTGTAGTTCTTTCGCACCCGCTTAAAGTCCACCTCGGAATGACAAAAGCGCTAGCAAACGAAAAAGCCTCGTCCTGCGACGAGGCTTCCATAATTTTCGCGCTATTCTGATTAGACGTTGAACGACGACCCGCAGCCGCAGGTGCTCTTCACGTTCGGGTTCTCGAACTTGAAACCAGCACCCTCCAGGGTCTCGACGTAATCCACGCGGCAGCCGTTCAGGTACATGATCGAGGTGGCGTCCACGAACACTTTAAGGCCGTCCATATCGAACACTTTGTCCATCATGCCCGCGCTGGTGTCGAACTGCAGGGAGTAGGAGAAGCCCGAGCATCCGCCTCCCACCACCCCCACGCGCAGGCCAACCGGCGCGGGATTCTGTTGCGCCATGATTCCCTTTACCTTGGCAATGGCATTTGGGGTCAGGCTAATGGGTGCCGCTTTTACTTCCGGCGTAGTCGGGGTAATCGTTGTGGTCGACATTCGTGCCTCCTACAGCCTACCACCGTAAATTATAACAAAACTACACGGCCGGATTCGGAGAAGACCTTAACTACGTATCTCGGGCAGTCAATGTCTATTAGATTAAAGCTCGGAACATAGCATCTGTGGGAGGTCGCGATTTTGCGTGCCCAGGACCTGGGTTGACGGGATCGCATGCAACACACGAAGCACCGTAATGACGAGCCCATTAAGAATGAAGCTGCTCCCCGACCATCATCAATAGCCGACGGCCTGTTTCAAACGAGACCAGATTAGATTTCACAGCAACCAGACCCCCCGTATAAGTCCGCAGCAACCCACCTACGCTCCGCCAAGCGCTTCACGGCAACGAGCCCGTACCATGCTTTCCTGGTCAGTAGCATGACCCAATCGCCTTTGGGCTAGGCATTTCGGATCTATGCCCGGGCGTGGCGTGGATAGCACTAGGATTTTACCTCTTCATCACTTGCGAGGCGTTAGCCGAGCCTTGAAAGGCAAGCAATCCAGGGCTATAATGAAACTGTACCGAAACAGTACTATTTAGCCAAGCCGCATAAAAAGAGATGCGGCATGGACCGCCCAAAGAGGACCAGCGCAGATGATCAGACTAGGCAAACTCACGGATTATGGACTGGTACTGATGACCTACATTGCACGCAACCAATATCAGTCGCTGCACACGGCGCGCGATCTGGCTGTAGAATCGCGGCTGGCTTTACCGACGGTGAGCAAGCTACTGAAGGAGCTTCTGCAGGGTGGGCTATTGGTTTCCCGCCGTGGCATCAAGGGTGGGTACAGTCTGGCCAGGAAGCCGCGAGAGATCTCAGTGGCTGAAATCATTGCTGTATTCGAGGGTCCTATCGCGCTCACTGAATGCAGCACTGACATCTCCGGGCTATGTGACCTGGAGCCCTGCTGTCCCATCAAGGACAATCAGCGGATCATCAGCCAGGCGGTGCGCGGGGCACTGGAGAAGGTGATGCTTTCCGATCTCAGTCAACCCTTACACCTGACCACCGTCAGGAATGGGCGCGGAAACCTAGTGCCCACTATTGGTTTTGTATCCGGGAGAATGCAATGAGCACCAACGTGAAAACCATACAGGATCTTGCCAACCGGGAGTACAAGTGGGGCTTCGTTACCGAAGTGGAGGAAGAAAGGGTCCCCAAGGGGTTGAACGAAGACATCATTCGTGTGATCTCGGCCAAGAAATAATGAGCCGGAGTTCATGCTCCAGTGGAGGCTCAGGGCTTATCGCCACTGGGTGTTGCTGGAGAAGGCGCAGGCCGAACCAAAGTGGGCCAATGTCAAGTACGGGCCAATCGACTACCAGGAAATCGTTTATTACTCTGCGCCCAAACAAAAACCCGGTCTGACGAGCCTAGAGGAACTGGATCCAGAGATCCTGCGCACCTACGAGAAACTGGGCATTCCGCTCGAAGAGCAGAAGCACCTGGCTGGCGTGGCTGTGGATGCGGTGTTCGACAGCGTCTCCGTGGCTACTACGTTCAAGGAGAAGCTGGCTGATCTGGGCATTGTCTTCTGCTCCTTCTCGGAAGCTGTGCAGAAACATCCGGACCTGGTACAGAAGTACCTTGGTTCGGTTGTGCCCTATAGCGACAACTTCTTCGCCGCCCTGAACGCGGCTGTGTTCACTGACGGGTCTTTCGTCTATGTGCCCAAGGGGGTCCGCTGCCCGATGGAACTCTCCACCTACTTCCGTATTAACGCGGCGAACACCGGCCAGTTCGAACGCACGTTGATCGTCGCCGATGAGGGCTCCTACGTCAGTTACCTCGAAGGCTGCACTGCACCCATCCGCGACGAAAACCAGTTGCACGCCGCGGTGGTCGAGTTGATCGCGCTCGACAACGCGCAGATCAAGTACTCCACGGTACAGAACTGGTACCCGGGCGACAAAGAAGGCAAAGGCGGGATCTACAACTTTGTGACCAAGCGGGGCAAGTGCCTGGGCGTGAACTCGAAAATCTCTTGGACACAAGTGGAGACCGGCTCAGCCATTACCTGGAAGTATCCGAGCTGCATCCTGCAGGGTGAGAACTCGGTGGGCGAGTTCTACTCGGTTGCCCTCACCAACAACTACCAGCAGGCCGACACCGGGACCAAGATGATCCACATCGGCAAGAACACGCGCAGCACCATCGTCGCCAAGGGCATCTCTGCCGGCCACGGCCAGAACACCTATCGAGGTCAGGTGAAGATCATGAAGGGTGCCACCGGGGCACGCAACTACACGCAGTGCGACTCGCTCCTGATTGGCGACAAGTGCGGTGCCCACACCTTCCCTTACATCGAGGTAAGGAACTCCACCGCCCGCATGGAACACGAGGCTTCCACCTCGAAGATCGGGGAAGACCAGCTCTTCTACCTGCGGCAGCGGGGGCTGAAGGCGGAAGATGCCGTTTCCATGATCGTGAACGGCTTCTGCAAGCGTGTGTTCCGCGAGCTACCCATGGAGTTTGCCGTGGAGGCGCAGAAGCTCCTGGGCGTCAGTCTGGAAGGCAGCGTCGGGTAAGGCAGAGCTCCTGCAAGGAAGTAGCAACGACGCAGCTAGTGAGAGGAACGGGAATGAGCTTACTGGAAATCAAGAATCTGCACGTCAAAGTGGACAACCACGAAATCCTCAAGGGCATTGACCTGCAGGTGAACGCCGGCGAAGTGCACTCCATCATGGGCCCGAACGGCTCGGGCAAGAGCACGCTGGCGCAGGTGCTGGCCCGCCGAGAGACCTACGCGGTCAGCGCCGGCGAGGTGTCTTACAACGGCAAGGACCTTCTGGCCATGAAACCGGAGGACGCCGCCTGTGAAGGCATCTTCATGGCTTTCCAGTATCCGGTGGAGATTCCCGGCATCACCAACGCTTACTTCCTGCGGTCTGCGCTCAATGCCATCCACAAATACCACGGGCTAGATGAGATAGATGCCATGGATTTCCTGCCCCTTTTCCGGGAGAAACTGAAGCTGCTGGACATGGACGAGAAGCTGATGAACCGCTCCGTGAACGAAGGCTTCTCTGGCGGCGAAAAGAAGCGCAACGAGATCCTGCAGATGGCGGTGCTGGAGCCGAAACTGGCCATCCTGGACGAGACCGATTCCGGTCTGGACATTGACGCGCTGAAGATCGTAGCCCAGGGCGTTGATGCTATGCGCAACCCGGAGCGCGCCATCATTGTGGTGACTCACTACCAGCGCCTGCTGAACTACATCGTTCCTGACTTCGTCCACGTGCTGGTGGATGGACGCATCGTGCGTTCGGGTGGCCCCGAACTGGCCCTGGAACTGGAAGAGAAAGGCTATAGCTCAATGGAAGCCGAAGCGCGCAGCGCTACTCCTGCCTGAAGCGAGAAACGGGGAAGAGCAAGGTGATCATGTTAACTCAGCAGTTGGAGAGTTACCTGGAAAGCTTCAGCGAGTTCGAGAAGCTTGCCACCGGGCATGACCTGCCATGGCTATGGAGGTTGCGCCAGGATGCGTTTGCGCGTTTTTGCGAAGTCGGATTTCCAACCACTCACGACGAAGACTGGCGGTTCACCAACGTCTCTGCCATCGCGCAAACTGCCTTCCGGCTCACGCGGAACGGCCGCGCCCGGCTGTCCCAACAGGAACTGGAGCCGTACCGGATTACGGGCGTTGCCTGTCAACTTGTGTTCGTGAACGGGCACTTTGCGCGCGAGCTGTCCTCGCTGGGCAACCTGCCTGATGGGGTAAGGGTCAGCAGTCTCGCCGAGGAGATTTCCAGCAATACCGGAGCGATTGAGCCGCACTTCGGCCGCTATCTTGATATCCGCCGCGATGCCTTCTGTGCACTGAACACGGCTTTCGTGGAAGACGGAGCGTATGTACACATTCCCAGAGTCACGCCAGTGGAGGAGCCCATCTGCCTGCTGTTTGTCTCGACCGGGGACGATGCTCCATCCATGAGTCATCCGCGCAACCTCATTGTGGCGGAGGAAGACAGCCAGGCCACATTCGTCGAGGACTATGTGTCGCTCGACGGCGGCGGGGTGTTCTGCAACACGGTCACGGAGCTGGTCGCCGGCGACCACACAGTGCTTTCTCATTACATGATCGAGCGCGAGCACAAGCAGGCTTTCAACATCTCTACGCTGCGCATCCAGCATGGAAGAGGCGCCAATGTCGTGTCGCATTCAGTGCTGCTGGGCGGCGCGCTGGTGCGCAACAACGTACACCCGGTGCTGGCAGGCGAAGGGGGCGAGTGCCTGATTAATGGCCTCTTCATCGGCAACGGCCACCAGCACCTGGACAACTACATGCTGGTGGAACATGCCAGCCCGCGCTGCGGCAGCCGGCAGTTCTACAACGGGATCCTCGATGGTCACGCACACGGCGTTTTTCACGGCCGCATTATCGTGCACAAGGACGCCCAGAAAACCGACGCCAAGCAGACCAACCGCAACCTGCTGCTTTCCGACGACGCGCAAATCGACACCAAGCCGCAACTGGAGATCTACGCCGACGACGTGAAGTGCACCCATGGGGCTACCATCGGCCAGATCGAGGGGGACGCTCTGTTCTATCTGCGCTCTCGCGGAATCGACGAGGTGTCCGCGCGCAAACTCCTCCTCTTCGCCTTCGCCAGCGAATGTCTCGACCGCATGAAACAGGGGCCGGTCCGCAGGCACGTAGAAGGGCTGATCAACCGCTGTCTGTTCCAGATGGCCGACTCTGTGCCTGATGTTCCGACGGGGAACGGCCGCGAGAACACCGGAAGAAACTGGGAGGAAATCGGATGACCACCGCCGCCAGGAGATTGCCCACAGAGTCCCATCCACCTCAGGTGCGCGACGCCGGTGCGAATTTCGATGTGCAGAAGGTCCGCCGTGACTTTCCTATCCTCCGGCAGAGGGTTCGCGGCAGGAGGCTGGTCTACCTGGACAATGCAGCCACATCCCAGAAGCCGCAGGTGGTTATCGATGCCATCGGCCGGTACTACGAGCAGGGCAACGCCAACATCCATCGTGGCGTGCATTTCCTTTCCGAACATGCGACGGAAGAATACGAAGGAGCGCGCAGGACGGTGCAATCGTTCCTCAACGCGGCCGATGCGAGCGAGATCATCTTTGTGCGCGGCGCCACGGAAGCCATCAATCTCGTGGCGCAGACCTACGGCCGCACTAAGGTTCACGCCGGCGACGAAGTACTCATCACCGCCATGGAGCATCACTCGAACATCGTGCCCTGGCAGATCCTGTGCGAGGAGAAGGGCGCAAGGCTGAGGGTTGCGCCAATCAGCGACAGCGGCGAGCTGCTGCTCGAGGAGTTTGAGAGGCTACTGGGACCGCGAACCAAAATCGTCGCCGTGACGCACGTCTCCAACGCGCTGGGCACGATCAATCCTGTTCAGCGGATCATCGAAACGGCACATCGAGAGAACGTCCCGGTGCTGGTCGATGGAGCCCAGGCCGTACCTCATCTCAAGGTAGATGTCCAGGCTCTGGATTGCGACTTTTACGTCTGCTCCGGTCACAAGGTATACGGTCCCACCGGCATCGGCGTTTTGTATGGCAAGCACGCTTTGCTGGATGCCATGCCTCCGTACCAGGGCGGTGGCGACATGATCAGTTCGGTAACCTTCGAGAAAACGATCTACAACAAGCTGCCCTACAAATTTGAAGCTGGCACGCCCCATGTGGCGGGTGCCATCGGCCTGGGCGCAGCCATCGAGTATGTGAATGGCCTCGGGATGGACAACATAGCTGCGCATGAGGACGAGTTGCTGGCCTATGCCACTGAAACCGTTTCAGCAATCCCCGGCATTCGTCTGATCGGCACCGCAAAAGAAAAGGCTGGCGTGCTCTCGTTCCTGCTGGACAGCATCCACCCGCACGACATCGGGACCATCCTCGACCAGGAGGGAATTGCTATCCGAACAGGACATCACTGCGCCCAGCCGGTGATGCAGCGCTTCGGCATCGCGGCTACGGCGCGTGCTTCGTTCGCTCTCTACAACACCAGAGAAGAAGTGGACGCTCTGGTCGAGGGCATCCAGAAGGTACGGGAGGTGTTCGCCTGATGCCTGATCTACGCGAGCTTTACCAGGAAGTGATCCTGGAGCACAGCAAGGCGCCTCGCAACTATCGTGAATTGGCGACGGCGAACCACAGGGCGGAAGGATATAACCCGCTCTGTGGTGACCACTTCACCGTCTACCTGGACTTGGAGGGCGACTCGATTCGCGACATCAGCTTCCAAGGCTCAGGATGCGCGATTTCTAAGGCGTCAGCATCCCTGATGACGCAAAGCGTGAAGGGTAAGACTAGAGCAGAAGCGGATAGAGTCTTCGACCAGTTCCACAAGCTGGTGACGGGCCAGTCGCCGGCGAACGGGAACCGGGCTGAACTGGGCAAGCTGGCTGTTTTTTCCGGCGTCTCGGAGTTTCCTGTTCGGGTTAAGTGCGCCACGCTTGCCTGGCACACGTTGCACGCTGCGCTCCAAGGAAAACAGCAAACCGTGTCGACGGAGTAGCGCGCGAAGCGGAGAAGAAGGAAAAACAGCTACGCGGAGAGTTGTATATGGGTGCGAGTGAACCGATCACGCTGAGTCGGGCTTGTGAAGTCATCGAGATCCCCAGTGGGATTCGCGCTACCCTCCCGTCCGGTGCCGTCGTAAGGATCATGCAGTCCCTGGGCAGCGGCTACACGGTGGCTACCGATCGCGGCTACATATACCGTGTCGATGCCAAGGATACGGATGCCCTGGGGCTCTCCAACGCGGCGACGGCACAAGCACCTGCAGTCCGGGAAGGGCCTTTCAGCGATCAGATGGTCTGGGATCAGCTCAAGACCGTGTACGATCCCGAGATTCCGGTCAACATTGTTGATCTGGGTCTGGTTTACTCCTCCGTGATTGCGCCCCTGGAGCAAGGCGGCGACAGGATTCATATCAAGATGTCCATGACGGCTCCTGGATGCGGTATGGGCAACGTGCTCAAGGCAGACGTGGAGAGCAAGCTCTCGCGGTTGCCCGGTGTCAAGGAAGTTCATGTTGAAGTCGTGTTCGATCCGCCGTGGCATCCCGGCCTCATGTCGGACGCAGCTAAGCTCCAGCTTGGCTTCGACCTGGATTACGGCACCACACAAGCCTCGCCACCGATCTATGGAGAAAAATAGTGATCGTCCACGATTGGCCGAGAAGGCCCTGGAGCCAGAGACATTCGCCCACACGGTCACGAAATCTGTGGAGTCGCGGTTCGCGATCGCCTATGCTGCTGGGCGTTCTGGTCTGGGTCGAGCGTAATTCACGTCTAGGGCGCGATCTCTTAGGATGCTGCCATTCAGACCTTCGATCGCTTTCTCGGCCTCAGCGTCGTTTGTCATCTCCACGAAACCAAACCCGCGCGGCAGCCCGGTGTCGCGATCCACGATGATATGGACCTGCGCCACCTCTCCGTAGGATTCGAACAGCCGCCGAAGCTCCTCGTGCGTCACCTCAGAACCCAGGTTTCCAACAAAGAGGTTTTTCACGACGTTTCCCCTATCGGCACCTGTTTAATTGGGGGCTGTTCTCGGGCGATTGGGCAAGAGGAGGAGATTGAAAGAGCAACGAACTCCGCCCCTCTCGTCGTAGAGATGGCAGATGTGTGGATGATTCAGAGAGGAAACGGTACGAGCTTCGCGCTCGAAAGGCTGCTTGAATTCGGGATTGGCGGAGAGATGAGTGGGGACTGAATTTCGTAGGGCCCGAGTTTTGTGCCAGAGGGTAGGACCATGCGTAGGCGCAATTATAGCCTGTGCAGCACGTTGGAGAGGATGCGACGACTCTGGGTGTGTGGTCGGCAAACCTTCCCTGGGGAATGGCACTTTAATGCTTCGTCGGAATTCACGAAACGTCGCCTTGGAGGGCATGAGTGAAAGGATACATGCGTTTGTTCA
>OCZU010003417.1_pt1 | contig 10018 bp, 9 predicted proteins | sample 1539001 | NCBI WGS metagenome assembly OCZU01 (sample SAMEA3539306, study PRJEB22396) | soil metagenome | biome: tundra; feature: field; material: soil | place: USA | collected 2010-05 | depth 0.15 m | reverse complement strand
TGAATGCCCGGCAGTGCGGGCACATGCGGCGTGGATCCATCAGCACCATCATACGATGTATGGCGGCACCCGCCGGGTGGAGCCGAGGAGCCACCGCCGGAAACGCCTGCCGCCGCGCGCGTGCGGGGTAAAATATGTAAAAGTCAAGGGTCCATAAGGTCTGGTACAATCGGAATTCCCGCAATGGTCAAGACGGAGCGCGAGTATCGAGACGATATCTGCCAGATCGGCCGTTTGGTGTTTCAAAAGGGTTGGATCGCGGCCAACGATGGCAATATCACGATCCGATTGGATGCGGAACGGATTCTGGCCACGCCGACCGGGGTGTGCAAGGGTTTGATGCAGCCGGACGATCTGATTGTGGTGGATATGAAGGGCAACAAGATCTCCGGCCGGCTGCAAGGGACCAGCGAGATCGCCATGCACACGACGGTGTACGGATTGCGCCCGGACATCAAAGCGGTAGTGCACGCGCATCCTCCGGTGGCGACGGGCTTTGCGACCGCCGGCCGGCAGCTCAATCTGGCGCTGCTGCCGGAAGTAATCATCGGGCTGGGTTGTGTGCCGCTCGCGGATTACGGTCTGCCGGGAACGGACGCGCTGACCGAGCCGATGCTGCCGCTGATTCCCAAGTTCGACGCGCTCCTGATGGCCAATCACGGCGCGGTGTGCTACGGCGAGGACGTTTTCAAGGCCTACTTCAAGATGGAGACCATGGAGCACTTCGCGCGCATCCAACTGGTGGCCGAACTCCTGGGCGGGGCCAAAGTTCTGCCGCGCACGGAGGTGGATAAGCTGCTGGATGCGCGGACGCGGTACGGCGTGAAGGCCAAGAGCGCGGGGGAGCCGAATTGTCCGGTGGCGGCGGAAGAAGTGGGCAGCGGCGGATGCGGCGGCACGTTGGGCACGACGGCGCGCAACGAGGAAGAACATTTTTACGTATCGCGCACGGAACTCGTCCAGATGGTGGAAGACGCTCTCAAGGCGCGCGGTTTAGGTTAGAACGAATTCTTTGGAGACACTAGCGATGGGCGAAGCTTTAGGAATGATCGAAACGCGCGGTTTGATCGCCATGATCGAGGCCGCCGACGCAATGGTGAAGGCTGCCAAAGTGAACCTTGTGGGCTGGGAGAAGATCGGTTCCGGTTACGTGACCGCCATGGTGCGCGGGGACGTGGCGGCGGTTCGCGCGGCGACGGATGCGGGCGCCGCCGCGGCGCGGCGGGTGGGCGAGTTGATCGCGGTGCACGTGATTCCGCGGCCGCACGAGAGCCTGGAATCGATTCTGCCCATCGGCAAGACGCAGGCACAAGGCGCCGGTAAGTAACCGGCGCGAGGAACCTCATGATTCTCGCCCGCGTGGTGGGCACCGTGGTGGCCACACGCAAAGACCCTCGTCTCGAAGGCAAGAAGCTGCTCATCCTGAAACCGGTCTCTCCGGATGGCAAGGATGAGAACGGCTATGTGGTCAGCGTGGATACCGTCGGCTCGGGCATCGGCGAGCGGGTGATCGCGGTGGCCGGCAGCAGCGCGCGCTTTGCCGAAGGCTGCAAAGATACTCCCGCCGACAACGCCATCATCGGCATCGTCGACGAAGTGCACCTGGATTAAGGCATGTATCTCGGTCGCGTGGTGGGCAGTGTCTGGTGCACCGTCAAAGACCCGGCCATGACGGGGTGCCGCATGCTGGTCGTGCAGCCGTTGACGCCGGAGTTGCAGAATACGGGAAAGCCATTGATCTGTACCGATTGCACGGGGGCGGGGGCGGGTGAGCTGGTGTATTGGGTCCGCGGCAAGGAGGCCAGTTTTCCGTTTCACCCGGATGAACCGCCGGTGGATACAACGGTGGTGGGTATCGTGGATGAAGTTCACGTGCAACGGACGTTGGGGGCGCGAGCCAAGGCGGCGGCTGCGGTGCACCGCAAGTCTTCGCGGAAGGGTTAAATTATGCTGATCGCGCGCGTTGTCGGGGAACTGGTGGCCACCCAGAAGCATGCCAGCCATGAAGGGAGAAAACTCCTGCTGGTGCAGCCGCTGAATCTGGACGGCACGGACCGCGGGGATGCGGTGGTGGCGCTGGACGCAGTGGATGCGGGGGTGGGGGACAAGGTTCTGGTGGCCACGGAAGGGTTTTGCGCGATGACCAGTGTGGGACGGCCCAACTCACCAATTGACATGTCGGTGATTGGCTTTATCGATCATATTGAACTGGTTCAAGGGGTCGCCTGAGTGCTTGCGGCTGACGACGATGGCGGCCAGAATCGCGCCCAATCCAACTTTCAAGGCTTCCACCGCGAGATAGGCATTGTGGAGCACCCAGAATCGCGCCCGCTCCTGGGCGGCGAGGTCGCCCGGAATGTATCCCATGGTGCGGCCGGCGATGCCCAACTCGGGTGAAATCGCCAGGCGCTGGAACACGGTGATGGCCAGCAGGATCAGCATCACGGTCAGCGAATACTTGCCTTCCGTGGTGCCGAACAACAAATAGCAGAAAAGGAGGACTGCCATGGCGATCTGCATGATTTCCCAACTGCGGAACAGCCAGCGGTTCTGCTCCGCCACGATGTAGCGGAGGATCAGGCGGGTGACGGCCGGGCCGAGAGACTTGGTTTGCACGACGAATGCCGGGTTGGCTTGCGTCATGATGGTCTCTACGGTGCTGAAACTGCGGGCGCCGTACCAGGCCGTGAGGATTTCGCCCCCGAGCCATACACCCAGCAGGAAGCATACGATACGGCGGTAGTGCATGCCTTTTGATTCTAGCGCACCGCCTCCACGCGGTACTGGCCAAGATTCTCCCGATTTGTCCTAAAGGTTTCCGCCATTCTGCCGATCAACGCGTCAGTACGAGGTGGTATGCCAGTAATGGAAACGAAGAACTTTGGAAAGATCTCTTTCGAGCCGGAGTCGGAACTGGAATTCCCGGCCGGGCTGCCAGGCTTTGACGGCCGGAGGAGATTTGTGGCGGTCGGGTTTGTGGAATCGGATCCGCTCGTCTACCTGCAAAGCCTGGAAGACCCCGAGTTGTGCTTCATCACGATGCCGATTCTGGCGGTGGATCCGGGCTATAAGCTGAAGGTGAGCAGCGAGGATCTGGATCGGTTGGACCTGCCGCAGGCGCGGCAGCCGCGCATTGGGGAAGACGTCTTGTGCTTGACGGTGCTCTCGGTGAGAGAAACCGGGCCCACCGCCAACCTGCTGGCGCCGATCGTGGTCAACCTGTGCAATCGCAAGGCGGTACAGGCGGTGGCTCTGGAATCGGAATACTCGCACCAATTCGAGTTGATGCCCGATGAGGCATCGGTATGCTCGTAATGTCGCGTCGCCAGGGCGAGACGATTCTGATTGGCGACGAAATTGAAATTGTCATTGCGCACATCGGGCGTTCGCGGGTGAAGGTAGGCATTTGCGCGCCCCGGCAAATGCCGGTGATCGCCCGCGAAGTAAAGATGATCCGCGACGAAAACCTGAGGGCGGCGAGTGCCACGGCAGGCGATCTCTCCGGTCTCCTGGCGCGACTCCACCCGCCGGCTGCGCATCCCGCGCGGTTTCGCAGACAAGAGTGATCGGCAGTCCAACAGGGGGCGAGAAAGGATTTCTCCATGAGCACTTCGATTTGGACGAATGTGAATTCCCTCAACGCGCAGGAGAGTTTTCGCATCAACAGCGACTTCCAGACCGGCGTGATCGAGCGCCTCAGCTCCGGCTATCGCATCAGCCGCGCCGGTGACGATCCGGCCGGTCTGGCGATTGCCAACCGGTTCCGCGCCGACAGCGGCGAGTTGAGCCAGGGCGTGCGCAATCTCAACGACGGCATCAGCAGGCTGCAAATCATCGATGGGGGTATGAGCAACATATCCCAGATACTGGACCGGCTGAAGGTTCTGGCCAGCCAGTCGGCGTCGGACACATTCAGCGGCGACCGCAACACCTTGAACTCCGAGTTTCAGACGCTGCTCGGGGAAGTCGACCGCCAGGCTGAATCGATCGGGCTCAACACGAACGGCCAATTCGAGCAGCTTCTACCGGTCTGGGTGGGTGGCGGCGGAAACATGTCGGGCGTGGCGGTGAACATCGATTTGAGCGCCGCGGCGGTAGATTCGCAGGGATTGGGACTGGGGGGCGCCAAGGGCATGCAGGCGGTGGCCGGCAGCGCCGACATCGGGCCCGGCTCCCCGGACCACACGGTGGCACAGATTCTCAAGGATCCGAGCAATACTACGGCGACTCCCGGCTACACGGATTTCTATCTTTCCGGTCCGGGCTTTTCCGATGGCAACGAAGTGAAAGTTTCCGCCAACCTGCAAGGCGTCAGCACGCTCGATGGCCTGGCAGCCTCCATCAATGGCGCGATCCAGGTGGCCGCCAGCGGCGCCACGCCCGCCGCGGCGGCTTTACAGAAAGCCGGCATTACGGCGTCGGCTTACAATGGTCAGTCTCTGGCGTTCACTTCTGCCGATACTCCCTTCCAGGTGGAGGCGGGCGATGTCATGGCCAACGCCCTGATGGGCAATCTGACGGGCACCTCGGGCGCCGCTCTCGCCACCACGGTAGCAGGCGTCAATACGGCTGCCGACCTTGACGCGTTCGTGCCCGCCAACGTCACCGTCCGGATCACCGGAGGCAGTCTGGCCGCTCCGGTGGATATCACGCTGAATCCAGCATCCACCACCACGGGGCTGGCGATTACGGACCTGGCCACGCAGGTCAACGGCAACGCCCAATTGCAGGCTGCGGGGATCTCCGTGCGTGGCGTGCCCGGGGGGCCGCTGACCTTCAGCGACGCGCGCGGCGAAATCTTCAGCGTGGAGGCGACCGGCGATACCGCCGATGCGCTCGGGCTGGGGTCGTTCGTGGCAGATAGCGGCGGCTCGGTGGACTACACGAGTATTCAGGGAGCGGCATACGACAGTACGGTTTCGGCGGGCACGGCGCACCTGGAGTTTTCGATCAACGGCGGGCCATCCATCGCCATTCCCGGCATCGACCTGTCGGGGGGCGATGCCGCAGGGCCCAATTCCCGTTCCGGCGTCGACCTCGAAAAAACACTCAACGACGCATTCGCCGCCAATCCGGCCCTGCAGACCGCCGGTCTGGTGGCCACGTTCAATGGAACCAGCCTCAACATCGCGTCCCGCAACAACACCTATTTCCGCATCAACCCCGGCACCAGCGACGCGTCCGCGGACATTGGCTTTGGCACTAGCGGCTTGGCATTTACATCGTCCTTGACGGTGGCCCAGGCAAGCAACCACGCCATCGATTCGAGCGGCGCCACAGCGGTTTCTTCCCTGAGTTTCGTCCCTCTCTCCTACGGCAACGACGGTCAGACGATTGCCGTTTCGGCCGCCGACAGCACCGGCGCCATGCAAACGGCAACCATCACGCTGCGCAACAACGCGCAGGGCCGGGAGGGCCGCAGCATTGACGAAAGCATCGCTGCCATCAATGCGCAGCTCCAGCGGAGCGCCTCGCCGCTGCAACAAATCGTGGCGGTAAAAGAGAACGTGGGCGGAAAGGAACAGATCGGTTTTCTGAGCAGCCTGCGCTCGTTCCAGGTGACCGCGGGCGTTTCGGTGAATGGCGACGGACTGAATGGCGGCGTGGCGATTTCCGAAACTTCCGCGCCGGTGGACGCCCTGGTCAACGTATCGGTGGACACCAGGGATTCCGCCCTGGTGGCGCTGGGCGCCATCACCGGCGCCGTCAGCGCGCTCGGCGCGTCGCAAGCCGTGGTGGGCAAGGCGGAGAACCAGTTGAACTATGCGATCGACCTGTCACAGTCCCAGGTGACCAGTTTCTCTTCGGCCGAATCGCGCATTCGCGACACGGACGTGGCAGCCGATTCGGCGAATCTCACTAAATCCCAGATACTGGAGCAGGCTTCCATGGCTGCCATGGCACAGGCCAACACGGCGGCGGAGGCCGTTCTGGCGCTGTTGAAAGGCTAGCCGTGGCGCCCCAGCCCTTTCCCTTCGGACCGCAAGAAACAGCGCGCGCCATTCATGATTTTGCCAACCGGGCCGAAGAGGTCAGTGTCCGGCAAGATGCCGGCGCCAAATTTGAAAGGACTTCAAAATGATTTCCATCCAAACCAACGTAAACTCCCTAATCGCCCAGCAGAACCTGAGCGTGAATAGTGCATTCCAGAGCAAGACCATCGCGCAGTTGACCTCCGGTTATCGAATCAACCAGTCGGGTGACGATGCGGCGGGCCTCGCCGTCGCCAACAAATTCCGCAGCACGGTGGCGGAACTGACCCAGGGCGTGGCCAACGGCAACGACGCCACGGCGCAGCTACAGATCATGGACGGCGGCATGGGCAACATATCGTCCATTCTGGACCGGTTGAAAACCCTGGCGACGCAGTCGGCTTCGGGCACCTTTACCGGCAACCGCGCCACCCTGAACAGTGAGTTTCAGAACGACCTCCTGGAAATCGATCGCCAGGCGCAGTCGATCGGGTTGAACACGAGCGGCGTGTTTGCCAAAGACCTGAGCGTTTATCTGGGTATGGGAAGCGGCAGCCAGTCGATGCAAAACGCCTTAGTCAACCTCGACCTTACGCAGTCCGCGGTCGATAGCCAAAGCCTCGGCATGAGGGGGATGGAGGTGGTGAATCTAACCAGCGGCAGCCTCTCCGGAACCAATGGCGGCGTCGATATCGGCTCCACTTCCACCACGTCCGTCCAAAACATTATCAACAACACCAGCGGCGCCAACGCCAACCAGCAGGCCACGGCGGGCTATGCCGCCCTGGAGTTCTCGGGAGCGGGTTTCTCCGACGCCGGCAAGGTAGGGATATCGGTGAACCTGGCGGGTGTGACCGATGTGGTGACCTTGGTTACGGCCGTCAACAGCGCGATGCAAGCCGCCGGCAACGGCAACACGGCGGCGGCCACGGCGTTTAAGAACGCCAACATCGTGGCGAGCGTCCACACCGACAGCGCCGGAGGCCAGCAACTGGCGTTCAGTTCCAGCACGTCGGCGTTCCAGGTGCAGGCTGGCGACCAGATGGCCAATGCCCTGCTGGGCAATGTGTCGGTGGTGGGCGGCGTTGCCAAGGGTACCGCGGTAGCCGCGACCGCCGCGACCTCGGTGACCGGAGCCATCACGACCGCGGGCAGTTTGACGCAGGGCCAGGTTGTGAAACTCGTCGTGACCGGTGGCGGCTTGGCCAGCCCGGTGACCTTGCAGGTGAACACGGCGGGCGCGAGCGCGGTCACCACCAGCGGCGCCATCACGGATCTGGAGAACCAGTTCAGCGGCAGCGCGGTGCTGCAAGCCGCCGGGCTGAGCATGACCGGTTCGTCCACCGCCGGCAGCCAGTTGACCTTCACTAGTGCCAGCGGGCAGGCCTTTAATATTGAGATGACTGGCGACACTTCCAATTTGCTGGGTCTCGGCTCGTTCTCGGCCGACGCCGCCGGCAATGCCGATTACACCGAGATTACCGCCGGAACCGCCTACAGTGCAGCGACGGTAACCGGCAGCGCCACTACCACGGGGCTGGCCGCCGGACTCGAGATCTCCCTCAACGGGCAGCAAGCCACCGCGCTGACCGCGATTGATCTGACCGCCGGCGCCAACGCCGTGGCGGCCAGCGCCACCTCGAGCGCCAGCATTGGCGCCGGCACCGCCGATATCTCGGCGACCAATAACAACCTCGACATCACGGTCACCAACAACGGCGTGGCAACCCACAAGACCTTCTCGCTGACCACGAACCAGTTGGCCACCAACGGCACTGTGGCGTCGACGATCGCGGGTTTGACGAATGGCGCCAGCTTCGCCGGATACAGTTCGACGGCCCTCGCCCACAACGACACTTTCACGGTTACCGTCGATGGCGGCGCCGCGCAGAACGTAACGGTAGACGGCACCTTCGCCGCGGGCGCGGTCGGCGCGGGGCTCTTTATGACCGCTCTGCAAGCCGCGCTCCCCGCAGGCGTAACCGCCGGTTGGGACGCCACTACCCATGAGCTGACCTTCACTTCGGCCACCACGGGTTCTCACTCTTCGGTGGCACTGGGCGCGGCGACTTACGCCTCCTCAGCCTCGGCATGGATGACCACGACGTCGGCCAATATTGTCACTACTCCGGTTATCGTGGCTAACGCCAGCAACAACAACAAGTTCAATCTTGCGGTGGATGGCGGGGCCTCGGTAACGCTGACGGTGGCCGATGGCACGTACAATACGGCGGCCGGCTTCCTGAGCGCTATCAACAACGCAATCAGCGGGGCGGGCCTCGCTGCTTCCGTGACCGCGGGTTGGGATCCGATCTCCAACGAGATGACCTTAACCACCGTCAGTACCGGCGCTGCCTCTTCGTTGGCCGTCAGCGCGGTCGCTGGCAATACCGGCCTGACCAATATTGGCTATTTTGGGCCGAGCACCAACCACGGTTCAGCCACAGCGGCCAACACCGGCCTTACGCATTTTGCCCTGAACGCCAACACCACCGCCGTCGCCGGGCAGAACGACGCGCCCAGCACGGTGCAATCCATCGCCACGCAGATCGCCACCCAACTCGGTGCGTCCGCCGCGGTAACGGTCACCAACGATAACAAGATCAGCATCGCCAGCACGACCAAAGGCGCCAATTCGTTGGTGACGATTAACACTCCGGGCACCAACAGCGCCAACGCCACGCTGCATCTGACGGCGCCCACCGTAGTGGCCGGCCTGAACAGCTCGATCGGGGACATTGTGAACAATCTCAATGCCCAGTTCGCCGCCAACAGCACCTACCAGAACGCCGGGCTGAAGGCGGTGGCGACCCTCAGCGACGGCACCGGCAGCGGCAGCTTCCTTACCATTCAATCCAACAACGGCACGCAGTTCCGTCTCAACGCCGTGGGCGCGCCGGCAGCCGCCACCGCGGGCGCGTATGTGTCGACGGTGACGCAGTCCAGTATCGCGGTGAGCACGCCGCTCGCGGTGACGCTCAACACCAACGACAAGTTCAACATTGCGGTGGACGGCGGGAGTGCGACACAGGTGCAGGTGGCCGCGAGTTCCTACACTACGGCCGGCGCGTTCCTCATCGCCGTCAACGCCGCGATCACCGGATCGGCCCTCACCGGCCTGGTGACCGCGGGTTGGGACGCGACCACCGGCGCGCTGACCCTGACTTCCGCCACGACCGGCGGCAACTCCTCGGTAGCCGTCAGCGCGGTGGGCGGCAACACCGGCATGACGCACCTTGGCTTCTCCGCGGGCACCAACAGCGGCCACCAGGTCGAGGTCACGGAGAACACCGGGTACGGAGTCGCCGGCGCCAGTTTCACCGCCGCTACACCCGGTTCGAGCGGCACGGCGATGAGCACGCTGAATGCCTACGGCATCTCCAATTCGGGCGCGTTCACGTTCTCGGCCCTGCAGTATGGGAGCGACAAACAAGCCCTCACCTTCTCGGCCACGGACGCCAACGGAACGCTGGAGACGGAGACCATCACACTGCAAAACAACGCGAGCGTCAATCGCGCGGGCGCCAGCATCGACGATGCGGTGGCCTACCTCAACCAGCAGCTCCAACAGACCACCGCTAACCCGGCGCTACAGAAGATCGTGGCCGTGAAACAGGCCAATGCCGGGGGCACGGCGGAGGCAATCAACTTCGTCAGCTCGCTCAGCAACTTCACCGTTGGGGTGGCTGCCACCGCCAATGGCGACGGCCTCAACAGCGGTTTGGCGACGTATCGCACTTCGGCGGCGAACGGCAGCGGCGCCAACATGTCCATCGATACCGCGGCCGGCGCCATGGCGGCCATCACCGCGATTGCGGCCGCGATCGACAAGCTCGGCGCCGCGCAAGCGACGATCGGCAAAGGCGAAAACCAGTTGACCTACGCGGTGAACCTGGCCCAGTCCCAGATCACCAACTTCTCCGCCGCCGAATCGCAAATCCGCGACGCCAATGTGGCGCAGCAAGCGGCCAACCTCTCCAAGGCCCAGGTCCTGACGCAGGCTTCGATTGCTGCCATGGCCCAGGCCAACTCCGCGCCTCAGGCGG
>OCZU010003416.1_pt1 | contig 10021 bp, 6 predicted proteins | sample 1539001 | NCBI WGS metagenome assembly OCZU01 (sample SAMEA3539306, study PRJEB22396) | soil metagenome | biome: tundra; feature: field; material: soil | place: USA | collected 2010-05 | depth 0.15 m | reverse complement strand
AAGATCGGCGACGGAAAGATTTTCATCACGACGGTCGATGAGGCGATCCGGATTCGCACCGCCGAGCGCGGCGAGGATGCGCTCTAGCGGTTCGGCCGTCGGTTGGGTTCAGCCCACGCTGTGCTACCCATCAGAGCTTCTCGCCTAGCTTCCTGACGTCGAACGTTTCCACGAGACTGACGAACGCACCGTCGTTCGGAGCGTTGGACCGGTCGTTGGCCAGAAAGGCACCTGCCCCAAGGGCGGTCGTGTTCGTGATGTTGACGACCGCACCCAGGTAGGTGTCGCTGATCTCGCTGGTGCCGCCGAGGTAGTCCAATACGAAGCCGAGGCGGCCCGCGATGAGCGGTGTCTCGTACCCCGCCATCAGAGCGCTCCGGGTGTCGTGGAATGGAAACGACCCATTGAACTGCGCCCGGTCGCCGATGTTCAATCCGTATCCCAGCGTCACGCGGCCGTAGGATCTGGCGTCCGGTGATGCCCGCAGCGTCTTGGTCGCGGCGACGTAGGTGAAGTCCATGCTCGCATGGGAGGGCGAGACCTCCATCAGTCCGACGGATACGCTCGGTGTTAAGACTCCCTCCGTGACCGCCCCCAGTTTGACGTTCAGCACGGGCTTCACAATGGCACCTTGGGACGTTTCGAAGGGCGTGATGACGTCGAAGCCAACCTCGAGCCCTCCGAACGACACCCCCGACTCGCCATACTTCCACTGCGGGAGAATTCCGCCCTGGATCCCGAACCACGATGAACTAGGCGTGACGCTGGGCGAAACGTTGATTGCGCCATAGGCGAGAAGGCCAATGGTGCCAAGAGGCTTGGTCTCCCCGTTCGGACTGAACACGATGGAGGATGGATAGGCGAGCGCGGTCGCGGGAAGGAGCAGCACGATCAATGCAGCGCTGAGCGTTCGGCAGACCTGCAAGGCGGTCTGGCGGCCTCTCGAAACCCGTGAGACCGCGAATTCAAGTTTCTTGAACATGATGAGATCCCCCGACGGCGTCCTGACGCTTCTCGTCGGGACAGACGCTATGTCGGGTGCCGCGCCCCTCCTATCCGCTTCTTGCGCTCAAACTCATTGAGCGGCGCCAGTCTTTGCCACTTCGACCATACAAAGCGGATGGAGCAGGGGGATGGGGGAACGACGAGAGCGTCTTCATCATCCGGGCTCGGAAGATGTCGCGGCGAACTTGGAGAGGCAGGTTCGAGAGCCAGGGATCGACGAAGGTACAGGTGCGCACCGCTGCGCCCCAAGCAGCAGGAGGGGCGAGCTCGCGAACCAGAGTCGCCCGGGGCATTTCGCGGGAGAGCTCGGCGACGAGATCCTCATCTCGTTCTCCCACCAGGATCGTACAGAGGCCGAGATCCGTGTCGGCCACGAGCACGCGACTGCGGTTGGAATCGACGATGGCGTACCGAACGTGGGTCCCGGCTCCCCCTTGCCCGTACGTGGCGGGCGTCATCCCCAGGTTACGGGAGCCTTTCTCGTAGAGGGCCCGGATCGATCCATAGCCCGCCGCGTAGGCAGCGTCTGTAACCGCCGTACCGCCTCTCAGAAGCTCCTTCAGGCGAGCCAAACGACGATGGTCGCGATAGTCTCGCGGTGACATACCGACGATGCGCGTGAACAGTCGTTGGAGATGGTTGGGGCTCAGACCGACCACCTGGGACAGGCAGCGGAGCGTGACCGTGCTGTCGGGGTGATTCTGGATGTAGCTCAGGGCAACGGTAATGCCGGTCTCCGCGCACGAGGGCGCGGTCGTCCCAGGGTGGCAACGGCGGCAGGCGCTGTAACCATGCCGCTCGGCGACCGTTGCCGTGGGAAGAACCAATACCCTGTGACGTGCTGGACGTCGAGCGCCACATGATGGGCGGCAATAGATGTACGTCGAAAGGGCCACCCACACGAACTGTCCATCGGAACGCCGGTCCCGCGTACGGATTGCAAGCCATTCCGTGTTGCTGGCCCGTCTGTGTTCCTGGTCAGCCCGAGGTCGCAGCAGTCGCTCGGTCGCCGTGCGCAACTCACCGAATCGTAGTCGGCGACGCATTAAGAAAACGTTAAAACTTATTTGGTGTGCGGCGGCGTGCGAGGTCTTTCCAACTGCGTGGGTTGCGTGTACGAGGGTAGGCGCAATGCAGGGATCCTGGCCAACGTTGGGGCTGGCTATCGTGCTGTTTGCTTCCACAAACGTGGACGACATCTTCGTCCTGGTGGCTTTCTTTTCTGACCACCGCTTCCGGCCCCGCGACATCGTGGCAGGTCAGTTCATCGGGATGGGCCTGTTGGTCGCCATCAGCGGGATCGGTTCGATGCTGGCGGTGTTGGTGTCACCCCGCTATGTGGGGTTGCTCGGAGTCTTTCCGATCTTGCTGGGTGTGGGTCAGCTCTTCAGACGCGGAGGACCATCGGAGAGCGAAGAGCATCCGTCCCGTCCCGCGAGAGGCGGTTTCGGAAGGGTGCTCACCGTGGCGCTCGTGACGGGGGCTAATGGAGGCGACAACATCGGGGTGTACGTTCCCGTGTTCGCGACCCGAACGCGTCCGGAGCTGGCCGCGACCATCTCCGTGTTTGTCGGACTCACGGCAGTTTGGTGCGCCGCCGGATACCATCTCGTCCATCATCCGCGGATGGGGACGCCGCTTCGCCGTTACGCGCGTCGCGTAACGCCTTTCGTATTTATCGCTTTGGGGTCGGTGATTCTCATCAAATCGCAGGCCTACCGCATCCTCGGAATCTGACCTCTCCAGGTCGCTCAAGGCAATCGGCGCGTGCCGACGGCCTGGCGGACCTGCTCGACCGCCAGCAGATAGGCGGCCAGTGCCTGCCGGTAGTTGAGCTGGGTCTCTCGGTAACTGCGCTCGGCGTCGAGAAAGTCGAACAGGCTGGTGCTGCCCCGCTTGTAGGCGTACTCGCTGATGTCGCGGCTCTTCTTGGAGATGTCTAGGTACCCGGAGCGGTACTGTTGCGTGATGCGGTCGTTCCGCTGCAGGCCCTGATAGGCGTCTTGCACGTCGGTCATCACCTGGCCGAGCACCGACGCTTGCTGAAGCTCCGCTTGCGTCACGGCAACGCGGGTGCGTGCGATTTCCCCCTGGTTGCGGTTGAAGATCGCGAGCGGGATGCTCACCCCGACGCCCGCTGCGTTGACGCCGCTCAGCGGTTGTCGCAAGTAGTCGAGCCCCACAGTGACGTCTTGCTTTCCGTTCGACTCGGCGAGAGACAGCTGGCTCTTCGCGGCGTCGACCGCCCGCCGCGCCGCGCGCAGATCGGGTCGGTTCTCGGAGGCCACCTTCTGCAGGTCGTCCAGCTTTACCGAGAGCGACCCGTAATCGAACGGGCCGGCGACGTCGTAGTCGGCGGGCACCGTCTCGTAGCCGAGGAGCTGCCGGAGATCCGCGAGCCCCTGGGCCCGATCGAGCTCGGCCTGCTCGAGATCGGTCAAGAACTGCAGCATCTGGAGCTTGATCTTGAGGTAGTCGTTCTCGCTGGTGCCTCCCGCCTTGAATTTGGCTTCGGCGATGTCGGCCGCGTTCTGGAAGCTCTTGAGGTTCTCCTTGGCGAGCTCGAGGGTCGACTCGGCGAGCTGGACGTTGATGAAGCCCGAGGCGACCTGGAAGGTCAGGGTTCGCTCGTTGTCAGAGACCTGGGCGCGGGTCACGGACGTCGCGTCCTGCGCGGCCCGGAGACGCTCACCGCGCTTGCCGCCGCGCTCGAGCGTGTAGCTCACACCCACGTCGAGGCCAGACGAGTCCTTGAGATTGCTCTTGAGCCCTTCCGGCGGCTTGTAGAGCGGCAGCGGCGACCAGCTCACCGAAAGCCCCGGATTCGGGCGCAGGTTGGCGGTGGTCTCCTGGTCCTGGCTCTGTTCGATCGTCGTGCGGGCCGCCCGCAGATTGTCGTTATGGACCAGCGCCCGTTCGATCGCCTGGTCGAGGGTGATCCGGGTGGGTGCCTCGTCCTCCGCCGCCCGGGCCGGCGCCATCCAGAGCGCCATCACCAGCCCGGCGGTCCACCACAATCCGCGAGCCGACGGGCGTGTCGCGCGTTCTCTGGTCTTCACAGGGATATCTCCGGCAGCTTGTCGTTGTCTCTTGCGATCCAGACGTAGATCGTCGGAAGCACGATGACGCCGATGAGGAGCGCGGCCACGAGCCCCCCCACGATCACGATCGCGAACGGTCGCTGCGAGTCCGAGCCGATGGCGTGGGACAACGCCGCGGGGATGAGGCCGAAGGTCGCCACCAGCATCGTCATCATGACCGGGCGCAACCTGAGCACGGCGCCCTCGGTCGCGGACTCCTCGACCGAGTGGCCGCGCGCTCGAAGCTGGTTGATGTACTCGACCATGATGACGCCGGTCTGGACGGAGACCCCGAACAGCGCCAGGAATCCGACGCCGGAAGATACGCTGAAGTTCGTGCCGGTGATGAGCAGCGCGAGCAATCCCCCGATCGGCGCCATCGAGACCACGCTCAGGATCAGAAGCGCCCATTTCGACGAGCGGAACATCGTGTAGAGGATGATGAAGATGACGAGGATCGTCAGCGGCAGCACGACCCTCAGACGCTTCGAGGCGCGCACGGCGTTCTCGTATTCGCCGATCCATCCGATGGAGTAGCCGGGCGGCAACTTGACCTGCTTACCGACCTTGGCGCTCGCCTCTTCGACCGTGCTTCCGAGATCGCGTCCGCGAACGCTGAACGTCACCGCCAGGTACCGGCTGCCGTCTTCCCGGTAGATGTCGTACGCGCCGTCCTTGACCCCGACTTGGGTCAGGTCTCCCAGCGAGATGCGCTCGCCGGTGGGGGTCACCAGGCGGACGTTCGCGATCGCCTCCTTCGTATTTCGATATTGTTCCTGATAGCGAACCACCAGGTCGAAGCGGCGCTCGCCCTCGAGAATCTGAGTGACCGCCTTGCCGCCCACCGCGGTCTCGATCGCGTCCTGGATGTCCACCACGTTGATCCCGAAGCGCGCCGCCTTCAGGCGATCGATGGTGAAGTTGAGGTTCGGCTGGCCCGTCACGCGGTAGAGCTTGACGTCCTCCATCCCGTCGATGCCTTTCACGGCAGCGACGATCTCGTCGCCCAACTTGTCGAGCGTCGGCATGTCGGGCCCGTACACCTTGACGGCCGACTGCCCCTTGGTGCCGCTCACGGTCTCCCCGACGTTGTCCTCGATCGGCTGCGAGAAGTTCCAGTTTGACCCGGGCAGCTTCGAAACTTCGCGATCCATTGCAGCGATGAGCGCCTCTTTGTTCTCGTGGAACACGGGGCGCCATTGCTCCTTGGGCTTGAGCTCGCAGAAGAACTCGATGTTGCCGAAGCCACCCGTGTCGGTGCCGTCGTCGGGCCGGCCCGCCTGAGACACCACCTGGAGCACCTCGGGGAACGACGCGAAGACGATGCGCGCCTGATCGTTGAAGCGCTTCGCTGTGGAAAGGCTGGTGCTCGTCGCGAGCGCGCCGCGCGCCCAGATGGCGCCTTCGTCGAGGTGGGGAAGAAACTCCGAACCGATGACCCCGCTGAAGAGCAAGAACGCCGAGAGCCCCGCGGTCACCACACCGAGGCCCAAGATGACGCGGTGATGCCCGATGGCCCAGCGGAGCTGCCTGCGATAGAGCTTGGTCACATAGGCCATGACGGGGTTGTGCCACTCGTGGACCCCCTTGCGGAAAAGCCAGCTCGCGATCACGGGCGCGATCACGATCGAGAAGGTGAGGGCCCCGAGGAGCGCGAACGCCACCGTCCAGGCCATGGGTTTGAACAGGCGCCCCTCGATGCGTTGCAGGGTGAAGATAGGGACGTACGCCGTGATGATGATGGCGATCGCGAAGAAGACCGGACGCTGGACCTCCTGCGCGGCGCTGCGGATCGTCTCCGCCACCGGCTCCTCGGCTTCGCCGTTCTGGCGGCGACCAATCCGGCGGACGATGTTCTCGACCATGACCACGGCGCCATCGACCACCATTCCGAAATCGAGCGCGCCGAGCGAGAGCAGATTGGCGGGGATCTTGGCCAGGTCGAGGAAGATGGAGGCGATCAGCAGAGAGAACGGAATCGTGAACGCCACCGTGAGCGCGGCGCGCACGTTGCCGAGGAAGAAGAGCAGCAGGATGGTCACCAGGATCATCCCCTCGGTCAGGTTGTGCAGGACCGTGTGCGTGGTGTAGCGGAGCAGATCCGACCGGTCGAGCATGTTGACGATCTTCACGCCCGGCGGCAGGACCTTTTCGTTCAGCTCCTTGACCTTCTCGTGAAGGCCTACCAGCGTCGGCGCAGCGTCGGCACCCTTGCGTAGGTAGACGATCGCGTAGATGACGTCGGCGTTGTCGATGATCTGACCGTCGGCGCGGTGGATGGCCTTGCCGATCTGGCCCAGGCGGATCTTTTCTCCCTGCCTGACCTCCGCGATGTCCTTGACCCGAAGCGGTGTCCCGGTTTGCGTCTTGAGAAGGGTGTTCTCGATGTCCTGGACCGACGTCATGAGCCCGATCGTCCGGACGTTCATCTGTTGCAGACCCTGTTCGATGAAGCTACCGCCCGCGTTGACGTTGTTGGTCCCGAGCTGCTGCTCGACCTGACCGATGGTCATGCCGTACGAGATGAGCTTGTTCGGGTCGATGCGGACCTGATACTCACGGGTCGCTCCCCCGAAGGTGCTGGCGTCCACCACGCCCGGCACCGACTTGAACGCCTTGGTGAGCGTCCAGTCCTGGATCGCCTTGAGCTCCATGATGTCGATCTTCGGATTGGTGCTCCGGAGCGTGTACCAGTAGATCTGGCCCACCGTGCTCCAGTCGGTGCCCATCGACGGCGAGAGTCCGTCCGGCAGATCGACCCCCGACAGGCGTTCGAGAACCCGCTGGCGGTTCCAGTCGTTCTCGGAGGCGTCGTCGAAGATCATGATGACGAATGAGAGCCCGAAGATGGACTCCGACCGCAGGTGCGACAGGTGCGGAATCCCCGACATCTGGATCTCGATCGGGATCGTGACCTGCTGTTCCACCTCCTCGGCGGCGCGACCCGGCCATTGCGTTATCACGGTCACGTAGTTGTCCGCGATGTCCGGATAGGCCTCGACCGGCAGGTTGTGGAAGGAGAGGGCGCCCCAGGCGAGGAGCAAGACAGCTGCCGCCAGGACCACGAACTTGTTGGCGAGAGCGAAGTCGACCAGCTTGCGAATCATCTATGCGTGTCCCGTTCAGTTGTGAGACTGCCCGACAGGTTGAACAGTCGAGCTGCTTGGCCTGCGCTCATTGACTCCTCCGCCGTCCTCCTGCCCCCACCTGGCCGCCGCGGCTTTCTCGCCACGGCGGCCAGCCACCTACCCGCCTCACCCCAAGAACTGTGTTCCGATCGAATGGATGTGCGGTCAGAGCTCGAGCGCCCGATCGAGGACCAGCGCGTCTCTGACCACCGTCTGGCCTGGATTGAGCCCCGCCTTGACCTCCTGCAGCTCTCCCGGAAGCGTGTTGCCAGCGACGACCTCCACTCGGCGGAACTGCTGGTCCGTCGTGGGGAGATAGACCCAGTCGCGGTCGTGTAGACGCATGACAGCCGAAGCTGGCACCGCCGTGTAGGTCACCGGGGCCTGCGCCTGGAAGGTGGCCGTCACGAACATCCCGAGCCGCATCTCTCCGGGATTCTTCACCTCGATGCGCACCTTTGCGGTGCGCAGGTTTGGATCGAGCACTGCACCGATGTTGCTGACCGTCCCTTTGACTACTTCGTCTGGATAGGCGGTCATGTGGATCGTGGCGGCGTCGCCGAGTCGTACGTTCGCCAGGTCCCGCTCGTAGACGTCGCACATGACCCAGACCCTCGAGATGTCCGAGATCGTGAAGGCCGTCGATCCCAGACCTTGCAGACCGGCGGCGTTCGTGACCTGCTGATCCGTGATCACACCCGATACGGGGGCGTGCAGGTCCACGAGCCCGTCTTCGCGCTCGGAGTCCTGATTGCCACCGAGCAGGCGCACGTGCTGAGCCTTCATCGCCACGTCGACCTTTGCTTTGCGTTCGGCGTTCTCCGCGATCTGCAGGTCGGCGGTGGCGGCCGCCCCGTGCTCATGCAGATCCTTGGTGCGATCGAGCTGCGTCCGGGTGAGCAGCTCGTCCGCTACCGCCTTCCGGTAGTCCGAGAAGGCATTGAGGATGTCGTCGCTTCGGACGGTCAGAAGCAACTGGCCCTTCTTGACCACGTCGCCCACGCGCGCGTGGATCGCCACCACGCGCCCGGCGGCGAGCGACGTCACCGGGACGTTCCGGGTGGTGTCAGCTGCTATCGCGCCGGTCACCACCAGCTCGGCCTTGGTCGATCGCGCGACCGCTGCGACCAGCGGAAACCTTTCGGGTTGATCCACCTTGAACAAGGTGACGTCCATGTCTTTGACGACCTTGGCCGGCGGCGGTGCCTCGTCCGAAAAATCGTGCGCATGCACCTTTCCGCAGCCCTGCGCGCCGACAAGAAGAGCCGGGAGACAGACCATCCAGACACCCATCCTCAACGCGTAGTACCTCATTTGAGACTCCATTTGTTTCACCAACCTCTTTGTGTTCCCTTCGCACCAACTCGATCGCTTTCCATTACGAAGCAATTCAAAAGCAACTCCCGTGCCGCGGGTGTGGGGCCGCCCGAACGCGACCCCACACCCGTCACGCGCACTCACTCAGATCCGCACCATCATGTTGATCGTGATCCGGTCCTCGCCCTGTTGCAGATCGGGCGTCCAGGTGTCCGTCCTCGTGGCGGTCGGATTGCCGTCGTTGCCACCGGGAGGCGTCACCCCGCCATGACCCGCGAAGTAAGGGACGTTGGCCCATCGGTGGACGTATTCCCCCCGGAACGTGATGTTCTCAGACGGCATGTAGTCGAACGTTTCGGTGGTGTCCCAGGCCTTGAACCCGAGTCCGGGCGTCTGCGGGAAGAACGGGCTCTGTGCGAAGGCCGTCGCGCCGTCGATCGGCGGGGTCAGCACCAGGTAGCGGCCCGGGTTCGTCATCACGCCGCCACCGACGGTGAGGCCGAAGGTGTTGTGATCGAACCAGAGACGGTTGTAGAGCATCGCGCCCAAAAAGTACTGCGACGGCGCCGTCGCGGTGCCGTTTCCGCACGACACGCCACCGCCAGTTTCGCAGCCGGCGTCGACGGTCAAGGAGAAGGCGGCTTTGTCTATGAACGACTCGGGCGCATCGAAGTACTTAATGACCGCGCTATTGTCGGTATGGAACCGCAGACGATCCGGGTCGCTCAAGGTGTCCTTGCCGTAGTAGCCGCTAAAGACAAAGGTGAGTGAACCGGTCGGCCGGTACGCGATCTGGAAGCCGAGCCCCGGCGAGCTGTTGAACTCGCCATAAGACTGCCATCCGTTGATGATCCAGGGCTCGATCTTCAGCTTGTCAGTGGGAAACCACTGAATACGGATGCCGTTGAAGAACCAAGGCGTGTTCGACGACACGTAGGACGCCTGGTTGGTCCAGTTCTCGTAGTTGTAGTAGCTGCAGAGACCGACGTAGGAGAGAAAGATCCCGGCGTCGACATTGATTCCGCTATTCACGTCCCAGTGGTAGCCGCCGTAACCCTCGGTGATGTACTTGTAGGCATCGGCGAGGTTCCATTGACCGCGGCCGGGGCTGCCGTCGTTGCGCGGCGTCATGGTCGAATAGAGGCCGAGCTGAGTCATGAGCCGGCCGCGCGCGCCCTTGTAGTTGACGTCGGTACCCAACCCGAGGTGCATGATCTGGAGCTCGTTGGAGCGCCCAGACGACGTCGATCCCACGATGCTGTGGTCGATGGGATTCGAGAAGTCGTAGTTGTAGCCGACGTCGATGCTGAACATCGGATTCAGCACCTTACCGGCCATCGGAAAGTCCGTCTGCCGGCTCTGGCCGTTCATCCAGCCCCAGTCCGCGAAGCCGAACGGCGCCGGCCCAGCAGTAGACGCCGCGGGCGCGGGCGCCGGTGTGGGCGGCGCGGGCGGTGCCGGCGCGACGGGAATCGTCGCCAGGGTGGGCGC
>OCZU010003414.1_pt1 | contig 10024 bp, 5 predicted proteins | sample 1539001 | NCBI WGS metagenome assembly OCZU01 (sample SAMEA3539306, study PRJEB22396) | soil metagenome | biome: tundra; feature: field; material: soil | place: USA | collected 2010-05 | depth 0.15 m | reverse complement strand
ACGGCGAGCCTGGCCGGAGGCCCGGTGCATCCGTATACGGCTGAGGCTCTGACCTGGCTGGGTGCCGACGCGGAGGGCTTCGCCAGCCGCGAGCTGACTGCCGCGGATGTCGACGCGGCGGACGTGGTCCTCACTGCCGGCCGGGAGCACAGGGACCAGGTCCTGGCGCTGCGGCCCGCTGCGTCGCGGCGTGCCTATCTCATCAGGGAATTCGCCCGGCTGGCCGCCTTCGCCTCGGCGGCTGCCGCTGGCGGCCCGGCCATCAGCAGTCCCCCCGTCGGCAGTCCGACCGCAGCGAGTCCGCCCGCAGACCTCGCGGCCGTGCAGCAGGCGCGGGACCTGGTGGCCGGGGTCGCGCTAGTGCGCGGCCGGGCGCCCTATGTCGAGCCCGGCACGGACGAGATTCCCGATCCGGCAGCCACCCAGCAGGCCTTTCTCGACTGCGCAGCCGCGATCGACGAGCTAGTCGGCGAGATACTCGACCTGCTCTGCCAGGGACTCCCCAGCAAGGCATACCAGGGCCGGCATGCCCGCTGACCCGCCGCAGTCAGGGCAGCCGTCACAACAGCCGCCGCCGCAGTCACAGGCGCCGTTCGTCCATCCCACCGCGCTGCTCGAGCCGGACGCGTCGGTGGGGGACGGCACCGCGATCTGGCACCACAGCCAGCTGCGCCGGGGCTCGGTGGTCGGCCGGGGCTGCACGCTGGGCAAGAACGTCTTCGTCGACGAGGGGGTCAGGATCGGCGATCGCGTGAAGATCCAGAACAACGTGTCGGTCTACCGCGGTGTCGAGCTCGCCGACGAGGTGTTCGTCGGGCCGTCCGTCGTGTTCACCAATGATCTTCGCCCCCGTGCAGCCGGCCAGCAGTGGCAGGTGCGGGCGACCCAGGTCCGCCGCGGCGCGTCCATCGGCGCGAACGCGACCCTGATCTGCGGAACCGAGATCGGGGAGTACGGCATGGTCGGGGCCGGCGCGGTCGTCACCGGGCCGGTATGGCCGTACCAGCTGGTGGTCGGCAATCCGGCACGCCACCACGCCTGGGTATGCCGCTGCGGCGAGATAGTCTCCCGGGCCGTCACCTGCCCGGCGGATCCCCGGTGCGCGCGCTGCCGCGGCACGGCCGAGCCAGCCCTCGGGCCAGCCGCTGAGCCAGCAGCTGAGCGAGCGGCGGACGGCGACAGCCGCATCCGGCTCAGCAAGGTCGAGGTCGGAATCCAGGAGGAGGAAGCCGTCCTGGCCGTCCTGCGGTCGGGAATGCTGGCCGGCGGCCCGAGGGTCGAGGAACTGGAACGCGCCTTCGCAGCCGCGCACGGCGCGGCGCACGCGGTCGCCGTGAGCAACGGCACGACGGCGCTGGTCGCCGCCTTGCGGGCGCACGGCGTCGGAGCCGGCCACGAAGTGATCACCACGCCGCTGACGTTCGGGGCGACGCTGAACGCGATACTCGAAGTCGGCGCCACCGCGAGGTTCGCCGACATCACCGACGACCTGACCATCGACCCGTCGGAACTGGCCAGCCTGGTGACTCTGCGGACCAAGGCGATCATGCCGGTGCACCTCTACGGGCTGCCAGCGGCGATGGACGCGATCTCGGAGATCGCCGGCCGGCACGGCCTCGTCGTCATCGAGGACGCCGCGCAGGCCCACGGCGCCCGGGTGGGCGGCGTCCCGGTCGGCTCATCCGGCACCGCCACCTTTTCCTTCTACGGGACCAAGAACATCACCTGCGGCGAGGGCGGAATCATCACGACCAGCGACGACGACATCGCGCTGCGACTGCGACTGCTCCGCAACCACGGCATGCGGGCGCCCTACGATCATGCGCTGCCCGGATACAACTACCGGCTGACCGACCTGCAGGCCGCCATCGCCGCCGTGCAGCTGAGGCGGCTGCCGCGCATCAACGAGCGCCGGGCACGCAACGCGGCCCGGTTGTCCGCTGGGCTCCGCGGGCTGCCTGGCCTGGTACTGCCGGCTACCCCGGACGGCCGGCAGCATGCCTGGCACCAGTATGTGGTGCAAGTGACCGCTGAGGCCTGCCTGGACCGGGACCAGCTCGGCAAGTACCTGGACTCGGCCGGAATCGACTCCCGGGCGTACTATCCCGCTCTCGTCCACGACCATGCCTGCTATCGCGGTCACCCGCAGGTGATCATCGACGAGACGCCCCGTGCCAGCCGGGCGGCCACCGAGGTCCTGGCGCTGCCGGTGCATCCCAGTGTCACACCCGCGGACGTCGACCGGATCGTGTCCTGCGTGCGAACGGCTCTTACTGATTGTTAACGCGGCCTGCCCGGCCCAGCGCCGCGAGCAGCGAACTAGCTGAAGACGGGACCTGGCAAAATAGCCTGCATGGACGCATCTGCCCGGACACCCGACATCGGCTCCTTCGTGGCGCTCGGCGACAGCTTCACCGAAGGGCTCAGTGACCTGCGCGCAGACGGCAGCGGGCTGCGCGGCTGGGCGGACCGGTTCGCTGAGCGGCTCGCCGAGGTCAGGCCAGGCCTGCGCTACGCAAACCTGGCCGTCCGGGGCAAGGTAGTCCGGGAGGTGGCCGAGCAGCAGGTACCGAGGACCATCGCCATGCGGCCGGACCTGGTCAGCGTGGCCGTGGGCGGTAATGACCTGCTGCGGCCGCGGGCCGACCCTGACGAGCTCGCCGGTGCCTTCGACGACATCGTGGCGCAGTTGCGCGGCGCAGGCTGCCAGGTGATCGTCTTCGCCGGATTCGACCCCGGCACGTTCCCGCTGATCCGGCTGATCCGCGGTAAGGCCGCCGTGTACAACATGCACCTGCGCGGGATCGCCGACCGCCGCGAGTGCTACCTGGTGGATCTCTGGGCGATGCGGGTGCTGGCGGATCCGCGGGAGTGGAGCCTGGACCGGCTGCACCTGTCATCCGACGGCCACCGGCGGGTAGCGCTGCGGGCCTGCGAGGTGCTCGGCGTGCCGGTGGACGCGGACTGGCGTGAGCCGCTGCCGCCGGTAGAGCTGCCCGGTGCGTGGCACGGCAGGTCGGCTGCCTGGCTCGCCGCGCGCCGGGTAGACGCGCGCTGGACGAAGGAACACGCGGCCCCGTGGGTGAGCAGGCGGCTGCGCGGTGCCTCCTCCGGTGACGCCTCAGCGGCCAAGCGACCGCAACTGGAACCGCTTATCTTCGAGTGCTGATTCGGGCGCTCCGCTGCGGGTAATGGTGCCAGTGACGGGGAAGATGGGGAAAGCGTCCGGAATATGTAATTTCCGCGCAGCGGACCACGGAATTCACGGGGGCAGGTGGGACTGCGGCGTCATGGCGGCATCGGGGGTTAACCCAGCGGCCGGACTGGCGGTGGCAGCCGAGCGGCCGGCTGCGGACTGGCGGGCCGCCTCGCCGGTGGAGCTGGTGGATTTCGCCGTCGGGCAGGTGCTACGGGAAGAGACAGCGGCCGACGCCCTGCCGGCGATTCTCGGCGGCCTCGCCGTACTCTTCGGCTGCCATGCCGCTTATGCCTTTGCGCAGGATGCCGGGCAGGAACCCGTCGTCCTGGCAGCTCATCCGCGGCGGGCGGCTGCGGATCAGGCGATGCGGGCGGAGATCTGCGCCCTGTCAGCGGACTATGGCGACGTGCCAGCCCAGGGCGGATTCTTCCAGGCCGCGCTGACCTCTGGTGACCGGCCGGGACGCCAGCCAATGAGCGTCCTGCTGGCCTACTCGGCACCGGCGGCCGGACGTTGCCTGTGCGCCGTCGCGCTGGTCGGGGATGCCGCGCGCTGGAACGCGGAATCCCGGGCCACGGTCCGGGCCATCGCGGCCGTCGTCGCCGCCCAGATCCGTCATGCCAGCGATGCCGCCGAGCTAGCCAGCCGCCGGCCGCGCGCCCCGGCGGTCAGCGGGGGATCACCGCAGGGGATCGTCGTCACCAGCCCGGTCGTCACCAGCCCGGCCGTTGCCAGCCCGGTTGGTGCCAGCACAGAGGTGGAGCGGGCCCACGCGGCGCTGCAAGAGAGCGAAGCACGGCTGAGGCTGCTGTCCCAGCTGGCACCGGTCGGCATCATTGAGACCGGCCTGGACGGAAAGGTCACCTTCGCCAACGACCGGTGGTGCGAGATGACCGGGATGACAAGTCAGGAAGTGGTCGGCGCCAGCTGGTCCGCGGGCTTTTACCCCGATGACATCAACCGCCTCGAGCGAGAATGGCAACGGGCGGCCGCGACGGACGGGGAACTACGTACTGACTGCCGCCTGCGGCCGGCCGGCGGGAGCCTGGTCTGGGCGCATCTCGCTGTCGTTGCCTTCCGGGCCGCCGACGGGACCCCGCTCGGATTCCTGACGGCAGTCACCAACGTTTCCGACCGCAAGCGGGCGGAGGCAGAAAAGGAAGAGCTCCTTAATGCGGAACGGGAGGCCCGCCGTAGCCTCGCCGACCAGACCGAGCGGCTCAATGGCCTGGTGAGTGCCGCCATCCCCGGGATACTCCTGGACGACGAGCACGGCCGTATCATGCAGGTCAACCAGAGCTTCTGCGACCTGTTCGGCATCGTCGCGCTGCCCAGCCAGCTGATCGGCACACCAGCCGCCAGGATCGCGGTCCGGATCCGGCGGGTGTTCACCGATCCTGGCGAGTTTGTCCGCCGGGCGGCCGAGCTGGTGGCTGACCGCCGGCCGGTCGCCCTGGAAGAGATCGCCTGCGCTGACGGCCGGACCCTGGAGTGGGACTACGCCCCGGTGTTCGTCAACGGGGACTACCGCGGCAATCTGTGGGGCGTCGCTGACGCGACCGAGCGCCAGGTACTAGCGGCGCAGCGTGAGCAGCTGCTGGCCGCGGGGCTGGCCGCCCGGGAGGCGGCCGAGCGCGCTCAGTTCAAGCTTGCCGAGCAGAATGTCCGGCTGCATGAGCTCGACGAGGCCAAGACCCAGTTCCTCGCCACCATGTCGCACGAGCTCCGCACGCCGCTGACCTCGATCATGTCGTTCACCGAGCTGATCCTGGACGACGAGCAGGAGCTCACCCAGGAGACCATCAGCTCGCTGTCCGTCATCCAGCGGAACGCAGCACGGCTGGGCCGCCTGGTCGGTGACCTGCTGCTGCTCAACCGACTGGAAGCCGGCGTCATCCCGCTGGAGTTCGCGGCCGTCTCGATCCCTGAGCTGGTCGGCGAGGCGATCCGGTCCGTGTCGGCCACCGCGGCGGAGCGCGGCATCACCGTGCAGGTCGCCGTCTCGGACGGGCCGCCAGTCCAGGCCGACTGGTTCCGGCTCCAGCAGGTCCTTGACAACCTGCTCTCCAACGCGGTCAAGTTCTCCGGCCAGGATGGCCGGATCCGGGTCGAGGCCAGCCGCGATGGCCAGCTGTGGCGAATCGACGTGGCTGATAACGGGATCGGCATCCCGGCTGATGAGCTCGGCCAGCTTTTCGGCCGTTTCGTCCGCGCGTCGAACGCACGCACGGCTGGCCTGCCGGGTACTGGCCTCGGGCTATCAGTCGTAAAAGCCATCACCGAGCTGCATGGCGGCCGCGTCGAGCTCCGGAGCACCGTGCGGCGCGGTACCATCTTCAGCGTCTTTCTGCCGATAAGCCGCGCGTATGACCGGCGGTCCTGATTCGGCCGCTACCGCCGCGGGTAATAGTATTAGTAACGGGAGGCGGGGGAAATTCTTCCGGCACGCATGCTCCTTAATGCGGATATTCCTACATGTAACAGATAGCACCGGGAATATGCGATTTCGGCGCGGCGGACCGCGAATACGGGCAGGACCGCGAGGCCATGGGGGCATCTCAGGTTAGCTCAGCAGCCGGGCTGGCGACGGCGGCCGTACGGCCGCCCGCGTCGCCGGTCGATCTGGTGGAATTCGCCGTCGGGCAGGTGCTGCATTCCGACGCCGATGTGGACTCCCTGCCGGCCATCCTCAGCGGGCTGGCCGGCCTCTTCGGCTGCTCCGCCGCGCTGGCGCTGCAGCAGGACTCGGGCCAGGAAATGGTCGTCCTTGCCGCGCACCCCCGGCAGGCGGCCGCGGATCGGGTGCTGCTCGCCGAGATCGGCGCCCTGTCGGCGGCGCACGGCGAACTAGCTGCCCAGGGCGGCGGATACTTCGAGGCGTCGCTCGCCCTCGGCGATAGGCCGGCCGGCCTCCGGCTGGCGTACGCGTCGCCGGATGCCGGGTCATTCTTGTGCGCCGTCGCGCTCGTCGGGGACCCGCAGCGGTTCGGCGCGGAGTGCCGGGCCACCACGCGAGGCATCGCCGCGATCGTGGCGGCCCAGATCCGGCATGCCAATGACACCGCTGAGCTGGCCGAACGACAGGCGCGCATGGTGGCCATCGTCGAGGGGTCACCGGCTGCGATCGTCGCAGCCACCGCCGACCGGCGGCTGGTCACGTTCAACAAGGCGGCGGAAGACCTCACCGGCAGGCAACGCGACGATGTGCTGGGGAAGGGACTGGCCGAGGTTCTCATCCCCGAACGTGACCGGCCCGGGTTCATGGAGGGCACCAGCAGGTACCTGGCGTCTGGCGACAGGAAAGCATTCGGTGGCAATAAGCGCCTGTCTGTCGTCCGCGCTGACGGCACGGAACGCAGAGTCGACCTGACCCGTGTCCCGCTCACGGTCGATGGCGAGGTCTACTTCTGCGGCTTCCTGCGTGACATCAGCGAGCTTGAGCGGGCGCATGCGGCCGTGCGGGAGAGCGAGACCCGTTTCCGGCTGCTGTCCCAGCTTGCCCCGGTGGGCATCGTCCAGACGGACCCGGACGGAATGTACACCTTTGCCAACGTGCGCTGGTGCGAGCTGACCGGGATGACGATGGGGCAGGCCCTGCGCGCTAGCTGGCCAGCGGGAATTCACCCCGATGACGCCGGGCGCCTGGTGCAGGAATGGGAGCGGGCGGCTGCGACAGGCAGGGAACTGAACACCGACTGCCGCCTGCAAACGGCCGGCGACAGCGAGGTGTGGGTGCATCTTTCTGTCATTCCCATCCTGGGCAAGGACGAGCGGCTGTCCGGATTCCTCGGCGCGATCACTGACGTCTCCGACCGCATGCGGGCGGAGGCGGAAAAGGAAGAGCTGCTGAACGCGGAACGGGCCGCCCGGCGCAGCCTCGCCGACCAGACCGGTCGCCTTAACAGCCTGATCGCCGCGGCCATCCCGGGCATTCTCGTTGCCGACGAAAACGGCGAGATCACCCAGATCAACCAGAGCTTCCGCGAGCTCTTCGGCATCGAGGACGCAGCCGACGCTCTCATCGGGACGCCGGCCGCCCAGCTGGTGCTCCGGATCAAGGAGGCGTTCGCTGACCCGGCTGAGTTCGTCCGCCGCACCGGCGCGGCCTTCGCCGTGCGCCAGCCAGTCGACGGGGAGCAGATCGCGTGCGCCGACGGCCGTACGTTCGAGTGCGACTACTGGCCGGTCGCGGTCGAGGGCGAGGACCGCGGCGACCTGTGGCTGGTCTGGGACATGTCCGAACGCAAGGCGCTGGAGGAGCAGCGTGAGCGCCTGCTCGTCGCCGAGCTCGCCGCCCGGGAGGCGGCCGAGCGGGCCCAGCTCAAGCTCGCCGAGCAGAACGCCCGGCTGCAGCAACTCGACGAGGCCAAGACGCAGTTCTTCTCGACCATGTCGCACGAGCTCCGCACGCCGCTGACCTCGATCGTGTCCTTCACCGAGCTGATCCTGGACGACGAGCGGGAGCTGACCAGGGAAACCGTCAGCTCGCTGGCCGTCATCCAGCGGAACGCCGAGCGGCTGCTCCGCCTTGTCGGCGACCTGCTGCTGCTCAGCCGCCTCGAAGGCGGGGCCATCCCGCTCGATCTCGCCGCTGTCTCGGTCCCGGAACTGGTCGGCGACGCCGTCCGCTCCGCCGCGGCCACCGCGGCCGAGCGCGGCATCTCGGTGGAGCTGCGCGCCGCGGACGGGCCGCGGCTGCAGGCCGACTACCTCCGGCTCATGCAGGTACTCGACAACCTGCTGTCCAACGCGATCAAGTTCTCCAGCCCGGGCGGCCGGATCCGGGTCGAGGCCAGCTGCGACTCCCGGCGCTGGCGGATCGACGTGACCGATGACGGGATCGGCATCCCGGCTGCCGAGCTCGGCAAGCTCTTCGACCGTTTCGTCCGTGCGTCCAACGCGCGGATGGCGGGCCTGCCCGGCACCGGCCTCGGGTTGTCGGTGGTCAAGGCGATCACCGAGTTGCACGGCGGCAGCGTCGAGGTGCGGAGCACCGTGGGACAGGGCACCACGATCAGCGTCTTCCTGCCGGTAGTCCCGTGAGCACGCAGGTCCTCTGCATCGAGGACGACCAGGACATCGCGCTCGCGATCGGCCTGGTCCTGCGCCGGGCCGGGTTCGACGTCGTCGGCGCGGCCGACGGCAAAGACGGCCTGCGCGCTTTCCACACCGAGCGGCCGGATGTCGTCCTGCTCGACATCGGGCTGCCGACCCTCGACGGCTGGGCAGTGCTGGAGCGCATCCGTGACCTGAGCGACGTGCCGGTCCTGATGCTGACCGCGCACGGCATGGAAGCGGACAAGGTCCGCGGCCTGCACGCGGGCGCGGACGATTACCTCACCAAGCCGTTCGGCAATGCCGAGCTTGTCGCCAGGGTCCAGGCGCTGCTGCGGCGTACCCGCGCGCCGAGGCCGGAGGCAGAGGTCTATCAGGATGCTCTCGTGCAGCTGAACTTCGAATCGCGCGAGGTCCGCATCGGGGACGAGATTATCGCGCTGACGCCGAGCGAGTACCGCCTGCTCGCTGCGCTGGTCCGGCACGCGGGGCAGACCCTCTCGGCCGATCAGCTACTGGAGCAGGCCTGGAACGACCCGCAGCACGTCGGCCCGGAACGGGTGAAGTTCGCGATCATGCGGCTGCGCCGCAAGCTCGGCCGGGGCGAGGGAGCGGGCCCGCCGATCGAGGCGGTCCGCGGCTTCGGCTACCGGTACCTGGCGCCGCGGGAGGGGCAGGCATGACTTCCACCGGCCCGGCAGCGCCGCCAGGGCGGATCCTCCTGGTGGAGGACGATCCCGAGGCAGCCAGCTTTGTCACCCAGGTGCTGGCCGTGCGCAACGGCTTCGAGGTCGTGCACACGGCCGACCCGGCCGCTGCCCTGCAGCGCGCGACATCCGAGTCCTGGGATCTGGTGCTGACGGACGTGGAGATGCCGGGCATGACCGGCCTCGAGCTGCTTGAGTCACTGCGGCAGGCCGACCCCTATCTCCCGGTCGCGATCATGACGGCGCATGCCACCGTGGACCGGGCCGTCAGCGCGCTGCGCAACCGCGCCGACGACTTCCGGGAGAAGCCAGTGCGGCCGGACGACCTGCTGGCTTTGGCGTCCGGGCTGGTCGCCAAGGGCCGCGCTGCCCGCGCGGCCCGCCGCGAGGTCGTGCTGGCCATCGGCGCCCACCCCGATGACGTCGAGATCGGCGCGAGCGGCGCCCTGGTGGCGCACCGCGACCTCGGTCATGACGTGGCGATCCTGACGTTGTGCCGTGGCGCCCGCGGCGGGGCCGAGGACACCCGGGCGGCCGAATCGGAGAGTGCGGCGCGGGTCATCGGGGCGCAGCTGTACCTCGAGGACCTGGCGGACACGAAGATAAACGAGGGGGACCCGACGATCACGATCGTCAGCCGGGTGGTGGCCGAGGTGCGGCCGACCGTGATCTACACGCACTCGATCCACGACGTGCACCAGGACCACCGCAATACCCACCGGGCAGTCATGGTCGCGGCACGGGAGGTCGGCCGGGTCTTCTGCTTCCAGTCGCCGTCGGCCACGGTGGATTTCCGGCCGACCCGGTTCATCAGCATCGACTCCTACCTCGATGCCAAGCTCCGGGCCATCGGCGCCTTCAGCTCGCAGACCGCGGTGCGCGCCTACCTGGAACCCGACTTGATCGAGTCCACGGCCAGGTACTGGTCCCGGTTCGCCGAAGGGCGCTACGCCGAGGCATTCGAGGTCATTCGCGACGGCGCGGCCATGGCCACCGCCCACACCCCCGTCCAGCCGGGCGCAGCGGGCGAGCCGGGGCCCGTTCCGGCCCCCGGCAGCATGCG
>OCZU010003412.1_pt1 | contig 10025 bp, 2 predicted proteins | sample 1539001 | NCBI WGS metagenome assembly OCZU01 (sample SAMEA3539306, study PRJEB22396) | soil metagenome | biome: tundra; feature: field; material: soil | place: USA | collected 2010-05 | depth 0.15 m | reverse complement strand
GATCGATGTCCCATCCCAGCAGTTCCGCAAGGTCTCCAAGGAGATCATGCGGGACATGTCGGGGAACAAGCTGTTCAAAGACCGCCATCCCCAGCGCGTGGAGTACGAGATCGCCGGGGATGAGCTGGACCTGTATGACCAGGTCACCGACTTTGTCTCGACGAAGCTCAGGGAGATCCGTGGTGATCGGTCCAAGGGGACCGCTGGGTTCGCGCTGACCACCATGCAGCGACGGGTCGCTTCCAGCACGCGGGCGATCCGAAGGACCCTGCAACGGCGGCTCGACCGGATCGACAAGGCACTGGAAGACCCGGCAGCCTACCTGCGCAGTCGCAAGGCGTTCCAGGCCACTCTGTTCGTCGATGTCGAGGATTTCGACGATCTTGATGAGGAGACCCGCTGGAAGGCCGAGGAGGCCGCCCTTGAGGAATGGCTGCCCGAGACCGTGGCTGAACTGGAAGCTGAACACGTTGCAGTGCGGCCATTGCTCGCCCTAGCCCAGGAGGTAGAGGACAGCCGGTCCGAGCGCAAGCTGACCGAACTCCTCGACGTGGTCGCCACCCTCGGGCTGAAGGAGGATCGCCGCAGACAACTGCTGATCTTCACCGAGCACAAGGACACCCTCGACTATCTCGTGGAGAACCTGTCCAAGGACTTCGAGGTTGCCCAGATCCACGGGCAGATGAAGCTGCCGGACCGGATCGAGCAGGAACGCTACTTTCGGGAGACCGCTCAGATCATGGTGGCTACCGAGGCGGCCGGGGAAGGTATCAACCTCCAGTTCTGCCATCTGATGGTCAACTACGACATCCCCTGGAATCCCAACCGGCTGGAACAGCGGATGGGCCGTATCCACCGGATCGGTCAGACCGAGGATGTGTATATCTTCAACTTGGTTGCCACCAACACCCGCGAAGGCTACGTCCTCAGCGTCTTGCTGAAGAAGATGGAGAATATGGGCGTCGCCCTCGGCGACAAGGTCTTCGACGTGGTCGGCCAAGCTATCGGGACGAACTTGCGTGAGGTTCTCGAAGCAGTCATCGCGGGTGAGATGACCAAGGAAGAGGCCGCCCAGAGCTTCGGCGGCGCGGAGGCCGACCCAGCGACCAAGGCCCGTGCCGAGGAACTGCTGGAAAGCGCGCTCGCCCGCGACCATCTGGACTGGGAAACAGAACGGGACCGGGCCGCCCGAGCCGAGGAGCGCCGCCTTCCCTCCAGCTACTCCGAACGGTTCTTCGCTGACGCCCTCACTTACGCAGGGGGGAAGATCACCAAGAGGCTCGACCCAGGAACCTGGCGGGTTGACCGTTCCCCGAACGTCCTCGTCGCCCGCAGTCGCACCGCCTCCGGGCTCCGCCAGATCGCACCGGAATACAAGCGCCTCACCTTTGACAAATCCATCGCCACCCGCCCGCGTCTCAGCGAAGACGAGGCGGCATTGCCAGCAGCCGAGTTGTGCGGACCAGGCCACCCGCTGTTCGATGCCCTCGTCAGCTTCGTGATCGAGCGCACAGCACCCGAGGTAGCCAAGGGCGCAGTCTTTTTCGATCCCGACATCGACGAGCCCACAGTTCTGCGGTTCCTGACTGGCGATGTCGCCGACGGCAACGGCGAGATCGTCCGCCGCACGCTCGCAGCCATCCGGGTCCAGCCAGATGGACGCATTGAGCCCGCACCCGCTGCCTCGCTATTCGACGTGGTACCGCCTGCCGACGAGATCCAGTTGCCGCCGGACGACCCTGTTCCGGTGGCCCCTGAGGCTGACGCAGAACTGATCATGTGGGCACGCCAGCACCTGTTCGAACGCGTATTCAGCGATGCCAAGGCCGATCGGGAGCATGTTGCCGCCATACAGGAAGACTTTCTCAAGCGGTCCTTCAATTCCCTGCTGGCCCAGGCGGACTCTGCCATCATCGCCGCGGAAGAAGAGATCGACCGCGGTATCCAGGGCGCGGAAGGTCGGCTCCGCAAAGCCGAACTTGTCAAGGAACAACACCAGCAGCGCCGTCGGCTGCGCCTGGAAGAAACGCAGCGGGGCCGCAACGTCATGCGCGGGGACGTCACCGTGATCGGTAGTTCGCTGCTTCTTCCTCTACCGCTCCCTAGCGAAGGCGATGAACGCGGCAGGTCGGGTGAGGACTCAGTCGCCGATGAAGAGATTGAGCAGATCGCCGTGCGGGTGGCTCGCCGCTATGAGACCAGCCGTGGCGCAGCGGTGCGCTCAGTCGAGGACGAGAACGTCGGATTCGACTTGCTGTCGATCCTTGGCCTGGAACGACGGTGCATCGAAGTAAAGGGACGCGCAGGCGTTGCCAGGGTGGAGTTGACCTGGAGCGAGTTCGCAAAGAGCCAGGAACTCGGAGACGATTACTGGCTCTACGTCGTCCTCGACTGCGCGCAGACCACGCCGAGGCTGTACCGGGTACGCAACCCGGCCAGGACGCTTGCCGGTGCCTGGGAACCCTCTCTGGACGTCCGCTTCGGCGTTGCCCCTGAACCCGTGATCGAAGCCTCCAGAGGAGCACCCGCGTGACAGATCGTCGTCTGATCGAGGAGGAGTTGCCGCTTAACGATGTCAATGCTGCGTCTGCCCGCGAGAAGTCGCTCCGTCACGGCAACATCTCCACCATGCACCTATGGTGGGCGCGCCGTCCGCTGGCCATGAGTCGAGCGGTCGTGTTCGGCACCCTTCTTCCCGACCCCGGGGACGACGCCGAACGCAAGGAGATTCTTAAACTCGTCTCGGCAGCGTCTTCCTTCGAGGCGTCGACGGACTCCAGACGCATCGATCCACTCCGCAGGCTGCTCGCCGGGGCGTACCCGGACGGGCCGCCTAAGGTTCTTGACTGCTTTGCTGGTGGTGGCGCTATCCCGCTCGAAGCGTTGCGACTTGGCTGCGAGAGCACTGCGGTCGATCTCAACCCTGTGGCACACCTGATCGAGAAATGCGTCCTTGACTACCCACAGCATTTTGGGCGCACTGGCCCCTCCGGTGAGAATTCTCTAGACGCGGATTTTATTACATGGGCGGCCTGGGTTCGAGATTGGGTCCAACCGAAACTGGATTCTGTATTTCCTTCGGACGAGCATAGGCCGCCCCCGGCTGTGTACTTCTGGGCCCGCACTATGGTATGCCCAAACCCAGCCTGCCGGGCGAAGATCCCACTGCTATCCTCCTTCTGGCTCGCCAATAGCACTAGGCGGAGAGCGTGGGTTGAAGTCAGCGGACGACCGGGCAAGATCGACCTTGGCATTAAGGTCGGAGCGCATCCCGTCGGTGTCCAGCTGTCAGACGGTACGGTGAAGGCAAGTTCGGTCACGTGCCCCGGTTGCGGTACTTCGACGATTGCCAGGGAAGTCCGGGAGTACGCGACAAAGGTAGGCTTTGGCCACATTCTCTACGCAGTCCTCGACATCGACCGCAAAGTCAGAACTTACCGTGCACCGACGGCGGAGGAGATCGAGAGCGCAGAAAGGCTGGCCACAGCACTCCTTGACGAACTAGAGGAGACGCCGGACGGGACATCACCTCTGCCCGATGAGCCGATGGTTAAGTCGCAGTACCGCCGCTATGGCAATCTCGTCTACGGAATTGATACGTTCCGTGGTCTTTTCAACGATCGCCAACTCTATGTCCTCGGCTCGCTGTGCGAGGCGGTTCGGGCCGCCCACGCTCAGATGCTTGTCGAAGGGATGCAGCCCGACCGCGCCGTGGCAGTCGCGACCTACCTTGGTCTTTGCGTTGACCGTATAGCTGACTACGACTCCTCCTTTACGAGCTGGGCGACCTCGGGGGAGTTTCAGCGGAGCACCTTTCCCCGTCAAGCAATTGCAATGGTGTGGGATTATGTTGAAATCGACCCGATGCAGGATATCTCTGGCAGCTGGAAGGGTGCAGTTCGGTGGATCGAGCTTGCGATCCGCAGCTGTGCGGCATCGAGCACTTCTCGAGCGAGAGTGCGGCGTGGCGATGCTAAAAGCCTGCCGTTCCAGGACAACACGTTCGATGCGGTGATCGTTGACCCGCCGTACTACGATGCGATTCAGTACGGGGATCTTTCGGACTTTTTCTATGTCTGGCTGAAAAGGAGCATAGGACATCTCTACCCCGGTGTATTCGGCACGCCATTGACGCCGAAACAGCAGGAGGTTATCGAGAGTCGTGCTGATCGGAAGTCGCCGGAATACATCTCGCACGATGAGTTTGAGCGGCGGCTTCAGCGGGCGCTCGGCGAGATGGCTCGCGTTGTGAAGAACGACGGGATGGTAGCGATCGTCTTCGCTCACACTGACGTTGAGGCCTGGGAGCGGCTCCTTCGAGCACTACGATCAGCGAATCTGGTGGTTACGACATCGTGGCCGATGCGGTCGGAGCGCGAAGCTCGGAGCACGGCCCATATCAGCGCGGTCCTCACCTCGTCCGTGGTACTCGTGTGCCGCCCCCACCAAGCTGAGCAGCAGGGGTTCTTCGACGATGTGGTCCGCGCGCTGGAGGATCGCATCGCTGAACGCCTGGATGCCTTCGAGGCGATGGGCCTCTTGGGGGCCGACTACTTCGTGTCTGCGATCGGGCCGGCGTTCGAAGTATTCGCCCAGTACTCCAAGATTGTTAAGCTCTCCGGCGAAGAGGTCGATGTGCCGGAGTTGATGGTCCTTGCCCGTCAAGCAGTGGCTCGTCATGCGATGCGGCGACTGCTGGGCGCTGAGTCCCTAGCAGTACTTGACCCGGAGTCGCTGTTCTACCTGACCTGGCGCTGGGCTTACCTCACGGCTTCGATCCCGGCGGACGAAGCGTACAAGCTTGAGAAGGCATTTGATGTCAACCTTGGCCATTTGTGCCGTCCCCGTGGGTTCGCCCGCCGGTCTGGCTCCAACTTCAGCGTACTTGGACCGCAGGACCGGAAGGGTCTCAAGCTGTCCACCTCGCCGGCGTTGATCGAGGTCCTGCACTTCGCCTGCCAGCTCTGGGACGGTGGCCGCCGACGCGAGCTGGAGGAGATGCTGGGTGCCACGGGTATGGGCGTTGAGCCGGGGTTCTGGTCGATGGCTCGCGCCCTCGCGGAGATCCTGCCCGACGGAGATCGGGAGCGCACTATGCTCCTTGGCCTTACAGGCAATCGGGACGCCTTGGCGCAGGCGGCCGCACGTTCCACGACGACGTTCGAGGAACTCACGCTTTTCGATGTGGGTTCATCGTGATGAGATACCTGAAGCCGATGCAGCGTAGGGAGCCATTGCGATGACCGAGCTTAAGCCCTGGTTGGAGATAGCTGAGCCGAGGCCCGATATCGCGGATGGGTCTTTCGACGAGTCACTTTTCGCCGCAGATCTTGGATTGGTGGATCGAGGCCGAGGGCCGGCTGACTACCTGGACCCGGCGACATTCTGCGAGAAGACATACCTGACCGAGAACCTGCTGGCATTCTTGCAGGAGCTGACGGCCCGATTGTCAGGAGATATGTCGGCCGCCGGTGTATACCGCCTGCAGACCGAGTTCGGAGGTGGCAAAACCCATACGCTGCTCGCCGCCTATCACCTGTTCCGCGATCCGACTAAGGTCGCTGGCACCGCCTTCGTCAGCGAGTTGGCGGCAAAGCTTGGCCGCACCAGCTTCCCCCAAGCGAAGGTGGTTGTCCTTGAGGGCGGCGCGCTCGGGGCAGGCGAGCCCGACTCACAGATCCACGATGCCCAGGTCCGGACACTGCTGGGCCAGCTCGCCTACCGGCTAGGCGGGTCATCAGGCTTTGCCAAGGTTGAAGAACAGGACAGGAATCTACGTGGCTCGTCGACTACGCAGATCGTCGAGTTGTTGGAGGCGAATGCGCCTTGCCTGATCTTGCTGGATGAGTTGTTGCAGTACCTCACGAAGGCGCTCGCCGTGCCGACCCATGATGGGAACCTGGCTGCGACGACGCTCACCTTTATAAAGGAACTATGCACGGCGGCAGCCAGTGTCCCCCGGGCTGCGGTGGTGGCCACGCTCACCAGCTCCAACCTTGAGGACTATGCGAGCCTGGCCGGGGAGGAGATGCAGGAACGGCTGTCGAAGGTGGTCGGCCGAACCGAGAACGTTGTCACTCCGGTTGAGGGCGATGACATCTTCCCAATACTTCACCGTCGCTTATTCACGACTATCGGGTCCGAAGCGGAAAGGCGATCAGTAGCCAACGCTTACGCCGATTGGTACGAGTCCCTAGGCGACGCTGTTCCAGCGAGTTACCGAGAGGCCAGCTATCGAGATCGGCTCACTAGCGCCTTCCCATTTCATCCTGAGCTGGTCGACATCCTCACCAATCGGTGGGGGTCGCTGTCAGGTTTCCAGCGGACACGGGGGGCCTTGCGCACGCTGGCCCACACAGTCAAGGCACTTTCCCAGCGGCGGCACAAGGCTGCCCTTATCCATGCGGGCGACGTCGTGCTAGGTGATCCGGGGATCCGCGGGGAGGTTCTCCGTTTTGCCGGGGAGAGTTACAAGGCTGCTCTGAACGCTGACATCATCCGGCCCGACTCGATGGCCCCGGCAGAGGACCGGCGGCGGGGAGGGGTGGTCGAGACCTTCAGCCTGGCCACAGGGCTGGCCACGACCGCGTTCTTGAACTCGTTCGGGTCCGACCGGGTCCTGGGCGCGTCTGCGGTTCAGATGCTCACCGGGGTCGGCCGCCCCGGGTTGTCACGTGGGCTCATCGAGGACGTGCGTGACGCCCTTGAGGGGTCCCTGTGGTACATGCGAATGGAAGGTGGGCGGTACCGGTTCACCACCGAACCCAACCTCAACAAGGTCGTGCTCGAACGGGAGGGCGCCATCAATGAGGATCGGATCGAGACCCTGCTGCGTGAAGCGATCGGAACGGTGGCCCCCAGTACGCCAGCACTGCGGGTCGAACCGCGCGTGGAGGCGTCCGCCGACCTGCCGGACAACCAGCAGCTTGTTCTCGGCATCCTTGACTTCAGTCTGCGGGTCGGCGGTGATGCGTCTGAGGCGACTACCCGCGCAGCCAGGGACATCCTGGATCATCGCGGCGGGAGCTGGCGTTCCAACAAGAATGCCGCGATGCTCATCGCCGCTGACGCCTCGGCGATCGCTAAGGCCAGGGCGACGGCACGCACGCTCGCCGCGCTCCGCGACCTAAGGGACGACCGGCACCGGCTGGGCCGTTTCAACGCTGAGCAGCGTGAGCAACTCGACAAGCGGCTCACGGGAGCCGACGAACGCCTGCCCCAGCAAGTCACCATGGCCTATCGGCACCTGCTGCTGCTCGGCGAGGGCAACGGCGGTGGCCCCAAGCTCGACCATATCGACCTCGGCCCAGCCAGGGTGGATGCCACGATTGGCGGACGGGTGGTCGAGTACCTGCGTTCCGCCGACCGGCTTGTTGAGACTAGCCTCGCGCCGGCTGCACTCCTGGCTACCCGCTTCGGCCTTCTCCCTGAGGGCAGCGACTCTGTCGAACTCGACACCTTGCTGAGCTACTTCTACCGGCTCCCCCGCCTGCCAAAGCTCGCTAGCTCTCAGGTGCTACGCCAAGCCCTGGCCGAAGGAGTGCGGCAGGGCCTGTTCGGCCTGGCCAGCGGTTCCGCGTGGGACGCAGAGGACTCCGTCCTGAAGTTCGGCGGATTCGTTGAAGCCAGCGAGATCCAGTTCCAGCCTGGGACGTGGCTCGTCCGGGGCGCAGCCATTAAGGGACTCATCGCGATCCGCCGGCCCGCCCAGGCGCCAACCCCCAACGATGCCGGAGAGTCAGATCCGAGCGCTACATCGGCGCAGGAAGATGAAGAGCCGATGCCTGCCGAGAGGGTATCTGGTGTGCAGGAGCGTCCGGCTCAGCCGTCGGCGACGCTTCGAGGCGTGACCCTGCATGTCCGAGGCGTGCCCGGCAGCAAGGTCCGAGATGTGGTCAAGGTCGCAGTCCTTCCACTCAGTGCAGCGAGCCCCGAAGTGAACGTCGATCTTGTCATCCGCGCAGAGGGCGGCATGACCGGCATCCCCAGAGAGACCCTCAACCTCGTTGTGCTCGAAGGCCTGCGGCAATTGGGTCTGCATGACGTGGAAGTGGATATTCACGACCAGTAGCCGTATCTAGTAAATGCAGGATGCCGGGCTCGATCGGACAGGTCGCCATGACTCCGGGTTGGCGATGATAGTCATTGGCCCGCCTCCAGGTCGGGTATGCGAGAGGGGTACCGAGGCCCCGTCGACTGCCGGTCGGATGACGGGTCAGCCTTATCGCTGGTCCGTTCGGCGGGTTGCCTGGGCTCGGCCATCTCGCAGAGTTGCTCATCGATCTGGTGGGCACGGTCGCGGGCGTCGGTGAGCTGGGTGGCTTGGGGGAAGGGCTTGCCGGTGCTCTCTTCGGCGTGGACGATCTCGCGGCGGGCGTTCCCGATCTCGGTGAGCGCGTTGGTCTTGCGTCTTTCGAGTCCGCTCAGGCGGTGTTCCAGACGGGTGATCAGGCCCGCTGGGTCGGCGTCGCGCAGCTCACGGGCGGAGAGCTGCATGCTGGTGCCGGGCGCGCCGTCGAGGGCGACGGTGATCGATGTCGTGCCGAGTGACCGTTCGATGCTGGCGGTCACGGGGAAGCCGCCTAGATGACCGGGTCGCTCGCCGCGCTGGCGTAGGCCATCAAGCCCGGCTATCCCCTTCTGCAGCAGGTCTTTCAAGTCCTGGCCGGCTTCGGCGCGCTTCACGTGCTGACGCTCGCCGACGGTCATGGTGAACTTCTCGCCGCGAGTGTCTTGCCGACGGGCGATGGCGGCGTCGATATCGGCGGTCCGAACCGTCAGGCGTGCGATGTCATTCTCGTGCCGGTTGATGGCGTGGCGGAGCGCGTCCTGGTTGCGGTGGTGGGCACGTTCGGCGCGCTGCAGCCGGGCCAGCCTAGTGTCGGCTTCGGCTTTGTCCATGAGCAGGGGGTTGCCGGTGGCGAGGGCTTTGACCTCGCTGAACGACAGGGCGGTGTCGCCGATGTCGCCGATCTCGCGGGCGTCGAGCCGGCCGTGCATGACCTGGCCGATGAACGCGGCTTTGCGCTGAAGGCCCTGCCACATATATCCGTCGAAGCTGCCCCGGACCACGTACCGCAGGATCTGGACCTCGGCGTTGAGGTTGCCCTGCCGGACGATACGGCCATCGCGCTGGGCGACGTCAGCGGGCCGCCACGGCGCGTCCAGATGATGCAAAGCAACAGCCCGATCCTGCACATTCGTGCCCACGCCCGCCTTTTCGGTTGAACCTACGAGAACCGCGACGCTGCCGCTGCGGCAGGCAGCGAACAGCTGCGCCTTGTCCCGGTCGGTCTTCGCCTCGTGGATGAACCGGACCGCTTCACGGGGCATCCCGCGCGCGACGAGCTGGTCGCGCAGCTCGTCGTATACGTTCCAGCCTGGGCCGGGAGTGCCCAGGTCGCAGAACACTAGCTGCAGCGACCCGCGAACCGGATACGGCGTCCCATCAGGCGCCCGGTACTCCCGGTCCCGGTGAGCCCGCCAGATCGCCGCGATCCTGCCCGCCGCGACCGCCGCCTTGCCCGGTGTCTCCTGCGCCAGGCCGGCGAGCCGGAGGTCGAGAGCCGCCCGCCGGCCGTCCCCTGAAATCTTGAGCATGTTGTCCTCATCGGGGCCGACAGCACGGGTACGCACCCGTTCGGCACGTTCCCCCAGCTCCGCCACGTAGCCGAGCAGCTCATCTGACGGCTCGACCGTCACGGTCTCCGGCGCCCGCTGCCCGTCCTCCCGTTGCGCCACAGCGGGCACGGGGAGCTGGAGGTCATCAGCGGTCTTGATGTCAGCGCTGACGTGGAGCATCCGGAGCATCTCCGGTACGTTGCGGAAGCTGGCGAACCGGCTCTTCATCCGGAAGCTGCTGCCGCCCTCGGGCGCCAGCTCGACCTGGGTGACGACCTGCCCGAACGTGGCTGCCCAGGAGTCGAACACCGAGATCCCGGCGGCTTCGAGCAGGTCGGGGCGCAGGTACCGCTGCATCACGTACGCCTCGGTGACCGAGTTGGCGATCGGGGTGGCGGTGGCGA
>OCZU010003411.1_pt1 | contig 10025 bp, 15 predicted proteins | sample 1539001 | NCBI WGS metagenome assembly OCZU01 (sample SAMEA3539306, study PRJEB22396) | soil metagenome | biome: tundra; feature: field; material: soil | place: USA | collected 2010-05 | depth 0.15 m | reverse complement strand
GCTGGCGGCATGCAGGCCGGCGGCGCGCGCGGCCAGTTCCTCCAGCGCGGCATCACCGGCTGACGCCGCGCTGCGGGCATGGCAGACTGGACAGGCAATGGAGCCCCCTGGATTAGAGATTTTCAGCAATCCCTTGTCCTAGCCGGGGCTCCGCTGCATGTCGGCGCGCGACACGCGCGAAGTTCCGCAACGTGATCATTCCGGAACGATCCGGGTCTCCGGCGTGATTACCCGTCGTTACCGTCTTGCTCCGACGGCGGAAGCCCCGGCACTCGCATTTCACTACGGTGCGTGACCGACGCCGGATGCGGCTGGTGCCATTGCGCAGTCACGGCACGTCAGGCACTCACGAGCCAAGATCAGGCCGCATTACTCCGGCCCGGGACTGACCTGGGAAACGACTTTGCAGGTCACCCTGTAACGGGTGCGGCGTGCGCCGCTACCCGATCAAATTGTCAGGATCCCAGCCAGAAGCACCTGCCGAAACGGCAGTAGGGCCATACCATTGAAGGAAGCAGGCGAGGGCTGGCAAGGGCGTTGCCGTTGGGGCGTCGGCTTTCTCGGCAGTGCCTTGGTGATCCCCGATGGGTTGCCAAGAGAGGCGCACGAACCGGCTAGCGTCGAGGTGCTTAGAATGCAATTTGCTACGATCATCGCACGCAACTACCGCGCATATGCGGAGGTCCTGGGCAGTTCACTTTTGGCGCATCATAGCGGTGCGCGGCTCGTGGTTCTGGTCATCGACGGCAACGAGTCTGATCGCGACATGTTTGCGCACCTCGGCCTGGAGGTCGCACTACTTGACGATCTCATGATCGAATGCAGTGAACTTCACCGCATGCTGCTATTCTACGACGTGATGGAGATGGCGACCGCCGTCAAACCGAAACTGCTCCATTGGCTACTGGATCGCGGAAACACCATAGTTTGTTATCTAGATCCCGACATCGTCGTATATGATACTCTTGACGATATCGTGTCGACTGCGGAATCTGATGCAATAGTCCTAGTGCCGCACGCACTTAAGCCCTTTCCTCGTGATGGGCTCCTGCCGACCGAGTACTCGATCATGCGTGGAGGCGTATTCAATCTCGGCTTCATCGCCGTTGGCCAAGGCGCTAGGCCGTTCCTCACTTGGTGGCACGAGCGACTGGCGACAGATGCCATCGACGCGACCGAGATTGGGCTCTTCGCGGATCAGCGATGGGTTGATTTCGTTCCGACGCTGTTCGTGCACTCAGTATGTAAGAATCCCGGCATGAACGTCGCGTACTGGAATGTACACGAGCGGGGGGTCGCAAGAATTAATGGCCGACTTGTTACAAGCAATGGCGTCTCCATTCGCTTCTTCCATTTCAGTGGGTTCAGCCCAAAGGATTCTACCCGGCTATCCCGCCATGGCTTCGATCGACCGCGCGTGATCCTGGCCGCCGAGCCTCACCTCGCAGAACTCTGCGAGGCGTACGCCGCGGCGCTGTATGCGGCCGGATACGAGGCTTGCTCGCGGGAGCCTTACAGGTTCGATGTGCTTCCTAACGGCGTTCGTTTGCGCCAGGACATCCGACGTATGTACAGGTCGGCTGTTGTCGGGGCCAGGGACAGAACTGCGCCTCGGGACCCGCTCGCGGATGGCGGCGCAGCACTGCGCAAGTGGCTGTTCGAACCGGTCGCAGGGCACGAGCGCGCGCCGGTCCGCCGGGTTGAGCTTCAGTTCTGGCAGGATCGCCCCGAGTTGCACGGGAACTTCCCCGACCCGCTGGGCATTGATGCCCAGCGGTTCCGTGTGTGGCTCGACCGCGAGCCTTGGGTACAGGTGCGCCTAAGCGAGCTTGGCGCTCCGAGAATCACGGACTGAACCAAAGCTTCGGGGGGATCAGGGCGCTCTCCGCCGTGATCGGCTTCCACAGCCCTTCAGGCGTGGCGGACCGTCGGCGGACGTCCTTCCGCGTCCAGCGGTGCAGTGCCCGCAGCCACCGGATCACGCGTCACCACACGATGTGGAGCACTGCGGCGCAATATGGCTAGTGCTTCGTCGTGTACCAGGCCGTTGGTGGACAACGCGTTCGTGCCACCGGGATTCGCGTTCCCCGCCAGATCCGTGAATTGGCCACCAGACTCCTCAACGATGATCTTCAGCGGCGCTACATCCCAGACGCAGACATCTAGGTCGAACGCCATGTCGAGCGCTCCCTCAGCTACCAGCACGTGCTGCCAGAAATCGCCGAACGCGCGAGCTCGCCACGCAGTGGTCAGGAGAGTGACGAGCGTGTCCGGAGCCACCTCGGCCAGGCTGTCAAACGAGCAAGAGATGTAGGCGTCCGTCAGCGCACTGACCGACGACACGTTCGTACGGCGGACGACCCGGCCTGCGTCGCCGATCTCCGACGTCCACGCGCCTGCATCACGCGAGGCCCACCACCGCCTGCGCAAGGCTGGGGCGGAGACGACCCCAACGACGATCTCGCCTGCGGCTTCGAGTGCGAGCAGCGTCCCCCACAGCGGGACTCCGCGCATGAAGCTCTTGGTGCCGTCAATCGGATCTACGATCCAGCGCCGCCCGGCTGCCCCAGGCTGCTCGCCGCTCTCTTCGCTGATCACTGCGTCATCGGGCCGTTCGCGGGCCAACTCCGTTAGGACTGCGCTCTCGACTGCCCAATCGGCTGCCGTGACCGGCGAGAGGTCTGACTTGATTTCAGCTGACAAGTTAGAGGTGCGGTAGAGGCTCGCGGAGACTGCGTCGGCAGCATCTGAGATCTTCAACGCGAGTCGCAGATCCTCCGCATACGTCGAAGAGGAGGATCCAATCATCCCCACACCTTACCCTCGGGCGGGCGATCTGACCTCGCTGGGACGGAGGCTTCATGCTGCCCCTTTCTCAGTCCTGTTTCGGCTGTTTTCGGATGCCGGGGGGGTGGTCGGTGGCGAAGCTGACGATCACGCAGATCTAGAAGATGGAAGCCAAGCGCACACGGTGGAGGTGCTGGGCCGCCTTCTTCCGGCGGACCAGTGCGGGCCCCTATTCGCCTGCGCTCTTCTCAGCCGCCACCAGCGCCGGGAGCGCCTGGCTGAGCGCCCCTGCCAAGTCGCCGATGAGCGCGAGGTCGGCTGTGTCCCAGCTGCGGTGGCCGAGGACGCTGCAGGCGGGCCGCTACGCCGGCCGGTCAAGGACGCTGCCGTCGGTGACCCGCACCCTGTCCGGATCCGCGCCGAGCAGCCGGAAGACCTCGCGTGCCAGGCCGCACCACATTGTCTGCCCGGAACTTGTCGCGTGATAGACGCCCCTGGGGCTCCCGAATGGATCAGCGCGATGATCTGGCCGACCACGTCGGCTGTCCACGTGGGCTGGCCATGCTGATCGTCGACTACGCCGACTTCGGCTGCATGCCCTCGAGCCTGATCATCGTGCGGACGAAGTTCGGTCCGGAGGCGCCGAACAGCCATGCGGTCCGTACCACGTACCGCGTATCTTCAAGCGCTCCGATCACGGCCTCCTTCCCGGCCAGCCTGGTGCGCCCGAAGGCAGACCGCGGTGCGGCACGGAGTTCTCGGCGTACGGCCGCCGTGCCTTCCCGTCGAACACGTAGTCGATGGACAGCTGGACAAGGCGCACTCCGCCAGGCGCGCACGCTGTGGCGAGGTTGGCCGGGCCCTGGCCATTGACGGCGAGCGCTGCCGCCTCGTCTGCCTCCGCCGCGTCCACGTCAGTCCACGCGGCGCAGTTGACGACCACGTCCGGCCGCAGTAGCCGCATTGCGCCGCGGACGGCGGCGGCGTCGGTGATGTCCAGAGCATCGTGGGCCAGCCCCGTCACCTGCGCGCCGTCGCGCGCCATCCAACCCAGCAGGTCGCGGCCGAGCATGCCCCCTTGCTCCCGTGATCAGCCAGCGGGTCAGCCCATCCGGCGGAGCGATGAGTCGTCGAGTGCGTAGCGGCGGTCATGACCCTTGCGGTCCGGTACCTGAGAGACCATCTCCCATCCCGCCCCGCAGGCCTGCAGGAGCAGCCGACTCAGCTCCAGGTTGGTCAGCTCCGCGTCGCCGTTGATGTGATAGATGACGCCTCGCTGACCGTGCTCGGCCACTAGCTGGATGCCGCGGCAGTGGTCGTCAACGTGCGCCCAGCCCCGCACGTTGCCGCCGTCACCGTACAGCGGGACCTTGATCCCGTCGAGCAGGTTGGTGACGAACAGCGGGATGACTTTCTCCGGGAACTGGTACGGGCCGTAGTTGTTGCAGCAGCGGGTGCCGCTCACGTTCAGCCCGTGCGTCCTGGCGTAGGCCAGCGCGATCAGGTCGCCGCCGGCCTTCGCGGCAGCGTACGGCGAGTTCGGCGACAACGGCGCGCCCTCGGTCCAGGACCCGCTCGCGATGCTGCCGCACACCTCGTCGGTCGAGACCTAGACCATCCGCGGCGTACCCGCATCCAGGCAGGCCTGCAGCAGCGTCCGGGCGCCGGCGACGTTGGTGGCGACGAAGCCGGCTGCGCCGGAGATCGATCTGTCGACGCGGGTCTCGGCGGCGAAGTTGATGACCAGGGTCATGCCCAGGCACAACGGACCCGAGCAGCGTCGCGTCGCAGATGTCGCCGCGAACGAACTCCATGCGCGGGCTCCCCGAGACCGGCTGACGGTTCGCCAGGACACCCGCATAGGTCAGCTTGTCCAAGACAGTCACGCGCGCATCCTCGAAACCGCTATAGCCGCCCGTGAGCATCGTGCGGACGTAGTGCGAGCCGATGAACCCGGCGCCACCGATTACCAGGATCCTCATCATGGCTGCGCTGCCTCCCTGACCTCAGGGCAGGGGCTTTCCCTCCCCAATGCCCTCGTTGCTGCGGCCTGCGGCGTCATGAGCTGATCTGAACCCTGCTGTGATCACCCAGGACGAACCGGTGAGCCTTCGGGACCTTCGGCGCGGGGGTGACCTCCACGTCGTGGCCGATGAACGACGCCTCGATCCGGCCGACCCCTTGAATGGACGCCCCGCGCAGCAAGATGGAGTACTCGATCTCGCTGTCCACGATCGCACAGTCTTGCGCGACGGAGGTGAACGGGCCGACGTAGGAGCCGATCACTTTGCTCCGGGCGCCGATGATGGCCGGGCCGACAACGCGCGACCCGGCGATACGGGCGCCGTCCTCGATCACGACGCGGCCGATGAGCTCGCTCGCATCATCGACCGTGCCATGCTGAACGGGCTCAATATTCTCTAGCACCATGCGGTTGACCTCGAGCATGGCGGCGACGTTCCCGGTGTCCTTCCAGTACCCGGAGATGATCGTGGAACGCACCGTGTGCCCCGCGTCGATCAGCCACTGGATCGCTTCGGTGATCTCCAGTTCGCCGCGCCAGGAAAGCCTGAGGCTCCGGACCGCCTCGTGGATCGCGGCCGTGAACATGTAGACCCCGACGAGCACCAGGTCGCTCTTCGGCCGCTCCGGCTTCTCCTCCAGGCCGATGACGTGCCCGGCGCCGTCGAGTTCAGCCACGCCGAACACGCGCGGGTCGGGCACTCGGGTCAGCATGATCTGCGCGGCTGGCCGGATCGCGCGGAACTCCTCTACGAGAGCCGTTATGCCACCGACGACGAAGTTATCGCCCAGATACATGACGAAATCGTCATCGCCCAGGAAGTCGCGCGCCACAAGCACCGCGTGGGCCAGGCCCAGCGGAGCCTCCTGGCGGATATAGGTGACATCAAGGCCGAACGCCGAGCCGTCGCCGACCGCCGACCGGATCGCCACTGCGGTGTCCCCGACGATCAGCCCGACGCTCGTGATGCCAGCGTCGCGGATGGCTTCGAGGCCGTAGAACAAGACGGGCTTGTTGGCGACCGGGAGCAGCTGCTTGGCCGAGGTGTACGTGATCGGCCTGAGTCGCGTCCCGGTGCCCCCGGCCAGGACAAGTGCCTTCATGTAGCGAATGTCGCCTCCCGTAACAGCCCGTTGGGCATCCACGTGTATATCGCCTAATGCGACACCGACATGCTGGTCTCCCCACGGTCGCGCTCCCGGCACAGCCTGCCCGAGATCTGCTCCGGCGACCAGCCCTCGCGCAGATCACTGGTCACCCGCTCCCCGCAGAACTGGATCAACGTCCAGCATCCGGCACCTCGGCCGCTCGCGCGACACCCGCACACCGGAATCAGCGATGTGCATCTCAATGTCGGCATGACTATCTGCGGTTGATGTGACGTGACGGTCACCGCCGGGGCAATGACGCGTTCCGCGGATCTGGCCATCATCAGCCCCGAAGATTGATTTAGTAAGGAATGCGTAAGTGGGGCGACTGAATCTGGTTATACAGCGATGTAACGCAGGCGCGGGTCCGGGAAGAATGCGCGGACCAGGGCCGGGCGTTTCTGGAGCCGGCGCACGGCGCCGATAACCCAGGGCTTGAGGTCGTCTTTGCTGGTGACGCCGGTTTTGCCGATGCGGTCGTGCTTCACGTTCTTCCAGACCCATTCACAGGGGTTCACATGCGCATGGCTAGCCCGGTCGCGGTGCTGCGCACTCATGCGCCTCTGGACGTGGACGGTGTCAGGCGCCAGCGTGCTTCGCGAAAACGGACACATGACGCTGGCTCTCGCCGACGAACGGCGTTCGCGTCCAGTCTTGCCAGCGCTCTCTTAGCTGCAATCCAGCGAGTTGCGCCATCAGGTCCAGCTCACTTGGCCACGCGTAACGAACATGGACGGGCATGAGCCGTATGCCGGACTCCGTAATCATGATGTTCTGTCCACTCGTTGTCTGTGTGGCGCGGTCGTGCTGGGTGAAGGTGGCGGTCACCCGGTCGAGGCTGAGATCAGCCAAGCGCACGTTCTGGTTGCGGGTAAAGCCGCTGAAGTCAGGGACTGAAGCCTCGACGACGAACACGCCGTCGTCGAAGAGTGCTCGCGCGGCGGCGCGGAAACACTCAACCTGTGCTTCCTGACTGGTCAGGCAGAAAATCGTACCAAACAGTGCAAAGACAACACTATATCTCTTTACGTCATCGAGTTTGGCAAAGTCTCCGAGAGTGAGTACGACCTTCTCGGCTCCTGGCTTCGAGCGCAATTGGTCAAGCATCGCGGGCGAGGCGTCGATGCCGTGGACACGGATGCCACGCGCGGACAGCGGAATCGCCACTCGTCCGGTGCCGACGCCGAGTTCGAGAACGGGTCGTCCGGAAGCGAGCGGAACAAGGAACTCGACAGCGTTGACGGTCTCGCGGTCGCCTTGCAGATCGTCGTAGACGGCGGCCATACGGTCGCCGTACGTCGATGGTTGATAACCTTCCATGTGCGGTTACGTTACCTTGGTCCGGCGCTGGACTCGAGCACGTCCGGTCAGACGACACACATGTGACTGGAGCATACGAAACGCGGTCAACGAGAGCGAGTGGAGCGGGCGCAGGTCTCCGGTGGCGAGCTCGGATCGGACGCCGACGATGGCGGACAGCGAGTCCTCGATGCCTTCCACCCACTCACCCGATTCATCCTCGCTGGTCAGGTCAAGGATCACGTATTCGCGAGTGGTCGATATGCTCACCTGGCCTTCGGTGTGCAACGGCGTGCACGTGAAGAACGTCCCGGGCCGGAAAACCGACCTGTTAACCGAACTCATCGGAGTTTCCGCAGATCACAGAGTCGGCGGAAGATGACAGTTGGCAGCACGGGTCCGCCTGGTGCCGCGTTTGGCAGGTCGCAGAGGTATCGGCGTGGCGCTGGCAGCGACGGAAAGCGGACATGCAGGCCTATACCTTTGCCGATTTTCTCCTCGATGCCGCTCGTTCCTTCGGCCAGGATCCGGCCTCAACATCGCCGGACGGCCCTTGACCTGCGGATGTGAGTGGCTATTAGGGACGGAGGTGTTAGTTCGGAGAAGACGTGGCGGACGCGACCTGGCTGGGCCAGCCTGGCGCGCACGGGCTGGTGGCCGGGTCGTTTGTGCCGCCGGCCCCGACCCGGGCGCTGCGGGACCTGACCCGCACCCGCACGGCGATCACCCGCGAACGCGGCAGGGAGGCCCAGCGGCTGGAGAAGCTGCTGGAGGACGCAGGGCATCAGGTTGTCGTCGGTCGCCTCGGACATCCTGGGCGTCTCGGGGCGGGCGATGCCTGAGGCGCTGATCGCCGGGCAGCGTAACCCGGACGTGCTGGCGGACCTGGCCCGGCGGCGCCTGCGGGCCAAGATCCCCGAGCTGACCCAGGCGCCTGAGGGCCGGTTCGGCGAGCATCACGGGTTCCTGGCCCGGGTGCACCTGGACCTGATCGACCAGCACACCGCCGCGATCGGCGAGCTCACCAGACGGATCGAGCAGGTGATCGAGCCCTTTCGCGGATTCCGCGACCTGATCTGCTCGACCCCGGGCATCGGCACCGTGACCGCCGACGTGATCGTCGCTGAGATTGGCGACGACATGTCCCGGTTCCCCACCGCCGGGCACCTGGCATCCTGGGCGGGCACCGTCCCAGGCAGCAACGAGTCCGCAGGCAAGGTTAAGTCTTCCAGGACCCGGCCCGGCAACCCGTACCTGCAAGGCGCGCCCGGGACGGCGGCCATGTCCTGCGCCCAGCACCCGGGCACCTACCTGAACGCGAAGTACCGTCGCATCGCCACCCGCCGCGGATCGCAGAAAGCGAACGTTGCCATCCAGCACGCGATCCTCATCGCGATCTGGCACATGGGCACCAACGGCACCTTCTACGAAGACCCGGGCGGCGACTACTTCACCCGCCTGAACCCCGGACGAGCACGAATCCGCGCCATCCGCCAGCTCGAATCCCCCGGCTACACCGTTACCCTCGCCAACGCTTCCTGACCCGGCAACGTATGCGGGGATGGCCGCGTGGCGTGAGCCGCGCGGCCAGTCCTGCATACCCAAACGAACCCTGACCTGGGTGAATCTTCGCGTCAGAGCTTCAGGAAGTCTATGGATGAGTCGTCAACGACGGTCAGCCATGCCTGCGCGGGCGCCTGATACAGCTGAAGCGGCCTTGGAGCCACCCCGGAGCAGCTCATCCTCGACTGCGCGCGTAATTAAGCACGCCTCACCGCTCACCAGCTTGCCGAGAACTGGCAGCTGATTGGACCGGGCGAAGTAGTTCAGCGGCGAGCTGTCAAAGACAAGGCGGCCGGCAGTCAGTGCAGCTCGCCTCACAGCGACTCAAGCGGCACGTCATCCCGGACCGGAAGATCGTCAATGTCGATCTGCCCGCGCAGCATGGCCACTGCGCGTTCAGCAGAAATCCGGTGACTCCGGTAAGCGCGGATTGCGGCGGCCGCGATACCTGTCGGGACGTGGGGCGGCTGCAGCTCCTCCACGACTCTCACATTGCACTCGAGGTAGTCAGCTCGTGTTGGTGACCGCGAATCCAGGAGCCTGTGATCGTCCCGCGAGATCAGCTCAAAGCACCTGAGCTGCCTGAGGGCAGTGGTCCAGCTGACGCGGAACTCCGCGCTCAGGATGATGGCGGCCTGACGAAGCTCACGGTCGTGCCGCAGCACCTGCCAGCGCTCGCTCAAGCCGCTGCGCGGCAAGAGAAGATGCCCAGCGAATGCGTCGAGCACAAGCTCGGTCGCGCTGGTGTCAGCTCCCGAGTCGGCAGAGTAGGAATCGCCGAAGAGATGATGGCCTAGCTCGTGGGCCAGGGTGTGGCGCCTGCGGCCAGGGTCGATCTCTCCGTTCACGACAGCGACCCCCAGCCCGTCAACCTCGGCATAGGAGCCATCAGCTGACGCCTGGCCCAGCCGCAGAGAGTACGGGTACAGCCCGGCTCGCTCCACAATCTCTGCCAGGTCGTGCAGAGGAGAGCCCGCGTCGACACCGAGCAGAGATCTCGCCCGGACGGCGGCCTCCTCGGCTGCCAGGCCCGCGTCCTCCGGCCTGATGGCACGAAAAGACCCCGTGGCGGCACTCGGCGCAAGCGCCCGGACGCTGATCAGAACCGCCAGGTCACGGCCAGCGTCCTCGATCGCGTGATCACCATTCTCATCATCACGCTGACCGGCCACTGCGGCCCGGCGGCTGATGATCGAGGCCGGCGG
>OCZU010003410.1_pt1 | contig 10026 bp, 9 predicted proteins | sample 1539001 | NCBI WGS metagenome assembly OCZU01 (sample SAMEA3539306, study PRJEB22396) | soil metagenome | biome: tundra; feature: field; material: soil | place: USA | collected 2010-05 | depth 0.15 m | reverse complement strand
CAGTTTGCGTTGCGCCAGCGCGCAACCGCTGTCAAAAGGCTTGGAAGAAATTCCAGGCCTTTCTTTTTTGTCCAATCGCCCGGCACGCCGCCCAAATTTTGGAAACCAAATTAGGATCCAGGAGCGGGATTTGCCCTCTTTTCACAGGAATAACACGGGCATGAAGGCTGCTCATTCAGTAATCGGTAGGATTTCAATTATGAAATTTCAAAATGGCAGAATAAATTCCGGGTCCCGATCACCTATTAAACCGGGTTGTGTAACGACCGGAAACCTCCGCCGCGAAGGCTTTACCCTCCTGGAACTCATGATCGTGTTGGCGGTCATCGGCCTGCTGGCAGCGATCTCGATTCCGAACATGGTCCAGGCGCGCACCACTTCGCAGATCAACAGTTGCATCAGCAACCTCCGCCAGATTGACGCGGCGATCCAGCAGTGGGCGCTGGACAACAACCGGGGCACCGGCGCCGCGGTAACGTCCGTGGATATCACCCCGTACCTGGGTCGTGGCACTGGCTCGCTACTCGGTGTTATTTGTCCGACCGACACATCCAAAAGGTTTGACACCAGCTATTCGATTTCGACAACGGACGCCAAGCCGCTCTGCCAGCTCGTTCCCAACGGTGCCGGTGCCCACGCGATCAATTAAGCCGCGCCGCGCTATTTCGACGGAACGCCAGGGGTCGCCGCAAGAAGTTGTCCCGCTGATTTGCAATCGCCCACGCGACAGGCGCCGGTTCTTGGAGCCTGAATTGAGAAATTGATTTGACCGCTCCAGACCAGGAATTAACTTCCCGGCATGGAACACTCGCCCGGATTTCTGAAACTGGTCAATGCAACGCGGCCGCACGTCAAGGAAATCACCAGCGAACAAGCCCGCGAGCGGCTCACACAAAACCCGGAAATCGTGCTGCTGGATGTGCGCGAGGATCACGAGTGGCAAAAGGGACACGCCCGGCAGGCGGTGCATCTGGGCAAGGGAATTTTGGAGCGCGACCTGGAAAAAATGTTTCCTGATCCCAACAGGGAAATCATCATGTATTGTGGAGGAGGATTTCGTTCCGCGCTGACGGCGGAGGCGGCGCAGAAGCTGGGTTACACCAAAGTCTTTTCACTCCTCGGCGGCTACCAGGCACTCCTTCAGGCGGGCTGGCCAATGAAAAGCGGCGAATAACCGCCCCGCCCCGTCCGTCAGGCAATCGTGGCCTGCAATTTCTTCGGGCCGCGGAAGCAGACCCGCTCGAGCGCATTGAGCAGAGAAACGACTTTTTCGCGGGTGCATTCACCCATTAAACAAATCTGAATCCAGTTCTTGCGGCGCAGGTATTCGCTGTTGCAACTCAGCAGGTATCCGGCTTCCTGCATCTGTTCGCCGACGCTCACCGAATTTATTTCGGGCGGCAGCGCGATGGTAAACACAGCGGGCGACGTTTTGGGCTGGGAACCGACCAGCTCGAAGCCCAGTTCAATCAGCTTCGCGCGAAGGAAAGTTGAAAGTTCCGCGAGGTCGGAAAAACGCCGTTCCCAATCCACGTGTTTGATCGCAGCGCACAAGGCGTGGAGAAGGTTCGACGAAAAAGTAAACGGCATGCCCTGTTGTTGGGAGTAAAAACCCAGGTCGAGATAGCGCGGCAGGCGATCCGGCTGCGACGGCACTTCGTGATGATGGAACACCATCGAGAGGCCGGGATAACCGCGCAACCCCTTGCCGCTGGAACAAGACGCGAAAAAGACCCCCGCCAAGTCCACCGGCATCGTCCCGATGGAACTGATGCAGTCGAGGCAAAGTTTGATTTGAAATTCAGCGCAGAGCGCTTTAAACGCGTCCACGTCATTCAACACGCCGGTTGAGGTTTCACAATGCACGCACCAAAGCCACGACGGCGCGGGCGGGCGTTCCAACGCCTTTCTGACGGCACCGGGATCAAACGCCGAACCCCAGGGAAATTCGAGCGCTTCAAAATCGAGTTGGAAACGGCGCGCCTGATCAATCAGCCGGCTGCCGAATTCGCCGTTGCTCAGCACCAGGCCGCGACCTTTTGCGAGCGACAACTGGCCGCCGACCACATCGTTGGCCAGCGATCCGGAGCCGAGAAAGAGTTCGACATTTCCGGCGTGGACCAGTTCGCACAAAATCCGCTTGGTCGCCGACACGTCTTTCAGAAAAACTTCCGCGCGATGAGATTCCGGCGCCTGCTCGAACGCACGGCGGACTTCTCGTTTGACGGCCACCGGACCGGGCAGAAAATTCACGGCGCCCGGCTGAAACGAACGCGACGGCGAGGAACGTAAAAATTCGCGCGCCGTGTTTTCGAAAGTTTCGAGGGTGACGTACATCGGCTGAAACTGCACGTCGCCGGTTCCCAAGAGCGGGCCGAAGGGCACAAAACCGAGGTGCTGGTAAAGTTTGACCTGCCGCGTGGTGCCGGAAATGATGGCGAGATCGTAGCTCCTTTCGATGCCGTGTTGCCAAAGGAGCGCGAGAATCCCTTGTAGAACCTGAGCGCCGCGGAATTTTTTTTCGACGGCGAGCAGGCGGATTTCACAAATCTTGCGGTTGGCCGGCAGGTAGGAGTCGAGGTTGGCGAGCTTTTGATCCAGTGAGAACGGGCGGTTGCCGCGCACGGCGAGCATGCCGACAAGTTTTTTTCCGGCGAGACCGATGAGGTAGGTGTTTTCGGCGTGGAATTTGTCCACCAGCCGCTGCCCGGGCGAGGCCGTGTGCTGGGGAATTTCCTCGACGAACGTCCGGTAGTTGAGCCGGTGGATTTGTTCGAATTCCCAGTCTTCGGCGGCAAACTTGAAAACCAGCGGTTGCCTTGTTCTCATGGTCTTGAGTGGTTGGGCTTGGCTTCAGCGTGGCGGCGCGGCAAAAGCTGGGCAATCTCCTCAAAAATATTCTTGCGATGGGCGAAGAGAACGAGCGCGGCCAAAAAGGAGAGTTGAACGATTTCCGCCGAGTTGTGGCCGAATAGTTCGCCCGCGAGGGGCACCCCCGCCAGCGCGAGCAGGCCCGGCAAAACAGTTTTGCGCATCAGAACCAGCAGGCAAAGGAACAGTGCCGTAAATGCCAGGGCCAGGTGAGGATCGCAAACAACCAGGCAGCCGAGCGAAGTCGCCATACCCTTGCCCCCATGAAAACGCAGTTGTGCGGGCCAGACATGGCCGGCCACCACCGCGAGCATGACCATCGCAATCAGACTGCCGTCGGAATTAAAATGACGGGCGGCAAGAACTGCGAGCGAACCTTTGCCAAAATCAAAAAGCAGGGTGATCAAAAAACCACCCCCGCCCAGGATGCGGCCTGTGTTTTTGGCGCCGACGCTGCCGCTGCCAATCTCCCGCACATCCTTTCCGGTGCAATAGCGAACGAGATAATATCCAGCGGTAAAACACCCCAGCAAATAGGCACAGAAGCAAAGGACGGCGGCCTGATGCCAGTTTGCGGAACGCAAGTGTTCAATCCAGATCATGGCGCGGGGATCATTTACGGACATTATTTCGGATTCTTCAAGCCGCCGCAACTGTATCCGGTTTTCAGGTGTTGTGTGAATTAAAAAATTTAGCGGCAACATCGATTGATCTTCAGTATCCCCAAACTTGGTGAACAGCCCGGAATTCAAATCGAATGCGGGGAGACCGCCCATCATCTTTTTTCTCAATCCCTGCGCCACGCGAGGACCAAAGGTGATCTCCCGCCTTACCAGCGAAATCCAGGTGATGGACGCCTGGCATCGGCAATTTACGGAGAATCCAGACATTTACCGGGGCGGCCCCTGTTTTCCCAACCCGGAAAGGAAGCCGTTTGGCTTGGGGAACTGGCAGCCATGCTCCGTTGACACAAAAAGGACCGGCTGCCGCACAGAAATGTCTAAACAAAAACCAACTTCAGCCGAATAAATAACAGTCAGGATTGAAAAGAATTCGCTGATAGGAATAATTGGCTTGCAATTCGGCGCAGACCTTTTCTAATATAGTCTGAATTCGGGTGTTTATGAGAAAAACGAGAAAGGCAGAAAAAAGCGTTCGGGTTTTTCTAGTTGACGACCATCCATTGGTTCGCCAAGCCTTAAAGGACGCCATGCGCCATGAAAGCGACATGGAGGTCTGCGGAGAAGCGGAGGACCGGGAGGAAGCACTCAAGGGCATCGCTGCCGCATCACCTGATCTGGCAATAGTTGATTTGCGCCTGAGAAGTTCGGACGGATTGGATTTGGTCAGGGATATTTGCAACCACCACCCAAAGGTTTTGAGCCTGGTTTTATCCATGCAGGATGAATCCATGACGGCCGAACGAGCGGTGCGCGCGGGCGCGCGCGGATACATTTCCAAGCAGGAAGCACCCCGCAAAATCATCGAAGCTGTGCGCAAGGTCCTGGGTGGCGAAATTTACTGGAGCGAGAAGGCCGCCGCATTGGTTGCCTCCAAAATTGCCTCACCGGCACGACCGGCCAACGGTTTTGCTGTGGACCATCTTTCGGAGCGGGAATTACAGGTTTTTGAAATGATCGGTTTGGGACATAGCACACAACAAATCTCGGACGCGTTGCATATTGATGTCAGCACGGTGGAAACCTATCGCACACGCATCAAGGACAAGCTCAATCTTAGAACCGGGCCTGAGTTACTGCAAACCGCCATTCGCTGGTCCCTAAATAAGGCTTCACACTAAACCTTTGCCCTCGCCCGGCGCATTTCGGTGCGTTTTTCGATAACAGCCGCAATAATGAAATAACATGATGAATAGCAGCAATACTCGCCGAAACTGGTTTTTTGCATTGCTTGTCCTTGCTTTAATACTGGTAGTTTCGGGCTGTGGCACAAAGACACTTCAAGCCAACCCCAAACCCAAATCCGGGCAACCGGAGTCCATCATCCTCGTGGAGGGGGACGTGGTGAAAATACTTTTTCCAAGCGCTCCAAACCTGGATACAACTGTGAAGATACGACGGGACGGCAAAATTACGCTGCCCGTCATAGGAGAGATTCCAGCCGTGGGAATGACGCCTACCGAATTGGAAAGGGATTTGACGAATCGGTATGCGGGCGAATTGGTTTCCAAAGAAATCAACGTAACCGTTGTGTCCTCCTCTTTCTCTGTCTATGTAACCGGCGCAGTAATGCACCCGGGGAAAATTGACTCCGACCGTCCGATCACGGCATTGGATGCAATCATGGAGTCGGGAGGCCCTGATTATTCACGGGCCAACCTCAAAGGAGTGATCGTCAGCCGAAAAACCAAAGGCGGCCGGGAACATTACAAAGTGGATATAAAAAGCGAGATAAATGGGCAAAGCAACGAAACTTTTGATTTGCGTCCGGGCGACATTCTTTATGTTCCCGAAAGATTCTCGATGTTTTAGAGCATAAACCCGGCTGAAACCCGCGTGTTCCTTGTGCAAGCGGAATCTGATAATGTGACCAACATTTCACACAGCGTGGTATAAGACCGGCTATATTGGCAGCAACGACATGATGTAATGCTTTCCACGACAGCGGTGTCCTGTGCTGCATGACGCCAAAATCATTGGTAGCCACGACAGACAAACTGCGGGCGATGGCGTATGGTGTTCCCAGGATTAATCCTCATCATGAAATTGAATGCTGACAAGTTTGTACGGACTGCAGTGTATTATGGTTTATGATTGTTGAATTTAAAGGTCGGCCCTAACACCTCTGAAATGAGTACCGATTTTGACATGGCTTGGTATTGCGCACGGACAAAACCGAAGCACGAGCATATCGCAGCTGCGAATTTGCACCGCAATCTGGGATTGGAAGTCTTTAATCCACGGTTGCGCATGGAGCGGGCAACCCGTCGGGGCCTGGTGCGAACGGTAGAACCGCTTTTCCCATGTTATGTTTTTGTGAGGGGTTCGGGAGACGCCTTGAACGAAATTCGTTACGCGGCGGGGGTCAGCACAGTGGTTCATTTTGGGCCGCAAATTCCCACCGTGCCGGATTCGGTTATTGAAGAATTGAAACAATGTTTTGAGGAAGAACAAGAGCCGCTGTACGTGGAAGATCATCTCTCGCCCGGCGCGGAAGTTTCAATCGCGAACGGAGCATTCCGCGGTTTTCAGGCGATTGTGCTGCGGATGCTCCCGGCCCGGCAACGAGTGCAAATTTTGCTGGATATTCTGGGTCGTGAAACATTGGTCGAGGTGGACCGTCAGTCTGTCATTCCAGAAAATCGAAACATGGCAGATTTGATACCGTCCCTGGCCGCAATGCGGTGAACTAAAGCGGCCCTGCGGGTCGCTTGGAAAAAATGGTTGTGATTCGGGTTGAATACGACGAGTTGACGGAAACGTTAAGCCGCCAGCACGTGCGGAGCCTTGCCCAATTTAGATTGCGCCACTGATTTTTGATCGCCGGTATCCGGATATAAACTGCCATTAAAGTAAAATGAGTTCCAAAAAACACGAACGGTTGGAGTTTGAGCGCAAGTCGGGGGATTTTTGCGAAATGCCGTTGTGGAAACGTTTGCTCGACCTCTTGTGCATTCTTTTGACGGCTCCGGTCTGGCTCCCGGTAATGTTGTTGTTGGGAATCCTCATCAAAATTGTTTCGCCCGGACCTTCATTGTTTCGCCAGGAACGCATTGGTTGCCAGGGCAAGCCATTCACTATTTTCAAATTCAGAACGATGGTGGTCAATGCCGACACGGGAGTTCACCAGGGACATCTCAATCAACTCATGGATTCAAATGTCCCCATGAAAAAACTTGATGCGGCGGGTGACCCGCGGCTCATTCCATGTGGACTCATGATACGGTCGCTGGGTCTCGATGAGCTGCCGCAGATTTTCAATGTCATCCGGGGTGAAATGAGTCTGGTAGGACCGCGGCCTTGTGTGCCTTACGAATACATGAATTACAGCCCGCAACACCGCCGCCGACTCGAAGCCGTGCCAGGCCTGACCGGTCTATGGCAGGTCAGCGGCAAAAATAGAACCACTTTTGAGGAAATGGTTAACTTCGACATCCATTACTCGAAAAACAAATCTCTCCTTCTGGATTTGAAGATCATTTTCAAGACGATTCCTGCGATCATTTCCCAAACCAAGGATATTCAGGAAAGCAAAGAGAATACAAAACCGGTTTTACCGGATACGGCCGCCGGACAGCGCCAATGCTGATTCCGCCCGGGGTGCCGGAAAATTTTCACGAGACGGAACCGTTTTAACAACTGCTGGAGGTAACTATGACAAAACAAATAAAAGTCGGAGTGGTCGGATGCGGTTATTGGGGACCCAACCTGATTCGTAACTTCAGAGCGCTTCCCGATTGCAGCTTGAAAGTGATGTGCGATGTAAATCAGGATCGCTTGAAACATCTCAAGGCACTATACCCGGAGGTTGAGGGCTCAACAGACTTCAATCACATGCTCAACGGAGCCGGACTTGACGCGGTCGTCATAGCCACGGCGGTGCGGTTTCACTATGCCATGGCCAAAGCAAGCCTGCTGGCCGGCAAACACACCTTCATCGAAAAGCCGATGGCGGCTTCAGCAAGGGAATGTGAGGAGCTGGTTGATATCGCCGAAAAGAACGGGTTGGTACTCATGATTGGACACACCTTTCTTTATTCACCAGCCGTCCGGAAAATCAAGGAACTCGTCGAATGGGGGGACCTGGGAGAAATCCGCTACATTTGCGCCCGCCGGCTCAATCTTGGGCTTTATCAAAAAGATATCAACGTGGCATGGGATCTGGCCCCGCACGACATCTCCATCATCCTCCACATCATGGAGGAAAATCCCATCAGCGTGAACTGCCGTGGCAGCGCCCATGTTACACCCGGAATCGAGGACGTCACCTCCATGTGGTTGAACTTCTCCAACGACCGCTCCGCTATCATTCACAGCAGCTGGCTCGATCCGCGCAAGACGCGTGAGATGACGATCGTCGGCAGCAAACGAATGATTGTGTACGACGATATCGCCGCGATTGAAAAAATCAAAATTTACGACGCCCGCGTCGAGCGCCCGCCGCATTACGACACGTTTGGAGATTTTCACTATTCCTATCACTACGGCGACATGCACGTACCCTATATCAAACAGGAGGAACCCCTGAAATCCGAGTGCCAGCACTTCCTTGATTGTGTCAAAGAAGGCATCAGCCCGCTCACCGATGGAAAACGCGGGCTGGAACTGGTGAAAATTCTTGAAGCCTCATCGCAATCGTTGAAACAAGGTGGAGCGCCGATAATATTGCCTTCCGTTTCCCGAAGCGGAGACACGGCCCACAGGCGCAAAAACGGCATCGAACCTGGCGGCCGCAAATCAACAAAAGCCGCTTTCGCGAACGACCATCCCGAAAGCATCGTTCGCGCCTAACCGATTTTCACCGAGTGAGCATCCCGACGCAATCGTTTCAACTCATAGCTCCCGGTGTGAAACTGGGCAAGGACGTTCGCATCTTTGGATTCGTAAACCTCTACGGTTGTGAAATCGGCGATGAATCAAAGATCGGCACCTTTGTCGAAATCCAAAAGGGTGCGACCATTGGCCGTCGCTGCAAGGTTTCCAGCCATACTTTCATTTGCGAAGGTGTAACGCTCGAAGATGAAGTCTTTGTCGGCCATAACGTAACGTTCACCAATGATCTCTATCCGCGCGCTACAAATGTCGAAGGTGGATTGCAGACGGAAGCGGATTGGCGCTGCATCGCCACGCGCGTAAAACGTGGGGCGTCCATCGGGTCCGGAGCGACCTTGCTTTGTGGAATCACGATCGGAGAGGGTGCGGTCATCGGCGCGGGCAGCGTGGTGACCAAGGACGTCCCCGCCGGAGCAATCGTCGCTGGAAACCCGGCGCGATTTATTCGTTGGGTTTCAAAACAATACCAACCAGCCGCCGCGGCGAGCGGGAAATTGGCTGTGTAGTTTTTCCGAGGCCGGCTGGATTACGGGTTTCGGTTTCGAACAAACGCGGCGCAGCGAGGTTTAAAGGCCGTGCTTTCATCTGGTGTGCCCCGCGCAGAAAAAAGCTCTTTGCCCCCTGATAAGCCGCCTTTGCCTTCTTTTCGCCAGGAAAATCCCATCGTTTCGGCTGATTGGGACGAGCGAATTTCGAATGAGCCGGCAGCATCGGTTTTTCACAGTACTGCCTGGGCAAAAGTGTTGTCGGGCACTTATGGATTCACCCCGATCTATTTCACGGCTCTTCGCGGAAGTGAACCGGTTTCAGCGATTCCGGTCATGGAGGTTGAAAGCTGGCTGACGGGGAGGCGCGGCGTGTCCTTGCCGTTCACGGATGAGTGTGAACCTTTGGACTTTGGAGATTTGCCGAGAGCAGGTCTCCTCGAAGAAATCCTGCGCGTCGGCCGGTCGAGAAAATGGAAATATGTGGAATTTCGCGGCGGCAAAAAATTATTCAATGATGCCCCGCCCTCTCTCATTTTCCTCGGACACAAACTGAAACTTTCCGCCGACACTGATTCGCTGTTCAACCAGTTTGGAAGTGCTGTCCGGCGCGCCATTCGCAAAGCGGAAAAAGCCGGGCTGACCGTTGAATTTTCCCAGACTCTGGAGGCGACCCGTGATTACTACTCTCTGCACTGCAAAACTCGCCAGGAGCATGGCCTCCCGCCGCAGCCGTTCCAGTTCTTTCGCCACATTCATGCGCACATTCTCGCACGAGGCATGGGCGTGGTTGTGTCCGCCAGATTACGTGGCCGGACCGTGGCCTCCGCGCTTTTTTTTCACAGCCGTTCGGAAGCGATTTACAAATTCGGCGCTTCTGACGACGCTGCTCTGGAACTGCGGGCCAATAACCTGGTAATGTGGGAAGCAATCAAATGGCTTGGGTGCAAAGGAATAAAACTTCTTCGTCTGGGGCGCACCTCCGCCGGCAATGAAGGATTGAGACGCTACAAGTTGGGCTGGGGCACGGAGGAGTACGCCATCAATTACTACAAATACGATTTGCGCAAAAACGCGCTGGTGCTGGAGAAGGACGCCGCGGCCGGCTGGCACAACAAAGTATTCCACTCGCTGCCGATGTTTTTGCTCCGGTGGAC
>OCZU010003409.1_pt1 | contig 10028 bp, 11 predicted proteins | sample 1539001 | NCBI WGS metagenome assembly OCZU01 (sample SAMEA3539306, study PRJEB22396) | soil metagenome | biome: tundra; feature: field; material: soil | place: USA | collected 2010-05 | depth 0.15 m | reverse complement strand
ACCGGTTCATCGCCCGCACGGACCCCTCAGCGCCGTCGCCGCCCATGGCCCGCATGCTGCGCGGCGGCGGCGGCCGCGGCGGAGCGACCCGGCTGAAGGTCTACCTGTCCTACCTGTGGCTGGCCCGCAGCGCCAGCCGCGACCGGCCTGTGTTCGCCTACCCCGCCCACCAGATCGCCGCCCTCCTGGGCCTGCCCGCCCCCCGCTCCGCCGGGGCCCGCCGCGTCCAGGAGGCGCTGCGCTGGCTGGAGGACGAGGGCTTCGCCGCGCTGGACCGCCGCCCCGGCGACGCCACCCGGGTGCACCTTCTCGACGACGCCGGGTCCGGCGACCCCTACCAGTCGCCGGGTCCGCTGGCCGCCCCGGCTCCCAAGCGCGCCCAGAAGGACCGCGAGCCGCACTTCTACGTCAAGCTCGATGCCCGGCTCTGGACCGAGGGCTGGATCACCGAGCTGTCCGGCGCCGCGATCGCGATGCTGCTGGCCTGCCTGTACGAGCAGCGCGGCCGGGCCGACCAGCCCATCTGGGTCTCCCCCGCGGTCGGCCGCGAGCGATATGACCTCAGCGACGAGACCAGGAATAAGGGCCTGCGCGAGCTCGCTGCCGCGGGTCTGCTGGACCTCCTGCGCCGCCCCGTACCCGCCGCCACCTTCGACGAGCGGTTCCGCGCCCGCAACGTTTACGTGGTCCGCCACGGCGCCTGGGCCAGGAAGCCCGCCGTCGGCGGCCCGCGATTCCGCCAGCCAGCCTGACGCCCCGCCGCGTCAGGTGGTCCTCCAGCGGCCAGGCGGCAGCACCTCTCCTGCGGCATTTGCGAGAACAGTCCGGCGGAGGCTAGAACGGCGGTTCGTCGCTCGAGCCAGGACCTGGCGAGTCTTGCGTCCATGGGTCGCTGGCGAATCCCGATGCGGCCAGTGTCGACTCGGGATGGGGCGGGGTGGGCCGCGGAATCGGCGACGGATTCGGCTCATCTTCCAAGGCCGCATCCCACAACCGCTTGACGTACTCGCGGTTGTTTTCCCCCTCGTCCCAGCGGTTATCCCAGCGGTCAGCGTCCGGGTCGATCTCGCCGATCTCGCAGAAGACCTGGAATACGGCGTTCACCCGGTTCCAGTCGGTGGGGATCACTATCCCGCGAAGGATCCGGCGAACGGTCTCCTGGCTCGCCGTGACCTCCTTCAGGTCCGCGCGGCCCTCGATCAGCTTGCTGACGTGACGCAGCGGCGGCCGCCCCGCCGCCCGGTAGTACCGGCGGAGCTCCTCGACGAACTCACGCCGCGGTCCATCGGGCAACTCGCCCTTGGGGGGCATCTTGATGATCCGGGCCATGGGGGCCTCACGTCGCGCGGCCAGCTTTGTCACACGAACCCTACACTTGGCAACCATTGTCCCGCTGTGTCTCTCCCAAGTTCGCCTGTGTCACACGGCTGTCAACGCTAGGACCAGCGGTTTCACGCCGCGTCGCCTGAAACCAACCACTTCGGAGATCGCTCAGGCTTAAAAGTGCGAGCCGAAGCGCGCGGGCTCGCTCATCTCCCCCTTCACACCACTGACCGGAGCCAGCCGTGACACCTCGTCCGCCCCAGAGTGCAGCCCCATTCCCGGATTACGGCGGCGGGCAGGCGGCGCCGATGGCGCGGGAACGAGTGCCCTGGCGGTCAGCCGCTGCCAGCGTGACCGCGCTTGGAACCCCTGCAGGCATCGGCGTGCTGCATCCCATGCTGGGGGAGATCGTCGCCATCATCGAACTGGTGGTGGCACTTACGATCATTGGCACGGCCCTGTTCGGGAGCCCAGATTTGAGTGACCGCACCTTCCGGCTCCTGCGCTGGATCGGGAACAGGCCCGAGCCTTCAGCGCCGGAGTCAAGCGGTGCAGGCGAGGGTGGGCCGGTCACGCCGGCCAGCTCGCGACCGCGACCGGGACCGGGACCGGGCAGGCTCACGCGGTGAACTCGCCGTTGCACAAGCCGCACAGCACGGGCCGGGCCTCCAGGACGGTGGCCGTGACGCGGATCCGCTGCGGCGGCTCGCAGCCGCACCGGGCGGCCACGCCGTTGGTGTGAACGCCTTGGACTGTCGCCGCGCGGCCACACGGAGAGCGTGCACCCCGACTGCGCGGATCCTGCTGGCGACCACCGTCGTGAGGGACGGGACCGAGGGGGTTCTGGGATGGACACGGCTGGAGGATCCCTATGGGGGGAGGCCTTGGCTGATCCTGTGGCCCGCCCGCAGGCTTGCCCCCCCGCCGTGTGAACCGTTTGAACCGTCTGAACCGTCTGAACCGTTTGAACCTTGTGCACCGTATGGAGTGTCAGTGCTTGCCGAGGGGCTAAGGAAGCCTGTAGAAACAAAGCGTGTCGCAAAATCAGGCAAATCCCAATTGTCCCGGTTTTGCTTCGGGCGCGAGATTGCAGTACGGCCCCAACCCGGTGGGCCGGGCGGGGCCGCAGTACCCGCAGTGAAGTGAAGAGTGCTAGGTCGGGAGGAGGTCGGGGATCTCTCGGTTAGAAGAGATGCCCGCCCCTCTCGATCAGCACCTTCAAGACTTGCCCTGCGACTTGGATCGTCGTCGTTACAACGACAATGATCACCGGGTCAGCCTGACGAGCCTTACGGAGCGGCGGCTTACGCCGTCGCTGGTGAGCACGGGGCATCTAGCACCCCCCTTTCTCCGTGCGCCCTATCTGGAGCGGGCCACCTTGCTTTCGAGCGGCCCTAGGTTCCGATCGATAACAGGGTGTTCTGCACGAAGCGTTACTACCTACACGCAGACTACGGATACCGGGCCGCGCACGCCTACTGCGGCACGCCGCCAACACGGCGTGTTTTTTGCCCGCATGAGTCCAGGTAACGCACGGCTCAGACTCCACACGCATCGGCCGGGCGGCCGCGACTTTAGGCGATGCCGCATCGTGCCGCGAGACCCCGTAGCTCGGGTGCGGTCCGCCCGGAGACCAGGAGTCCGGAGATCAGGTCGCGCACGGCGGGCCGGGTGTGGGTTTCTTCCGGGGCCTGGCGTTCGGCGGCCAGCAGAGCGTTGAGGCAGTCGTTGCGCCGGCCCCATTGCCCGAAGGCCCGGGCGACGTCGGTGTAGTAGCGGGCCCGGCGTTCCACGCTGGGCAGGCTGGCGGGCGGTATCTGGCGGGCGACCGCGATGGCCGCGCCGGGTTCGCCGATGGAGTATTCGGCGGAGATCCGGTGGAGCGCGACGGTGGCTGGGCTGAAGCCGCCGCCGTGATCGCGTAGCAAGGTTGCGCCGCCGAGCCCGGCGGCTATCGCCGCTGCCTCGCTGGTGAGCTCGCGCATCCCGGTCCGGTCACCGCTTCGTGCGGCTGTGTAGGCCGCTGACTGGATCAGCAGCCCGCGTTCGGCAGCCCGCTGCGGATCGCCGTCACGCAGGCCGGGCTGACCGGCCGCCGACATCGCGATCGACATGGCCTGCGCGTACCACCCGGCTTTGCGGGCCAGGACGGCCAGGTTCCGGGCAGCCTCGGCCGGCACCAGCGGGTCGTCTGCGGCGCTCGCGATGACGCGGGCCCGGTCGGCGGCCATCCAGCCGAGCTGCTGGTCATCGAGCTTGATGAGCATCCGGGTCGTCAGGGTGTAGATCTCGGCGAGCACCGCGCTGACGGCCGCATCATCGGGCGCACCCGCCGCGGCGGCATGCCCGCTGGAGATCAGCCGCGGCAGGGTGCGGGCCAGGCGCCCGTACCGGCAGCCGTGGAAATCAGCCAGGGCCGCCGCCAGGCCGGCGCGCAGCCGCCCGGCGGGAACGGGAACCGGGACGGGGTCCAGGCCGAGCATCGCGTCGCGTACCCGCGTGATGAGCAGCTCACCCGAGGACGCCTCGCCCGCCTCGGGGGTGCCCCCGCCCGGGAGGGAGGAGCCAGCTGCAGCGGCGGCTGTCACCACAAGGCTGGCCAGCAGCTGACGTCTCCGCACCGTTTCACCGTCCTCGCATCCAGCACCACGGGCCACCATAGGGGCGGCAGAAGGTGCCGGCGCGGTCCCCGGCGGGAACGCGAGCCGGTGTCGCTGCCCGGACGCAGCGGGCTGCGGTGCAAGCCCGAAGATCTGCGGCGGGATCGCCGGTGCGCCGGCGGACAGCCGGAGCACCGCAACGTCGTTGACCGGGGAGGCCGGGCGTGGCGCGGCGGCGCCTGCGGCCGCGCGCAGCGCGATGAGCAGGCCGCCGGCCTGCAGGACCTCATCGAGCAGGCGGACCTTCTCCGCCGGGATGAGCACCTCACCGTTCTCCGCACGGGACAGGCGAGTGTAGTCATACAGTGCGCGTTTGCCCAGCTCCCGGAGGGATAAGCCTGCGTGGCCGCGCAGCTGCCGCAAGACGAGGCCGAACATCTGGGCGCTGCCGCCGATCGGGTCGGGCTCCATGCAGGCTCCCTTCGCGTGTTGCGGCAACAGGACAGCAACAGCCGCCCCCTGGGAATCAGGGCGCCCGGAGGCGACCGTGAGTAAAGGAGGCAGTTGCCCGCAGCGTAAGCCCTGCCGCTGCGGGCGCCCAGCTACTAGCGAGAGGAGCGGGGTGGACGTCATAGAGATTGATTCGCTGCGCCTGCGGTGCGTGATCGGATGCCGTGATGAGGAGCGCCGGGACCGTTCCGATGTTGTGCTGGACCTGCGCGTCGGCCTGGATGTCCGGCCAGCCGCCGCCACTGACGACATCGCGGGCGGCTGGAACTACCGCACCGCCGCGAAGGCGGTGATTGCCCTGGTGGAGACGTCGTCGTACCGGACCGTGGAGGCGCTCGCGACCGCGGTCGCCCGGATACTGGTCACCGATCACCAGGCCCCGTATGCGCGGGTGAGGGTGCACAAGCCCGGCGCGCTCCGGTTCGCCGACAGCGTCGGCGTGATAATCGAGCGCACCCCCGCGGACTTTCCCTCCGGCGTGGCGACATGATCACCGGCCGTGGGCACGTTGCCCAGCTGCCGGTCCGCCATCAGGCCGCCCCCCGGGATCTGGGCGCCGCCCAGGCCGCTGCCGCGGCGCTGCTGGCCGCGCTCGGCGTGGATGTGCGGTGCGAGGGCCTTTCCGAGACTCCTGCCCGGATGGCGCGTGCGCTGGACGAGATGCTCACCCCGCGGGACTTCGACGTGACGACCTTCCGCAACGACGAGGGATACGAGCAGCTGGTCATCGAACGGGAGATAGGGTTCCGGTCCCTGTGCGAGCACCACTTCCTGCCGTTCGTCGGGCACGCTTATGTCGGCTACCTGCCGGGCGAGCGGATCCTGGGGCTGTCCAAGCTCGCCCGGGTGGTGGAACTGTTCGCGCACCGGCCCCAGGTACAGGAGCGGCTGACCCAGCAGGTCGCCAACTGGATGAACGACAGCCTGGAGCCCAAAGGCGTCGGAGTGGTCCTGGTCGCCGAGCACATGTGCATGACGCTCCGCGGTGCCCGCGCGACCGGCTCGACGACCGTCACGTCAGCGCTGCACGGCATGCTGCTGACCGACGCCCGGGCCCGCGAGGAGTTCTTCTTCCTCGCAGGCATCCGCCACTGACTGTGAGCCTGGAGGCCGGCATGCCCGTCACCATCACGATCAGCGGCGGCCCGTTCGAGTTCAGCGCCGCGCACGCCGGCCTGCACGACGGGCAGTTCGAGCCGCTGCACGGTCACACCTACATCGCGGGCCTGCGGCTGCACGGCGACGCGGGCACCAGCGGGATGCTTACCGACTTCCGCCTGATCAAGCAGGCGCTCCGCGAGGCGATCGCCCCACTGCGCAGCAGGACCCTCATGCCGCAGCACCCGCCGGGCGGATCGTGCCGGGCCGAGGACGGCCAGGTATTCATCGAATGCGGCGCCACCAGGTTCAGCTTTCCCGCCGCCCACGTCACGCTGCTGCCCGTCCCGAACACCACCACCGAGGCGATCGCCGGCTGGCTGCTCAGCCAGCTCCTGCCCCGCTTAAAAGACGAAGCCGGGCTTACCCAGGTGGATCTCACCCTGGCCGAGGCCGCCGACACTTCCGCCACGGTCACCGCGGTGATCCCGGCCGGGGCGCCGCGGTGACCTCCCCTCCCCCGCCGCCGCACGCAGGCTCCCTGCCGGCCAGGAGCCTGCCGCAGGCCCTGCTCGGCTACGTCCTGGAAACCCGCCTCGCCAGGCTCAGCGGCCCAGAGCCAGAGGTACCCGTGAACAGCCCGTGGGATCTGTGGTGGGTGTCCTTCCGGACGGCCATCCCCGCCGGCCAGCTCGGCGTCACCAGCCGGGTGCCCGTGACCTCCTGCGCCGCCTGCGCTGAGGACGCCAGCGCGATGGCCGCCGCTGACCCGCCGCGGCATCCCGGCATGACGGCAGGCCAGCGGCCCTGCGGATGCCTGCTGGACTGGGCGGTGCGGATGCGCGCCCCGGCCGCCGCGGTGACGTGGCCCGCGCTGCCGCTCAGCCTCGCGCTGATCAAACCGGGCGCCCCGGCGCAGGCGCTGCGAGCCCGCTTACAGCGCAGCCTCACGGTCCTGCAGGACCGTGAGCAAACCCTGACTGCCGCCGACGTCCGGCGGCTCTACCCAGAGGCCTACGGCGCCGCGTTCGTCGGCGCCGTCGACGCCTTCCTGACCAGGGCGCCGGTGCAGACCCTGGTCCTGCGGTGGCGAGACGGCAGCCACGATGAACCCGCAGTATTCAAGAGGCAGACCCGCCAGGACCTCGGCGCGGCCGACGTCATGCGCAACCACCTGCACATGGCCGACAATCCCGCTGAGGCACTAGCCGACGTCCGCCACCTGGCCGGGCAGGACATGCTCACCAGCCTCTACGAAAGGTACGCCCGTGACGGAGCAGCTGACCGCCTGGCGTTCTACCGGGCTGCACTGGGAATCGGGCAGCCCGGTGCTCACGGCAGTGCCTGACGGCTGGCCACGCCCGGGAGACGGGCGGCCGGGGCAGGCAGAGCGGAAACGGCCACTCGCGCCCGGGCAGCGGATCGGCTGGACGCTCCGGGGCCCGCGGGGCTGCTGCGGCATCTGGACCGGCACCGGCCGCCTTGCCTGCCCGCTGAACTCCCGCCTGGAAGACAGCACCAACCCGCAATGCGGCGCATGCGCTGCCGCCGATCCCGGCAAAGCGCTCGCCCGGGACGCCGTCACCGGCGACGGCCGGGCCTACAGCCTGTACCTGGCCTGGTTCGGGGCCGGCCTGCTCAAGATCGGCCTGACGGCAGCCGACCGCGGCCGCGACCGGCTACTTGAGCAAGGGGCAATTACGTATGTCATGCTCGCGGCCGGCTCCTATTCCGGCATCCGCCGCGCCGAGCGCCTCATCTCCGGCGCTGGCCTGGCCCGGGAACGCATCCCAGCCCGCACCAAGACAGCCGCCTGGTGGGACCTTCCCGGCGCGGCCAGCAGGGCCGCAGAGATCACCGCCGCGCGCACCCGCATCTGCGGGCAGCTGACCTGGGCCGACGGGGTTAAAGAGGTGCCTGACCGTGTCATTGACCAGGCCGCAGACTTCGGCCTGGACCGTGCCCTGCCCGCATCCTGGGATGAGGTGACCGCCATCACCGGCGCCGCGCACCTGGCAGGCGAGCTGATCGCCGTTGTGGGCCGGCACATTCTGCTCGGCACCGCGGCAGGGCCTCTCCTGGTCGACATGCGGCGGGTCGCCGGCTGGGCATTCACCGCTACCGCGGCCGCTGGCGCCGGGCCCGCGGCCGGGCTCACGACCATCTCCCGGACCCGGCCGCAGGAGACCCGCGATGATCAGCGCACACTCTTCTGACACAGGATCCGGCGCCGGGCACCCGGTGGGGCGGCTGGTCGTGCTGGAGGGAATGCCCGGGGCGGGCAAGACCACCCTGGCTGCCGGCCTGGCCGCAGAGGGCGCCGCGGTCCTCGGCGAATACATCACGCCGGCAGGCGCGACCATCCCGCTGAGCGGTCATCCTGGCGCCGGTGACGGTGCCGCCCACAACGCGAACTGGGTAGGCAAGGCCAGCCAGGCCGCCGCCGCGCGGCGCAGCGCGCGGGCCGTCTACGTAGACCGGGACTGGCTCAGCGCCCTGGCCTACGCCTACTCGATCGCCGACAAAGATGGCGGCCAGCTGATGCGCGAGCGCTGCGCATGGGCACAGGACTGCCTCGCCGCCGGCCGGCTTCTGCTCGCCGATACCTACGTGATCTTCCACGTCACCGCCGCGACCAGCCTGCGCAGGCGGGCGAGCGTGCTGCAAGACGATCATCCCTGGAGCCATCCGGGCCCCTTAGGCCGGCTGCGCTACTTCTACACCTGGCCCGCCCAGGTCGTCAGCGGCGCGCATCCCGGTCTGGGCGCAGCCCTGCTGACACCGGCCTGGCACCGCGTGCCCGGAACGGGCGGCACGCAGTCCCGGCTGCGGCTCCTCCGCCAGCTCGGGACCGGGCAATGACCGGCCCCGGCCGGAGGCCGGCCATCGCGGTAGCGCTGCATGACGGGTTCTGCAGCTTCGGAACCGGGGCTGGCAGCGCGAACCGGGCTTTCCTCACCGCACTGACCCAGGTAATCGCGCCCGGGGTCCGGCTCGCCGTCCTTCCGGTCGGCCTGGTGCCCGGCAGCACCGAATACAACCGGGCCTGGCACGCCGAGATGCGCGCGCTCATCGACACGGCGGGCGGCGAGGTCTTCCCCGTCGACAACGGCACCGCAGGACACGCCCGGTTCGGCGGCGTGGCCGCCTTCCAGCGCGCCAGCACCTCCGCCGGCCGCATCATCAGCGGCGAGGTGCTGCCCCGCGCCAGCCAGCTCCTCATCGTCGCCTTCGACACCCCGTTCTACGGGCTGTCGCGGCAGCTGCCGCCGCCCGCCCGCCCGGCCGTGGTGGCGGTCGTACGGTCAACGGCGGCGCTGCAGGCCCCGGGCGACAGCAGCCGGCTCAGCTGGGACCACGATGGATTGCACGCCACCGCGGCCACCGGCGGGCGGATAGCGGCGATCTCGGCCCACATGCGGCGCCATCTCGCCAGGGACTACCAGATCCCGGGCAGCGCCCTGATCGACCTGCCCGACGGAGTCACCGCCAGCGAATGGCAGCACACCACGCCGCCTGACGTATCGCTGCTGCCCCCCCGCGCCCATGCCGGTTTCATCCTCGTGATGGGACGCGCCCAGCCTTACAAGGGCTTCGACGACCTGCTGGACGCCCTCGCCCTGCTCAGAGCCCGCCAGGTCACAGTGCCCCACGCCGTGATCGCGGCCGTCACCGAGGACACCGGCCCCAGCGCCTACCAGCGCCACCTCGCCCAGCGGATCAGCGCCGGGCACCTGGACGCCACACTGATTACCCGCTTCGCGCCAGGACTGCGGACCCTGCTGCTCCATCCTGCGCTCGCCGCAGTCGTGGTCCCGTCCAGGGCCGAACCCTTCGGCCGGATACCGCTGGAGGCATTCGTCGCCGGGGCCGCGCCCGTCGTGGCCACCACCGCCGGCGGCCTCGCCGAGCTCGTCACCGACGGCACTACCGGCTACAGCGCCAGCCCCGGCGACCCCCCATCTCTGGCCGCCGCGATACACCGCGCCCTGGCCGCCGACACCGCGACACGCAGCCGGCTCCGGGCAGCGGGACGCCACCTCGCCGCGACCCGCTTCAACCACGACCGGACCGTCACGGAATTCCTGTCAGCCCGGGCCCCGTGGGCGCTCCGCGAAAGGCAGGCCCCCACGTCACGCGATCAGTCCACGTATCCCGCTGGCTGAGGTGCGCCGGCCGGAACACGCCAGAGCGTCCGCGCGGTCCGCGCGGACAGCGCGACCTGCGCCTCCATGATGTCGCCCCAGCCCAGGACGGCCGGCAGGTCCGGCAGCGGGCACATGAGGCGCCGCAGCAGCCGGCCGCTGTCGGCGTCCGGCCGGCGCCGCCTGAAGGTGGCGATCAGGCCGTTCATCCGGACCTGAGCGTACGGGGCACAGCCCGGCCGTTGCACTTCCTGATAACCCAGATAGGCCGTCCGGGTCACGACGACCTGGCTTTCTTCCAGGGCCTCACGCCTGAGCGCGGCGGACAGGTCCGCGTCGAAAAGTTCCGGGC